>Ga0302046_10001990_pt1 | contig 19141 bp, 16 predicted proteins | sample RVTome_11_FD_200261 | JGI IMG/M metagenome (GOLD analysis project Ga0302046, IMG submission 200261) | Soil microbial communities from uranium-contaminated site in the Upper Colorado River Basin, Wyoming, United States - RVT147D111 (version 2) ...
ATAATAGGGCTGGTCGCGTTCCGGCGTGTTGATGCCGATGTAGCGCACCCGCCGGCCGTCGCTCAGTTCGATGGTGTCGCCATCAACCACCCTGGCGACGGTGGCCGTCTCCAGGCCGCCGGGTTGGGTAGGGCCGGAACCGGGTGGTACAGCCGTTGGGTTCGGGATTGGATCGCCGCCAAAGGAGCAAGCAAGAGAAATGAGTAATGCAATTATGCCGCCATACGTAACTGTGCATTTGGAACTCATTGTATCTCCATAATGAGTGCAACCCTACTATATTATCCCGGAGTATTCAACATAGAAGTAATTAATTCGACCTATTATACCACACAGAACAGCTTTAGCGATGTCTAACCGCGTATCCTATTAGTTCTGCTTCGCTTTTCGGTTCGCATTATCCGCCCTCTGGCCAATCATTGAGCCAGCGTACCTGCCCTGGCCACTCGTTCGCTTGCGTGCCTGACAACAGTCGTGTTAGAGCACTAATCAGGCCAGACAGCTTCCGGCTCCTTTGAGTCGCCAAAATGATCCCTCGATGCTGAGGATGTTGTCGAGCCAAGATGATGAAATCGCGGATGTTAAACGTAAAGAGGCAGCGACCATGGGTTGTGGCGCCCAACAACTGGGCTTGGTCAGTGGCATCCGGGGACATTCACTCCGTCGGGGTTCGGGGTACATCATCGAGCTGCTGTTTGAGCGCGCCAACCTTTTCCGCAACGGCCCACAGGATGAACTGATTGAGTGAGACTCCTTACTTTGCAGCCCACTGCTCGGCTTCTTGCTTTAATTGAACTGGCAAATTCAAAGCGTACCGTGACATTCTTGTTGATCCCTTTATTTCACCTTCATCACATCATAAAGAACATCATAATCAACAATCTCGACTTGTCAAGACCCATCACCGGCCCAGCCAACCGCCATCAACCGCCAGGATGTGGCCGTGGACGTAGCTGCACGCGTCTGAGGCCAGAAAGATCACGGCTCCGGCCATGTCGTTCGGCTGGCCCCACCGCCCCACGGGGATGCGTTCCAGGATTTGGCGCGAACGGTTCGGGTCGTGGCGCAGGGCTTCGGTATTGTCTGTGGCCATGTAACCGGGGGCAATCGCGTTGACGTTGATGCCCAGAGAAGCCCACTCATTGGCCAGGGCTTTGGTCAACCCGGCCAGGGCATGTTTGGCCGCGGTATAAGCCGGCACGGTGATACCTCCCTGAAACGACAACAGCGAGGCAATGTTGATGATCCGGCCGCCGCGGCCTTGCTTGACCATCTGCCGCGCCGCCGCCTGGGACAGGACCCAGACTGAATTGAGATTGACATCGAGGATGAAGTCCCAATCCTCGCCGCTGTATTCCAGCGCCGGGGTGCGGATAATCGTGCCGGCGTTGTTCACCAAAATGTCCAGCCGGCCCAGTTCGGCCACAACCTGGTCGACCAACCCCGGCCCAATCCCTGGCTGACTGAAATCGGCCGCCAAGGTCATACCCTGCCGCCCGGCCTGTTCAATGGCCGCCAGGGTATCAGCCGCTTCACCGGAGCGCGAGGTGACCGCGACCTCGGCCCCGGCCTCAGCCAGGGCAATCGCCATCGCTTGCCCCAACCCACGGTTGCCCCCGGTCACCAGGGCGACTTTTCCATGCAGCTCAAATGCATCAAGTATCATGATTCATCCTTTAATACAGCTCATCCACCGCCACCCCATCCATATCGCTGAAGTCCTGATTTTCGCCGGCCATAGCCCAGATGAAGGTATAGCTGCCGGTGCTCATCCCGGCGTGGATCGACCAGGGGGGCGAGATAACGGCCTGCTCGTTGTGCAGCACCAGGTGGCGGGTTTCGTCGGGCTGGCCCATCAAATGAAAGACGGCCTGGCCGGGAGCCAGGTCGAAATAGAAATACACCTCCATGCGCCGATCGTGCAAATGCGGCGGCATCGTATTCCACATATTGTTGGGGGCCAGCAGGGTCATGCCCATGGTCAACTGGCAGCTTTTGATCCCGTCGGGGTGGATGTACTTATAGATGGTGCGCTTGTTCGAGTTGGCATCACTGCCCAGGTGGACGGGTTCGGCGCTGGCGATGGGAATCGGCGTGGTCGGGTACGAGGTGTGGGCCGAGGCGCTGATGAAGTAGAAATGGGCCGGATCGCCGGCCTGCTCGTTTTCAAAGATCACGTCTTCGACCCCCATGCCGATGTACAGCCCATCTTGTTTGGCCAGCGGGTACCCGGTTCCGGCCACCTTGATGTGACCCGGACCGCCCACGTTGATGATGCCGATTTCACGGCGGGCCAGGAAGCTGTCGGACGCCAGCGCCGTTTTATCCCCGGCGAGCTTGAGCGGCCCCTTGGGACAGGCCCCACCGATGACCATCCGATCGTAATGGGAGTAGACCATGTTAATGCGGTCTGCGGCAAACAGCGCCTCGATCAAGAACTGTTGGCGCAGTTGGTCCGTGGCAAAGGTTTTGGCTGTGTCAGGCGCGACAGCATAGCGTTGTTCCATTGAAGTATCCTCCATTGTTCAAGGACAGCCCTCTTACCCCTCATAACACCCCGCCACCCGGGCCCGCTGTTTGACCAAAGCCAGCACGACGTCGATGGTCGGGGTGGGCGCCGCGACCAGGCGGCCCAACTCCTGGACGACCGTCACCAGGGCGTCGATCTCCATGGTTCGGCCCCGCTCCAGATCCTGGAGCATCGAGGTTTTGTGCGCGCCCACGGCTTCGGCCCCGGCAATACGGCGTTCGATATCGACCCGGAATTGGACGCCCAGCCTTTCACCGATCTGTTGGGCCTCTTCCATCATGGCCCGGGCCACGGCGTGGGTGCCAGGGTCGGAGGCGATGACGTCCAGGGTGGCGCAGGTCAGAGCGCTGATCGGATTGAAGACCAGGTTGCCCCACAGCTTGACCCAAATATCATTCCGAATGTCGGTGCGAACCGGCGCTTTGAAACCGGCCTCTTGCAAAACCTGGCTCAGCCGGCTGACCCGCTCGCTCTTGCTGCCGTCGGGTTCGCCCAGGCTGAAACGGTTACCTTCGACGTGCCGGATCAGGCCGGGCTCGACCACTTCGGTGGCCGGATAGACGACGCAGCCAATGGCTCGCTCCGGTCCCAGCAGCCGCCACTGCTTCCCGCCAGGGTCAATCGTTTCCAGTTGATAGTCCTGCCACGGTCCTTCAAGCCGGTAAAAGTACCACCAGGGGATGCCGTTGACGGCGGTGACGACCGCGGTCTCCGGGCCGAACAGCGGCAGCATCTGCTCGACGATGCCCGGTACAGACGGCGCTTTCAGCGTGATAAACACGTAATCCTGCGGTCCGATCTCGCTCGGGTCGGCCGTGCAGCGCGGGTGGGCGACCCGTTCTTCGCCATCGATCAGCAGTTTGACGCCCTGGGCCTGCATGGCGGCCAGGTGCGGCCCACGCGCAATCAAGGTCACATCGGCCCCGGCCAGGGCCAGTTCCACGCCCAGGTAGCCGCCAATCGCCCCGGCCCCATAGATACAAATCCGGGTCATGTCAGGCCCAACTTTTCGGCCAGCCCGATCCGCTGTAGTTTGCCGGTCGCGCCCTTGGGGATCTCAGCGATGATCAAGATCTTGCGCGGCACCTTGAAGTTGGCGACTCGCTCCCGTACAAAATCACGCAGTTCCCGCTCACTGGCCTCTGCCCCCTGGCGCAGCACCACGGCTGCAGCCACCTCTTCGCCGAGCTTCGGATGGGGCATGGCAAAGGTGACGGCCTGGGCCACGGTCGGGTGTGCCAGTAATATCTCGTCCACCTCCCGGGGTGAGATCTTTTCGCCACCACGATTGATGATTTCCTTGAGCCGGCCTTTAATGGTCAGATAACCATTGTCGTCCATCATCCCCTGATCCCCGGTCCGAAACCAGCCGTTGGTAAAGCTGCCGGCGTTGGCAGTCGGGTTGTTTTCATAGCCGGCGGTCACGTTCGGGCCGCGGATGACCACCTCGCCGATGCTGCCGCCGGGCAGCAGTTCGCCGGCCGGGTCCATGATCGCCACTTCAAGGCCAAAGGGAACCCCGACCGTACCTGGTTGGCGCGGACTCGGGGGCAAAGGGTTACTGGTCATCTGGTGCGAGGCTTCGGTCATGCCATAGGCCTCGATGACGGGCGCCTTGAAGGTCTGCTCCAGTTCATTGAAGACCGATGGCGGCAGCGAGGCCGAGGAGGAGCGGATAAAGCGCAGTCGGGCCTCGGCCAGGGCCTGCGGGTTGCGGCCCGCCCGATCCAGGATGGCCTGGTGCATGGTCGGCACGGCCGTGTACCAGGTAGCCTGGGATTCGGTCAGCCAGGCGAAGAATTGCAGCGCGTTAAACCCCGGCGAACAGAAAACGCTGGCCCCGGCACTCAACGTCGCCAGGACCGCGGCCATCAAGCCGTGGATATGGAACAGAGGCATCACGTTCAAACAGCGGTCAGCCCCGGTCAAGGCCAGGGTCTGGCGAATATTTTGAGCCGAGGCGCAGACATTCTTGTGGGCCAGCGGCACAATCTTGGGCCGGGAGGTGGTGCCGGAGGTATGCAAGACCAGGACGATGTCATCGGGCGCGGCCAGGCCCCCCCGCGCCGCCGGTTTGGTTGATCCGGCCCCATTAGCCGGGACAATCTTGAAGGCGCCAGCCGGGTCGGCGAGCCCGCTGATCAGGTGAAGGATGGGAATGCCGAGGGTCTGGGCCACGTCGAGAGCTGGGGAGGTACTGTCCTGCTCGACCAGCAAGGCTTTGGCCTGCAAGTCCCGCAAGTAGAAATCGAATTCGGGGGCCTGGTAGGCCGGATTGAGCGGCGCGGTGGTCGCCCCAGTCCCGATGGCCGCAAACGCGCTGGCCATCTCCGGCCCATTGGGCAGCACAATAGCCACCCGATCATTGCGCCCAATGCCAAGCGCATTCAAGGTGGCGACGGTGGTTTCAGCCTGTTGGCGCAGCCCGTGATAGGTCAGGTCCGGCCGGCCCGGCGCGCCAATGGCCGCAGCCTCAGCCGGTCCGACGGCCAGCAGTTCCCAGATGGTGGAAGCGTTCATCGTTGATCCCTTTCGGTTGTGAGGTGATGTCGGTTTGATGCCGGTCCGATTATAGCAATAAAGTAGGGATTGGTCTACTGGGATGAGGGATGTGGGATATGGGATATGGATTGTTAAATCCCAATTAGAACGAGCTGACATTTTGGTTGTATGTCACTCCGGACCCCTTGTCAGGCTCAGCCAGCCAAACGATAGACCTTGCGCCAATCCCATGTAACGATTGTAAACAAAGCCCATTTATGCTACACTGGACATAATAAAATAAAAAATAAGCCCCAGACCAGGTGAAGCGACACCCAAACCGGGAATTACGGCATATCGTAAGATGGGTGTGCTACCCTGTCAAGATGGTGCATTTTTGTTGATCGGCGCTTCTCCATTCGCCCAACCACGGCAACTGCGCTAAAACCCAAACCGGTCGTGACGTATGGATTTCCGCGAAACTCTAGCTCGTCTAAAGCAGAATCTAAATATTCTACAAGAACGAGAGGCCAAACATGGCAGTCAGCCGCCCCTGGAACTCCTCAACCAGATTGAGGACCACCGGCAGGCCATCGCCCTGACGAAACGGGCCATCGTCGGTGAGATAAGCGAGAGTGACTGGCGCGAGGCGCTGCGTCCCCTGTTGGTAGCCATCGATGGGCGCAGCAGCGAGGCTGCCACCATCAACATCGGTGATATCGCCAACAGTGTACTCAACGTTGAAGGTAGTGTAATGGCTAATATACAGGCCAGCGGGGATGTGGTGGGACGGGATAAAGTGGTGCACATCCACAGTCCGGCCCGGCCCGAACCGCCTGCAGCCGCAGAGGTCGCCATTTACCTGCACCGCCTGATCGACTATTTTGACCCTGAAGGGGAGTACGATACAGCCCAGGCGACGGCCGGCCTGGCCAAGTTCTCGCCCCAGGCCGCCGAGTTGCCGACAAAAAGCGTGGAGGCCCTGCGCCGTCTGTGGCAGCAAACGTTTTATGTGCGCCGGCCGGGCCAAACCAGCAGCAACCACCGCTCGCTGGAGCAAGCCGTTCATATGCTGCTAACCTGGCAGCGGCCCGAAGGGTTGATCCGTCAGGCAGCGGCGCTGCTGGCTGATGCGGGGGTGGGCAAAACGCCGGCCCTGCAATACATGCTGGTGCAGGTGGCCGAAACGAGCCTGCCCCACTTTGAAACATCGCCGGCCGAGGAGGCTGAGCCGCGCCCAGGGCTCATTCCACTGCTGGTGCGGCTCGGCGAATTTCGGCCGGGGCAGCAAATGCTCACCCTGGTGCGGGCCGCGTACAATCGATTTGCGGCGGAGACCATCACGCTGGACGAAACCGAGGCCCTGTTAACGGCCCACCCCTGCTTGCTGCTGCTGGACGATCTGGACAAGGTCGCGTTTCAAATACACAGCGATGGCATCAAGCAAATTCACGAGTTTATGAATAATCACCCCCAGGTCCGGTATCTGATCACCTGCCGGCGCAGCAGCTACCACGATCAGTTGGGCCCGATGGATGTGTTTGTCCTGGCTCAGCTCTCTGAGGAACAGGTGCAGGCGGTCCTGGGCGACGACTACGATGAACGGCTGCTGATGTTAGCTCGCAACCGGTCTATGCTGCAAATCCTGATAAAAGAAGGCGCTGAGGGTGACAAGGTCTGGAGCCAGGGTCGACTATTACAGCGGATGGTCTGGGCGCAGTTGCGCAAGCGAACGGGTGAGACAAATCTGGCCGTGGAGATCGTGGAGACGCTGTTAGAGGGATTGGCCTTCCAGATGCAGCGAGAGCGGGTTCAGTTCTACGGCGAACAGCAGTTGATGACGTGGGTCACCACCTTTTTGACCGAGTGGCACGAACCCTACACCTGGCGCGAAGTAACCCAACTGTTTCGAGAAACCGATGTGATGGTCCAGGACGACCGGCGACGCTGGCGGTTTGCCAGCCGGTCGGTCCAGACCTACTTTGTGGCCGCAGCGCTGTATCACGTCCCGGCCCATTTGCCCAGGCTGTTGGAACACCTGTCCGATTTTTGGTGGCGTGAACCCCTGGAAATATATGTCGGCCTGATTGACGAACCCTCAGAATTTCTCTTCTCACTGATCGATCACGATGCGGCGGTGGCAGCCCACTGCCTGCAATTTGTTGGTTATCCGGTGGAGCAGCGAGTGATAAATGCCATCATCGATGGCCTGGTAGAGCAGATGCGTTACCAGCGGTCCAATGGGCGTAAGCAGTTGTTCAGGCTGTTGAGCAAAACCGGCTATCTGCCGCCTGAGTCGTTATTGTGGCAGCTATTTTATCGGGAGCAAAAAAGTCTGGTGCTATCGGCGCTGGCCCAGGCCCTGGCCGATCCGCGGCTGCGCCGCAGTCGCTACAATTTTTCCGCCATTCCGGAAACAGCAGTGACCACCATCGACCCCAAGCTGGCGGGTGTCATCAACCTGTGGCAGGAGCATATTCTGACCGATCTGGACGATATACGGGCCGCTATTGAGGCCGAGTTGATCAGCATCCTCACCGACCGCCGTCTCAAAAAAGAGCGCTTACGGGGCGTGGCAGCCCTGGCCCTGGGTCATATTGGGATTGATGACTCCCGCCGCCAGGTCAGGCAAACATTACTGTCCGAACTAGGCCAGCCCCGGCTCAAACCGTTTCTGGCCTGGTGTATCACCGATGCGCTGACCCAGATCAAGCACACCGACGTGGAGCAAGCCGGGCTCGATCTATATCATCGTTACCGGCGCTCGCGCAGTGCCCTGGGTCAACTTCATTGTGCCAATGCGGTCTATTTGCTGGGCGAGGTGGGCGGCAGGTTCCACGAAACGGTCAAGACGTTATTTGAAGCACTGGAACATCGCCAGCCAGAAGTAAGAGGGCATGCCGCTCAATCGATTGGCAAGCTGGGACTGCTGGCCGCCCGCGAACGGTTGGAAATGCGGCTGGAGAGCAGCGATCCGCAACACCAGGAGCAAGAAAGCTGGGCGCTGCGCCGGATTGTGGAAGCGCTGGGCAAAGTGGGTACACTGGAGTCCATTCAGGTGCTGGAGCCGTACCTGCGCTACGAGCAAACCCGCACCCGCACTCGGGTCCGAGAAGCCATCGCTGATATTCGACGGCGATATGAGATGGTGTAGTGTCAAAACTAACTCTTACCTTTGACAACGGCCCATCGGTCGAGATCACACCCCAAGTGCTGGATATCCTAGCACAGTACGGCATCAAGTCGACGTTCTTTGTATGCGGTAAGAACATTAGCCATGAGCCGCAGCGAGCCATCCTGGAGCGGGCGAAGCGGGAGGGGCATTGGCTGGGCAACCATACCTTTAGTCATGCCATCCAGCTTGGGGCGACGGACGATCCGGCTGCGCCCAGGCAAGAGATCGGCCGGACGCAGGCGCTGCTGGGTGAGCTGGCCGGGGCAGAGCGGCTGTTCCGACCCTATGGCGGTGGGGGCGTCATTGGGCCGCGACTGCTGAGTCCGGCGGCGCTGGCGTTTCTGGTGGAGGGCAAGTATACATGTGTGCTGTGGAACAGTATCCCGCGCGACTGGGAGGACCCCACCGGCTGGCCGGAGCGTGCCCTGAGCGATATCATCAGTCGGGAATGGACGCTGTTGGTACTCCACGATTTGCCAACGGGGGCGATGCCGCACCTGCCGCGTTTTCTCGATAGGGTTCGGGAGGCGGGGGTTGCCATCGTCCAGGCGTTTCCGGATGCGTGTGTCCCGATCCGGCGAGGCGAGATCGTGGGCCGGGTCGATCACATTGTGGCGACGGATGGGCCGCCGCTGGATTAATTCCTTTAAAACAGTACAAATATCCCTGTCCTATATCGGGTCAAGATATAGTATAATAGGAGGAACTACACAACCAGGGCAACTGTAGTTACCACTGAGGAGACAACTGCATCATTTTGAGGAGGGGCTTGCAAACTGAGGGCTAAGGGTTGAATGACTCAAGCGATGGCCCGTGATCGACCGGGCTTGAGCGGGTCGAGTTATGGCTGCGGCAATCCTTAGACAGGGGGTACCACGTTGATTAGCTTGCAATGCTCTTGTGGCAAGGGCTTTCGAGTCCCGGACAAATTCAGAGGCAAACAAGGTCGCTGTCCTAACTGTTCGACGATAATCGTCGTTCCTCATGATGTCGCCGACATCCCCACGTTTGAAACGAGTCCGCAGACGTTCAATACCCAGGATTTATTTGAATATGTGATCGATTCGGTCGTGGGCATTTCCCACGAGGGGCGCATCTATGGCAGCGGCGTCATTCTAGACTCCAATGGCGTGGTGGCGACCAATCACCACGTGGTCGGGGTGTCGAAGAAGGTCACGGTTATGCTGAACGATGGCTCGGAGCATATGGGTGAGTTGATCCGCTCCTACCGGGACATCGATCTGGCGTTTCTGCAAGTTCTGTCCAACCCGGCTAAATTTGCGAACCTGGCCGATGACGCCACGCTAAAGGTCGGCCAGACGATCTTTGCGATCGGGCACCCGATGGGCTTACAGAATACGATTACCAAGGGCATCATCAGCGCTCTGGGCCGGGCCATCAACGGCTCAAAGTATATCCAGACCGATGCCTCGATCAATCCCGGCAACAGCGGCGGACCATTGTTCAACGAACGGGCCCAGGTCATCGGGATCAATACGATGGTCATGCGGGATATGCGCGGCCTGGGGTTTGCGATTCCGGTTAAATCCGTGGCGGAACGATATGAGGAGATCAAACACAATCTATCGACGCTTTTTAGCCAGGAATATTGTGGCATCTGTGGCAAGAATTCCAGCGATCACCGCTATTGCGAACACTGTGGGGTTGAACTGAATGCCAGCCACCGGCCGGGGCAGCACCCGCCGGTGAAACGCAGAAAGATGATCGAGCCGGGCGCGCCAACCCGGCCGTGCAAGATCTGCAATGCGGCGGTTCCGCTTCAGAACAAGTACTGTATGACGTGCGGCGTGAAAATGCCGCTGCGACGTCTGACAAAATAGAGGTTATTATGGGCTTATTCGGTACGAAACTGGTCAAAGTGAAGGAAACCACCGTCCAGGAATGTATCAGGATGGTGGAACGGTTCTTTAAGAGCGTGGGGGCTAATCCCAAGCAGCAGCGGCTGCCCAACACTGATACGCTGGGCTGGTGGCTGCAACGAGGCAGTGCGGTGGTATACATCATCTTAAACCAGCACGATGAGACGCCGACCGTGCGCATCGTATCACCGATTCTGTACTTGCCTGAGGACTATATTTTGCCCTTTTATCGCAAGTGCCTGGAACTGAATATGGATCTGATCAACTGTGCTTTTGGCGTTTCGGATGATAAGGTGGTGTTGGTGAGTGAACGCCCCATCGATGGTCTCGATGCTCACGAACTGGAAGGAACCATTCGCTATCTGTCCGGCGTGGCTGATAATATCGATAACCGGTTGTCGGCGGAGTTCAATGCGCGGATGTATTTGGACAATGGGAGGTAGGGGATGGGATGTGGGAGGTGAGATGTGAGATGTGGGAGGTGAGATGGAGAGTTTTGGGAATGGGTTGTAGGTTGTGGGATTAGGATAGTAGACTAGGGTAGGTGGAGTGGGTACACTTGTTCAGCAGCTGGAGAGGATGATATCGGATGTGCCTTGGCCGAGTGAACATCGGATGACGATGGATTGCCGGCGGGCTTATGAGTCGGGATTGGATGCGGTCAATATGTATCGCGGTGATCCGAACATATTTGTGGAGGCGCTGAAAATTTTTCAATCAAGCCGGTCTTGCCCGTATGCTTACGCCGGCATCGCCTATACCCTGGCCATGGCTGCGGCCACAGAAAAAGCCAAAAAATATGGCTTGCAGCGGGCGATGGAGTGGCTGGAGAAAAGCCAAAAGCAGGAGCCTGATCGTCCTGAAATCAACTTCATCGAGGTCGCCATTTACTTGAACCAGGGCCAGCTTGAGAATGCCCGGCTTGTCCTTGACCATTTAAGCCAACAAGATCCCCACAACTATTTTGTTTGTCTAGCCGAAGTCGATTACTGGCGCGAGCTGAGGGATGATGACCAATATCATCATTGGCTCAGGCAGGCCAAGACCGGGGCAACCAATCGCAGCCGCCAGGCCTTTGTGCTCAACTCGCTGGCTAACTTCTATTTTGATAAAAAGCTGTACGCCAAATCGATCAATGTCTACCAACGCGTGGCCGAAATCGATCCTCAAGATCCCTGGCTGTGGCACAATATGAGCGTGATGTACGTCCGCCTGGACCGGTTTAAGGAAGCGGACCAATGTAATAAACGCGCCCTGTCGCTCATGGATTTTGGCGCGGCCCGCGAGATCGAACAGGTTATCAAACAAAATCGGGGCGGGCTCGGTCGTTTATTTGGGCTCTAACTCGGCCAGGCTGGGCTTAGGGATTTCTCGCTCCTTCGTCGCTCGAAATGACATATAAATTACCAACTGTGTAAGTCCTAATCTTAACTTCTTAGGCTTACTAAAAAAGAGGGTATCCTCTACTGACGAGGATACCCTCTTTAAATTTTCCGGCCTGGTAAACCGGCGTAGTTGTTAGCGTGGACCAAAGCCGCCGGGGCCACCGAAGCCTCCGGACCGGCCCAACCCATGACGCCCACCGGATTGACCGAACCCGCCACGACCCTGACCGTTCAGGATCTCATCAGCCTGCTCCTGGGTAATGACCCCGTCGGTGACCGCTTGCTGAATGGCCGCTTCATGGGCCGCCTGCATATTGGCGCGGATGGTGGCTCGATCCAGGCCCAGTTCGTAGATGATGACCGCCATGGGCTTGCCATCAGCGCGCGCCTGTTCAAGTTCGGCCAGGCTGATACCCAACGCTTCGGCCGTGATCGCATCGCGATCCAGGTAGCTGCGGAGCGCCATCCGGCTCAACATCTCATCGGCCTCTTCCTGGGTGATCAAGCCTTCGGCAACCGCTTGCTCGATGGCCTTCAGGTGGGCCTGCTCCTGGGCTGCTTCCAGTTGTTCGACGCTGATGCCCAGCGCCTCGGCCAACAGCGCCTGATGGTCGATGCTCTGGCCAAAGCCACCCCGGCCCCGAGCCGGCCCGCCGAAAAATTCATCTACGCCTTCCGGTCCGCCCACAAAGTCAGCCGGACCACCCGCTCCTCCGGCAAATTCACCCCGGCCAAAGGCAATATTACGTTGCGGCCCCTGAGCGAAGGTGACCGCGCCCCAGATCAAGGTGCCAACCACAGCTACGACACCAATAACACCACCAATTGCTAACCACTTTTTCATTTTGAAACTCCTTTATGTTATACAAATGATTATCATGAATTCTTGTCCTTATTCTAACGCCCAAATATGGAGAACCTATGGAGATTTGTTGTAGATTGTGTAGCCAGACTAAAATTGACAAGATTTAATAATTTGGGCAATATTTCAGCTAGTCAGCCGGTCAGCTAAAAGCCAAAATGCTGAAGTGCTAACAAGCTGAAGTGCTGACAAGCTACCAAGGAGATTCGATGAATTCAAAAGAACGCGTCTTAGCCACATTGAACCGGCAGCCCGTCGACCGGACTCCGCTCGATTGTTGGTTGTATCAGAAGCAGTTTGTGGAAATGCTCGAGGCCGAGTATGGCTCGCGGGAGCAGTTTTTGGACGAATTCAATATCGACCTTTTCTGCGGATACGTGCCCTATCCCAACCAGTTGGGGCACAAAATGGAGGTGGCCGACCTGGCCGATTTGCCTCTTGATGACCCGCGCGACCCAAAATGGCTGACGTTCACGGCCTGGAATCCGGACTTTGCCGGAATGAACGTGGTCGATGCCATCACCCAATACGGCAGCCGGCGCGCCATCATCGCTCACATGTGGGGCATTGTCGAGGGCACCAGCACCTTTTTGGGCATCGAAAACTGCTGGGCCAACCTGGGGCTTGAGCCAGAGTTGATGATGAACTGGTTCGACCGCTACGCCGATTGGCTGTGCGGCCTGGTCGATAGCTGCGCCGGGGCCGGCGTCGACCTGATCACGCTCTCGGATGATTGGGGCAGCAACAAGAATATGCTCTTCTCCCCCCGCATGTGGCGCAAGATGATCCGGCCCTACGCTGAGCGGGTGGTCAAACATGCCCGGTCGCAGGGCCTGTGGGTCAACCTGCACAGTGATGGCTACATCATGAACGTGATGGACGACATCGTCGAGATGGGTTATACCATGCTGCATCCGGTCCAGGAGAGCGCCGGGATGGACCCCCATATCATCAAGCAACAATACGGCGACAAACTGGTCATCTATGGCTCGCTGGATATTGTCGATGGTCTCTACAAATATGATGGCGACGAGCTGGATCGATACATCACCGACCGGTTTGCAGTCTATGCTCCCGGCGGCGGCTTTGTCTATTGTACCGGCCATTTCGTCCAACCCGATATCCCGCCCCAACGCCTGATCCGGGCCTACACCCTGGCGAATCAACTGGCTGCGAAGTACGACGCCTGACCCAAGGCCACCCATTTAAGGGTCCGTCCCCCCAAAAAAAGAAGGAGCATCCCAAGTAGGCTGAAACGAAGTGGAAGCCGTATCGAGGGTGCGGCTCAGGCAACGATTCAAAGCAACCCGCACCCTTCGATACGCGCTCCCCTTTGCCTTTGACAAGGTCAGGATACAACTTCGCGCTACTCAGGATGCTACACCAATACCCATCTGAAAATTGAACATACCTTCTTCAATATCAGATTTGACAGATATTTTTTTTGTCCTATAATACTTTCGATTTATTACGAAACTGGCTTCATATAGTCTAATCCAAAAGTAACGATGGGGTTCTCTTGGGCAAAGAACATCGCCTGGCACAACGAAGACAAAAGATTCTGACCGCAGTGGAACAAGCCGGTCAGCTTTCGGTACTCGAGTTGAGTGCCCGTTTCGACGTGTCAGAGGTGACCATCCGCCAAGATTTACAAGCCTTGAGCGCACAGGGTCAACTGCTGCGGACCCGTGGCGGGGCGCTCTCCACCAACTCGATGCCGGAATTTTCGTTCGAAGTCCGCCAGCAGCAAAACTCCGCCGAGAAAGTCCGCATTGGCCAGGCCGCAGCCAACCTGGTCAATCACGGCGACACCATCATCCTCGATGCCAGTACGACCGCTCAAGCCATCATCCCCTTCTTAAAAGATATTGTTGAACTGACCGTCATTACCAATAGTCTAAAAACCGCCCTGAGCTTGCTCGACGCGCCCCAAACCCAGGTGCTTTTGCCGGGCGGCAGTTTACGCCGCGAGTCGCTCTCGCTGGTCGGGCAGCCCCATGACGATGTTTTGGAACGCTTGAATGTCCAGGTGGGTTTTTTGGGAGCACGCGGCCTGACGCTCGAAGAGGGTATGACTGACGTGAATTTAAATGAAGTTGAGATGAAACAGGCCATGGCTGAACGCTGCCGGCGGGTCGTGGGCGTGCTCGACTCCAGCAAATGGGGCCGGGTCGCCGCCGCAACCTTTGCCCCAATCGAGCAGATCGACATGTTGATCTCAGACGTCAAAGCCCCAACCGTGCTGGTCGAACAGCTCAGACAGCAGCAGGTTGAAGTTATCTTGGTTTAACGGAATGAAGACCTGACAGGTGTTTGAAACCTGTCAGGTCTCATCAGAATTCAGGGAAAAGCCATATGAACGAACCAGTTCTGGAAATGAGACACATCTCCAAACATTTTGATATGACCCAGGCACTCGACGATGTATCCCTCAGTCTCTATCCGGGTGAAATTCATGCCGTGGTGGGTGAGAATGGGGCCGGCAAATCAACTTTGATCAAGATCATGACCGGCATTCACCGGCCTGACCAGGGCGAAATCTTATTGAATGGGCAGCCGGTGCAGATTAGTAACTCCCAGGAGGCTCAGGCGCACGGCATTGCCGCCATTTACCAGGAGCCGATGGTTTTCCCCGATCTGAATGTGGCCGAAAATATCTTCATTAATCATCGCGATCGCGGCCCGCTGGTGCGCTGGGGTAAAATGATCGAGGAGGCTGAGGCCATTTTGGCCAGGCTGGATGTCAAGCTCGATGTGCGGATGCCGGCGCGTGGTCTTACCCTGGCAGCGCAGCAGACCGTCGAAATCGGTCGGGCCATTTCGCTCAAAGTACGGGTCCTGATCATGGACGAGCCAACCGCTTCGTTGTCAGCCCACGAGGTAACTCAGCTATTCAAGGTGGCCCATACCCTGCGCAGTCAGGGTGTGGCCATTTTATATATCAGCCATCGGATGGAAGAGGTCTTCGAAATTTCCGACCGGATCACGGTCCTGCGCGACGGAAAATTGATCTCCTCGGCCCCGGCCAGCGAGGTGACGCCTGAAAGCGCCATCCGCGATATGGTCGGGCGTGAGATCGACGACTATTTCGCCAAGAGCGAAGCCGAGCAGGGTGAACTGTTGATGAGTGTGCAGGGCCTGAGCAAAGAGAACGCATTCACGGATATCAATTTTGAGATTCGGCGCGGCGAAGTATTGGGCTTTGCCGGTCTGGTTGGCTCACGGCGCACCGATGTGGCCCTGGCCTTGTTTGGGGTTGAACCGGCCGACAGCGGCGACATCATCTTTGAAGGGCAGCCCTTGACCATTCGCTCGCCGCGACAAGCGCTGCAACTGGGCATTGCCTATTTGACCGAAGACCGCCGCCAGCTTGGTTTGACCATGCCGATGTCGATTACGTCTAACATCTCGCTGCCGATGCTGCGCAAATACCTGTCCCGTTTTGGCCTGGTCAAACAAAACCGGGAGATGACCACTGCCGAAGATTACCGCCAGCGGCTCTCGATTCGCACCCCCTCGGTCAGGCACGAGGTCGAGAAACTCTCGGGCGGAAACCAGCAGAAAGTCATGCTGAGCAAATGGCTCAACGCCAGCCCCAAACTATTCATCCTGGATGAGCCCACCCGGGGGATCGATGTGGGGGCGAAGGCCGAGGTCCATCACATCATCAACGAACTGGCGGCGCAGGGGTTGGGCCTCATTCTCATCTCATCTGACCTGCCGGAAGTGATGGCCATGAGTGATCGCATTTTGGTGATGCGTGAAGGCCGGCAAATGGGAATTTTCGCGCGAGACAAAGCCACCCAGGAGAACGTCATGACCGCAGCCATGGGGCAGCAAGCTCCAATCCTGGAGGAAGTTGAGCAATGAATGCACTGATGCGCCGTTTTCGGCCCGAACAGCTTCGAGAGTTGGTGCTGGTTTTCCTTATCATTTTAGTCATCCTCTTTTTTGGGACCCAGATCGACAACTACTATAGCGCCCGATTTTTCAATCGGGTCTCCACCAGTGTGGCTATTATCGCCGTGATTGCCATCGGGCAAACGCTGGTCGTGCTAACCCGTAACATCGACCTGTCGGTCGGTTCAGTTGTGGGTTTTACGGCTTACTTCGTCGGCCAGCAGCTTTCCAATAACAATGACCTCGCTCCGGTGGCGGTCGTCTTGATGGCGGTCGGCGTCGGAGCCGCGTTGGGCGCCTTCAATGGCTTGCTGGTCGCCTATGGCCGGGTGCCGGCCATTATCGTCACGCTCGGCACGCTGGCCTTGTACCGGACGATGTTAGTTGAATATTCTGATGCCCAAACGGTCCTCACGACCAATCTACCGGAATGGCTGCTCGAACTGCCCCGTGCTAACATCATCAGTTTTGGTGATTTAGACTTCCGCTTGATGGTCGGCTTGATGCTGGTCTCGGTCATCGTGTTCCAGTTGATGCTCACCTATTTGCCCTATGGCCGGCGGCTGTACGCCATCGGCTCAAACCCCGAGGCGGCCAGGATCGCCGGGTTTCCCTCACAGTGGATCGTGTTTGTAGCTTTTGTGTTGTGCGGGGCGCTGTCGGGGTTGGCCGGTTTTATGTTTTTAGCCCGCTTCGGCAACATCACCGTTGTGGCCGGGCTGGGGCTGGAGCTGTCCTCGGTGGCCGCGGTGGTCGTGGGTGGCGTCAATATATTTGGCGGCACCGGCACCGTGTTTGGGGCGCTGTTGGGCGCCGTGCTCATCGACCTGCTGGAAAACAGCCTGATCCGCTGGCTTGAAATCAGTGAGTTCTGGCGCGATGCCTTGCTGGGGTTGTTGATCTTACTAGCCGTGGCCACCGATGCGGTCATCATGGACCGGGTGCGGAACGTGTGGACACGGGGCGAACGTCGTGGCGAGGCCCCACTTGACGAAGCTAAAGCACAGGAGGAAAGCAGCTATGTCACCTAGCCAACCATCACTCGCAGGGGGCATCTGGACACGGCTGAAAAGCTGGGAAGGCTTTTTGCTGGCTGTGATGTTGATCATCATCGTTTTTAACACGCTTCAGACACCAGCCTACCTGAGCATTGGCAATCAGATGAACCTGTTCATCCTGTCGATTGAGAAGATCATCGTGGCCCTGATCACGGCCTTTGTGATTATCAACGCAGAAATCGATCTGTCTATCGCCTCGATGATGGGGCTGTCGGCCTGCGCCCTGGCCTGGCTCTATGAACTTGGGGTATCGATGCCCGTGGGCATTTTGGCGGCGCTGCTTGTTGGTGTTTTAGGCGGTGCGTTTAACGCGTTTTGGATTGCCAAAGTGGGGCTGCCATCGCTGGTGGTCACTCTGGCGATGCTCATTGGCTTCCGGGGGCTGGCGCGGGTACTGCTCGAGGATCGCTCTATTGGCGATTTTCCGGATTGGTTTGACCTGCTGGGGCAGCAGCCACTGCTTGGGCCCTTGCCCCTGTCGCTGATCATTTTCTTTATCCTGGTCATTGTGGCCATTGTTATCCTGCAATATTCAGGCTTTGGCCGGTACGTTTATATTATCGGCAACAACCGGGAGGTGGCCCGCTATTCAGGTGTCAGCGTGCAGCGGGTCAAAACGATTTTGTTCATCGCTTCGGGTACGGTTTCGGCGCTGGCGGGAGCCCTCTTTGCCGCCCGCCTGGGTTCGGTTCGGGGCGATTTAGCCCTGGGTTTTGAGTTGGATATCATCACCATGGTCCTGCTGGGGGGAGTCAGTATTTTTGGCGGTTCGGGTTCGATCTATGGGGTGCTGCTGTCGATCCTGATTGTGCTCAATTTACGAAACGGGATGTCGCTGGCAAATATTACCGGCCACATCCAAACCGGCGTGATCGGCATTCTGTTGATTTTATCGGTGCTCATCCCCAACTTAACCCAAACCGTACGAACCGCCTGGAACCGCCGCCGGATTGTGGAGGCGCACGAGTCAGGGGCAGGGTGATGGCAATATGACAAGTTTCTGAAAATGTCATTAGAATTTGTTACTATTTAAAGGAGGCATGCTTATCGAAGCGGAAACCATGGCTGAACCACCCTATTGTGATCATTTCAAGAATTTCATAATTTGTCAAGGAGGAGTAAAAATATGAATCGGAAAATGATGTTGATCCTATTGCTTGTATTGATGCTTATCATCGCCGGCTGCGGCGGTGGCAGCGAACCGGCTCCGGCTCCGGCACAGGAGGAAGCACCCGCCGAAGAAGCGGCTGAACCGGCAGCAGAGCCCGAGGAAGAAATGGCCGAGGAGCCCGAACCGGCGGCTGAGGAAGAAGAAGTGGCCGAGGAAGCCATGGACGAAACCTTAAACATGGTCCTCATGCCCAAGTTCCTGGGCATTCTGGTTTTTGATCAAGCCAATGAGGGCGCCATGGAAGCCAATGCTGAACTGGGAAATCCGGCCAATCTGGAATTTCTTGGGCCCACACCCGAAAACAGCGTGGCCGGCCAGATCGAAATCCTGACCACGGCCGCCACGCAAGGCGTCGATGCGATCATGATTTCAAACAACGCCGGTGATCAGCTTGCGCCGGCCGCCCAGGCGGCTCGCGATGCCGGCATGACTGTCGTCACCTGGGACTCGCCCATTCCCTCAGCCGAAGGCGAGCAGGTCTTCATCGCCCAGGTCGATTTTGACGAAACCGGTACGGTCATGGCCGATATGGCCCTCAGCATCCTGGGCGACGACGGCGGCCAGTTCGCGGTGCTATCGGCCTCACCCGATGCGGCCAATCAGAATGCCTGGATCGCTGCACTGGAAGACGTCCTGGAAACCGACGACACCTATGCCAGCCTGGAATTGGTCGATATCGTCTATGGCAACGACCAGTCC
>Ga0302046_10001992_pt1 | contig 19134 bp, 9 predicted proteins | sample RVTome_11_FD_200261 | JGI IMG/M metagenome (GOLD analysis project Ga0302046, IMG submission 200261) | Soil microbial communities from uranium-contaminated site in the Upper Colorado River Basin, Wyoming, United States - RVT147D111 (version 2) ...
TCGCTGATCCCAATCAGCCCTTGCCAGTTTAGTCTGCCAAAATTGTTCGCTTGATCCGACGATACGTACCAGTCTCCGGTGGAGTTAAGGCTATACATGACGTTGTCCGGCGGATCGACCGGACCGCCGCCGTTGGCGACTTCAACGATGGCGCTGACGCCTGCAGCAGGTCCCAGCACCCGGACGACGAATCCATCGACGATTTGCGACGCGATCGCGCCCTGCTGATCCTCCAACTCCGTCATTTGCGTCGTCGTATTGACAAGATTCCATGAAGCGTCTTCGTTAAACGTCACATGGTAGGTATGTCCGGTGACCATTCCCGGGCTGGCGACGTCGACTAAGACCGTGCCGCCGCTGATACCCTCAATGTGTTCGGCGGTGTCCGCCAGTATGCCCGTATACGAAGCCGGCGTCACCTCGACCGACTGGGAGCTGATCAGGTTTTCGAATGATTCAGCAATGATGCCGAATGTATTTCCGCCGACCACAAAGTCGGATTGATTGAGTGCGTCGAAGTTGTACGCGGTGACGGCGAACCAGTAGGGACGATTGTTGATGATCGCGCGGCTGTTGACACGGTCTTGTGTAATCCACAAATCATGAGCAACACCGGCGTCGGAGCCCCGCTGCGTAACAATGCGTTCCTTCCCAGCGGGATTGTCGACATCGAAGTAGATGCGTTCGACGCCATTCTCTTCATCAAATGTGCTGATCAGGGTCCAGGGGCCGGAACCGGACTGACCCTGGTAAACGTTGTATCCCTCGAAGACGAATCGCTGAATGACTTCCTGATTGCCTTCGTCATCGGGCGGTCCGAGCGCTTCCTGCACGTCTCCATCGGACTGCGTTCCCCAGAGAAGCTGGATGGCGCCGTCATAGGGCACCGCCCACACCTGCGGCGGCGGCGGCGGACCGGGGATGTCAAAATTGGCGTCGAAAACCGACTGAGCGATATCGTCGAGACGCTTGAGGACATCGACTGACTCACGATTGTTGGTTCCCTGTCCGACCAGGACGGCGGCGACCACTTCCTGCGAGTCGTTGGGAGCCATCGTGAACGGCCCCGAACTCATCATATAACGGCGGTCGCTCTCGTTTTCATCGAGCCAGCCGGTGCCCGCGTTGGGGTCACCGGTCAAAACGAATTTCGTCGGCTGGCCGGTGAACGGATCGATCTGAATGTCTCCTTCACGGCTGAGACCGCGCATGTAGTTGAAGGCCTCGATGTTATTGTTCGGGTCGGTCCCGTTGATGTACTTGTTAAACGACGTCATCGGCAGATTCTTGTACCCCTGGATGTACATGCCCTTGCTCGACACCCACGCCGAGTCGATTTCACCCTCTTCAAGCGGAACGATCGGTCCCTGGAAGAAGTCGTAGCCGACCGCGGGACACATTGATCCGTAGACCTGGTCGGCGTTTGTGGCGTTCCAGCAGAAGCCCAGCGAGCGCAGGGTGTCGCATCCGACAAAGTCATCGCTGGCGCCGCCTAAGTCGGGATCGGCCCACAGCGAAACGAACATGCTGTCGATGGTCGCATCGCCCTTGTTGATGATGTTGTAGCGCATAAAGATCGTATTGCCCAACGCGCCGGAGCGTGCGTAGCCGAACACGTAAAGCTGTACTTCCAAGCCCAGCGGCCGCGTGGACCCCAGGCCGACATCGGAGGCGTGATCGGCGAAATCGGCATCGTTGAAGACGCACCACAGCGCCTGATCGCCCAGCAACAGCGGGATCATGTATTCCTCGTCATCGTACACCGGGTCACCGTTTGCATCTTTCACAAACGGCGCGCCATCGGCAAAGGGCCAGTCCCGATAGTGCGGATTGCTCTCGCGGGTATCTCCCTTTTTGATTTTGTAGACGCGGAAACTGCCGCGATCGGGCTGATAGGTGCCGTCGAGCATCGGGCCCGGAGTAAAGTCGTCTGAGAATTCGGCTGCCGACAGTTGGATCACGTTGTTGATCTTCCCTCCCAGCCAGATGCCGCCGGCGAAAATGGCGGTCTGCGAGGTTCCCTTCGGGAAGTACAGACCGTCATTCCGTCCGCGCGAGGCCGAGCGGTCGTAGGCGAAGTTGCCGACATTGGTCACGAACATCTCGAGGTTGTTTGCGTCAAACGTCGTGGTGCCGTCGATGATGGCAATTTCCGCGCGCGAGGGCTGATGGCGCATGGGGACCGCCGCCATGACCGCATCGACGGCGAGTAGCGCCACGAGGAACGCCGTGCCCGCCTGTATCCAGCGTTTCATCCCTGTCCTCCTTGATCGATCATCCATAAGTCACGGGCCCCGACGGACGGGGCAATCTGCTCGTTAGAATGTCCAACGCGCCCCGAATCGAATCTGTCGCGGGGTATCATAGTTGCGCGGATCAAGCTGCCGGACCTCATACTTCTGCTCACCGCTCAATGGCGTCGTGCTGCTGCCGATGAACGATGCGTCGTCGCCCTCGGCGTGGGCATCGGCGAATTCCCGTCCCGACGGCGTGTCCAGCCAGCCGGTGCGATCGGCCTCACCGGTCGACTCGTAGACATCGACAACATTGTCGCGGTCGAAGATGTTGATCACCCAGAAGTAGATGTCGAGGTTGAATCCGCGTCCGACGACGAACTCTTTATTGGCCTTCATGTCGAAGCGAACCAGCCAGGGTGTGCGACCGGAGTTGATCTGACCGTCGGCATCGGGAGACACGGCGCCGAGTGTGACCTCGTTGTATACGGTCGTCGGTGTGTACGGGAATCCCGAGCCGGCCGTGAACACGAAGTTGACACCGGCGCGTTCCAGCGGAAACATGTCGCCGATCTTCGGGCCTTCCTGAGCGCCGGCGCGAATGTCGATCACGCCCGATACATTATGCCGCTGGTCGAAGTCCAGCAGACTGACTTGTGTGGGCGCCTCGTCGGCGGTCCAGGCGATATTCCGCTTCGTGTTGGCGAATGAGCCGGTTCCCTCGGCAAATGACAGCGTGTAGTTCACCTGGCCGGAAACACCGTGGATCCGGCGCATATCCAACTGCAATTCCAGTCCTTTGACCGTCCCGAAGTCGCGGTTGCGGTAGGTGGCGAAGCTGTTGGGCTCGGTCGGCTGGTTGATGACCTCGGTGAGGTTTTTGATGTCTTTGTAGAATGCGGTGACATCGACCGCCGTGTAATCGTTCATCTGCCGGCGCCAGCCGAACTCGTAGGCGGTCGTTTCTTCGGGCTCGAGGTTCGGGTTGCCGAACGCCACGAAATAGCCGCCGGTGCGAATCTTGTACTCGAGGTAGTCGTAGTTCACGTACAGATTTTCAAGGTCCGGGCGCTGGAAGAACTTCCCATATGAGAAGTGCAGGACCGAACCATCGGAGATCGGGAACGCAACCCCGAGCCGGGGCGATACCCGCGCGACCGATTCGGATGTCGTCAAGTCGCTTTCGGTCAGGCGCTGGGCCTCCAACAATTGGTCTTCAGTGGGGTCGGGCGTGATCTCCGGATCGAGGAAACCGTCGGGATCGAGCGGCCTTTCCGGATCACGCAGGCGCTCCGTGCGATAATCGAAGTAGTCGAGACGGAGCCCGGCGTTGAGAACCATCCCTTCCCATTCAAACTTGTCCTGAAAGTATCCCGCCAGGTTGATCGGGCGCTTGGCATCATTGAGCCCGCCCGGATCGCCTTCCTCGCCGAGCTCGTTGTAGCCATAGAAATTGGCATCGTCAAAACCGCCGTTGACGCCGAGGTAAATCTGAGTCGGGAAATAATGCTCATAGCGGCGCAGCGTGTGCCGCTGGACTTCCGCGCCCAGCTTGAGTTCGTGGTTGGGATGGATCTGGCTGACCAGATCAATATCTCCGCCGATATAGGAAGACTGGCGGTGGATGAAACCGTCCCACACATGCGATTCGTCGCCGGAGACAACGAACGAGATGGAATCCATCGTGCCATCGGGCAGCTCAACTTCGCGCATCTCGGTGACCGTCTCGGTCACTTCGCGGTAGATGACGTGGTTTTCGAGACTGTCGGCGTTGAGATTCATGTCGTCCCAGGCGCGGTAGAGGTCCTCGTCGTCATTGCGCGGGTTGCCGCTGGGACGTCCATAGGCCCACAAATCGTCAAAATAAACGCCGTCGCCGTTCGTGCGCTCAGTCGAAAACCAGTTCGCTTTCGCGGTGTAGAACGTCTTCGGATTCAACGTGTGCGTGATCTCCCCGAAGAACGAGAAATTGCGATCGTCATACCGGGGCATGTGCTCGACATTGAACAGGTACTCGTGGTAGTATGCCCGCCACTTTTCCACGGACCCGTTGGACCCGAGGCGGACGACAACATCGGAATTCGGCCGCCAGGCGGTCTTCGCCTGCCAGTTCCACAGTCCCGAGTAGTTGTTGAGAAGCTGATTGGTCGGCAAGACCTCGTGGGTACGTGCCCGTGGATCGCGGTCGCGCGCCCAGCGGCGTTCACCGGCGACATAGAACGTGAGCTGGTTATTCTCGCGGATGATCGGACCGCTGAGAACGCCGGAGTACACGTTGTAGTCGAAGTTGTCGCCGTGGAAGTTGTCGGTCACCGCCTCCACCGTGCCGTGGTAGGCGTCGCCGCCTTCCTTGGTGGTGACATTGACGGCGCCGGACATGATCAGGCCGTACTCGGCGTTAAATCCGCCGGTCACGACTGAGATTTCTTTGATCGAATTGTTGTTGATCTGGGTGGTCGATAGCCCGGTCAGCGGGTCTTGCTGGGAGAAACCGTCCACATAATAGGCGACTTCCGAGGCGCGCCCGCCGCGGACGTAAACGCTGCCGGTGGTCGTATTCTCGCTGGCACCGCGCCCGGCATTGACACTCACGTTGTCGGCGAACCGCACAGACCCGGCCTGCAGCCCGACAACGTCCTGATATCCGCGTGTCGGTAGGTTTTGGATCATCTCCTCGTCAATTAATCGGATCGACGATGTGCGGTCACGGTGCACCAGCGGGCGCTCGACCGTCACCGTAACGGCCCCGAGTTCGACCGCCTGCTCTTTCAGAGAGAAATTCTGGTAGGTCGTCAGGTCGACTGAGACGCTCACGTTCGCGTACTCGACCGATGTGTAGCCGACCAGCGACGCCCTCAGCGTGTACGTGCCGACCGGTACATTCAGGATGATGAAGCGTCCGTCGACGTCGGTCAGCGAACCGATCGGCGTGCCGACGATCGCGACCGCCGCGCCGATGATCGGCTCGCCGCTGGTCTCATCGGTGACTGTGCCGGAGATTTTGCCGACATTGACGGCCCACGCGGACTCGGCGCAGAAGACGACCAGCGCGGCCGCTAGCCAGATGGATTTGTGCAGTTTAGCCAATGTCCCCCTCCTTATGACTTGATCCTGTTTGTCATATCGTCAGGTTTGCAATGTTCAATAGCCGACCAGCCCGTGTATGACCCCCGCACACGACATCGGGGGAGAGTGCCAGCGTTATGCGCGCCAGCCACTGCTCCGTTTGCGCGAGCGCTCGCATCGCAATACTGCCTCCGGTCGGCAGTGCCTACAGCCGACCCTTGGTACCTTCAGATTGTGGGACTCAGGTGGGTTTGCCGCGATCCATCGCGCTCGGGGTATAATCCGTTGCGGTTTGCCCCCGACTGGTCCCCCCAACACAGGTGATCGGCCGCCACAAGGCGACGATCACCTCCCTAAGCCCAATTTCCGTCGATCTATATGTGTGTCAAGGGTAAACTTGCTATTTCGAGCCGTTCGGCTTGTCCGATTGGACCATCGCCGGAAGGTGCTGGGAGAATGCGGCTTAGGCGGACACAAGAGCCGGAAGGAGTCGGAATGCACCGGGCTGGAGCTGGTGCTTCATTAAGCGTAGGGGCGCCAATAGCTTATGCTATAGTCCCTTTGCCCAACGCCCAATTCTGTTGACACCCTCCATGATGTTCTCCATGGAGTTGGCATACGAGAGCCGCAGGAAGCCTTCGCCGAACGATCCAAACGAAGTCCCGGAGAGCGTTGCCACTCCCGCCTCATCCAAAAGGCGAGTGGCCGCTTGCTGAGACGTGAGGCCCAGTTCGCTGATGTTCGGAAAGACATAGAAAGCGCCAGCGGGACATCGGCAGCGTATACCCGGAATGGCGTTGAGGGCACCGATGATCGTGTCACGGCGGCGATGGAACTCACTGAGCATGCCTTTAATGTCATCGCGCGGACCGAACAACGCCGGCTCAATGACCTGCTGTGAGAAGGTCGCGGTGCACGAGTTGCTGTTGGTTTGCAACCGCGCGACCGCCCGTGCCAATTCGGGTGGCATCACACCCCATCCGAGTCGCCATCCGGTCATGGCAAAGGTCTTGGACATTCCATCAAGCAAAATGACGCGGTCGCGGACTTCCGGATTGGCATGCAGGATGCTTTCGAACGCTCCATCGTAGACGATCTGCGAATAGATTTCGTCGGCGAGGATGTAGCAGTCGCGTTCCATCGCCAGCCGGGCGATGGCCCTCAGTGTTTCGGACGCCAGGACCCCGCCGGTCGGGTTCTGGGGAGAGTTAATGATGATGAGTTTGGTTCGCTCTGTTACCAGCGATGAGAGTTCGTCAACATCAAGCCCGAAGTCTCTGCTTTCGCGGAGGCGAATGGGGACCGGCCGTCCGCCGACGAAGCGAACGACCGACTCGTAAATCGGAAAACCGGGATTCGGATAGATGACTTCGTCGCCGGGGTCGATCAGCGCGAGGATCGTGAAAAACATGATCGGCTTGGCCCCGGGAGTGACTACGACCCAGTCGGCGTTCACATCGACACCACGCGTCTCGACGACATATCGCGCAATCGCAGCCCGCGTCTCCGGCAACCCGGCAGACGGGCCGTAATGCGTTGCACCGGAACGCAAAGAGGAAACGGCCGCCTCGACAATGTGCGCCGGCGTATTAAAATCGGGTTCGCCGATCTCCAGATGGACAATCGTTCGCCCCTGCGCTTCCAGTTGTCGTGCCTTGGCCAAGACCTCGAATGCCGTCTCGGTCCCCAAATCGACCATGCGTCGGGCAAACGGAATCACGTTTGGTTTCTCGATGGTCAGCAACTCGTTGACTCGGTTGTGGTGCAGGACCTTCACTCGGTTGAGGAACCGATCATCGATACCATCGCCCCGGCGCGTTTGCGTTTGAGTACTTTCTCGACGGCGGCGACGATGTTGGGAGATTTCAATCCGAAGGCAGCCATGAGTTCATCGGGCTTGCCGGACTGGCCGAAACGGTCGTCGACGGCAACAAACTCCATCGGGACCGGGCGATAACGCACAACGACTTCTGCGACCGCCCCTCCAAGCCCCCCGTTGATTTGGTGCTCTTCAGCGGTCACAATTGCACCGCATTCCTCGGCCGCTGCGATGATGATTTCACGGTCGATCGGCTTGACGGTATGCAGATTGATGACGCGGGCTTCGATACCATGGCCCGACAGATTTTCGGCGGCCTCCAGAGCTTCGTAGAGCATGACGCCGCAGGCAATGATTGCGACATCGGCGCCATCGCGCATCTGCAAACCTTGCCCGAATTCAAAGGGTGTGTCGGCATCGGTCACGACCGGCACGTTTTCGCGACCGAAGCGGATGTACACGGGCCCCCAGATGTCGGCCGCGGCGAGTGTGGCCTTCTTCGTTTCGTGGAAATCGCACGGCACGATCACTTTCATATTCGGCAGCGAACGCAGGATCGAAATCTCCTCCATCGCCTGATGGGTGGCTCCATCGGGGCCTACAGAAATACCCCCGTGCGCGCCGCCGATCTTGACATTCAGGTCGGAATAGCAAACGGTCACGCGAATCTGGTCCAGGCAGCGGCAGGTGGCGAAGGCACCGTAGGTCGAGAGAAACGGGATTTTGCCGACCAGCGAGAGGCCGGCCGCCGTGTTCATCATGTTTTGTTCGGCGACGCCCATCTCGATGAAGCGGTCGGGAAATTCCTTGGCGAAGAAACCGACCATTGTCGAATCGGTCAGATCTCCCACCAGCACGACGACGTCCGGATGGGAATGCCCCAACTCGACCAGCCCGCGGCCAAATCCTTCGCGCGTTTTCTTCATTTCCGGCATTGATTTCTCCGCTCAGTTGGATAGGAGCCGCTCGGACCATTGCGCATAGGTCGTCCCCAATTCAGCCAGCGCTTTCTCCCCTTCGTCCGGAGTCGGCGGTTTCCCATGCCACTCGTAATTGTTCAACATGAATGAGATGGGCTGTCCCATCACCGTTCGCGCCAGGATGACAGTCGGCTTGCCCTTGGTCCGTCGCGCCTCTTCCAGTGCCGACAAGATGGCAGCCAGGTCATGGCCGTCAATCTCGATGACATGCCAGCGGAACGCTCGATATTTGTCGGCCAGCGGAGCCAGCCCCATGATGTCTTCGATGTATCCGTCGATTTGGATGTTGTTGTAGTCGACGATCGCGCAGAGGTTGTCGAGCTTGTAGTGACCTGCCGACAAGATCGCTTCCCAGATCGACCCTTCCTGATGTTCGCCGTCGGAGAGCAACCCGTAGACACGTCGCGGGTGACCATCCATCCGGGAGCCGTAAGCGGCGCCAAAGGCAATCGACAGGCCCTGCCCCAGCGAGCCGGAGGAAACCTCCACACCGGGCGTATCCAGCGAAGACGGATGTCCCTGCAGGTGGCCGTTGAACTTGCGGAACTTCATCAGGTCCCGTAGCGGGAAGAATCCCGCTTCGCCAAGTGCCGAATAGTGGATCGGGGTCACATGCCCAAACGAGTAAAACCACATGTCCCTCCACGGCCACTTTGGGTTTTTGGGATCGTAGACCAGTTCATTGAAGAAGAGTGCCGTTGCGACATCAGCAAAGCCCATCGGCCCACCGGTGTGTCCCGATTTTGCCTCGACCAGCATTGTGATAATGTCTCGTCGGATGTCCCGCGCCTTGGACTTTAACTGGTCGATCCCAAAACGATAGGGGTTCCGCCGGTCGGCCGTCGCGTTCATCGGACTCTCCTGTTGCTGATGCGGCTGCCTCGCCGCGAACACGAAGATAACATCTTTTCCCAGCAGCGATACGTCCGTTGCCGAAGGATTGACAAAGTCCTGTCATTTTTTATGAGACAATCACATTGTCGGCGCTTCCGGCTCCAAGGCAATTGACGACGCGCCCGGCGACGCACTTCCGGCGCGTCAAGCCCCCGGCTGCGGAGGCGTGATGTTCGAACCGATTCGGGAGCCCACACACCGATCAGATAATCCCATTGCAAGCCCGCGCCGCGCCACTCCAGAAGCAGGGCGGCATCGAGCACTATCGCGACCGTGTCGCGGCGTTTCTGTCCGGCCCTGATACGACGCGCCACCTCGCGGACAAGCGGCGGGCGCATAATGGCGTTCAGCGCTGATGTGTTCGCAGGTGTGGCAAACGCCAGACGCGCCAACACGGTGCGGTCGATGAGGCCACGGACAGTGACGGAATTCCCGAAGGCCCTTCGGATTCGACGGCGGACGAGGACAGAGTGTTCGAGGAGTTCATGCCCGATTGCGTCAGCATTAATCAGGACCGCTCCTCGCCGCTGAAGCAGTTGGGCGACGCTGGACTTGCCGGACCCGATGGGACCGATGATCCCGACGATGGGTGGGGGAATGCGTTGTACAGATCGGGTGGACTTTGCCATCGGGTATGAATATGCGCCGGGCACGCAGTGTGGCGTAGAAGAAAACTCATGGCGAGAGAGCGGTTTCGGTCGAATCCGACGTGACACAGTCCCAGCACATCTTGACGATGCGCCATTGTTCGTCGGCAATCTGAGTGGATACATCAAGAAGTCGAGCCAGCTGCCCGTTAGGGAAACGTATCTGAATGTCGGCTCCGGGAACCTCTCGGCTGATGCGATTGAGTTCGCCGGCAATCTGCAACGGCTCGGCGTCGGTGCATAAGGGCCCTTTCGTGAGTTCGACCCACCGTCCCGGCAGCCCGTACCCGGTTGACAGAAGTACGGACCGGTCAAATGTGCCTTTCGCCTTGGGGACCGGGGTCCAGCGACCGAGATTGAATTGATGCGTGCCACCGGCAGCGATGATCCAGTATTGCTCGGGTGCCATCAAGTTCGGCGCCCACAGACTCAGGCAGAAATAATCGACACCGGCGGCGCTGAGAACCGCCGACATGGCTTGCATCTGTGAGAAGCTTTCCCCTGCGCGGGTTCGCACGATGTCATCGATGCCGATGTCGATGAAATCACGTCCCCAGAGAATGCCCCAGCTTTCCTGCATGGTGTCGGCTGTGTCGGCACGATTCGCCATCCGGCCGGTCAAACTGAGATAAGACGATTGCAGTTCCGCCGTGCCCTCTGCGAACGCATTGCGATCGATCATACGGCATAGTCGCCGCGTGGCGGGGCTCAGCCGGTTTGCGGCGAATAGAGCCGCAGCCATCATGGCCGAGCGACACGCCGGCATAATTGATCCCGACGAATCCCATGCGCGTGACCAGGCGTCCCGGACCGGTGTCATCGAGAGGTCACGGAGACCAGAGCAGAGCACTGCAGCCAGAAATTTCTCTCGGTCACTGTCAAGTCGTGCGATGCTCCGGAGGGTGTTGATGCGCTGCAACGCTTGTACCGGTAGATTCAGCATACCGACCGGCCCAAGTCGCTGGACCGCGCGCGCGAGCGCAGTATCGCGGCTGCGGTCATCGCGACCCAAAAGCGGATAGTATGTCGCACGGTCGTTGAAGACGATGGCGGGTTTCAACCACGAGGTCTCCGGAGAGGTCTCGTGAATGCCGCCGCGCAGCAGGCGATGACCATCGAGCAAATATCCGGTGCCCTCCCCGTCGATAATGACATACACGCTGTCGGGCGATCGTCCGGACCGTCGCGACTGAACAAAGCGCATGACGGCACCTTCCACCGTGTTCAATCGTGGAGACACCGCCTGCAGGAGAACGGCGACCGGCGTGGAGCGTCGGTCGATCCACCGCTTTGCCGATGACGGAGTGATTGGATCGTCGTAGACGCTGTCGGGGATGACCACCCAGTCGCGCCAACTGAAGGGGCGTCCGCTGATCGCGCCCGAGCGCAGGTCATCAAAGAATTGATAGTCACGAAGATCAGAGGCGCGATAGGCGCCACGGCCGCCGGGCAGGCTTTCAATGATCTCCGAGGTCAGAAGATCGGCCCTGAGATAGACATCGGGATGCGGCACGGCCAGGGTACGGTAGACGTACAGCCCATACTTTGCGGCGGGATCGGACGCCGCCCTGCCGAGCACGTCATCCCACGCGGGCCATGAAATCTCGTCGCCCCGCAAGTGCGTCGGCAAAAGACCAGCGACGAACAGAACGGCAAGAGTCAGAACGCTGGTAGCGGGGCGCATCGTGTGCGGTCTGTTCATTCGATGACTATTCACTTTGCGTCTTACACACAGACGGCTTTGTCGGTTGAGTCTACTTTGCATCCAGCCAGTTGGCGCCGGCGCCGATGTCGACGGAGAGCGGTACACTGAGCTTGACGACATTCTCCATCGCGTCCCTGACCACGGGTCGGAGCCAGTCGATTTCCGACTTGGGTGCATCAAATACCAGCTCGTCATGCACCTGCAGGGTCATGACAGACGCTTTGCCTTCATCACGCAACCGCCGGTCGATTTCGATCATCGCCATTTTAATGATGTCGGCGGCCGTCCCCTGCATCGGCGTGTTGACCGCCGTGCGTTCGGCGAACTCGCGGCTGCGGCGATCGGATGATTTAATGTCAGGCAAGAAGCGGCGTCGCCCGGACATTGTCCGTACGATCCCCTCTGCGCGCGCCTTCTCGACAGTCTGGTCGATGAACTGACGGACGCCGGGATAGCGCCGGAAGTAGGCGTCGATGAACTCTCTGGCTTCGCCGACCGAGAGGTCGGATTGCTGAGACAGACCGTAGGCCGAGACCCCGTAGATGATGCCGAAATTCGCCGTCTTGGCGAGGCGGCGCTGTTTCGGCGAGACATCCGATTCGGGAATGCCAAAAATCTCGGCGGCCGTGCGCGCGTGGACATCGGCGGCATCACGGAAGGCGCTGACCAGAGCCGGATCTTCGGAAAAGTGCGCCATCAACCGCAGTTCGATTTGGGAGTAATCCGCCACTAGGAGCGTATGCCGGCCGTCGCGCGGCACGAATGCCGCGCGGATTTTGCGTCCCTCCTCGGTGCGCACCGGAATGTTTTGCAAATTGGGATCGGACGACGAGAGCCGCCCGGTGGCCGCGACCGTTTGCTGAAACGACGTATGGACACGGCCGGTCTTGGGATGAATCAGTCCCAGGAGCGCGTCGACATAGGTCGACTTCAACTTGGTCACCTGACGATAGTCCAGCATCAGACGCGGTACTGCATGTTCAGCAGCGAGACTCTCGAGCACGCCGACATCGGTCGCACGCTGAGACGTCTTCGATGTTCGTCGTGCAGACCTAAGCTGGAGCCGGTCGAAGAGGATGCGCCCCAACTGGGTGGGGGAGTTGAGATTGAACTCCTCCCCGGCCGCTTCATAGATGGCGGATGTCAGCTCGGCGATCTGCGTTTCCATTTCGCCGGAGAGTCGCTTCAGATATTTCTCGTCGACTCGGACTCCGGCGCGTTCCATGCGCCCGAGGACCGTCGCCAAGGGCAGTTCAATGTCGTCGAACAATCGGCGGACACCGGCCTTGTCCAGCTCGGGCGATAGAATCCCATGGAGGCGGTAGGTGTAGTCGGCGTCCTCGGCGGCGTAGTAGGTCGCGGCGTTGACATCGACGCTGGCAAAGTTTTTCTGATCTTTGCCGGTGCCGATCAGATCGGTGATCGGCTGCATGGTATGCCCGCAGTGGAATTCGGCAAGATGATCCAGACCATGGGCGCGTGCCGAGGGGTCGAGACAGTACGACGCCAGCATCGGATCAAAACCGATATTGGACAGTTCTATGTTGTATTGCGCGAAGATGCCGGCATCGTACTTGACATTCTGCGCGATCAGCTTCGGTCCGTTGCCGGTCAGAATGGGAATGAGACGCTCGAGGACATCCTCGAGGGCCAGATTCGAAGCGGAATCGTCGTGTCCGACCGGGATGTAGTATGCGTGGCCCGCAGAATAAGACAGCGAAATCCCGACGAGTCGCGCGTCGAGAGTGGACAGCGATGTCGTCTCGGTATCGACCGCCAGCCATTCGGCCTTCATCATGTCGGTTACGATCTTGTCCAACTGTGACAGCGACTTGACACCTTCGTAAGTCCCGGGCTTGTCTTTCGTGGCTGCCGGAAACTCCTCACTCGTCGTATCGCCGCCCTCGAGCCACTTTGACAGCGACTTGAATTCCAGTTCGCTGAAGACCTTCAAGGCGCGCGCACGGTCGGCGCGGGCGACCTCCCATGCGTCGGGAGTCCAGGCAATCGGGCACTGATCTTCGAGCGTCACCATGCGCATGGAGTGGCGTGCCTGATCGGCAAATTCCTTGAGCTTGTCGCGCAAAGCGGGACGCTTGATTTTGTCGGCGGCCGCCAGGGTCGCTTCAAGATCACCGTACTCGCGGATCAACTGCACAGCGGTCTTGGGCCCGATGCCGGGAACACCGGGGACATTGTCGGAGGTGTCACCCATCAACGCGAGGACATCACGCACCTTATCGGGCGGCACGCCGAACTTCTCCTCGACCCCCCCAGGATCGAGGCGCTCGATCTCCGCACCCGCTTTGCGCGGGTTGTAGATCGACACCCGGTCGCTCACCAACTGCATCAGGTCCTTGTCGCCGGAGACAATGACAATTTCGAGTCCCTCTTCGACTCCTTTGCGTGCGAGTGTGGCGATCAGATCGTCGGCTTCGTAGCCGGCCATCTCCATCAACGGGCAGCCGAGCGCCGCGGCCACTTCCTTCACGCGGGGGAGTTGGTCGATCAGTTCATCGGGTGTCGCTTCACGGGTGGCTTTGTATTGCTGGTCGAGTTCGTGACGGAATGTCGGCTCCGGGCGGTCGAATGTGAACACCCAGAAGTCGGGGTGTTCATCGCGACGAAGCTTTAGGAGCGAATTGGCGACGCCAAAAACCGCCGACGTATTCTCACCTTTGGAATTGCGCAGCGGGTTGCGGATGAAGGCAAAGTACGCTTTGTAGGCCAGCGCGGTGCCATCGATCAGAAACAGACGTCGGGATTTGGCAGCAGTCATCACAGGCGAAGAAATGACCCACCGCACCGCGGCGGCAACCGATTTTCCACCGATGGGACCAATTGTGAAGGGCCGGCCCTGAATACCGGCGTGAACTACGTTACGGACTTCAGGCGGCCGAGCATTTCATCGGCATCCAGGAACCCCTGGAAACTCTGCACTCCGCCGCGCGTGTCGATCAGGATGGTGGTCGGCAACGAGTATTGCTTCAATCCAAAGTAGTCGAGGAACTCGCGCGTTTCAGGGGCGCTGCTTGTCTCCAGCTGCAGCTTGATCGGCACGAAACGCTTCGCCTCGGCGACCACGCGCGCATCGGGCCATGTCCTGGTGTCCAGCAGCTTGCAGTTGATGCACCATGTCGCCCACGTGTCGATCAGTATCGGACGTCCCTCGGTTTTGGCGCGGGCGATACCAGCATGAAGATCGTCTCCCCAAGGGATTTCCCCATCATGCATCGAACCCGACGCGGCGGTGCCGTCCAGTTGCGAGAGATTCAGCGGCGACCACAAAAGACCCGAACTGACCAGATACCCGCCAAAGAAATACAGCCCCAGAATGAAGCAAAGGATGCCGAAGAGTTTCTTCAGACGCGGGAAGAATCCGGCTTCGGCCGTGAGGCGGTCGAAACCACCGCCGAAGACGCCCGCCGACAGCAGCAGCAGTCCGGTCAGAAGGGCGAGCAATGGAGTCGAAATAAGCGCACGCAGGAAATACAGTGCCATGAGCAGGAGGACAAAACCAAAGAACTTCTTGACCGATTCCATCCACATTCCGGCGTGGGGGAGCGCGGTGATCGCCGATGAAAAAGTCCCGATGAGCAGGAAGAGTGTGCCCAATCCCAGCGCAAAGGTAAACAACACCAGAAACCCCAACACCGCCGATCCGGCGGTGGCAACATAGAGCAGAATCCCGGCTACGAATGGCCCCACGCACGGCGAGACCACAAGGGCAGCCACAGCACCCAGTACGATGGCGCCGCCGACGCCTTCCCCCCCCTGGCCCGCCATCCTGTTGCGCAGCGCCAAGGGCACCTGTAGCTCATACAGACCGAACATTGAGAGTGCAAAGACGACGAAGATGACCGCGATCGCGCCGACCACGACCGGGTGTGCCAGCCAGGCGCCGAAGACGCCGCCGACCGATGCCACGACGATGCCCATAATTCCATAGAGGACCGCCATGGTCAGCACATAGAAGAGCGACAACACGAAGCCCCGTCCCGGTCCGCGCGCCTGCCCGGCAAAGATCGAGACCGTGATGGGGATCATCGGATAGGTACAGGGCGAAAACGACAGCAGCAATCCGGTGCTGAATGCCAACAGCAGCGCGAGGACATAACCCCATGTGCCATGCTCGCGCACGAGCCGTTCCAAATCGGATTCCTGTTGTGGGGGTATCGTCACCCCGCTCCTGATCGGTGCAACGGGCTCAGCGGAATTCGTCACGGGCGCAAAGATGTCAGGATAGCGCGCCGATCCACGCTCATCGGCAACGATCAGTCTCCACTCGACTGTGACGCGATCGGGGGGAAGACATGAGTTGTCGTCGCACGCCTGATAGTGAAATACGCCGGTCACGCCGATCGGACCGCTCGCTGTCTGCGACGAGACGATCACTGACGCCAATACCAGGTCGCCAGCGCTGTACACCGACATCCTCTCACCGAGCAGCGGGATTGTCTCACCCTCGGGGTAGCGGATATCGCCGAGAGAAAGACCTTCCGGGAAAACCAACTCCAGTTTGGAGGGAATCAGGAAGTCCTGCAGCGGCTGAGCCGAGTTGATGTGGTATCGCGGCGGCAGGTCGAGGCGCACTGCCAGCCATACGGTATCGGCCGCGCGGACGGTATCATATGAGGCGTAAGTGCGAACGGTCAGAATCGGTTCGTCTCCGTCACTGAGCTCACCGAATTGAGCCCATGTCGAGACAGAGCTCATCGCACACAACAACAGCGCGATCCATGCGGAATTCAATGCCGAGCGCCTCAAAGGGCGCATGGGGGATCGAAGGTTTTCGATGGTCATCCAGTCTTCCAACACAGTCGGGGCCAACCGGTTCCCAATATGATGCGGACTTTACCGGATGCAAGACTTTTGGGTGGAGCACAACTATGAGCGGTCTTCGGAGTGGCTGGAGAGGCGGCTGGAGGCGCGTTCGAGGGTGCGGCGCTCCTCGTCAGTCAGATGGTCGTAACCGACCTCGTTGATGCGGTCCAGAACACGATCGACCGACTCCATCAGTTCGCGCTGTTCGTCCCAGCGGCGTCGCAGTTCATGTGCTTTGCGTTTGGCACGCCATCGCCCCAGCCACGCAAACGGTCGCGGGAAGCGAAGCCGGACGCCGCGCCGCTCCAGACGCAGATAGAGAAACCCGACGGCCAGTCCGCCCAAATGCGTAAAGTGACCGATTCCATCAGCACTGCCCTTCATGGACGCAAGGAACTCCAGCGCTCCGAACATCATCACGAAGTACTTCGCTTTGATTGGAAACAGAAACCAGATGTAGATCAGCCGATTCGGATACGTCATGCCGAAGGCGAGCAGTATGGCGAAGACCGCCCCGGAAGCGCCAATCGTAGGAATCGGCGATCCCCAGAGCATTGCCACCGTCACGAGCCCGGCGCCGATGCCGGTAACAAAGTAATACCGCACAAACGCGCCGGCGCCCCAATCCAACTCCAGATCGCGCCCAAACATCCACAAGGCAAACATGTTGAAGAGAAGGTGCATGAAGCCGCCGTGCAGGAACATGTAAGTCACCGGCTGCCAGACGGCACCCCCGGCCACCAGAACCGGGCTCAGTCCGAAGTAACGGACGATGTCGTCGTGGGCGAATAACTGAAGCAGGAAGACGCCGATATTCGCGTACAGCAGCATCTTCACCCCGCGCGGCATCAGACTGCCGCCGACCGGGCTGCCGCCCCATGACCACTGCCGTACGACGAACGTCATCTGAACTCCGAACTCAGATCTGCCCCTGTACGTTTATCGACGCTCTTCCACACATGTCGATACGTCTCTTGATGCCCACGATACAATTATTCTACACGATAGCAGATGCTCCGACTGATGGCGCCGGAAATGCAATGGGCCATCGGATCCCCGGTTGGGATTCGATGGCCCCGCAGCGTGCGCAACACGTACGGCAGTCAGCTCAGTTAAGCACGGCGTCGAGACGTTCGACAAGATTCTCTTTCGGGACTGCCCCGACGATCTGATCGACCTTTTCGCCGCCCTTGAAGATCAACAGCGATGGGATGCTCATGATGCGGTACTGTCCGGCGGTGGCGTTGTTTTTGTCGACGTCGACTTTGACGACTTTAAGCTTGCCGTCGTATTGGCTCGCCAATTCCGCTACAACCGGGCCGATCAGCTTGCAGGGGCCGCACCATTCGGCCCAGAAATCGACCAATACGGGGACGTCGGACTGCAGGACTTCCTGCTGAAAGTTGGCATCGGTCACTTCAATGGGTTTGCTCATTGTATCCTCCGGGGTCAGAGCCACTGACGGTATCGGATCGGCATGGACAAGTCAACCCTTGATCACGTCGCGAATCCGTCGCATCGCCTAAAGTGACGTGCCGCATCCGCCGCGTGGCAATCTGTGCAATAACAACAGTCAGCCCGAATCGTTCCCGTCAGCCAGCTCGCCAAACGGCTCTCCCGGATCAGCCGCCGCCTGGAGGAGCCCTCTTCGCGTCAGGCGATTGAAAACACCATTCGGACCCGGCGGAGGAAATATGGCCGCCGCGGGAATGATCTCCCCGATCAGGAAGTGAGAACCGGTGACGAGTACGATTCCATCGGGGCCGGCGAGCTGTCGGGCGCGGGAGAATGCCTGACGCGGGGTTTCTTCCCACACAAACGGCAAACCGCGTCTTTCCGCGATTGCCGCAATCGCTGCTTGTCCGACTCCCGGCATGACCGGCAACGGACACGAGACGAGCGCGTCGGCAACCGGACGGAGCGTGCGCAACATTGAGCGATAATCCTTGTCCTCTTTGATCGCGACGAGCAGGACGGCCCTACGGCTTCCGAAGACGCTCCGCCACGTCGAAACCAATGCCCGCATGCCATCGGGATTGTGGGCGGCATCGAACACGGTCGTTGGCCGTCCGGCCAGAACCTGAAACCGAGCCGCGCAATGTGCCAGGCGCAGGCCAAATCGCACCGCGCCGGGCGAAATTGGAATCCCCGCGGCCTCCGCGGCCACGGCGGCCGCGATTGCAATCGCTGCATTGCCTGTTTGATGCGGCCCCACCAGCGGCGTGCGCCACGCCTCGCCATCGCCGGGGAGCATGCGGCGTGATCCTCGATCTGACATGAGTTCGTGCGCATCCCAGATCGGCGCATGACGTGATTCGGCGATTTTGGCAATCGCGGCGGATGCTTCCGGCGCCAACGGACCGGTCAGGATCCCCACTCCCTCCTTTACAATCCCCGCTTTCTCGACGGCGATCTTCGCCGGTGTATCGCCCAGCAGGTGTTGATGATCAGCGGCGATCCGTGTGATGACCGAGAGCGCCGGCGTGATGATGTTGGTGGCATCGAGCCGTCCACCGAGACCGACTTCAATGACGGCGATGTCGATGTTAGCGCGGGCAAAACTGTCGAAGGCGAATGCGGTCATCGTCTCGAAGAACGAGAATCGTTCACGGCATATCATGGTCCAATGGCGGTCGAGAAACTCCTGCACCCAGCCACGGGGAACGGGACGGCCGTCAATCAGGACACGCTCCCGCAAATCGCGCAGATGCGGAGATGTGAAACGCCCGGTCCGATGCCCGGCGGCGCGCAGGATTGCATCCAGCATCGCGCAGACTGAGCCCTTGCCGTTGGTGCCGGCGATGTGGATGCATACGAACCGATCCTGCGGATCGCCGAGCGCCCGGCAAAGTTTGCTGATGTTATCCAGACCCAGCCGAATACTCGCGAACTCCAGCGAGTAGAGCCGATGGATTGCGGAGGCATAGTCGGAGGCCGACCGAGGCCTGTCCCCTGTCGGGGATTT
>Ga0302046_10001993_pt1 | contig 19130 bp, 14 predicted proteins | sample RVTome_11_FD_200261 | JGI IMG/M metagenome (GOLD analysis project Ga0302046, IMG submission 200261) | Soil microbial communities from uranium-contaminated site in the Upper Colorado River Basin, Wyoming, United States - RVT147D111 (version 2) ...
AGCGACGATGCGGGCGCGCGTGCGGCGAGGTTGCCCGTCCGTACCACGGCCGCCGTCGCTTCCAGCTCGCGCAACGGCTTCAGTGCCACCCACACGAGGATGGCGTTGGCGCACAGGCTGACGACAATGCCCGCACCCGCGACTGCGAAGCAGGTGGTAAGGGCGACGATTCCGGCGCCGCCCGCTGCGCGCACCGCCAGCAGACCGCCGGCCGTCGCGACGGCTGCGACGATCGCCGCATTGGCCAGGAACAGCTTGTTGAAGAGAGAGACGCGCAACAACTGGCCGAAGCCACCCTGAGTCTCGGTCGAGGCATGTGGCGCAGCTACGGATCCGACGGACGCAGCCGTCGCATTCGCCGAACCATCGCCGGAGTGCATGGGCGGACCGCCGCGCCCGGCCGACGCCGCCCGCGGCTCCCTTCGGGTGTTCTGCGCCGGTCCCGACGCGGGGTCGTACGCGCTCAATACTCGATGAAGCGAAGCAGCGTCTGGCCGCCGTCGTGCACGATGCGCAGCGCGCGATCGCGACCGGCGTCATCGCGCAGGACGCCGATCTCTCGTGCGCCCTCGATCGAGTGGGTCAGATGCTGATCCGTACTGCCCTGCTCGCCCAGCATGATCTGCACGCGGTGGTCGCGCGGATCCCACGATGCGCCGCGGAAGGGGTAGTCGGACTCCTCTTCCTGCGCGCCGATATCGGGCGCATCGATCTCGAGAATCGTGCGCCGGCCCGCGTTGCGGTGCGTAAACGCCCGCAGCGTCGCGTCCCACTCCTCGGCCGGCTGCCGCTGGTTCGTCCGGTCCATCCCGTCTCCCTCGTTGCTGCCAGCATCGGCAGGATCACACGTATGTCAGCAAATATGCGGCCGGCGGGGGCCGGATAATGTAGGGTCTGTGCGCACGAATGAGTAGGGTGAAACCGGACACGCGTCGGGGCGAATCCCCAAGCCGGCGTCGGTTGTGGCTCCTGAGCCGCCGCTCCCCGGGTTGCGGCCGGGACGGGGCGGCGATTTGCGGTCGCCGGGACGGGCCCGCCAGTCCGGGCCCCATTGCCCCGGTCTCTGTCTGCTGGAGCCGGGACGGTCACTGGATTGGATGCAATCAGCCGTCCGGCCCGTCGCCCTCGTGGAGTTGGCGCACGACCCTCCAGCGGCCGTGGCGGACCGCACCCCCCTCGAGGTGCCGGCTCGTGAACGAGCCGGCCAGCGTATCGGCCTGCAATGTGCCCTCGAACGAGGTGTCCAGCCGGCAGCCGCACTCCGGATCGCGGTAGATGTCGAGCTGGCCGCGGACGCGGCCGGCCTGGATACGGACGAACCGGATCGTGATGAACTCGCTCTGCGGGTGGATCCCGCCGGCATGGTGGTGCTGTTCGGCGCGGCCGGCCGGAATCATCAGGACGTCGCCGGCGGCCGAATCGGCGCCCTCATCGAGCCGGAACAGGATACTGCCGTTGCGGCCGGTCTCGGCACTCCAGTACTCGCCGAACCACTCGCCGGTGAGAGTGGCCCGGTCCTCGGCCTGGCCGAACACGGGCACCGGTGGCGGGTTGGCACTGCAGGCGGCGCCGAGCAGCGCGATCGCCGCCATGGTTTCGATCTGGTACCTCGACACGAATCCCTCCCTGAACGGGGCCTCGTCTGGAGGATGGGGATTCGGCGCGCGGCGAGGTGTCAGCCGGTGCCGGATACCGTGTCCGGGGCCGGCCGATCATGACCGGCCCCGCGCGACGTGCATCGAATCAGGGATTGATGGTCGGCGTGACGACGAGGATGATGGCAGCATTGTCCTCGGTCTGGCCCCGGATCCATGAGACGCTGGAGTCGACGCGGCGATTCATGCGGTCAGACGGGGATCCGGTCAGCGCAGCGAATCTGAGGAAGTCGTCCGTCCAGCTGTCGCGGGAGCGGGCGGTGAAGGCGCGCCGCCACGGATGGTCGGCGTACACGCTGAACGCACCGTGCGATGCGTCGCCGCCGAAACCCGCCCTGGCCGACCGGACCGTGGCCGTCCCCAGCACGACGGTCTTGCCGTTCTCGAGATTGACCGCCGCATTGATGAGTGAGCCGTTGCGGTCGTTCAGCCTGACTTCGAGCCGGATGCCGGGGCCGTTCGACTGGACCTCCGCGCCGATGGAGTACTGGCGACCCCGGTCATCAGCGACATGCTGCTCGACGGTCGATGGCGGCCACGCCGTGGCGTGCAGAATCGAAGAAGCCAGCAGATGGTAGCCGTCGAAGCGGAACAGCTTGCGCAGCTCCGTGACGACGGCGCGGATCTCCGGCTCGTCGGCCGCCGGCCCATTCGCGCCGATGATCTGGAACGTGAGTCGCACGTTCATTGGCTTCGGCTCGCCCACCGACTGCCACGCCGTCACGGGCGAGGCCGCGAGCACGACAGCGGCTGCCGCGAACAGGAACATTGGGGACCTCATTCGACCTCCCTGGGAAAGAGCCAGACAATGGCAATGTCGGGGTTGTCCGTGGCGAACACGCCGAACGGCTGATCCGATTCGGCATCCAGCGTCGCGGTGAGCGGCGGATCCGGCGCCGTCGCATCCTCCGTCGTGCGCAGTGACACGCTGTCGAACAGCAGCAGTGCGACGAGTGCGGCGGCGGCGAGCGAGCCGGCGCCGATCCAGATGCGCGGCCGGAACCGGTGTGGTCGCGCCGGCATCAGTCGACGCGGTTGACGTCGTCGCTTGCCGACCGTCGTCAGCGCTCTGCGCCCCGACGGTCGGCCTGTGGTTGCGGCGGGTGAAGCTGCGCGCCTGCCGGCCAGCGCATCGAGCGCGTCGTGCATGGCCGACGTGGCACGCAGGATCTCCTGCGCGTCGGCGCGGACCAGCGCGTCACTGCGGACCGCGCGTGCCACGGCGCCTTCGCCGATGCCGCGCAGCTCGTCCAGCTCGGCGTCGAGCAGTGCGTCGCGGATGTTGCGGTGGCGGATCATTCCGTTTCATTCCCTGTGGCCGTGGCTCGCTCATCGAGCATGCTGCGGCGCAGTGCGCGTCGTGCGCGTAGCAGGTTCACGCGCAACGTGCCGGGCCGGATGCCGAGCATGTGCGCTGCGTCTGCGGGTGTGCAGCCCTGCAGGTCGACGAGGTCGAAGGCACAGCGCTGGCCAGTCGGCAGTGCGTACAGCAGCCGGTCGATCCGGTCGCGCACGCGCTCGTCGTCGATGACGTCGATCGGGTCACGATCCCCGCTCGTGACCGACTGCCGGCGCGACCATTGCTGGCGGAGCCTGGCCAGCACGCCGCGCTTCCGTTCCAGCTCGATGGCGGTGTTTGCCGTCACGCGGTAGAGCCAGGTCGTGAACCGTGCATCACCACGAAACGAATCGAGTCCGGCATGAACACGCAACATGACCATCTGTGTGATGTCCTCGGCCTCATCGGCATCACCCGAGCGCACCAGCGCCCAGCGATAAACCAGCGGTCGCGACGTCGCGAGCAGATGCTCGAGCCGCTCGCGGTCCGGCTGCACCGCTGATTCAGTCAGTGCGGGCATCGGTTCCGGCGCCCGCTTCGGATTGCTTGCGCATCGACCGCGACCGCGACCGTCCGGTTGTTCGGGAACGTTCTGTGGGTTGGACGTATGATGCCGGGCCTGCGTTACACCTGCGACTGGGCCTCGAGTGTGTGCAGCAGCGCGCGCATTTCCAGGTCGTGCGGGTCGGGCGAAGGATCGTCCCGCGCGACATCGACATTGACCTGCGGTGTCTCGAGGATGAGCGGGACACCGATCGTACGCGGGTCGGCGAGCAGCCAGCGGAACGGCTCGACACCGATGCAGCCGCGGCCGAGCAGCACGTGGCGGTCACGGTTCGAGCCCAGCGCACCCGCACTGTCGTTCAGATGGAAGAATGCGGGCCGCTCACCCGTCGCCTGCTCGAACTCATCAATGACCGCAGCCAGCTTCGCCGGGGACTCCGCAATATCGTAACCGGATGCATAGAGGTGGCAGGTGTCGAGGCCGTAGCCCGTGCGCGGCCGCACGTGCGGCGGAATGTGCGACAGGATGTCGGCGACTTCGCTCGCACTGCGACCCAGCGTGCGTCCCGCACCTGCCGTGTTCTCGACCAGCAGTCGCACACCGCTGTCCGGCACGCGGTCGAGTGCCAGCAGGATGGCTTCCGCCACGCGCCTGGCCGCCGCCTTCGGATCGCCGTCCGTCGCGGAGCCCGGATGAAAGCAGATCCGGCCGACACCCAGCGCCGTCGACCGTTCCATCTCCTTCGCGAGCCCTGCCGCGGCCCGCTGCCACATGGCCGGATCCGCTGTTGCCGCACTCAGCACGTACGCCGCGTGCACCATCACGTGCTCCGGCTTCATCCCGCTCTCCTCGAGTGCCCGCCGGAAGTTCGTCACGCGATCCGGCCGGATCGACGACTTGTCGCCGTAGAACTTCGGGATCGCCGTGAAAATCTGTACCGCATGCAGCCCGGCGTTCCACGATCGCCAGACCGCCATGTGAATCCCGCCGTTGTCGACGGGGTGCGTGCCGAAGATGTGGTTCATTGCCGCCTGATGCCGAAGGAACGGACCGCGGAAAATCGGATGCGCTCCGTTTCGTCGCAACTCATGACGACACCGGCATCGCCGCCTGGAGGACAGGTCACATGCGACACGAGGCGAGTTGCGGGAAGTGCTACGTTGACGGGAACCGGAGGACACCTGCTGCGCCCGTCTGCTCCGCGATGCAGACGGGCGGGTCCGGCACGGGCGGCTATCGCTGGCCCGGTGGTCCGCCGCCGCGCGGCGGCTGCGGCGTACGGGCCTCGACATTCAGCTCGAGGCGCACTTCATCGCTCACGAGGACGCCACCGGTCTCCAGTACGCGGTTGAAGCTGACGCCGTAGTCCTGACGATTCAGGCGGAGTGTGGCTTCGACGCCCAGCCGCTGCTGGTTGTTGCCGCTGTCCAGCGGGCCGATCAGCTCGAACGGGATGCGCACTTCCTTCGTGACATCGCGGATCGTGAGGTTGCCGACCAGCGCAGTGCCATCGGCTGTGCGCTCCACCCTGGTGCCTTCGAACACGATCTTCGGGTACGCTGCTGCATTGAAGAACCGTTCGCTGCGCAGGTCGTCATCGCGGCGCTGATTCTCCGTGTCGACACTCGCGACGTCGACCTCGACCTGAGCCGTCGAACGCGTGATGTCCTGCGTGTCCAGCAGAATGTAACCGGTGAACTGGTTGAAGCGGCCCTTGACGGTGGTCACCATCATGTGCCGCGCATTGAAGCCGATGTACGTGTGCGAGTTGTCGAAGTCGAAACGCACGCATGGCGCGTTGCACACCGGCTGCGCTGCCGCCACGGGTGCGGCGGCCTGCGTGATCGCGAACAGCACGACCGATCCACCGATCATCGTTCTGAACCTCCTTGGTCGACTGGTCCGTTCCAGCCGGACGTCAGTTGCGCTGCCTCGCCAGTGCCTTGTAGTACTCCTCGACGAGCTTGCGGAATCCTTCCGGCACCTCGTCCGCGCCCGTGAGCAGCAGGCGCTCTTCATCCGCGCCCATCAAATCGCGCCGCAGCTGGTACTCGAACTGCTTCACGCCATCGACGACCGATGCCTGCAGCTGCGCAAGGTCGCGCGGCATGCCCCAGATCCGGTCCTGATCGAGTGCACGCAGGTCGCGGATCACATTGTCCAGCTCCGACGTGTCGATGCCATCGCGCCTCAACTGCTCGCGCAGCTGCTGCGCTTCCTGCAGCCGCTCCCGGATGTCGCCCCGGAACTGCCGGACCTGATCCGGCGAATACGACGGCGGCCGCGCGTCACCACCACCACCCGCACCCCACGGCACGCCCTGCGTCCGATCTCCACCACGATCCTCACCCGGCCGTCCGCCCGTCTGACCCTGTTGACTCTGCTGCTGACCCTGCTGCCCCTCCTGCGCCTGCCCCTGACGGCCTCCCTGCTGCCCCTGCCCCTGCTGACCGCCCTGACCCTGCTGGCCCTGCTGACCTTGCTGTCCCTGCTGACCTTGCTGGCCCTGCTGACCTTGCTGGCCCTGCTGACCCTGCTGACCTTGCTGTCCCTGCTGGCCCTGCTGTCCTTGCTGTCCTTGCTGGCCCTGCTGTCCCTGCTGTCCCTGCTGTCCTTGCTGTCCCTGCTGTCCTTGCTGTCCCTGCTGGCCCTGCTCGCCCTGGCCCTGCTGCCCCTCCTGTCCCTGTTCCTGACCGCGTCGTTCCCCGAGCCGTCGATTGTTCTCCTGGGTGCTCCGCATCCGCTCCTGGAGCGACTCGACGCCGCGGGCGAGGTCACGAGCACGGTCGACGGCCGTTTCGCCACGGTCGGCCCGTTCGCCCTGTTCGAACGCGTTGACTGCGTTCTCGATGCTCTCGCGCATGCGGCCAATGTCCTGACCGATCTCATTCTCGAGGGCGCGCGTGTATTCGGGATTGGTTCCGGGCGCCGTGTATGCCTGCGAGTAGCGAATCTTCTCGCGTACGCGTGACTCGGTGATCGTATTGGCAGCCTCCTGCAGCGAGCGGGCGGCTTCGCGCTGTTCGCGGCTGGACTCGCCGGCGAGCCGGCTCAAGTCGCGCTGGAGGTCGTCGAGCTCTGCAGCCTGTTGCTGCTTGCGATCGAGCAGCCGGTCGACCTGCTGGCTGCGTTCCTGGCCGGACTGGTTGGGCAGGCTCTCCATCTGGCGGGCGACGTCGCGCTGCTGCTCGGAGAGCCGGTTGGCACGATCGAGTGCGTCCTGCGCCTGCTGGGCGAGCGCCTGTGACTGGTTGCGTTCGAGCCGGCGCCTGGCCTCTTCCAGGCGGTCCATCGCGGTCCGGGCGTCCGCCTGATTGCCGGTCCGCGCATTGGCCGCGTTGCGGCGCATGGCGTCGGCGGCTTCCTGGAGGCGACGCGCGACATCCTGCAGCTCGGGCCGCTGCTGTTCGCGAGCGAGCCGTTCGAGCTGGCGTGCGGCTTCCTCGGTTTCGTCAGCAAGCTGGCGCTGGCTGTTGGCGGATCCGCCGCCACCACCGCCCGCCTGGGAGAGCTGCCGCATGCGCTCGGCTTCCTGCTCCTGACGGCGGGCCAGCTCACGCAACCGCTCGAGCGTCTCGTCGACTTCCTGCTGGCCCTGCTGCTGCTGCTGTTCACCGCGCTGCACGGTCTCGTACTGGTTGCGCAGCTTGTCCAGCTCCAGCTCGAACAGGTCGGCCAGGTCTTCGGCGTTCGGGCTGCCGCCACCACCGCCACCACCGCCACCACCACCCTGCTGCTGGAACGCGATCTGGATGTCGCGATAGATCGCCTCGGCGCGCTGCACGATCTGGAGTGCGCGCTGTTCCGCCGGCAGCGCTTCGGAGGGCTTCAGCTCGCGCAGCTTCCTGGCGGCCTCTTCCATCTCCTTCGCGGCCTGCGGCAGCAGCTGCGCGATCTTCTGGAACGACGAATCATCCGTAATGCCGCGGTTGTTCATGCGCGTGGTGAGCGTTTCGACCTGTTCGCGCAGGCTTTCCTGCGAGAGCGCGATGGTGACGAGGTTCTCTTCGCGCTCCTTGTCGGTGTAGCGCGCACTGTCGCGCATGACATTGAACGTTGCGGCAATCACCTGGCGCTGCTGCTCGGACAACTCGCCCGGCTGCTCACCGCCACCGCCACCACCGCCGCCACCACCCTGCGGCGCAGCATCGGCCTGGCGGTACGAGTAGTCGAACGGGCGGACGGTCAGGAAATAGATGTCGCTGGTGGCCGTCCGCTTCGTGCCGGCCGCATTGTTGTCGGTGGCCCGCGCGTAATAGGCGACGAGGTCACCCGGCTCGAGGTTCAGCTCCTCGAGATAGAACGTGTGGCCGGCGACGGTCTCCTTGAGTGGCCGGTCCGTGTCGAGCAGTGTGATGGTCTGCTCTTCGCCGCCGTTGACCGCATACACCAGCTCCATCGTCGAGACGCCGTAGTCGTCCTCGGCCCTGGCCTCGACGAAGATCTCCTGGATCGGCGTAACGCGCGTGTCCCGGCCCGGCTTGATGAACGAGACGACGGGCGCCAGGTCGTCCAGCACTTCGATCGTGTACTGTGGCGATCCGGTCGACAGCTTGCCGTCCGGTCCGACCAGCTCGATGTGATAGAAGCCGTCGCTGTCGACGCGCATCTGGCCGGCCAGCACACCGGCGGTGTCCACCCGCATCTCGGCCGGTTCGCCCGCGTCACGGACAATGCGACCGCCCGGCACGGGCAGTGTGATGGTAGCGAACACCTTGACCGTCGTACCGCGCAGCACGGCAATGTCGCCGCCATTCTCGATCACCTGAGGCGAAAGTCCGGTGTACGCAGGGTAATGGTATTCGAGGCGGAGGCTCTGCACGTAGGGGATGTCGGCAACCGTGATGCGGAAGACCGGCGAACGGATGCCGTTCGATTCGATGTAGTAGTCGGTGTCGCGGTCGAGCGCGAAGAGCAGCATCTCGAAGCCGCCCGAATCGGTCGCCACCATGGGCAGCCGGTGGAAAGCGCTGTCAGCGCCTGCACGCATCACGACTTCGGCGAAGTCCGCTGTGAAGCCCTGCAGCGATGCCGCGACCGGCTGATCGGCGCCGCGTGGAATCGTGACGTTGCCGGGCGTGACTGCGATCGCGTACGGATTGGCTTCCTCGGCACTGGCGAACGGGTTCAGGATCGTCTTCACGCCCTGGCGCATCATGCCGGGACTGAGGAACAGCGCGGCGAGGCCGAGCGCAGCGGCACCGCCGAGCGCGCCGCCGAAGCGTGTGATCTCGCGCTTGTCAATGCGCCGGCCATCATCGATGTCGTGGCAGCGGGCGACCGCATCCTCGACCGTGCGGCGCGCGAGCGCGGGCGAGAAGTGCTGCTCCGCCGCCTTCTCCGGATCGCCCACCGTGAGCGCGCTCAGCACCGTCGCCTGCAGCGTCGGTTCGTGTTCCTCGAGGTAGAGCGCGATCGCCTCATCGGGCACGCGCTTCAGCAGTGGCCGCATGAGGTAGCGTATGACCAGCCCGACCATGAGGATCCAGATTATCACGCGAAACGCCATGACGGCCGCAGGCGTGAAGCCGAATCGCTCGAGACCGAACGCGGAGACCACGAGCGCGACGACACCGACCGCCGCGACAATGGCGAGACCACGCAGCACGATCTTGGTGCGCCAGCGGCCACGCACGTCCGCAATGATGGTCATCAGCTGTGCGTGGCTCGACGCGGAGAGCACGGACCGGTTGATCATGGGTTACCTCGCTACCGTGCCGTACGGCGACGCGAGAGCCGGTTCGACAGAGCCGTCTCGGTCGCCAGAATGATGAACGTCACGACCAGCAGATACCACCACAGGTGCTGCTGGCGTTCGCGATCCTCGGCCGGAATCTGCATGGCCGTTGCCAGGGCAGGACCGCCATCCTCGCGCGGCTGCACCGCCGCGACCACATCCTGCGGATCCATCATGGCGAGCTCGGACTCCGCGAGATCCACGTTGACGGCAAGGATCCGCTCGCCACGCGTGTTGCCGCGTACCTCGTAGAAGCCGCGCTCCTCGAGACGCAGCAGTCCGGTCGGCACTTCGACGCGGTCACCGCCCGGTGCAATCGCGATCCGGTCGCGGCCGGCCGCGGCCGGCCGGGCCGCTGCGCTGTCCACTGTGGCCACGGCTGCGCCGGCGACATCGACGACCTGACCGACCGAGAACCACGGGCTCGCCTCTGCAAAGCCGCCGGCATGCCGAACCAGCTGGTGTGCCAGCGGCAGGAACACGGGCTGGAGCGGCATGTCGCTCCAGTAGTTGTCCATCGTGCTGGTCCAGACCAGCACGCGACCCTGCCCGACGCTCTTCTCGATGAGTGCCGGCTGGCCATCATCGAAGCGGGCGCGCACTTCGCCCGTCGCGTCCACCTCTACGGGACGGTAACGGAAGAAACGGGCCGCCGAAAGGTCGCCGCTGCGTGGTGCGCGGAAGACCTCGAAGGCAGGATGACTGTAATCGATGTAGCCGAGTGATCCGCCCGGATCCGCGCGATCGGTCACGCGCCCGACCGTGCCGGGCACGAGATCGGTCAGCGCATCCCAGTTCGAGCGCTGCCCGGCGATCAGCAGCAGGCCGCCGCCGTTCTCGACGAATTCGCGCAGCCGGCGCCCCGTCTCGCCGGGCGGCACCGTCGCATCGGCCCAGATGACGACCGCACGGCCGGCGAAATCGGCGCCGCGCACCGACTCGGCCCGCTTGACCTCGACGCGGTATTCGGGGCGATCGCTGATGCCGAGCGCGCGTTCGAGGTACAGGCTCCCCCTCGACGTGCCGCCATCGGCGATCAGCACGGACACCGCCTGGCCGCGTGACAGCACGAAGTGGAACGCGTCATCCGCGGTCAGCCGGTCCGGTGCGAGCCGGACGGCACCGCGCATGTTGTCCTCGGAGAGCGTGAAGGGCGAGAAAACGACGGTCGCCGCGTCATTCGCCGCTACATCGACGCGTTTCGTCTCCAGCTCGCGGCCATTCAGCTCGAGCGCGACCGCGACGCCATTCACGGGATCGATGCCGGTGTTCACCACGCGTGCGGTCGTCGTCACGCGCTCGCGTTCATTCGTCTCTTCGCGGCGGAACGCGACGTTGCCCACTGCGAGGTCTTCGGTCTCGCCAGCGGAGACGTTGATCGGGTTGATCGTCGTACGCGCGGGCAGACGCACACCCTCGCCGCCATCCCAGCCGGCGCGCTGGAAATCGCTGATCAGCACGATCTCGCGGCGGGGCTTGTCGGACGTCTCGAGGATGCCCTGGGCCAGTTTCAAGCCGGGACCGTAGCGCGTCACGTCCGAACCGGGCTCGACACCCGCCAGCGCGCTCCTGAGTCGCGCATGGTCGCCGGTCGGCTGATTCGCGATCGTGGCGCCGCCATCGAAGAAGATGATGGTTGCGCGGTCATCGCCGCTCAGTCCGTCGATCGCCGCATTCGCTGCACCGGTGGCGCGCTCCCAGCGGCCGGCGTAGCCCATGCTGAAGGAGCGGTCGACGAGGATCACGACCTCACGTGCAGTGGCCAGTGGGCTCGCCGCATCCAGCTCGCGATCGAAGAGCGGCCGCGAGAATGCCGCCACCAGCAGGAACACGGCGGCACTGCGCAACGCGAACAGCAGCCAGTTGCGGATGCGGCGCCGCCGCGTCGACTTGTACGGCACCTGCGACAGGAACATCAGTGACGGGAACCGCACCGCATCCTTGCGTTCCTTCTGGATCAGGTGCACCGCCACCGGAATGGCCAGTGCGGCCAGTCCGGCCAGGAAGATGGGCGCGAGAAACGAGAATGGCATCAGCGTGCCTTCTGCAGGCGCAACCGGTTCGACAGATACTGGAACAGCGCGTAGTCGAGCGGCGTCGCCGTGTCGAACATGGAATAGTCGATCTGGTCATTGGCGAACCGCTTGCCCAGCTGCGCCACGTGTCCGAGCACCAGCTCGGTGTACTTCGCACGCTGCGTCGCCGGTACGATCGGAATCCGCTCGCCCGTCTCCAGATCCTCGAAGTTGCCGGCCTCCTCGTACGGGAACTCGATCTCCGCAGGGTCCAGCACGTGGAAGACCACGACGTCATTGCCGCGGTAACGCAGCGGCTTCACCGCGTCGAGCACGGCGTCCACCGGTTCGTAGAAGTCCGAGATCAGGACCAGGACGCCTCGCCGGTTGAGTGTACCCGCGATCGTGTGCAGCGCCCGACCCAGCGCGCCCGGCCGTTCCGGCTGCACCCGGTCGATCGTGTGCAGCACGACGTTCAGGTGTTTCGCCGAGCACGGCACGTAATCGACCAGGTCGTTGTCGAACGTCATCAGCCCGACCCGGTCACGCTGCTGATTCGAGAAGTACACCAGCGATGCCGCCAGGAAGCGCGCATAGTCCAGCTTGCGCAGCCCCTTCATCCCGAAATCCATCGACTTCGAGATGTCGAGCAACACAATGAAATTCGCGTTGGTGTCCGCTTCGTATTCCTTCACGTAGTATCGGTCGGTCCGCGCGTACAGGCGCCAGTCGATGCGACGGATGTCGTCGCCCGGCATGTACGCCCGGTGTTCGGCGAAATCGAGCGACAGCCCCAGGTACGGCGACTTGTGCAACCCGTTGATGAACCCGTCCACCACGAAGCGCGCGACCAGCTCGAGGTTGTCGATCCGGCTGAGAACCTGCGGATCGACGAAGGCCGCTCCCGGGACTGTCCCCTGATGGTGGTGCGATACTCTCATGTCCGGGTCGCCTCAATGGTTGGGTACGGACGGGCGGCGGACGAACGGTCCCCGGCACCAGCACCGGAAACCAGCCCGAGAGACGGCTTTCGTCCGTTCACAAGCCCGACCGCGGCACCGGCACGGCCTCCAGCAGCTGGTCGATGATCCGGTCGGTCGTCACGCGCTCGGACTCGGCGTGGAAGTTCGTGAGGATGCGGTGCCGCAGGACCGGGTGCGCGAGGGAGCGGATGTCGTCGAATGTGACGTGGTAGCGGCCGCTCATCAGGGCGCGCGCCTTGCCGCCCAGCGAGAGGTACTGCGCGGCGCGCACACTGGCGCCGTAAGCGACCCACTTCCTGACGAATTCGGGTGAGCTGCCATCGGCAGCGGGGCGCGTGATGCGCGCCAGAGTGACGGCGTACTTGAGCACGGCGTCGGAGATGGGGACCCGGCGCACGAGCTTCTGGAATGCGACCAGCTCGGCGCCGGTGACGGCGCGCTCGAACTTCGGATCGATGATCGCAGTGGTCGTGCGGACGACCTGCATCTCTTCCGCTTCCGGCAGGTGCTCGATGTTGATCTGGAACATGAACCGGTCGAGCTGGGCTTCGGGCAGCGGGTAGGTGCCTTCCAGCTCGATCGGGTTCTGTGTGGCGAACACGTGGAACGGCTCTTCCAGGTCGTAGGTGCGCCCCTGGATCGTCACGCGGTGCTCCTGCATCGCCTCGAGCAGCGCCGACTGTGTCTTGGGCGGCGTGCGGTTGATCTCGTCCGCCAGCAGCACATTGCAGAACACGGGGCCCGGCGCGAACACCATCTGGCGCCGGCCGGTCGCCTGATCCTCCTGAATGATGTCCGTGCCCGTGATGTCCGACGGCATCAGGTCCGGCGTGAACTGGATGCGCGAGAACTTCAGGTTCAGCACCCTGGCGAGCGTGTGGACCAGCAGTGTCTTGGCCAGGCCCGGCACGCCGATGATGAGCGAGTTGCCGCCCACGAACAGCGTGTAGAGCATGTGCTCGATGACCCCCTGCTGTCCCACGATCAGCTTGTGCAGCTCGGCGCGGATGCGGTCCGCACCGCTCTTCATCCGATCGGCCAGCGCAATGTCATCCGCGTCCTCGAGTGATGCTGCGGTCGTCGTCGCCGGCTCGTTTGATGTGAAGGCCACGTTTCCTCCGAACGATAAGAGAAACTGCGTTGCTGGCACCAGCAACGCCGTTATCCGTTCAATGCGTCATGGCATACACGACATAATTGATCCCCACCTTGTACGCCTCATTCGAGATGTCGATGGGATAGAAGCCACGATCGGAGTACTCCCACTGTTCTCCGAAGTCGCCGTTGTTGGCGGCGACGGCGATCATTCGCTTGCTCCTGTCGTTCTCGACGAACAGGCCGTACCAGTCCGGCTGCATGCCATAGACACTGAACTGGATGGTGGCTGGCTCGATCTTGAAGAACGAATCGAAAATGGGCTCGCTGCCGTCGAGCGGGATCCAGTTCAGCTCGGGCATGACGTGCTTCATCTGCTCGGCCAGTGTGAACAGGTCGCGGCCCTGGAAGTCATCGAAGATGAGGAAACCGCCCTTCAGGATGTAGTTGCGCAGGCCCTTGATCTCGTCGTCGGTCACTTCCCACTGGCCGGGCTCCGAGATGTAGGCGAGCGGGAACTGGGTGAGGCGAGGATCATCGAACGTGAGGATGTTGCCGCCGTAGTCCTCGACGAGTGAGTGAACGAACGTCAGCTCGCGCAGGATTTTCGAGAAGTTGCGCTCGGCATCCGGGTAGTCGTGGGACCAGCCGGGCCCGCTCGACGAACCGATGGGACCCCAGCCGCGCCGGCTGAATCCGCGCCGCCAGCCGTTCGTGCGAATGCGGATGAACGTCCACTTCCCCGTGTACGTGTAATACGGAAAATCCTGCGCCGCGAGCGCAGCTGCGAGGTTGGTTGGTGCCGCCGCGCGTGCTGCCGCTCGCGCGTCCGAAGCGGTCTCGTTCCCCGTGTACACGGCCACCTGATCGTGCGAACCCGCGACCAGCAGCGTTGCGGCGCCCGTGAGCACGAGCAGCAGCGCGCGTGCAATCATCGGCTCGCCACGCCACGGACGGGCCCGGACGTGTCCGCATCGTCCGCATCGTCGCGGCCGCGCAGGTCGAGCAGCAGCTGTTGCGCTTTCTGGAAGTTGGGTGCGATTTCGAGGGCGCGTACGACTTCGCGGCGGGCGCCCGCATGGTCGCCGACGGCCTGCAGCGCGAGAGCGAGCTGGTAGAGCGCATCGGCGCGGTCGACCGGATCGAGAGCGACCAGTGCACGGCGAGCGCGCACGAGACCGGGCGCATCGCCCAGTCCGCCGTAGAGTTCGGCCAACCGCTCGTGCAGCTCCTTGTCGTAGGGCGAGATCCAGATCGCGCGCTCGAGCGCTGCCGCAGCCGCACGCGCACTGCCCGTCGCACTGCGCAGCCGGGCGAGCGCGAAGTTGGCGTCGTAATCGTTCTCGTTGATGGCGGTGAGCGCTTCCAGCTCGGCCATCACGGCCGCGGTGTCGCCTGCAGCCATGTGAATACCGGCGAGGCCGCTGTACGGGTTGCCCGGTCCGACGTACTCGGGGAACAGCGTCTTTGCACGTTCGAGATACGGCTTCGCTTCCTCGTTCTTCCGCTCGCTGATCAGCTCGTTGGCGCGCTCGAGCTGGCGCATGAAATCGCCTTCCGGCGGCTCACCGCCGCGCATGGCGCCCATGGCGCGATCGAGGATGCCGCCCTCCGGCGCGTCGACCGCTGCGAGCTGCTTCTGGTAGCGCCGCTTGAACCAGGCATCGAAGCGCTTGTCGAAGGCTTCGATGTCCTCACCGAGTACGTCACGGAAGACCTGGGCGTCGGTGCGACCGTCCGCATAGGCGCGCAGCATGCGCAGGATCGAGTCGAAACCCTTCTCCTGCTCGATCATCTCGCTGACGAGCGAAGCCTGGTAGTACGAGAACGCCACCTGTTGCGGGTACTTCGGTCGAACGAACCCGGCATTGAGCCGGGACACGGGCAGCACATCGCCGCGCTCGTATGCGGCAATGAAGTCAGGCGTGAGGTCGTCGCCCCAGCCGGTGCGGGCGCGGCGCTCCTCGAGCACGGACAGTCCCTCGGTCAGCCAGCGCGGCACACGGTGTTCGGACACGCCCAGCGTCATGGTGTGCGCCAGCTCGTGCCAGAGCGTGGTGCCCCAGTTGAACTGGCCGCGCTGGCGCGCAGCGGGCGAGTCCATGGCGAGCACATTGCCGAAGCACACGCCCAGCGCACCCAGGCCGGCCAGCCCGACGGTGCGCACGGAGAAGTCCGCGTGACGAGGATAGACTTCGATGCGGACCGGCGTCTCGGGCGTGTAGCGGTAGCGTCGGGCGAGCGAGTCGAACGCCTCTTCGGCCAGTGCCTGCATGTACGGCGCGATCAGGTCCGCTTCGGTCTGGTGCAGCATCATCTCGAAACGCGGCGTTCTCACGATGCGGTATTCGCCGAACGTATCGAGCAGGTCGAGCGTGTTCTTGATCCACGGGTTGTAGGGATCGCCCTGGAACGAGATGGCAAGGTTCCGCTTCGCCTCATCGACCTGGCCCAGCCGCAGCTGGTTCAGTCCGAGGATGCCCCAGCCCGAGTACGACCGCGGATCGATGCGGACCGCTTCCACCGCGAGGTCGACCGCACCGCGATAGCGCCGCTGCCGGACCGCCAGCTCGGCGACCTGATTGTAGTGATCCGCATTGAGCGGACTGAGCTGGAGGATGCGGTCGCGCGTCGCATTATAAGCGGCATCGTCGCCTGCCAGAAACTGCGATGCGGCGAGCGTACTGAGCGCATCCAGCGACTGCGCATTGACCTGCAGCGCCTTGTCAATGTCGGCGCGCGCATCTTCGCGGCGCTCGAGGTCGAGCAGGAGGCGGGCACGGAACGTGAGCGCCTCGACGCTGTTCGGATTGACCTCGAGGCTCTGGTCGACGAATGCCATCGACTCGTCCGAGCCGTCGAAGCTCTTCGCCATGGCCATGCCCAGCAGGGCACGCGGATGCTTCGGATTCTGTTCCAGCACCTCACGGAACAGCGGCTGCGCTTCCTGACTGTTGTACTTCTCGAGGAACAGGAAGCCCAGGCGAACGCGCGCATCAGGGCCCGCGGGCCGCCCATCGATGCGGCCATCATCGGCGCGGATCGCTTCGTCGAGCGCCTTGACGGCGTCCTGGAAGAGCTGCGGGTCGCGAACGCCGAGCCGGCGCACGGCCTCGCCCACCGCGATCAGGTCGCGGGCGGTCAGCGTTTCCGACTGGTTGTAGATGTCGATGAACGCATCCAACGCATCGAGAGCGGGCTCCTGGCGGCCGCGCTCGAGATCGAGCAGGGCAAGATTGAGGCGGGCCGTATTGGCGTCGGCGGCGCGACCTTCGACAGCGCGTCGGAATGCGGCTTCCGCAGCGTCGACCTGTCCGCGCAGTACGAGCACTTCGCCCAGCGCATTGGCCAGCTCGGGCGACTGCGACGCGCGGGCCGCGGCTTCCGCCTCTTCGTAGCGGCCGACGTCGACGAGTGCGGCGACGAGCGTGCGGTGCGCGCGCACATCATCGGGTGAAGCGCTGACCAGACCGCGCAGCGAACGGACGGCCTGGTCGTACTCGCCGGCAGCATAGGCCGCGAAGGCATCGCGCTGCGCCGCATCCTGCCGTGCGCAGGCCGGCGCCGCGAGTGCGGCGGAGAGTGCGAGACCGAGCGTGCCCTGCAGGCCGAGCCGGTACGAACGCGTCATCATGGCGAGCCGCCGCCTTCCATGCGGCGGATCTCCTGATTCTTCAGCGCGAGGTCGACGAGCAGCGCTTCCAGATCCTGCTCGTAGCGAACCGGGTCCATCGTGTCCTTCAGGGCACGCAGCGCTTCGATGCGCTTCTCGATGTCGCGCTTCGCCGTGTACAGCGCGCGCAGTGCGGGACTCGCGCCGGCGGGCGCTTCAGCGCCGGCGACGACAGCGGCCGTGCCGAGGAACGTCGCCCTGGCGAGCGCGCCGTCCTTGCCCGCGACGGCTTCGGCGCTGCCCGTGCCATCGCCGTTGTCATCGAAGACGGCGTGCTCCGTCATCAATGCCTTCTCGGTCTCGTACGAGCGCGCGGTCTCGCGGCGCGCATAATCGAACGCCTCGAGCATGGAGACCGCACCGTCCTTGTCGGTGTCCGCGCCATCATCGGCGAAGGCATCGATGAAGAAACGGCCGAAGCGCGCCTCGTCGCGTTCCATGCCGGACCTGGTCGCGGTGATGACGATACGGTTGGGCGCGCTGACGGTCTTGATGAATTCGCCACTGGCGCTGGACACGTTGGCCAGCACGATGCGGCGACCGCCCAATCCGTCGACCAGCTTCGCGAAGTCGACTGCGGAGAGGTCCGGACCCGGCAGACTGAAGCGGGACTCGCCGTTCTGGAACGTGCCGTGTCCGATGAGGAGGATGAAGACCAGGTCGTTGGGGCCGGCCCGGCTGCCGATGGCCGCGAACGCCTGCTCGACCGCTTCCCTGGTCGAGCGGCCCTTCGTGATGGACGCGTCGCGCTCCGGCTGTTCGGTGAGAAACGTCACGGCAGCGGCGGGCACACCGTACTTCGTCGTGGCCGCCGTTGCCATGCGCATGCCCCAGTCGAAGAACGCGTCCTGGTATTTCTTCTCGCCGCCAATGCCGCTCACGATGAGCAGGTGCGAGCGCGTCTCCTGCGCGGCTGCTGCGTCCGGCGCGGCCGTGGCGGATACCGCGCAGACGACGAGAGCGGCGGTGACGCGGAATGCGCGGGCCGCCATCACGCCAGTCCCTTCCTGCGACGATAGAACCATTCGGCGCCGAACAGCGAGAACAGCATCAGGAGCAGGAAGGGCATGTCCCAGAGCTCCAGCTCTTCGACGACGGTCGAGCCACGACCGGTGATGGACAGGTCCTCGGGCAGCGCAGCCATGTCATTCACCGTGTAGTAGCGGCCGCCGGTTTCCTGTGCGATGCGCCGGAGCAGCGGCTCATTGAGCTGCGAGCCGAAGTACTCGCTGCGACTTTCGGCGATGTCGATGTACGCCGGCTTGCTGGCCACGGTCGCTGCACCACGCGTGGACTCGACGACCACCTCGTGCAGTCCGATCGTCCCCGGCGTGAACGTGCCCTCGTACTCGCCGTCGTGTTCGACCGTCCACTCGAGCGGGACGTTCTGCGTGCCACCGTCCGGCAGTGTCACCTTCGCCACGACATTGCTGTTGTTGATGCGGATGTAGCTCGAGTCGTCGACGTGCGCCGTGATCCGCACGGGCTCACCGGGCGAGCTGCGGTCGCCGGCGAGTGCGACCGTGACCTGGTCGGGCGATGCATTCACCAGCCAGCGCAGCAGCTGGCGCCAGAACGTCTCGTGCGTCATGTCCTCGGGCGCCACGTCGTAGCCCATCTGCCACATCCACGTGTCCTGTGCCGTCAGGGCGATGGCCGTACCGCGGCCGTAGCGCTGGTATGCGAGGATCGTCTGGTCACCGCTCGCGCGGCCCGAGCGGCCATCCAGCAGCGATGTCGCGCCCGGCCGCAGCTCGCCCACCCGGTTCCGTGTCGTGATCCGTGGCATGCGCTTCCACACGTCGGCCGACGCCTGCTCCGTCTCGGCGACCTGAGTCGCCGGGTGTGACAGTCCGGCGCGCGTCGGCTCGACGCTCAGTGAATCGAAGTGCAGCGTGTCTATCGTACCTGTCGTTTCGAGCTGAACCGGAAGCACATCGGCGACCGGTGTCCCGCCCCAGCCGCCCTCGAGGAACGCATGCCGACCGCCCAGCGCGAGCAGGCCGCCGCCGCGCTCACCCACGAAGTCCGCGATCATGCGCAGCTGTTCGTGCGTGAACGCGCTCGCCCCGACCGAACCGAGCACGAGGCCCTGGTAGCCGAACAGCTCTTCGCGTGTGCGCGGGAA
>Ga0302046_10001994_pt1 | contig 19126 bp, 15 predicted proteins | sample RVTome_11_FD_200261 | JGI IMG/M metagenome (GOLD analysis project Ga0302046, IMG submission 200261) | Soil microbial communities from uranium-contaminated site in the Upper Colorado River Basin, Wyoming, United States - RVT147D111 (version 2) ...
CTGTAGATCGTGCGCCGCGATATTGGCGAATTCTTCCAGTTCGCGATTACTTCGTTCCAGTTCGGAGGCGTAAGCGGCTAAGGCGCTTTCGGCACGCTTGAGCTCGGTGATATCTTGAACGTTGAAGATGCGATAAAGTAGATCATCATTCTCGTCCTTAACATTGGTCACATTGATCAGCGCGGGGAATGTTGATTTATCTTTGCGGATGTGTTTCGACTCGAATGTATAAACGCCCTGCTTCTGGGCGGTGGCCATAAGTTCCGGCAGTTGGGTTTGGACTTCGGGCGCAAATACCCGGTCAGCAGGTTGACCGGTCAGTTCTTCCAGCGTATAGCCGTGCATGCTGGCAAAGGCCGGGTTCATCAGGACCATGACGCTGCCATCGATCTCGCCCACAGCGACACCCCAGCCGGCGTGCTTGAAGATATTGGCCCAGCGCTGCAAGACCTCTTTGGCCTGGTCGAGGTCGGCCACACGCTGCTGCAAGCTCCCCACGGTTGCCTCCAGGTGCGCCGCCATGGAGTTGACCCCGGTCTGCAAGCCCCCAATTTCGTCGGGTGAGATTACGTCCCGGATCCGGGACGTCAGGTCGCCAGCCTCGACCAGTCTCAAAACATCTAAGACGCCATTAACCCGAGCCACAATGACCGACTTGAATAAAATAATAATCGCCACCGAGGTGATCACCACGGTGAAGAGCGAGCCAAGGAGAAACAACCCGACGATGGCTCCTTTCTCTCGCGCTGCTTGCTCGGTCTCCACCTCGATCAGGATAAAAAAGGATGATTTGTCCTTGTCGAAAACCTGGACAGGCGTGATGCTGACCAAACTATCGCCGGTCTCGATCAGCAGGCTGTCGGATATGTCGTCATCGAACCAGTTTGGGACGATGCCGGGTATCTCGGTTATCCGGCGGCGAACGTATGCAGGCGTGAGCGAATTGAAAACCAGTTTATCCGCCCCAATGACCATGCCCTCGATCAATTCTGCCCCGACTAATTCGGTCATCACCTCTTCATCCGCCACCGAACCAAGGGTTAGCAATCCCCTTGAAACCAATTTGCCGGGGAGTTCGATTCTGGCCCGAACCCGCTCATCCACTTGCGCGCTAAACCGGTTGATATAGAAAAAGCCGGTCACGGCCAGGACGATGATCTCGACCAAAATAATGATCACGCCAATCTTGAATGTCAAACTATGGAAAAATCGTCGCATCGTCGTATCCTCACTTCAATTCACAACTCTTATCTATTATAGCACGGTGCTGCCCCGATTTATATCCAGGCCTTTACATCTTTTGCCGATCAAAAAGGACGGTGCTATACTGGACGAATCACCGATATAAGAGGGACCCAAGTCCCTCTAAGCTATTTAGCCAAAGGAGGAGAATATGAGTAAAGGAATGTTTTACAAATGGTTGCTACTGGCATTCACCCTGAGCATCGCCCTGATGCTGGCGGCCTGTGGAGGTGGCGCTGCGCAACCTGAGCCGGCGGCCGAACCGGCCCAGCAAGAGGAAGCGGCGCCCGCCGAAGAAGCAGCAGAGGCCCCTGCCGAGGAAGCGGCCCCATCCGGCGACAACCCGACGATTAGGCTGGCCGAAAATCCCTGGTCCGGCTCACAGGTGAATGTGGCCGTGGCCAAGGTCTTGCTGGAAGAAGAGATGGGGTTTCCGGTCGAGATCGTGACCATCGACGAGAATGCCCAATGGCCGGCCCTGGCCGGGGATGATCTGGATGCCAGTCTGGAAGTCTGGCCGTCCGGTCACGCCGATAATGTGGCCCAGTATATCGACGACCAGGGCGTGGTCGAGAATGCCGGCCTGTTGGGTCCGGTCGGCGTGATTGGCTGGTTTATGCCGGCTTACATGCTCGACCAGAACCCGGCCCTGGCGACCTGGGAAGGCTTCACAGATCCGGCCGCAGCCGAACTGTTCAGCACCGCCGAGACGGGCGGCAAGGGCCAATTCCTGGCCGGCGATCCCAGCTGGGTGCAGTATGATGCCGATATTATCAACAATCTGGGGCTGGATTTTGAGGTGGTCGTGGCCGGTTCCGAGGAGGCTATTTTGGCCCAGCTTGACTCCGCTAACAGTCGGCAAGAACCGCTGCTGTTCTACTTCTGGACGCCTCACTCGGTCCATGCCAAGTATGAGCTGATCCAGGTGGAACTGCCGGCTTACAGCGATGAGTGCTACGCCAAAACCAACTCCGGCGGCGTTGACTGCTCTTATCCCTCTGACGATCTATTCAAGATCGTTGCCGCCGACCTGGACGAGCGGGCCCCCGAGGCGGATCAGTTCCTGCACAGCTTCAACTACACCACCCAGGATCAAATCGAAATGATCGCCGCCGTCGAACTGGACGGCAAGAGCCCCGAAGAGGCCGCCCGGGCCTGGATCGAAGGGCACGAAGATACCTGGCGGGCCTGGCTGCCGTAAGCAGGACTCGTTTGCAGATGAGTGACCCAGACCTGGCCGGTTTTCAAAACCGACCAGGTCTTTTTTGTCCTATAGTTTTAATTGCATATTGTATAAACTCGCATAGGCGCCATTCAGGGCGATTAACGCTTCATGGGTGCCTTGTTCATCAATGCCGTTGCCGGTCAAGACCACAATGCGTTGGGCATTTCTGATAGTTGACAACCGATGGGCGATGACCAGGGTGGTGCGGTTGGCGGTTAACGTCTCCAATGAATCGCGAATGGCCTTTTCACTTTCATTATCCAGGGCGCTGGTGGCTTCATCAAAAATGATAATGGCCGGGTTTTTTAAGAAAACGCGGGCGATGCTCAAGCGCTGCTTTTGTCCGCCTGATAATTTGACGCCCCGTTGACCAATATCCGTATCATACCCCTCGGGTAAGGCCATGATAAAATCATGGGCATTGGCCTTTTTGGCGGCCTCGGTGATATCGGCCTGACTGGCCTGCGGTTTGCCGTAGCGGATATTGTCGGCGACGGTTCCGGCAAACATATAGACATCCTGCTGGACAATGCCGATGTGCCTGCGTAATGAGCCTAACCTGATTCCCCGGATATCCTGGCCATCGAGCAGGATTTGTCCCTCGCTCACTTCATAAAAGCGAGGAATTAAAGAACACAGGCTGGTTTTACCGACGCCGGAAGAGCCCACCAGGGCCACATATTCGCCGGCTTTGATGTCCAGCGATATCTTCTTGAGGACATAGCCATAATCTTCTCTATACTTGAAGCTGACCTCCTTGAATTCGACATTGCCCTGAACATGGGTCAGGTCAATGGCAGCGGCCGAGTCCTGGATATCCGGCTCCACCTCTAAAACGTCCATGAACCGGTCAAACCCGGTCATGCCTTCCTGGTACAGCCGGGTGAAATTACCAAATCGTTTGATGGGCTCGATGAGGATCCCAATATATAACAAAAAAGTCAGTAAATCGGCCAGATCCAGGGACGTATGCACAATCGCCGCGCCGCCAAAGATGATAACGGCAATGCTCATGAGTTGGGTGAGGGCAATCAACCCTTCAAAAAAGTAGGTCTCACTTTTATAAACGCCCCGCCGGCTGTCAACAAAACGGTTGTTTTCGTAGGCGAACTTCTTTTTTTCAATGGCTTCGTTGGTAAAGGTCTTGACCACGCGGATGCCTGACAGGGTATCTTCAACCTGGGCGTTGATATCGCCGATGCGATCTTTGCTTGTTCTCAAGGCCCGCTTCATTTTCTTGTTAAAATAAAAGGCATAAACCGCCATGATGGGCAAAAAGAGCAGGACGATGACGGTCAGTTCAACATCGATCTTGATTAAGATGATGAACGCCCCGGCAAAATTCAAGAATGAAATGGCGATATCTTCGGGGCCATGATGATATAGTTCGGCCAGGGCAAACGAATCATGGGTGAGCCGGGTCATTAACTGAGCGGTTTTTTGATCATCATAAAAACTAAACGATAGTTTTTGATAATGTTCAAATAATTCACGACGCATGTCGCTTTCCATCAAGGCCCCCATCATATGCCCCTGATAGGCCACAAACATGTTACACAGCGTATGAACGACAACCAGGGCCAGCATCACCGCGCCCATAGCATAAATTTGGTTGAGCGCATGGGGCGTATTTCCTTCTAATAGATTTTTGGTGATGTAGCGGGCGCATAACGGCAGGATCAGGGTAATGCCCGATACGATAAACGCACAGACCAGGTCGGCCAAAAACAAGCCTAAATAGGGTTTGTAATAAGATAAAAACTTCTTGCTTCGAGAATTCAACAATTTCTCCTCTTAACCTGCTGCAAAAAACAAAATGGTCACGGGGTGGCGCACCCGTGGCCATTTTAGTTAGGTACAGAAAAAGAAAAGTCACGGGCAACTGAAGCTATCCCATGACCATATTATCTCTCAAGCGGACTCTAAAGGTTTTTAAACCCTTTAGAGGTAACTTCTCAATATTTCGGGGCGCCGTAGGCCAAACTTAAGTTTGGCCTACAAAAACCGCTCCTTTTTGAGAAGATACCTCATCTGGAATAAAAAAGGTCACAGGGCAAACGCGCCTGTGACCCGAGTCTCTTTAACAATGCAAAGCCTTGACGGCTTTAGGCACCTCCAGTGGAGGCCTCCAACGGAGGCGTGTCGAGACATTGGCATGCTGCGCTGCCCTGTAAGCGGGATAGATTGTGCCGCGTTGCCATGGACGTACCTCCTTTCTGTGGGTAATGAACTGAACGATTAATTATAACAGCGCCATTGTAACGAGTTTTGCCTCGGTTGTCAAAAGCAGGCAAGAGGGTGGAAGTTTGCGAGTATTTCAGTCTTGGGGCGAATATCCAACAGGTAGCATCCTGAGTAAGCTGGAGCGAAGCGAAAGCTGTATCGAAGGGTGCGGAGTTGCCTCGAATCGTGGCCTGAACCGCACCCTTCGATACGCACTCCGCTCTACCCTTCCACAAGCTTAGAGCGTAACTCCGCGCTACTCAGGATGCTATTTCAAAAAACCTGCCCCAAAACTGCTAAGAAACCAGGGTTTCTTCTCTGTATGAACCACTTTCGATGGTGGCTACCCTGAAATGCTCCCCAAGGTGGTGACATAGGCTAAGTTTCATGCGACTGGTTTACTGTTTTTATATCGGGTCGCACATGTAGGACAGGCTATCACTTCTCGAACAACTGAGCTTTTTCTCCCGTGCCGGTCATGGTATACTTTAGATAACGCCAGCCTCGCTTCCTACGCTTCGATTTCTTGCCGGATACTGCGGCAAGCAGGTGAGATTGTCGCTATCTTTAAGGATGCGATTAAATCTCTCACGTCCAAAATGTTAAGGTTTATCGTTGCCCGCAATCGGCATGTCTTGATATTAAAGGCTTTAACAAAATGGCAGATAAATTTGATGTGATTTTAGTCGGTACGGGTTTTGCTTCATCCTTTTTTTTGATGCCATATCTTGAAAAAGCTCGCCCCACAGCACGCATTCTGGTTTTAGAACGGGGACGATTGGACACACATGCCTGGCAAGTAAAAAATGGTCGTACTTCTAGCCAAAATGCTAACGATACATTCATCAACAACCACCCCAAAAAGGTATGGATGTATAACCCCAGTTTTGGGGGAGGGTCAAATTGCTGGTGGGCTGTAACGCCCAGGATGTTGCCCAACGATTTTCGGATGCATTCTAATTATGGCATGGGCGTTGATTGGCCAATTAGTTACGAGGATTTAGAGATTTTTTACGCTCAAGCCGAAGATATTTTATCTGTCTCCGGCCCGGATGACGGATCGCCTTTCCCCCGTAGTACCCCCTATCCCCAACCACCCCATCGTTTTTCGGATCCGGATAAAGTTCTCAAGGCCGCGTACCCCGATCTCTTTTTTCACCAACCCACGGCGCGGGCTCGAACAGCCACCGCAAATCGTCCTCGCTGCTGCGCCAGCGGCGTGTGTGGGCTATGTCCCATCAATGCTAAATTCACTATTCTAAATGAAATGCACCATCTTTACCAGGATCCCAGAGTAACCCTGGTTCTGGAAGCAACCGTTCAAACTCTTGAAACAAAAGGAGGCACAGCCACCGGCGTAAGTTATCTTAACAATGGTTCGGTGGCTCAAGCAGAGGCTGATTTGATTGTATTGGGAGCCAATGCTTTATTCAACCCCCATATATTACAAAGATCGAACATCCACCATTCACTGCTTGGCAAATATCTAAATGAACAGGCATCAACTGACATATTTATCGACCTGGATGGCCTGGATAACTTTCAGGGGAGTACCAGCATAACTGGTCACGGATACATGCTTTACGATGGAGAACATCGAAAAGAGGTTGCCGCTTGTCTGATCGAATCGTGGAATGTCCCCCTGATTCGTGTTGAACAAGGAAAATGGCAGCAAAGATTACGGTTGAAGTTTATTTTTGAAGATCTTCCAAACCAGAATAATTATATAAAGTTCGATAAAAATAACCCTGACCTGCCCGAAACTGTTTATACAGGCCATTCCGACTATACCATGAAAAGTATAGAAAGACTTCCTGCTGTTCTGCCTCAGTTGCTAGCACCTCTCCCCGTTGAAAATATAGAACCTACGTCTAGCCTTGCTGATACCGAGGCGCACATTTTAGGGACAACCGTCATGGGGAACGATCCTAAAACCAGTATCATCGACAAGTATTTAATTCATCACCAAATTAGAAATTTATTGCTTTTGGGTGGGGGGGCATTTCCAACAACCTCACCGGCTAATCCAACACTTACTATATCTGCCCTATCTCTTTGGGCCGCCAATCATTTACTGAGCTAAGTGAATGTGATTTATGACACAAAGAATCAGCCGTCGTAGGTTTATTCTATCCACCTTGCTGGCCGGAATATCCCTTTACCTGGGAGGCTGGTGGATATTCAAAGTGAGACAGGGAGACACTTCGGATATCATTGCCACGCTGGTGCGTAAGAAACTCGACTATCTTCAGCTCGATGAAGCGGGGTTAAACAAATTTGCAGAAGAATATGGACCGTTCATACAGCAAGTGTCGGCGCAACGATTAAGCTGGCTGGGAATGTTTAGCCCACTATACTTGTATACCGATCTGTTGGATTCAACAGATATGATGGAAATATTGGGAGAACAAGCAGCCATAATATTCTTGATTTCGAGTGATTTTTTCTGGTACGGCTCTGATGAAACACGCGTGATCAACTACCTTGGGCTTTATAATCCCTACGTTAGACCATGCGCCAATCCCTTCGCCAAATTGGAAGATTTATGAGATTTTATTCTTGATTATCATCCTGTCAATCTTGTTAATCCTGTCGATTAAAGGCTAACCAGGCTTTACTGCCGCCGCACCTCGAACCGGCAGACGGATGCACCGGTAGCGGCGCAGGCCGTCTCTTCCGAGCGAACGTCCGCGTCAAAGACACCCGCACCCAGGCCAGCCATCACACCCCGGATCAGGTGGCAGACCGGAGTCTCGGACAGGCCGTAGACCGCCGCATAGGGCGAGTCGATGACCTCGATGATCATGGTGCCGGCCTCGACCTCGAACTCGACCAGGCTGAAAGCCCCCCAGCCGATCTCACCGCCCATGCCGCACATAAACTCGACGATCTCCCGCTCGCTGTAGCCAAAGGCCTCTTTGAAACGCTGCGACGAGCGGCTGCCACCCATATTGCCGGCGGCCATCATGATCTCGCTGCATTTCTCCGACCCCAATTCCGCCTCGATTGACTTTTGCAGCGAAATCAACACATCGGGCCGAATGAGCATATAGCGCACGTCCTTGAAGATCAACCGGCCGGTTTCAAATTCTAAATGTTCGATGATTGAGTTGTTCATGGTTTCACTCTTTATCAGGGTAGCAAGGTAGCAGGTAACAGGGTAGCAGATGTAGCGGGATAGCGACCCTTATACCCTATTTCTCGCGCTTTCCTCTCTTTTGCCATCGTACGGTGGCCGCCTCATCCACCGCCAACGTCTCCGGCTCGATGATGACGCCGTAATCGTCACGGGCGCTGTCGAGGCTGACTTTGCCATCACGCACGTCGGCCAGGAGGGCGGCCCGGTCGCGTGCCAGCGGATCGCCGTAGCCGCCGGCGCCGGGCAGGCGCAGGCTGACCAGGTCACCGGCCTTGAGATAATCCAGCCCTTTCGATTTGAGCACCCGCGCGTCTGCCGTATCGGGGTTGAGCACGAACTGCCCCTTGCTGCCGGGCTGGCCGCCGAACAACCCAAACGGCGCAAACTTCTGGCGATCACCATAGCGGGCAAAGGAGACATCGTCGATCAGGAGCCGGATGTCCCGCCGCACTGTCAGCGCCCCGCGATATTGGCCCGCGCCGCCGGAGTCGGGGATCAGCTCGTAGCGTTCGATGCGGACCGGGTACTCCAGCTCGACCGCCTCGATGGGTGTATTGCGAAAACGGGCCAGGTGCGAGTCCTGCCCGTCGCGGCCATCCTTGGTTGGGCGCGCGCCGGCCCCGCCGCCCTGGATGTCGATGTAAACGAAACGCTGGCCGGTCTGGGGATCGTAGCCGCTGAAGCCGCAGTTGGTGATGTTGCCGTGACTGCCGGCCATCACTCGCTCCGGGGCGGCCTGGGCCAGGGCCAGCATCATGGCTTCGGTGATCTTCTGGATGGTGTTGGTCCGGGCCCCGACCGCGCCGGGCAGCTTGGGGTTGACGATCAGGCCGGGCTCGGCCTCGATGGTGAAAGGCCGGTAACAGCCGGAGTTGGGCGGCACGTGCGGGTCGACGACGGCGATCAGAGCATAATAAACCGCCGCATGCACCGTGGCCAGGGGACAGTTGATGTTGCCCCGTACTTGCCGGGCCGTGCCGTCGAAATCAATCCGAGCCTCAGCCCCTTTTTTGTGGATGTTGACCTGAAGCTTGATCGGCTCATCGCTGCGACCATCGTCGTCGACGTAATCGATCCCGCTGTAGGTGCCGTCGGGCAGCGCCTTCAACCCCTCCCGGATGCGCCGCTCCGAGTAATCGAGCAGCATAGCCACGGCCCCCTCGAGCACCTCGCCGCCGTAGCGTTCGTAGACCTGCTTGAAGCGGCGCACGCCCACAAAATCGGCGGCGGCCTGGGCCCGAATATCGCCCAGCGTCTTCTGCGGCACCCGGATGTTGTTAGCCAGGATGCCGAACAGTTCCGGGTCTGCCCGATGCTGTTTGTAGAGCTTGACCATGGGCAGGCGCAGCCCCTCCAGATAGATCTCGTTCAGGCCGCCGGCCACCCCCCCGGGCGCGGCCCCGCCCATATCGGCATGATGGGCGATGCTGCCCACAAAGCCGACCAGCTCCCCCTCGATTTTGACGGGCGCGATGGTGACCAGGTCCATGACGTGCTGGCCGCCAATGTAGGGATCGTTGAAGGCGATGATATCGCCGTCGTCCAGTTGATCGTCGCTAAAGGTAGCCCGCAGCGAGCGCATCGGGATTTCAAAGCCGGTCAACAGCATGGGGGCATGGTGAGCCTGGGCGATGGTGTTGCCGTAGCGGTCAAAGACGGCGCAGCTAATATCGACGATCTCTTTGATGATGGTCGAACGGGCCGTGCGGACCAGGGTATGGCCCATCTCATCGGCCACCTGCTCCATGGCGTAGCGGATGACTTGCATGGTGATAGGATCGGCAGGGTTGGGCATGGGTTGGGTCTCCTCGTAATATGTGTCATGTTTCACGTGTCAGGTGTCAGGTTATGATTTTCATTCTCGTTATTTTTGGCGAGAAAATGTTCAACCATGAAGGACATGAAGACCAAGAAGAATAAAAAACTTCATGCCCTTCATGTTCTTCATGGTCAATTTTAGTTTGGTTCTGACTCGTCCAGATTATGTGTTACCGCCACTCAATGATCAGACTGCCGACCTTATCAACCCATGCCCGGGCGCCGGGCGGGATGACCGTGGTCGAGGCGGGCTCTTCGACCAGGCAGGGACCGCTGAGGGCCGCGCCGGGGGCCAGTTTGGTCCGGTCCAGAGTGGGCGTGTCGACGAAGTCGTGGCCGAAGAAATAGACCGGGTGATGGCCCTTGACCGGGTCCGCCCCGCCGCTCACCGGGGCCGCGCCGAGTTTGACCTCGGGCGCCAGGCCGATGGCCGCCAGCCGTAAGTTGACGAACTCGACCTTCTCGTCGACCGAACCATAGGCATAGACCCGGTAGTGCAGCTCGTGAAACGTGTCGATGACGCTGCGGATGGCTTCGTCGTTGAGCGGGTCGCTGTCAAGGAACGGCGTATTGAGTTCATAGGACTGGCCGCGATAGCGCATATCGGCAGAGCGGACGAGCCGGATCCGGTCGGCGGGCACGTGTTGGGCTTGAAGCTGCGCCCGCCCCTGGACTTCCAACCCGGCGAAGCGCACTTCCAGGTCCGCGGCGACAACGTGATCTTCGTCGACGGCCAGGGTGGCAACGTAATCGTAGCGAGTATTGGCCACCAGCAACCCCAAGGCCGACAGGGTGCCGGGGTAGGGGGGCACGATGACGCGCTGCATGCCCAACTCCTGGGCCAAATCAACGGCGTGAATGGGCCCGGCCCCGCCGTAGGGCAGCAGCGCAAAGTCGCGCACGTCCAGTCCCTTTTCCACGGTATTGGTATTGATGCCCCGGACCATATTCGCATTGACTACGCGAATGATCCCGACGGCGGCGGCTTCGACGGACAGCCCCAGCGGTTCGGCCACGTACACGCGGATGGCCTGCCGGGCGCGTTCGACATCCAGCTTCATCGCGCCACCCAGAAAGTAAGCGGGGTTGAGCCGGCCCAACACCAGGTTGGCGTCGGTCACGGTCGGCCGGTCGCCCTGGCCGTAGCAAGCCGGGCCGGGGTCGGCGCCGGCGCTTGCCGGCCCCACGTTCAGCGCGCCGCCACGGTCGATCCAGGCCAGACTGCCCCCGCCCGCGCCGATGGCGTGGACATCGATCATCGGAATCTTGACCGGGTAGCCTTCGAATTCGCCCTCGGCCGACGTCCGGGGTTCGCCGCCCACGATCAAGCCGATATCAAAGCTGGTGCCGCCCATATCCACAGCCACGATCTGCTCGTCGCCGGCCCGTTGGCCCACGTAAGCCGCGGCCAGCGCGCCGCCGGCCGGCCCGGAGTTGACCATGGTGACGGCCCGGTCCCTGGCGTCCTCGACCGTCATCGAGCCGCCGCTGGCCTGCATAATGCGCAGATCGACCTGGCCATAGCGCCGGGCCAACTCGCCGGCCAGGTTGTCGAGATAATGCTCGATGACGGGCTGCAAATAGGCGTTGATGACGGCGGTGGAGGTGCGTTCATACTCTCGAAACTCCGGCGCAATCTCCGAGGCGAGGGAAACCGATACGCCCGGCATCATCTCTCGGCACAGCTCGCGCAGACGCTGCTCGTGGACCGGGTTGCGAAAGCCAAAGATCAGGCAGACCGCAATCGCTTCGACCCCTTGCGTTTTGAGATAGGCGATGGCCTGCCGGGCACTGGTCTCATCCAAAGGTCGCACGATCTCGCCGGACGCGCCAACCCGCTCTTCGACCTCGACCCGCAAATAGCGCGGCACCAGCGGGGCCGGTAGATCGACAAAGATGTCGTACAGCCCGGCGGCAGGGCGTTCGATGCGGGCGATCTCCAGCACATCGCGAAAACCGGCGGTGGTGATCAGCCCGGTGCGCGCGCCTTTGCGCTCGATCAGGGCGTTGGTGCCGGTGGTCGTGCCGTGGACGATAGTGTCGATCTGAGCGGCCCGGACCGAGGCCAATTGCAAAATCGTTTGCAGGCCCTCGATCACGCCCAGGGCGCGATTGGCCGGGGTGGTCAGGGTCTTGGTGTAGTGGATCTGGCCGGTCTGGTCGTCGATGAGAACGACGTCGGTAAAGGTACCGCCGACGTCGATGCCGATACGCATGGTTGCCTCCGGGCCTCCAGGCCTCTGGGCTCGTAAAGAATACACTGCCGTGGTCTTCCTCTAAATTATTTCCCGCCGTTCCAGGTCGGCCAGGGCGGCGGCGCTGTACCCCAGGATATCACCGTAGATCTGGGTGTTATGCTCACCTAAGCGGGGCGGGAAACTGAGGGCAGGCGCTGCGCCCACGGGTGGGGCCGGCAAGGCGACGCTCAAACCGGACCGGGGGTCGGTCAGGTGGGCCAACCGGCCGGCCACCAACGGATCGTCCAGTACCCGATCGATGGAATTGACCCGCGAGATAGGCACGCCAATGGTTTGAAATGTGGCCAACGCTTCAGCCGTGGTCATCAAGCAAAAGACGTCGGCAAGCTGTTGATTGAGCTGTCGCACGGCGGCGATACGGCCGGCGTTGCGCTCAAATTCCGGTCGAGCCAGATGAGCAAAAAACGGCAGCCCGGTGATACCCGCCCATTGGCCATCATTACCGACAGCCACATACACATGCCCATCGCGGGTGGGGTAGACAGACACCGGCGCAAAAAATTGATGGGTGTTGCCGCGCCGGGTGACCGGTTCAGCGAGGCTGTGAGCCAGCAGCACCGGGGTCACCAGCCAGGAAACGGCGCTCTGAAACATCGATAGATCAAGCCGGGCGCCCTGACCTGTCAGGGCGCGATAGTAAAGGGCTTTCATCACCTGGCCATAGCCGTGCTCGGCGGCCCCCAGATCGATCATGGGCAGACCGAAGGCCAACGGTGGGCCGTCGGGTTCGCCGGTCAGGTCCATAAACCCGGCCCGGGCCTGCAAGATCGGGTCGTAGCCGGCCTCGTCGCTCTCCGGTCCAAAAGCCGTGATCCCCAGCCAGATGAGGTCAGGCTTGGCGGCGCGCAGGGTATCATCATCGATGCCTAAGCGGGCGTAGCTGCGAGGCCGCTGGTTACAGGCGAAGATGTCAACCTCCAGTTTGACGATGAGGTCACGCAGGATGGCCTGACCTTCGGCGGTGGCCAGGTTGAGCGTGATCGCTTGCTTGCCGCAGTTGTTGGGCAGAAAGTAGCTGTTCATGCCCTCTTCGGCGAGCACCTTCCGGCCTACAAAACGGTTGGGGTCGGGCCGCTGCCGGTTCTCGATACGGATGACGCGAGCGCCATCGCAGGCCAGCCGGTAGGTCAAAAAGGGCAGGGTCGTGGCCTGTTCGAGGGTCAGGATAGTGATATTGGACAGCAGGTGGGTCTCAGCCAACCCGGCGGCCTCCGTCGAGTTCATCCTGGAGCGTTTCAAGAGCAGCCCAGTCGCCCTTAGCGGCCAGCCCGGCCTGTTCGGGCCAGGTGTCGGGGTTGGCCAGCCGGAGGTTTGGGCCGGAGGCTTCGAGAATTTCTTGAAGGCGGCTCACCTCGGTTCCGGCCAGTTGGGCAAAGGTACGAATGCCGGTGGCTTGCAGGGCCTCTGAAATCTTGGGGCCGATGCCCTCGATCCGGGTCAGATCATCGGGCGAGGGCGGCTCGGCCGTGGCTGACTGTGGTTCAATGGTCGCCGCTGGCTGTGGCGGAGCAACAGCACTGGGAGCCACAGCGGCTTCCTCCCCACGCTGTCCGGCGATCCACCAAATCACGGCTGACAGCACCGACAGGCCCAGCAGCAGCCATAATAGCCACCAGGGCGCTGCGCCTGCTTGCGCCTGTGCTTGAAACAGGTCGGTGTTGTTCAGCAGGTTTGAACTGCTCAGGGTTAGCCCTACCAACATATGGCTGTTACCAAACATGATCCTTTATCTCCTTGTGATGGTATAATTCCAATTAACAATGAACAATGTGCAATTAACAAAGGAAGATCGGGATACCATCTATGTTTCTTGGATTCAAAGTTCGTTATTGATTGGATCGATAATTTTTTGTTGATATGGAAGTGCAAATACCTAAGAAGTGGCCCTCGCCTCAGGCGCTGATTATATCACACATGTGGCCTAAGCCCTAGTTTGGACCGGGCGTCTAGAGTAGTTGTGGACGATTTAGTAAAAAGGGTATTTTGTGGCATTATACAGATGCATTCTTTGCCCGAAAGTGGCGGTTGGTCACGTGCTGTTCCAGCTCGACTATGTTCGTCGCATCAATGAGGAGTAATGAACTGGTATGAACCACCAAGTTCTCATGTGGGTTGGTTTTAATATTTTTGTGATCGCCATGCTCGCTGTCGACCTGAAGGTCTTTAACCGCGAGGCGCACGAAATTTCGATCAAAGAGGCCCTGATCTGGACGGCGGTCTGGATCATGCAGGCCCTGATCTTCACCCTGATTATCCATTTCTGGCTTGGTTCAGGCCCGGCGATTGAATTTCTAACCGGTTACTTGATCGAGAAATCGCTCAGCATGGACAATCTGTTTGTCTTTTTGATGATTTTCAGCTACTTCGCCGTAGTCCCACGTTTCCAGCACAGCGTACTCTATTGGGGTATTTTAGGGGCGTTGATCATGCGGGCGATCTTTATCGCGGCGGGCATTACCTTGATTGCTCGGTTCCACTGGGTCATCTATGTTTTTGGAGCGTTCTTGATTTACACCGGCATCAAGCTGGCTTTCAACGATGAGGAAGAGATCGAGCCGGAAAAGAACCCGGTGCTGCGGATTTTTCGCCGGTTCGTGCCGATCACGGATCAGTATGAGGGGGCAACGTTTTTTGTCAGGCGAGCCGGACGGTTAATGGCAACACCCATGTTCGTGGTCCTGCTGGTGATCGAGACCACCGATGTGATGTTCGCCCTGGACTCGATCCCGGCCATCCTGGCGATCACGCGCGACCCGTTTATCGTGTATACCTCAAACGTCTTTGCCATTCTGGGGCTGCGAGCCCTTTACTTTGCCCTGGCCGGCATCATGCGGATGTTTTATTACGTCCACTATGGGCTGGCCCTGATCCTGGTCTTTGTCGGGGTCAAGATGCTGCTCTCAGATCTGTATCATACCCCAAACGTTATCGCGCTTGGTATGGTCGGGGCGATTCTGACACTGTCGGTCGTCGCTTCGATCATCTGGCCCCACGAGCCTGAACCCCTCATGATATCCCCCACCACGGACGAACAGCCCTGGCTGCCTCCAAATCAGCAGATGGAACCTGAAGAGATCAAGCTGTCGTAATAGAGTGTGATTGGGGGTTGGAGATGTCATTCTGAGCCCTTCGACCCTTCGACTTTGCTCAGGGGAGCCTTCGTCCTTCGTCAGGCTCAGGATGCACTCAGGACAGGCTAAGGGAGCGAAGAATGACATGACCGGACTAATTATCAAGTTCAAGTTAAGTGGATGGGTTGCTCTCGGCCCAGGCAATAAACCCATTGACCAGCCGCCGGGCGATGCTTATTTTTGAAGGCAGACTCGGCAGTTTATCGACAGAATACCAGCCGGCGTCTTCAATCTCGGCAGGGTCGGGCCGAAGTTCACCCCCGGCGTACTCGGCTGTAAATCCAATCATCAAGGAGTTGGGAAAGGGCCAGGGCTGGCTGCCAAAGTAGGTAACATTTTTGACCCGCACCGCGACCTCTTCGAATACCTCGCGCTCGACGGCCTGCTCCAGGGTTTCGCCCGGCTCGACAAAACCGGCCAGGACACTGTACATACCCGGCGCAAAATGAGGCGAGCGGGCCAGCAGCAGTTCGGCGCCGCGCCTGACGGCCACGATGATGGAGGGCGATAGGCGGGGATAGTTGACCAGGCCACATGCAGGGCATTTTTTCCCCCGCTCCGTTTCGAGCGAAACTGTTTCGGCCCCACAGCGCCCACAAAATTGGTGGGTGCGATCCCAATCGACAATCTGAACGGCCCGCCCGGCCAGGGCGAAGAATGGCTCTTCCATGCGGCCGGCGGCCTGGCGCAGCCCCTCGAGTGTTAGCCCGGCCGGCAGGGAATCCGGCTCGGCCAGCTCGACGGCATAACAGAACCGGCCATCCATCGTGCCCAAATAATGCTGCCGGACCAGCTCCAGACCAAACTCGGAAAAATCGGCCAGCAGGGGAATGACCTGGGCCGGGTCTTCGTAACAGAGCAGCCGGTTACCGGCAAAGGCGAACCAGTAGGCCGGTTCATGTTGGTTTGCGGGTGGTGTGATAGCTGAAATGAAGCGTCCAGTCATAAGTACCTTTACAATTTAAGTAATTTTCAAAATTAACTTATGAAATCTCCATCAGGGAAACTAGACAGGATTTACAAGATTTACAGGTGTCTTCTCAATAATTCGGGGGAAGAAACCCTAAAGGTTTTGAAAACCTTTAGGGTTTGGCAAGATCGCCCCTACTTTTTGAGAAGACACATTTACAGGATAAAATGGTTAAAATCTTGATAATCCTGCTAACACTGTTAGCCTTAATCCTGTCCAATACAATTTAATAGCTTAGAGTTGAAAACCACTTAATTCTTGATTTTTGGGTAAGAAAATGTTCAATCATGAAGGGCAAAGAATAACAAACTTCATGCCCTTCGTGTTCTTCATGGTTGAGTTCAGCTTGGGTTTGGCTTGGTCAAGTTAGGTTTTACCAATATGCTTCAGGCCGGTTCTGATTGGGGTGTTGTCGTTGCGGTTGTGGTCTGACCAAGAACTTCCCGAGCGACATCGAGAAAAGTCCGCAAAGCAGGTGACAGCCACTTGTCCTTATGCCAGATCATCTGCGTGATGACTTCGAAGTCACGGCCGGCCCAATTCAAGGGGACCAGCCGGCCCTGGTCGATTTCCGTGGCCACGGCGACGAGCGGCAGGAGCGTGATGCCGATGCCGGCCATGACACACTGTTTGATGGCCTCGACGCTGTGGAATTCCATCGGCGTTACCAAACGGCTGCCGGCGGCGGCCAAAGCGCGCTCAAACAAAGAGCGATAGCCGCAGCCTCGCTCGGTCAGGATCATCGGCACGTCGTGCAGATCGGCAAAATTGACCACCGGCGCCCGGGTCAGGGGGTGGTCGGGGTTGGCCAGAACAAGCAAGGGTTCCATGACCAGCGGCTCGATGACCAAATTAGGCGCCTCAAGCACTTCATCCATCACGAAAGCCACGTCCATCACGCCCTCCCGGATCGAACGTTCCAGGTCAGAGCTATAGCCGGGCCGAAAGACGAGCTGAACCTGGGGAAACCGATCTCGGAACCGGCGCAATAGAGCGGGCAGCCGGTAGGCACACAACGTTTCCGGGGCGCTGATCGTCAGAGTACCGATGAGCGTTTCCCCTTCTGAGACGACAGCGCGGGCCTCACCGGCTAAATCGAGCAGCTTTTCGGCATACCCCAGCAAGCGCTCGCCGGCATCGGTCAAAATAATGCTCTTGCCCAGCCGGTCAAAGAGCGATACACCCAACTCTTCCTCGAGGGTCTGAATTTGGGCCGAAACGGTAGACTGGGCATAGTTGAGCGATGTGGCCGCGCGTGAAAAGCTCAGGGTCCGGGCAACCGTGCGAAATGTGACCAGTTGGCGTAGTTCCATGCTTGTTATCCTATCGATTTTGTCGATCATAAGTATCTAAAATATTCGTTTGACGTGATAATACCACAATGATACAATGGAGGCAAATATTCAAGAAAATGCTCATCAAATCATAAAATCCGGAGGATGTCTTCCTATGACCAATGAACAGCGCCGGGACCTGATCGAAAAAATACGCAGCTTGCCCAGGCAGCTCGAGACAGTTGTGAGCAATCTATCGGATGAGCAGTTGACCACGCCCGCGCTTGGCGGCGAATGGACCATCGCTCAAAACGTCCACCACATGGCCGACTCGCACATGAACAGTTACATTCGCATGAAGTTGATCCTGACCGAAGATTACCCGACGTTAAAACCCTACGATCAGGAAACGTGGGCCAACCTGGTGGATGGCGCCAATACAGCGCTCGAGAATTCGCTGCTGGTGTTACAAGGTTTGCATCGCCGCTGGGTGACCCTGTTTGAAAACCTGACCGAAACCGATTGGCAGCGCGCCGGCATGCATCCCGAAATCGGGGAAGTGACGGTCGAGGATATTCTACGGCTCTATGCCGATCACGGCGAAGCGCATCTCGACCAGATCAAGCGAACGCTGGCGGCTCAAGCCTCTTGATGCGACCACATAGATAAGGGCTTAGGATTAAATAACTTCCCTATTTGCAGGCAAATAAGCTGGATATTTTGACCTCATTTGAGGAAGTTATTTAATTCTCAATCCTAAGTAAGATGGAAGACATTTATGCGTTTAGCTGTGACTGATCGATCAAGCAAAGAAGAAGCCGCTCAAAACCCGTTGTTGCGGCTGATGTTGTATGCCAAAGAAGTCTATCGTCTCCCCCAAGCCTATCGCGCCATTCGAGTCTTGAGTGGCACGGCCTGGCTGACGATCAATAACGAGGACATTTTCTTAGGCAGGGATGAACAGGTGATGGTGCCTGCGACTAAAGCCGGGGCCATCATTTCCGCCCTGGGGAATACACCGCTCATATTTGAAGCACGAAGCGGCTGCGCCCGGTAGATTCTTCCGACAATAATTGTGAATTGTGAATGGAAAAATAATAATTCACAATTTTCCCAGGTTCTTACCTGGCAATAATCCATTGACTGTCAATTGGGCTGGCTGCGGCTGGCCCTTTTGTCTTATTGGCACTAGGAGAAAGGTCCGGTACATTAGTAAGGTAAGCCACACCACGCTGCTCTTGTTTAACAAGCCAAAAAGAGAATACGACACGATGATGGAGGAAGGAACCATGGCTGAGCTATCTCGAGAACAGATCGAGGAGATCATCAGAGCTGCACGGGCACGGGGGGAAACGCCAAGCCTGGCCGGGATCGATTTGAGTGAAGCGGCTCTCTTCGAAGTTGACCTGAGCGGGACTGACCTGAGGGGAGTCAACTTGAGCGGGGCCAATCTGGGCTGGGCCAATCTGAGCGGGGCTATTTTACACGAGGCAAATCTACGCCGCGCCCATTTGAGTCGAGCCAAACAGCGGAAAAACTTCGAGAACGATTTGGATGCAATCTGGGCTAATCTGGCCGGAGCCAATTTGTGTGAAGCCGACTTGCGCAAAGCCGACCTGAGCGGGGCCAACCTGAACGGAGCCGATCTGAGCGGAGCCAATCTGAGCGAGGCCAATCTGATTGGCGCGAATTTAAAAGGAGCCGACCTACGCGGAGCGATTTTGTTTTGGGCCAGATTTGATGCCACAACTGTCTGGCCGGACAACTTTCAACCTCTGATCGCCGGCGCGAACTATCAGAGCTAATCCCTGCTCGCGCCGGCAATCGTCATCCGATTGAAGAAATA
>Ga0302046_10001995_pt1 | contig 19123 bp, 16 predicted proteins | sample RVTome_11_FD_200261 | JGI IMG/M metagenome (GOLD analysis project Ga0302046, IMG submission 200261) | Soil microbial communities from uranium-contaminated site in the Upper Colorado River Basin, Wyoming, United States - RVT147D111 (version 2) ...
ACACCAACATCAATTGGCTGAAGTTCCGCTGGTATTTCATTGCGGTCTCGATCGTTCTGCTGATCGTCGGAGGGGTCGACATCTACCGAAAAGGTGGTCCGCGCTACGGAATCGACTTCTCCGAGGGGACGATTGTCTACGCCAAGTTCCAGAACCCACCGGAGATCGATACCATCCGCCAGGCGCTCGCCAACTCCGGGCTGGGCGAGGCGATCATCCAGCGCTACGACCAGCCCGAGCTGAACCAGGTCATGATCCGTATGGAACGGGAAGCGGAGCAAGCCGGCGATCTCGACACGACCGCGAACCAGATCCTGAGCACCCTGGAAGAGCGATACCAGGAGAACCCGCTCGTCGATTCCAGCACCGAGATCGTCGGGCCGGTGGTCGGGCAAGAGCTACGGCGCCAGGCCCGGAACGCTACGATCTTGGCATTGCTGGCCATGCTGGTCTATATCGGCCTGCGGTTCGAGTTCATTTACGGCGTCGGGGCGACGATCGCCGTCGTCCATGACGTGCTGGTGACGCTCGGGCTGGTATCGATCTTTGGCTACGAGATCAGTCTCAACGTCATTGCGGCCTTCTTGACTCTGGTGGGGTACTCGGTGAACGACACCATCGTCATCTTCGATCGGGTGCGGGAGAACCGTCGATTCCTCAGGCGAAAGTCCCTCGACGAGATCCTCAATCTGTCGATCAACCAGACTCTCCGGAGAACGATCCTCACCTCGGGAATCACGTTCTTCACCGTCCTCGCCCTCTTCATCCTGGGGGGGGAGGTACTACGATCCTTCTCGTTCGTCTTGGTCGCGGGGATTATCATCGGCACCTACTCTTCCATCGCCATCGCCGCGCCGGTCGTGAGCTGGTGGCGGCGGGTGCGGGAAAAGCGCTCGGCCGAGGGAGCCAAGGCTCAGGCCCGGGCCGCCCGCGCCTAGAGAGCTGACTTTCCGGCGTCCATCCAGCGGATCTCGCAATCCAGTCAGCCAGACGCCTACTTGAATTCCCTAGATCATTCATATGCGCAATGTCGTTGCATACAATATGCGGGGCGGATCGGGCCGATGCGGACCCGTAATAACCCCTTGACAGAGCCACCCCCGGAAGCTAGCATTAGCCGCTCACAGGGCAATGTGGTTCCCCAAACCACTCCCAAGATTTGACCTGAGGCTCTGATTTTATTAAGGATAAGTCAGTTCCGGTGGAGTTCGGGTACGGTCACACCCGGTCCGAAACCCTGAAAGCGAGAAACAGAAGATGGACGTCATTCGCTCCTGCGATCGCCGCGCCGAAAACCACCAGCCTCGGTTACCTTCATTGCTGATGACTAGCTGGGAACCCTGCACGCGGAACCGGTGTCTAAAAGTGTACCCCGGCCGTGAACGGTCCCGCGGGACGGCCCGGCTGGGTTTGGACTCATTGTTGCTTAGCATAAGGGGAGGCCGGCGAGTCCTCAACCCGCCCGCAGGCGCGCAGCCGCCGGAGGGCGAGCCGCGGGGGTGGGGCCCCGCGGCACTAGATGAAGTCGCATCCCTCCCTTTTGAGAAAGGAGCCTAGAAGCCCGTGGCCAAGGAAATGCTCACGTTTCTGGTGGAGTCTTCTACGCAAAAGAGGTCGCACGGAAGGCAAGTGACGAGCTTTCTCACGTCCTTCGTGGTGCAGGGATTCATTCTCGCGGCCCTCATCATCGTTCCCCTGATGGCGACCGACGCACTACCAACACCTCAAGGCATCATGACGTTCATGGCAGCCGCACCCCCGCCACCACCCCCGCCACCACCCCCCCCGCCGCCACCCAGGGCTCGCCGCAGACCCACCGCTCCGAGACCTGTCCTCACCACCACACCTAAGTTCGTGGCCCCCGTCGAAATCCCCGACGAGATCGGTTTCGGCGATTTCGGTGCGCCCGGAGGTGTGGAGGGAGGCATCCCGGGAGGCGTTTTGGGCGGTATCGTCGGTGGCTTACCTGAGGTGCGGGCAGACGAGCCCGTGCGGGTCGGCGGCGACATACAACCCCCGACGAAGACGAGGGACGCCCAACCCCTTTACCCCGATATCGCCAGACAGGCGCGCGTTCAGGGGATCGTCATTCTGGAAGCCATCATCGATCCGCAAGGCAACGTCACGAACGTACGCGTTCTGCGTTCCATCCCCTTGTTGGATCAGGCAGCCATCGACGCGGTCCGGAAGTGGAAGTACGAGCCGACGCTACTGAACGGTGTGCCCGTTCCGATTGTGATGACAGTAACGGTGAATTTCTCTCTACAAGGCTAGTTACGGTCCGTTCTTGATGCATTCTAGGACAAGTTAGTCCCCAACGGAGGAGGAGAACATGCAGTTTGGAATCATGGAGATGATTGAATCAATGGGTCCGGCGGCTATCGCCACCAACATCATCTTGCTCATCATGTCGATGTACTCGATCGGCGTCATGATTGAGCGGTGGTGGGCGTATCGTCAAGCCAAGACCCAATCCCGTGCCTATGCGCCTCAGGTTGCCAAGTTGCTGAAAGATGGCAAGATCGGTGACGCCATCAAGTTGAGCGGCAAGAAGGAGACCCGTTACAGCCACCTGGCAAAGGTTCTGTTGGCCGGTTTACAGGAGTACCAGTTCCAGCAGGAGAGTGGCGGCGGAGCAAGCCGCGATGACATGATGGAAGCGGCGCATCGCGCGATCGAGCGCGCCACCGCGGTCAACCTTTCCGACCTGAAACGAGGACTTTCCGGTTTGGCCACCATCGGCGCGACCGCTCCCTTCGTGGGTCTTTTCGGAACCGTCGTCGGCATCATCAACGCGTTTCAGGGCATGGCGTTGACCGGATCCGGCGGTATCGGCGCGGTCTCCGCGGGGATTTCCGAGGCTCTCGTCGCGACCGCTTTCGGTCTCTTCGTGGCGGTGCCGGCGGTCTGGGCTTTCAACTATTTCACGACCAAAGTCGAGGGTTTCACGGTCGAAATGGACAACAGTGCGTCCGAGCTCATCGATTACATGGCTAAGAAATCCTAGGTCGCTTCTTTAGCCAAACCAAAGGAGATATGCCATGGGTATGAGTGCAGGAGGTGGCAAGAAGCTCAATAGCAACATCAACGTCACCCCTCTCGTGGACGTGATGCTGGTATTGCTCATCATCTTCATGGTGGTCACGCCTCTACTGCAAAAGGGTGTCGACGTCGTTCTGCCGGAGGCACAGTATCCGGTCGACCATCCGGATAACGAAAGCGTGGTCACCCTGGCGGTGAAGCGGGATCGGACCCTCTATCTCGACATGCTACCCGTGCCCCGAACCGACCTTCTCACCAGCATTCGTGAAAAGTTCGACGGGCGTGCCGAGAAGATCCTGTTCTTGAAGGCCGACGAAGCGGTGGACTATGGCTCCGTGTTGGAAGTCATGGACATCGCTCGCCAGGGCGGCGTCGAGGAAATTGGGCTTATTACCGAGCTGAGACGCGGAGCGGGTGGCGGGAACTAATCGTCCCCACCGGTTCTTTCATTCAAAGGAGTACCGCTTATGGGTATGGCAGCAGGTAGCAGCGGGGGTCCTAGCGCGGACATCAATGTCACACCGCTCATTGACGTCATGCTGGTTCTGCTCATCATCTTTATGGTCGTGACGCCGCTCACCCAAAAGGGTCTGGACGTCGAGTTGCCTGAATCCGAGAGAAATCTCGCTCAGGAGCAGCCGCAGACGCCAGGCGATCAGCTGATTCTCGACATCGACCAGGATGCCGTCGTGACGATCAACAAGCAGCCGGTCACGCGAGAAGAGCTGCCTCTGAGGATCCGGGATATCTTCGAGACTCGCTCCGACAAGACCCTGTTCCTTCGCGCGGCGCCCACTCTGAGCTACGGAGAAGTGGTCGACGTGCTGGACGTGGCGAAGGGTAACGGCGTCGATCGAGTGGGCATTATCCCGCCCGACGAGGGATTCGAGGGAGATCGGTAGACTCCTCCGTCAACCAAGGACTTGTTCTCGGGGGGGCCCCTGCGGGCCTCCCTTTTTCTTGCCAGAAAAGCCTCGCAGGCGCGCTCGACACAACGCTCGGCGGGCCAAGTCAGTCGCTTTCCCCGGCGCCCCCGGTACCCTGAACGGGAGATGGGCGCCTGTGGGCGGCGGCAGAACGCTGGCCACCATCTGAAATCCAGGAATCACGGAAGGGAATCGGGTAGCCTGGGGGCAGTTACCCGCCCCCAGCTCCCACACCACCGTGCGAACGGTTCCGTACACGGCGGTTCACGACGAGCACACGAGCCTCAGATGCTTAATGAAAACCGGAGGCCCGGCCTTGGCGGGTCTCCACGTGCCGTGAGTGCTTGACGCGCGACAGTCGTACCCTCAGCGGTTCCGCCGCCTACTTTCCGACTCCGCTCCAGCTTCTCAGCCTTCTGGTCGACGCCTTCTTCACTCATCGAACGCTTCGAGCCAACTCGGCTCCTCCTGTTCGGTCCTTCGCCGCCCTGCGCAGCGGTTACTCGACCTCGGCTGACTTCTGCTCACCCCTCGCATCGCCCCGCAGCGACGCTAGCCACCATGGCAGATGAGCAGACCTCCCAGGGTAAGGCGCGTGACTTTCCTCCCATCTACCCGTCGCATCTACGCCCCTTCGATCCGGATGGCATCGGGCTTCGGGTCTTTTGGCCCCCTCGCCCACCTCCAGGACGCCTCTATGCGCTTCGTGTTCCTCGGGCCGGGAGTTTGCTTACAGCTTCCTTCCCACCCCACCTCGCGGTGACGCGGTTGCTGTTCGGCTAGGGGTTCCTGCCATCGAGACCCCCAGAGGACTTCCCTTAACGGGGCACCTCCTAGTCACTTCCCGTTTCACTTTCGCTCCACGGTTGACAGCGCCCGTCACGGCGCTGCGCGCCATGCCTGGCGCACCAAGAAAAAGGGCGAGAGACGCTTTTCGCGTCTCTCGCCCCGGGAAAAAACCGCACCGCGGACCGCTCTCTAGTGCGTTGTTCCCTCGGCTGGAGCTTCGCCGGCCGCTTCCGCCATGGCAGCAGCCTCTTCTTGGGCGGCCTTGAGCGCCATAGCCTTGTCTCTCAGCTCATTGGCTTGCGCTTCGAGCTCTGCCCGTCTCGCCGCGTTGGACTCGAGCTTGGCCTGCTCGCGAAGTAGCAACCCCTTGTAGACCATGGCATCCACGTACTCGGGGTTGATTTCCAGAGCGGCATCCAGCTCGTCGATGCCCAGGGCGGTGAACTCGCGCCTCTGTTCGGCGGTGAGATCGGGATCCCGATAGACCTTGTCCCAGTAGTGTGTGGCTATCAGGTAATAACCCTCGGCGTCGGTGGTCCGAGCCTCCTTCGCCATCTGAAGCCACTCGATCGTCTCGTCGAAGCGGCCGTACCGATTGAGAACGGCCGCGACGTGGCGGTACGCCACCGGATCCTGCGGGTTCATCGAGACTGGCCGCTGGTAGGCCTCGATGGCCTTGTCCAGTAGCGGTAGGCGCTCCGGCTCATGGAAACGCTCGTATAGGTCCCCGAGCGTGTAATACCTCTCCGGGCTCTCCGGCGAAAGCGCAATGAGCTCGAGATAGTACGTCTCGGCGGTCGGGAAGTCGTTCTTCACGTCCCGGTAGATCGCCGCCAGCTGCTCCAGGGCGTACTGGCGAGTCGGGTCGCCTGGCTCGGCTTGCTCGAGCGCGATCGTATAGTGCTTGATCGCTTCATCCATATGAGCGAGGTTATCGGGCTCTCTGCTGGTCGGACGGAAGAGGAGGTGATGAGAGCTACCGAGATAGAAATGGGTGGGGATGATGACCCGGGGATCCCCGTTCGGATCGAGCTCGAGCACCCGCTCATATTCGTGGATGGCCGCTTGGTACTCTTTGCTGGTGTATTGAACATTGGCGTCCTGGAATGCCCGCCGCGCCTTGAGCATGTTGATCTGTTCCGAGCATGCGCCCAACGCGAGAGCAGTGACTGCGATGATTGCTGCGGCGACGCCGCGATGGCTCTTCATAACCCTATCCCCCTTATTCTCATCACCTTACGAAAACGGGGCGTATTATATTACGTGGAATTGCTCAAGTCAAGGAAGCGTGACCGAGCGTAAGATGGCTCGCCACAGCGCGATAGGCGGGGCCGCGCGGCGGCGCGCTCAAGTTGATCCCGTTCCCGGGCCATTCTATCATGGGGAAGTAAGCCCTTGCGGGCGAGGAGTTTGCCCCCCACCATGGCCATGATTCGGTTCGAGGACATTCTAGAAAAAGTGCGTGCGTACCAGCCCGAGGGTGACCTCGATCTCCTTCGCCGCGCGTACGTGTTCTCGGCCCGCGAGCATCGTGACCAGGTTCGGATGTCGGGCGAGCCCTATCTCGTACATCCCCTGGCCGTGGCCGACATTCTGGCGGACATGAAGTTGGACGTGGTGTGCGTCGCCTGTGGGCTGCTCCATGACGTCGTCGAGGACACCCTCACCACGCTCGAGAACCTCGAGGACCACTTCGGCCATGAGGTCGCTCATCTCATCGACGGGCTCACCAAGATCAGCAAGATTCGCTTTTCCTCGACCGAGGAGCATCAAGCGGAGAACTTCCGAAAAATCTTGATGGCCATGATCGACGACGTCCGCATCATCCTCATCAAGCTCGCCGATCGACTTCACAACATGCGGACGCTGCAGCATCTTCCGGAGGATCGGCGCCGACGCATCGCGGACGAAACGCTTTCGATCTACGCGCCGCTCGCGGGCCGGTTGGGAATGGGGCGCATTCGAAGCGAGTTGGAGGATCTTTGTTTCCGCTTCATCGAGCCGGAAGCGCACGCCGCGTTGGTGGAGCGCGTGGAGTCGAAGCGGAAGAAAACGGAGGCCTTCATCGCCGAGATCAAGGGGATTTTGGAGAAGAAGCTGGCCGAGAACGGGGTCCCCGCCGAGGTCACGGGTCGTATCAAGCGTACCTATAGCATCTACCAGAAGATGAAGCGCCAGGGCATCGAGCTGGACCAGGTCTACGACCTCGTGGCCCTCCGCGTCATGACGGACTCCGTGAGGAACTGCTATGGAGCTCTCGGCATCATTCATAACACCTGGCGACCGGTACCGGGGAGAATCAAGGACTTCATCGCCATGCCTCGCCCGAACGGCTACCGCTCTCTCCACACCAGCGTCATCCCGGCTTCCGGCGTGCCTTTCGAGATCCAGATCCGGACGCCGGAGATGCACCAGATCGCCGAGCAAGGCATCGCCGCCCATTGGAAGTACAAAGAAGGGCGGCCCCTGGAGGAGAACGACGTTCGCAACTTCGCCTGGTTACGCCAAATCATCGAATGGCAGAGAGAAGTCAAAGATCCCCATGAGTTTTTGAACAGCCTCAAGATCGACCTCTACCCCGAGGAGGTCTACTGCTTCACCCCCAAGGGTGAGGTGAAATCGTTTCCACGCGGCGCCACCCCCATCGACTTCGCCTATGCTATCCATACCGACGTCGGCCACCAGTGCGTGGGCGCCAGAGTCAACGGCAAGCTGGTCCCGCTGCGATATCGCCTCAAGAACGGCGACTTCGTGGAGATCATCACCTCGACCGGACACCAGCCGAGCCGGGATTGGTTGTCCCTGGTCGTTACGTCCCGCGCGCGCAGCAAGATCAAGACGCACATCAACACCAGCGAGAAGAAGCGCAGCATCGAGATCGGCAGGAAGTTCCTGGAGAAGGAAGCCCGCCGCTTCGGACTGACTTTGAAAGGCATTACCGAGTCGGATCACTTCCCTGAGCTCCTGAAGGACTACGGTAGCGGCAAGGCCGATGACCTATTCGCGGCGATCGGCTACGGTAAGGTCTCGCCCCGCCAGGTGATCACTCGATTCGTCCCCGCGGAAAAGATGGCTCCCGCCGAAGGCGAGAAGACCAGTCTGGTTCAGGTGGTCCGGAGAGTTCTGCGAGCCCCGGAGGACAAGATCCTGGTGAAGGGGGTGAATGACCTGCTGGTGTTTCGGGCCAAGTGCTGCAACCCTATTCCGGGAGAGAAAATAACCGGCTACATTACGCGCGGGAAAGGCGTGTCCGTCCATTCGGTGAACTGCCCTAACGTGCTGAACCTCATGTACGATCCCGAGCGTCGGATCGAGGTGGAATGGGAGCGCGATAGCGAGGCCAGATATGACGTGACCATCTCGGTGGACGTCGAGGACAGGCAAGGCATCTTGGCGGACATTACCTCGATCATCGCCAGCAGCAACACCGACATTCGAAACATCGAGGCGAAGACCTTCGAGGATCGGAAAGGCGCCATCGACGTCACGCTTTCCATCAACAACCTGAAGCACCTCGAGCGCATCACTCGGTCGATTCGTTCGGTTCACGGCGTGCTGGACATCGCCCGACATACGCATCACTGAGGGCCGTCAACAGCCGTCCATTCGAAGCGGAGGTGTCATGGGAAAAAAAGCGTTTCTCACCAGGAAGGCCCCGGAGCCCATCGGACCGTACAGCCAGGCGATCCAGACAGGCAACAAGCTCGTCTTCCTTGCCGGCCAGATCCCACTCGACCCGGCGAACGGTCAGCTCATCGAAGGGGACATCGTCGCACAGACGCGCCGCGCCATGGACAATGTCATGGCGGTTTTGGAGGAGGCCGGCCTGGGTCCCGACCACGTCGTGAAGACCACCATCTACCTGGCAGACATGGCCGACTTCGCGGCCGTGAACGAGGTCTATGGGAGTTACTTCAAAGGCACGCCGCCCGCCCGGGCCGCGGTCCAGGTGGCACGATTACCCAAGGATGCGCGGATCGAGATCGACGTGATTGCAGCGGTGGATTGAGAATTGCGGGTGGTCTTACGCGGCCTTGACGACCTTGCCGGAGCGGATACATCGCGTACAGACACGGATTCGCTTGCGGACACCGTCGACGATCGCGTGAACCCTCTGTAGATTCGGAAGCCACCGCCTTTTCGTCAGGTTGTGGGCGTGGCTCACGTTGTGGCCGCTACGGGGGCCCTTGCCGCAGATTTCACAGACTCTTGCCATTTATCGTCTCCAAACAGCCCCATCATGTTAGCGAAGCGGGACCCATCGCGCAAGGGCGTCTGGCGAGCTAATTAGTAAGATCCCGTCTATTGACGCCTAAAAAGCGGAAGCGGAGGTCCTAGCTCGGCTTACATACCTCGCAGGGACAGAGCTCCCGCAGCGTGCTGAAGCTGTAGATCCCCGAGTCGTGCCCATCGGACCAGGCAATCTTGATTGCATAGTTGCCCACCGGCTTGACGTCGAGAGCCCGGAACCCGGGCGGGAGGAGCAGCATCAGGTGTTTCCGCTTGCCGGTCCATTCGTCGACACACATCGCGCAGGGGCAGTTGTTGCGCAGGAGCTCGAAGGAGTAGCGCGAGTCATGGCCATCGGCCCAGACGATGCGTAGCTTTCCCTCGCCTTCGCTGATCTCACGCGGCTTCATGGAGCTGCCGCTCTCGTAGCTTACGACCGACACCGCGGCGGCCAAACGCTTGGCGATCTCGAAATAGGCCCGCGCGGCCGCGGAACCCGGATTGCGAACCACGATGGGCCGCCCCTCGTCACCGGCCGTGACGACCTCAGACTCGATGGGAATCTCCCCTAGGAACGGAAGGGCCATCTCGTCGGCGATCTTGTGTCCCCCCCCTTGACTGAAAATATGCGTGCGCTCGTGGCAGTGAGGACACTCGAAATAGCTCATGTTCTCGATGACGCCCAGCACCGGAACCTGAACCGGCTCGAACATACGCAGCCCCTTCTCGGCGATGGAGCGCGCCACGTCCTGCGGCGTCGTTACGATCACCGCCCCCGTCAGGGGAACGCTTTGCGTGAGCGTGAGTTGCACGTCACCCGTTCCTGGCGGCAGGTCGATGATCAAATAGTCGAGCTCGCCCCAGGCTACACCCGCCATGAACTGTTGGATCAGTTTCGTCGCCATGGGACCGCGCCAGATGACGGGAGTCTCCCGGGTCGTGAGCAGCCCCATCGACATGAGCTTGACGCCGTGCGCCTCGACCGGGATCAATCGTCGTTGCTCGTCGGCCTCCGGCCGTTCGTCTACGCCGAACATCGTTGCCTGCGAAGGTCCATAGACGTCGGCGTCACAGAGTCCCACGCTGGCTCCGGTTTGCCGGAGCGCCACCGCCAGGTTCGCGGCAACGGTGGATTTTCCGACGCCGCCCTTGCCCGACGCGATCGCGATCATGCTCTGAATCCCGGAGACCTGAGTGGCTCGCGCGGCGGAGGAAACTTGAACGTTGACCTTCTCCACGCCGGGCAGCTCCGCGACCGCGGCGCTCGCATCCGCTCTCAGTTGATCGCTTACCATGCTCGACGGGGACGTGCGCTCGATGTCGAAACTAATGATGGGAGCGCAGATCCGGATATTCTTCACGAATCCGAGCGAGACGATGTCACGACGGAGCTCCGGATCCTGAACCGCCTTGAGCTTCTCCAGAACATCCGCTTCCTGAATTTTCGACATATCCGCCTCCGTCAAAGTCATCAATTAGGAGACTTCGGCGAGACCTCGCCATAGTCGTGGGGTGCCAAGAACCCGCCCACGGCGAAGGTGGGTCCCTCCGAGCCACGTCGGATCGATGACGGCTCATTATTATAGTCACAAGGTGAGCCCGCCTGCCCCAGGCGGGGAAACGGTTGATTACGCGCGCGTTAGCGAGGGGCCCCTAGGGTGAGTTCCGCCTCCGTCCGTGTCTTCAACTGAGACTTCGGCGAAACGTCGCCGCAGCCATGGTCATCGAGTCACCGCGCCATGGCGAAGGCGGGCTAGCGCAGCCGTTCCATGACCTCGTCCAAAGCTTCCTTGGGAGGTCGCACTTTCTCCATGGGTAGCAGCGCGAGGGGCTCGTCCACGAGGTCGAGTAGCTCCAGGAAATTCTGCCGCTCGGGCTCCACGTAGATCAATCCGGTAATGAACTCGTTCTTCTCTTTGGCCTCACGCAGGAGACCCAAGGCCCCCGTCTTGTTCGTGGGATCGTACTCGCGCTCGATTTTTTTCAGCACGATACGAGATCCGTCGTGGAGCGAGACCTCAAGGGCCGTCCCCTGCTCGTAGTCGACATGTATCTGCTCGAAATAGGGAACGAAGCCCACTTCGTGCAACAGCTCCTCGTGCTCTTTCCCCCAGGTATAGCTCTTGGTCGAGCCGGCGTGATTGTTGAACGTTACACACGGACTGATGATGTCCAAGACGGCCGTGCCCTTGTGGGAGAGGGCCCCCTCGAGAAGCGCAACGAGCTGCTTCGGATCGCCGGCGAATGACCGAGCGACATAGGTGGCTCCGAGCTCGACGGCCAGGTTGCAGAGATCGATGGGCGGTAAATCATTGACCACTCCGGTCTTCAATCGAGAGCCGAGGTCCGCGGTGGCGGAGAACTGACCCTTGGTCAAGCCGTAGACTCCATTGTTCTCGACGATGTAGACCAGGGGGAGGTTTCTGCGCAAAAGGTGCACGAACTGTCCGATGCCGATGGAAGCCGTGTCGCCGTCCCCGGAGACGCCCACCGCCCGTAGGGTACGATTCGCGAGCACCGTTCCCGCGGCCAGCGAAGGCATGCGCCCGTGCACGCCGTTGAAACCATGGCTCTTTCCCAGAAAGTACGCGGGGGTCTTGGAAGAACACCCGATACCGGAGAGCTTGGCAACCTGGTGAGGTGGGATACCCAGCTCGTAGAACGCCTTGGTCAACTGGCTGCTGATCGCATCGTGACCGCAACCGTCACAGAGAGTCGAAGGTTTACCCTTGTAATCGACGAGTGCCAGGCCAATTCGATTGACCTTCTTGGGAGGTACGGGCGTCTCTTTCACGGTGGACATCGAAGCTCCTAGCTCTTACAGGAAGTCTTTCTTGCCTCTGGATGAGTGCTTTCCTTGCTCTCGACGGCCACGATCTCATCGAACACCGAGCGCGCATCGATGGGAAGGCCATTGTAGTGAAGCACACTGCGGATCTTGTCCTGCTGGCCGGGCTCCGCGGACAGCTCGATTCGAATCAGCTGCGCCATCTGGGCGTCCCGATTCTGCTCGACCACGTAGACCCGCTTGCAGGACCGAACGAAGGAATGCAAATCCTCGGTGAAGGGGAGCGCGCGCAGGCGGAGATACCGAGTCCTCAGGTTTTTCTCCAGTCTCAACTGATCGCGCGCTTCGGCCACCGCCCAGTGGGAGCTGCCATAAGCGATGAGGCCCACCTCGGCGTCCGGCTCGTCCACCAGCACCGCCGACGGCACGTGTTGACGGGCCGTTTCGAACTTGCGGGCCAGTCGATCCATGTTGTTCTTGTAGTCGTCGGGGCGTTCGGTGTACTCGGCCGCCTCACCGTGACCGCTCCCACGGGTGAAGTAGGCCGCCGCCGGGTGATCGGTTCCTGGCAGCGTCCGATAGGGGATGCCGTCCCCGTCCACGTCACGATAGCGCCCGAAGCTCCCGAGCTTCTCCAGATCCTCGGCGGTGAGGACTTTTCCGCGATCGAAGGGTTTTTCCGGATACGCAAACGGATCCGCCATCCAATAGTTCATCCCGAGATCGAGGTCGGAGAGGACGAACACGGGGGTTTGAAAGCGCTCCGACAAGTTGAACGCTTCCATGCCGAACTCGAAGCACTCCTCCACGGAAGCCGGGATGAGACAGATGTGCTTGGTGTCGCCATGCGAGAGCAAGTGGCTGAAGAGGACGTCCCCCTGGGCCGTTCGCGTCGGCAAACCAGTCGACGGGCCGACCCGCTGGATGTTCCAAATGACGGCCGGGATCTCCGCGTAGTAGCCAAGACCCGTGAACTCGGCCATCAAGGAGATGCCGGGGCCACTGGTCGACGTCATGGACCGGGCACCCGCCCAGCCCGCTCCCAGGGCCATCCCGATGGCCGCAAGCTCGTCTTCCGCCTGCACGATGGCGAAGGTGGCCTTACCGGTCTCGCGGTCGACCCGGTACTCCTTCATGTAGTCGATGAGCTGCTCGCACAGGCTGGAGGAGGGCGTGATGGGATACCAAGTGACGACCGTGACCCCACCGAACATCGCCCCCAGCGCGGCCGCTGCGTTGCCGTCGATCATCACCTTACCTTGGGTCTTGTCCATCCGCTCCACGCGGAGAGGATCGGCTTTGGTGAGCGACTGCTCGGCGTATTCGAAGCCCAGAGCGACCGCTTTTTGATTGAGCTCGATCGCCTTTGCTTTCGACAAGAATTGCCTGGCCACCGCCTTGTTGATTTCTTCCCTGTCGATCGCGAGGAGCTGGCCGACCACACCAACATAGATCATGTTTGCCAGGAGCTTCCGGAGCTTGACTTCCGGCGTGACTTCCTTGGCCAGCTCGGCAAACGGCACGGCATAGAAAACCAGATCCTTTCGCAAACCCTCGAGCTTCAAGGACTCTTCGTAGAGCACTGCCGCGCCCGGCTCTAAACTCAGAACGTCTTCACGCGCGGTCTGGGGGTTCATCGCTACCAGAAAATCGATCTCCTTCCGACGGGCGATGTAACCGTGCTTGCTGGCCCTTATCGTGAACCAGGTCGGGAGGCCGGCAATATTGGAGGGGAATAGATTCTTGCCACTGACCGGAACACCCATCTGGAAAATGGACCGCATCAGGACGTTGTTGGAGGACTGGCTGCCGGAGCCGTTGATCGTGGCCACCTGGATAGAGAAGTCGTTGACGACCGTCTCGGGTTGGACTTGCTGCTCTCGCTTCTCGCGAACTAGCGCTTCTGTGGACATTCTCGGACTCCCCGCGCTGACTCTAGTGACGCATTAGGTTATGATACCAAATCACTTAGGCCTATTGAAGCACAGATCGTGAACGCGCGTTCTCGCCACACGGGGCCCGTATCGAATCGTTCTTGTCGCTCAGCATAACAAGCCCAATCCCGGAGCGGCAACAGAGCCGTCATTTGCGTCTAGCCCTTGACTCCCGGTTCGTGGGCCGGGCGCGCTTACGAGAAACACCGTAACGGGCGATCTTGTAGTGGAGGGCGCGTGGGCTGATGCCCAGGATCGTCGCCGCCTTCTGCCGGTGGTCGGTGACCTCCTCCAGGGTCTTCCGGATTATCATTTCTTCGACCTTGCGCAGCGGAGTCCCCAAGGGAACGTGCACTTCCCCGCCATTTCCGTCCGCGCTGACCAACTCCGGGGGCAAGTGGTCGGGTCGAATGCTGGCCGCGTTGACGGTCACCGTCACGCGCTCGATCACGTTCCTGAGCTCCCGGATGTTGCCCGGCCAGCTGTAGTGCATGAGGATCTCCAGTGCTTCACGGGTCATCTTCTTGACCCGCTTGCCATTCATCTGCGCGAACTCCCTGAGAAACCCGTCAGCGAGGAGCGGGATATCCTCCCGGCGATCCCGCAGAGAGGGCAAGTGGATCGGCACGACCGCGAGACGGTAGTAGAGATCTTGGCGAAATCTACCCGCCTTCACCTCCTCCAGGAGCTCCTTGTTCGTCGCGGCGATGATGCGGACGTCGACCCGCGTCAGCTTGTCGCTCCCCAGCCGTTGCACTTCCCTCTCCTGAAGAACTCTGAGGAACTCCACCTGGGTCTTGGCGCTCATCTCACCCACTTCGTCCAGGAGCAACGTGCCACCGTGGGCGAGCTCGATCTTCCCTGCCTTGGCCTCCACCGCGCCCGTGAAGGCGCCGCGCTCGAACCCGAACAGCTCGCTCTCCAGCAAGCCTTCCGGCAAGGCCCCGCAGTTGATGGAAATGAAAGCCCCATCGCGCCGATCGCTGCGCTTGTGAATGGCTTTGGCCACGAGCTCTTTTCCGGTTCCGCTCTCCCCGGTGAGAAGAACCGTGGCATTGGTTGCCGCCACCTGGGATGCGACCTCGTAGACTTCGCTGATGAGGCGACTCTTCCCCACGACCTTGCCATACTCGTCTTTCAGAGAAAGTCTCTGGCGAAGATTGCGGTTCTCTTCTCTCAGCTGTCGTTTTTCGAGTGCCCGTTCCGCCAGGACCGACAGCCTCCCCAGATCGAGAGGCTTCAGGAGATAGTCATAGGCCCCCTCGCGCATCGCCTCGACCGCGGATTCGATGGACCCGTGCGCGGCAGTCACCATCACTTCGGTTTGGGGAGATTGCTGCTTCAGGTTCGCCAGCCGGTCGGCCCATCGTTCTCCGAGCACGCCCAGATCCAGGATCACGAGTCCGTATCCCTTCCTCGCGGCCCGCTCGACGGCATCCTCGAGCTGATCGGGGGCGTCGACGGAGAGCCCCCGAGGCGTCAAAGCGCCCACGATGGCCTCGCGCTCCTTGGGGTCGGGCTCGATGACGAGAATCGCCTCTCCGCGAAGCATGAACTCACCAGCTCCCCGGCCCACGGCCAAGAGTCCTCAACCCGCCCGCAGGCGCGAAGTCGCCGGAGGGCGAGCCGCGGGGGTGGGGCCCCGCGGCTGTGAAAGGAGACCATTCGGTTCGAGCTACTTGAATCCCTGGCGAAGGGCGGACAGGCGCTGCTCCAGCCTCAGCTGTAGCAGCATCCTCTTCCCTCGCCGGTCGCCGGGACTGAGACGCAGCAAGTCGCGCACCTGATGGATGGCCTCCTCGAATCGCCCCGCCTTCTGCAGATGCGAGATCAAAGAGAGCCGAAGCCTCAAATCGCTTGGCCTCTGGTCGAGACGAAGTTGCATTTGGGAGATGAGATTGCCGTATAGATTCCAGGGCTTGGAAGCTCGCGAGCGGTCGCGGCCCCGTCTCCAGAAGAACCGACTCACTTGCATGGTAAGTGAACCCTAGCAACGAATGTGCCAGCGATGCGTGCGGGACCGCGTCCGCAACACCATGACAAGAAGTAACTTCTGGGCTCACGTATTTCCTGCGGCGGGATCGTTCCTTGGCCTGCATTGTTTGCACTCTCTTCAAAATAGCGCACTGCATCGAACGCGTCAAATCGTGCGTCTCTCCGCCTATTCCTTGGCAGATCGTTCGAAGCGGCCCCTGTCTTGTCTCTGCATTTCTTGCGTCTGTACCGCGAGGACGTGGTCGAGGGGCGGCCTCATCGTGGAGACCGCCGCCCGTGTTCGTTGACAGCGACTCTTCCTCGCCTCTACACTGGTTCGCGCTCGCCGCTTCGAGTCATCGCCACGGGCATGACGCGGTAACGTCACTTCTCGGGAAGCTCGCAAGAAGGGGGTTGATGGTGAGACCCACATGGAAAGGATTCCTCAAACTGTCTTTGGTCAACGTTCCGGTGCGAATGTACCCCGCAGCTCGATCGGAGTCCCTCTCCTTCAACCAGATTCACAAGGTCTGCGGCACGCGGATCAAGTACGACAAAAGGTGCCCAACCTGTAACTGCAGCGTGGGCAACGATGAGCTGGTCAAGGGCTACGAGTTCGCCAAAGACCAGTACGTCATCCTCGACCCCGAGGACTTCAACAAGGTTCGGCTGGAATCCACCAAGTCCATCTCCATCGTGCAATTCGTCCAAGAGGGGGATATCGACCCGCTGTACTACCACGGCTCTCACTATCTCGTACCAGATGGACCGGTGGCGCTCGAGTCCTTCGCGACCATCCGCAAAGCAATGGAGGACAAGGGGCGAGTCGCCCTCGCCAAAGTCGTCATGAGCGGCAAGGAGCAAGTCATGGCGATCCGTCCGAAGGGGAATGGCTTCGTGATGTCTGGCCTCTACTACGGGGACGAAATCCGCAGCATGAACGACCTCGAGGAGCTCGAGAATCAGCCCGACGTCAATCCCCAGGAAGCCAAGCTGGCGGGTCAGCTCATCGATAGCATTACCAAGCCCTTCGAGCCGGAGACCTTCGAGGACGACTACCGCATCCAGCTTCTCGAGATCATCAAGGCGAAGGCGGAGGGTAAAGAGATCGTGGAGCCGCCCCAGGTCGAAACCGGCAAGGTCATCAATCTCATGGACGCCCTCAAGAGCAGCCTCGAGCGCGCACAAGCACCGTCCGCCCCCACCAGGCCCGCCAGGGACGAAGACGAACTTCCCGCCACCGGCACGACCGCGAAAAACTAGCGCGCGGGGCGTCGTCTTCGAATGACCGATTGGCTCGATAAGAAGATCACGCCCATGCTGGCTCACTCGGGCCGGCCTTTCGATTCCAGCAAGCACCTCTACGAGATCAAGTGGGACGGCATCCGCGTGCTCGCTTTTTTTGGCAAGCGCGGGATACGCCTCCAGACGCGGCGGTTGCTGGACACGACCCACCGCTACCCGGAGATCGTGCGGGCCCTGGGCCAGCTCCCGGGGGAGGGAATCCTGGATGGTGAGGTCGTGGTGTTCGAAGGCGAGAGACCGAGCTTCGAGCGAGCCCTCGAGCGGGAGCTGGTCTCGGATCCGGGCAAGATCGCCCACCGCGTCCGTGCCCTGCCCGCTTACTACATTGTCTTCGATCTTCTGTATTGGAACGGGCGCGTGCTGACGGACGAGCCGCTTGAGGAGCGCAAGAGGCTTCTATCGAAGCTTCTGACCACCAAGCCTCCTGAGCCCATCATCGAGTCCACCTTCGTGCTGGGGCGGGGAATCGAATACTACCAACAGGCGGCGGCGAAGGGTCTGGAAGGGGTCGTGGCAAAGACTCTCGATGGCCGATACCTTCCGGGACAGCGAACGCGCGACTGGATCAAGATCAAGGTACGGCGCACGATCGATTGCGTCGTGCTGGGAACGGTGGTCGAGCGCGGCACGGGCCGGGTCAAGTCCTTGGTACTCGGGGCCTATCGGGACGGCGCGCTGGTCTGGATGGGTAACGTGGGAAGCGGCCTCGATAGCGAGACGCTTCGAGGTCTCAAGAAAGATCTCGGGCCGCTTGCGGGCGAGCCCCCCAAAGGGCTCAAGGTCGTCGCCCCCGGCGAGGTGCGTTGGCTGAAGCCCGCCTTGGTGGTGCGCGTCGAATACGCCGAGACCACGAGAGAGGGAAGGCTGAGGGCACCCGTCTTCGTAGGTTTCGTGGACTCTGCGCCGAAAGCCTGCCGCACACCCTGAGCAGGCTGATGCGGTCACTTGCTGGCCGCCAAACTGGGTGGTCGCTTTGACTGGAGCGAGCCCAGGCGGCGATTCTCGCCAAGAAAAGCGGTTCTCACAAGAGCTCGAGGAGCTCCCTCACCAAACGTCCGGTGATGCCCCAGATGTCGTGCCGACCGTAGCGATAGTGGTAGACGGGAATCTCGCGGCCCCGGATCTCCCGTTGCTCGACGGAGACCGCGGCCGGATCTCGTAGTGTGGTGAGCGGGACGAACAAGAGCTCGTCGACTTCATGATTCCGGCGGAACGCATAAGGGCCGTTCACCAGACCCACGAACGGTGTGATGCGAAACCCGGTGATGGTGGGCATCTCGTCCAATTGGCCGAGGATGTCGACGTCGCCCGCCCGGAGCCCTACCTCTTCCTCGCTTTCCCGTAAGGCCGTCGTCAAAGGCGACGCATCACTGTCATCGACGGCGCCACCAGGAAAGGAGATGTCGCCGGGCTGTCTCCGCAACGAAGAGGCCCGCACCGTGAAAAGCAGCCGGTAGTCGTCCGATTCCACGATCAGGGGCATGAGCACCGCCGCCGCCCGGAGGGCGCCCGTCGGGGCGAGCTGCGGGGAACGTGCTTCAAGGCGTTCCCGGAGGATCTCCTCGATTCGTGCCATCCTCGGTATTATGCTCCACCGAGCCCTCGGCAATGCGCTATAATGCGTTTCCCTTCTACGACTACGAGTCGTGAGCATGGTGGAATGCGCGAGGCCATAACGCTCGATATGAACAAGGAAAATCACCGTGGCGACGACCCACACCCGTGCCCCTACCCGCATCGATTTGGCCGGAGGGACGCTGGACATCTGGCCCATCTACCTCTTGCTCCGGGAGGCGGCCACCATCAACGTGGCGATCGATCTCTACGCGGAGGCACGGATCGAGCCCCGCGCAGCGCAATGGCGAGTGAGAGTGGAGGAGCGCGGGCAGGAAATAGAGTGCTCGACGCCGGCGGAGCTCGCGAGGCAGCCCGGCGCCGAGATCGCGGGTAGGCTGCTCGGTTTTTTTTCGCCGGACCAACCGCTGTCCATCACGACCCACAGCAAGGCTCCCCCGCAATCTGGACTCGGAGCCTCCTCATCGCTGGGCATCGCGATCGCCAGCGGTCTGAACGCCTTGACCGGCTCCCGCTACGAGCCTTCCGACCTCATCGAGATCGTGAAGGATACCGAGGCC
>Ga0302046_10001998_pt1 | contig 19111 bp, 8 predicted proteins | sample RVTome_11_FD_200261 | JGI IMG/M metagenome (GOLD analysis project Ga0302046, IMG submission 200261) | Soil microbial communities from uranium-contaminated site in the Upper Colorado River Basin, Wyoming, United States - RVT147D111 (version 2) ...
GCCGCAAGGCCGCGGTGTGCCCTCCGTGCCTCCGTGCCTCCGTTTCTCTATTCCGATCATCTGTGAACACTTTTTGCCCGGTTTCAGCAACCTTTCTGGGACCCCCCCGTATCTGACCACAACGAGCATCCCCCAAAGGGGGCGGATCCCCTCAAAGGAATCGGTCACGAATGCGCGTCAAGCTGCGGCACGATCAGCTGGTCGAGATCATGTCCAGGAGCAAGCTCACCCAGAATCACTGGGCGATGAAGCTCGGCCTGTCCCGCGGGCATTTGTCAGATCTGGTCAACGGCAAGCACCCATATCCGTCCCCGAAAACTCGGGACAAGCTGCTGGTGGGTACCGGCATCCCATTCGATGAACTGTTCGTCGTCGAGACCGGCGCATCGTGGTTCGCAGGCTCGGAAGCCGACTTCAAGGCCGAGTTGGCGGAGCAGTACATGATCGACGAGGAGCTGGGTCAGGGCGGTATGGGGACGGTGTATTTGGCGCGCGACATCAAGCACGGACGCCAGGTTGCGGTCAAGGTCATCTCCCCGGAAGCCGTGAGCGGCGTTGGGGCCAATCAGTTCTTGAAGGAGATCCGCTACGCCGCCCGCTTGCAGCATCCGCATGTCCTTCCGCTCCTGGATTCGGGGATCGCCGCCGGATTCCCGTACTACGTGATGCCGCGGGTGCGCGATGGTTCTCTGCGACAGCGGCTCGCGAGGCAGGGGCGCCTCAGCCTGGACCAATCCCTCGGAATCGTGCGAGGGGTCGCTTCGGCGCTCGAACGCGCCCATGGCGATCGGATCGTTCATTGCGACGTCAAGCCGGAGAATATTCTCCTCGATGGAGACCACGCATATCTCGCGGACTTCGGCGTGTCCCGAGCTGTCCATGCGGAGGTGCGCGCGTGGGGCAAGCCGGATGGGCTGGATTCCTCCGCCGGTACGCCCGCTTATGTGAGCCCGGAACAGGCGAGCGGAGATCCGGACATCGACGCGCGGTCCGACGTCTACAGCTTGGGCTGTGTCGTCTACGAGATGCTGTCGGGGATCAAAGCGTTCGGCGGCATCAACACGATGGAGGTCGTCTCGAAGCGATTCGTGGGCGAAGTGCCCGAGTTGCGTCACGTCGACCCCACGATTCCGCTCGCGGTGTCGGCCGCTGTTCGCAACGCGATGGCGCTCGACGCGCGTCGCCGCTTCGCATCCGCACGCGCGTTCCTCGAGGCCTTCGAGCACGCGTGTGCTACCCGTCATCCCGTCATGGAAACCGTCGCACTCGTCTGGTCCCGCCTCGCGTCCCTGGCACGGCGCGCTGTGGGAGTACCCCCGTCATCTCAGCGAAGAGGAAGCCGCATCGTGGCAAATATCGCGCAAGACCTCGCGTATACGTTTCGGTCGTTCCGGCGCCGTCCCGGGCAAACCGCCGTCCTCTTGTGCACGCTCGCGATCGGCATCGGTCTCAATTCGGCGATGTTCAGCATCGTGAGCACCGTTCTGTTGCGGTCGCTCCCCTACCCCGATCCCGATCAGCTCGTGGTACTCTGGGAATCGCGCCGCGGCCAACCGCGTGAGATCGCAGTCGCGTACCCCAACTTCGTGGATATGCGAGACCGGGCCGAGCGCTTCTCCGCGATCAGCGCCTATTTCGGCGGGTCACAGCCGGTCACGGGCGGCGACCGGCCCGTACGCGCACCGGCGTACTACGTGTCCGAACGCTTCTTCGACGTATTGGGGGTGACGCCGCTGATAGGGACAATCGGTTCCGCCGACCGGGTCTCGGGGTTCTTCCCCGGTGAGTCGCCCGGCGCCGGCGTGACCGCCGTAGTGAGCCACGCGTTCTGGCGATCTGCTCTCGGAGCGGATTCGGCGGCCATCGGCCAGACCCTGATGATATCAGGGCGTCCCGCCGTCATCACGGGCGTCATGCCGCCGGATTTCTCGTATCCGCAAAACGCGGCTTTGTGGTCCCCGATCGACATGAGTGCGGCGTTCGGCCCGAGTCGTACAGCGCACAACCTGACGGTCGTCGGACGGTTGGCGGGCGGCGCCTCCCTCCAGACCGGCCAGACCGAGATGTCCGCCCTGGCCGGCCGCCTGAGTTCCGGATACCCGGACGAGGTCGACCAAGACTTCGATATCAATGTGGTGCCGCTGCATGAGCAGTTGGCCGGGGACTCGCGACGCACGTTGATCCTGCTGTTCTCCGTTGTAGGTGTCGTCCTGCTCATCGCCTGTGCCAACATGGCGAGCATTCTGCTCTCGCAAGCCATCGCGCGGAACAAGGAGATGGCCATTCGTCGCGCCATCGGTGCGGACTCGCGTAGACTGATGGCTCAGACGCTAACCGAAAGTGCGTCGATCGGCTTGGCCGGCGCCGTCATCGGCTTGGCCCTGGCCGCGTTCAGCACCCGCATCCTGAATGTCATCGTTCCCGCCGAATATCTCCATTCTGGTCGCATCTCTCTCGACGTCCGCGTCGTCCTGTTCACGCTCGTGCTTGGCCTCGTCACCGGCATCCTCTTCGGACTAGCGCCTGCGCTGCGGGCCGCGCGCCAGCAACCCGTTGGCGCCCTCAGAGGCGAGGGCACCAATCTCCGGGTGGGCGGAAGGCGCCGGCGACTTGGCGGCCTCTTCGTGATCCCCCAATACGCGTTCTCGCTCATGGCCTTGATCACCGCCGGTCTCATTCTCAAGAGTTTGTTCAACCTCGGCGCAGTGGATCCGGGTTTTGCCGCACAGGGGCTCGTGACGGTCGACCTGAGCCTGCCGTTCTCGCCACCATCACCTTATGCGGAGCGCTCCCGCGTCGTGGAGTTCCACCGCCAGCTGATTGACCGCATGGGGCAGCTGCCCGGCGTCCGATCAGTCACCATGGACCTCGCACCGCCTTTCGCTGGCACGTTTCGCGTCAACGGAGGCGCACGCCCCGAAGGGACCGCCGAGGACGAATGGCCGACATATCCGGATTGGCGCGTCGTCGACGCCGATTACTTCCGCACCATCGGCCTTCCGCTATTGGCGGGGCGCGAGTTCACGGACCAGGACGACCAGGACGCGATCCCGGTCGTCATCGCCAATCAGACGCTCGCCCAGCAGCTGTGGGGGATGCAAGACCCGATGGGCAGGCGGCTCCAATTGTCATCCCTCGACAACAATGAAGAGGAGGCCAACCGCTGGCTGACGGTGGTCGGGGTCGCCGCGGACGTCCGCACTCGTGGACTGGATGAGGAACCACGCGCCGCGGCCTATGCCCCACGCCTGCAGCATCTGGACCGGGCGCGCGGGATGGATCTCATCATCGCCCTCGACGGCGCCAGTGCCGCCATCACGCCGGCCATTCGCAACATCGTTGAGGAGCTGGATCCCGAGCTGCCGCTGGGTCGCATCGAGACCATCGAGGGATGGATCGACGAATCGACGTCTGCACCCCGATTCCGCGCCGGCCTGCTCTCCGTGTTCGGCGGGATCGCCGTTGCCCTGGCGCTCCTCGGCATGTACGGGGTGATGTCGTACTCGGTCAGCCAGCGCCACCGCGAGGTGGCGGTGCGGTCCGCCTTGGGCGCGACCTCACCGGCCATCGTCCGGATGCTCACGATCGAGGGGCTCGCGTTCGTGATCGGAGGCCAGCTAATTGGGACATTGGGCGCCCTGGCACTGTCCCGACTGGTCGAAGGCCTGCTGTTCGGCGTATCCGCCACCGACGTCGTCGTATACGCCACGGTATCCCCGTTGCTCGCGGCCGTCGTGCTGCTCACGGCGTGGATCCCCGCACGTCGGGCCGGTCGAGTAGAACCAGCCGCCGTACTCCGTTGATGCCACAGCACGGTGACCCGGCGGCTTATGGCCGCCCTGGCCGTTCGCTTGGTTCGACATCGTCGCGCTGTGTCGTTTGTTGGCCGCAGATTTGCGCAGAAACGACGCAGATCTTTCGACAGCCACCTCAATCTCGAGGCGACAGGTGACAATCAATTGCTCACCTAAAGGATGGAGGGATTTGGTAGGTCCGTTATTCGAGATGCGGGAACATACCGAGGATGCTACCTACCAAGAAAAACCAAGGCCGTGGGACCGCAACGAACCATGAGCGGAGCTTCGAGAGACGACCCGTGCGTCGGAAGATCTGCGTCGTTTCTGCGCAAAGCTGCGGCAAATACTTCAACCCAACTGTCCCGCACCCGGTAGCCATCCGAATGGCGCGGCAAACCCTCTTGCCGCGCCATACAATCACGACCGATGTGTTCCCCCCGTCGGCAGCGCAGCTAAGGGATGCGAATCGGTACCGAGTACCGCGCATCGTCCCACGTCAGCTGAAGCGCACCACCGGCATCGGTTTCCACGATATCGATGGTGAAGCGCTCGACCGGCTCGTCCAACGTCTCGCGCTCCAGCGGCACCCGGACAAAGTCCTGCTCCATGTCGTACTGCGTGCCCCATTGGCCGGTCTGACTGTTGATGACGAGCGTAGCGGAATCAGCCGTGAAGGTGGACCACAGGGTGTAGCTACCGGCCGGAACACGCTGATCACCGATCATGAGATCTCGACTGGTCGTGAAAGACGTGGCCGCGTTCGCGCCCGTGCGCCAGACCTCACCGTACGGTACCAAGCCGCCCCAGATCTCGCGGCCGCGGGCGGCCGGCTGACTGTAGGTGATCTCGATGGTCGCTGGGCCGAGGGTGGCTTGCACTTCTGCGGTTGGGGACGGCGTACCGATGCCCTCACCCCTCGCATCGCGGGACGCGAAGTCCGACGCGAGCGCATCGATGTCCACGCTCTGCACGGCATGGGTCATGACCTTCATCGTTGTCTCTTCACCGGACCGCCCAGTGAGTTCTCCATCCTCGTTGACGCTCGCCAGGATGGGCATCCCGAAGTAATCCATGCGCACGGAATCTCCACCAAACCGCACGACCTTATTGGGGAGCAGTCGTTGGCGCCCAGGATACAACAGGTCCACCGCCATGCTGTCCTGGCCCGATTCCACGCCCTGCATGACCGCATGCTCGAACAGCCCCAGGGCGAGGGGCGTCAGTCCCACCATCGGAATCGTGTGCTCAGTGACGGCGATCGACGTGGTTCCAGCGTTATCACCACCGGTCAGCTCAACGGTTGCGCTGTCCCCGTTCATCGTAACGATCGCCGAACGCGGCGCCGGACCGTCCGGATTCTCAGCCGGCGTCATCCAGTCAACGCTCAATCGGCTGATATCGCCTTCGGCGCCCAGGTCCGCCACGTAGTGTACGATCTGCGTGGCGCCCAGCCTGGTGATACGCCGCCCTTCGATCCGGTCTCCGGTACGGAAGTATTGCTCGACCGCCAGTGTGTCCGTTCCCAGTGTCTCGACGAACACCCGCTCCTCTGACCCTCCGGCCGCACACGAGGTGCACAAGCCCAGTATCCCAAGGTTCAGCATCATGCCTCGCGGGTCCCGCCGCGTCGTACGTAGACGCTCCATATCTTCCTCCGCTATTGAGTTACGAGGTTCGGTCCGGTTTGGAACGGGGTGGCTTCTGGAGAAGGGTATTAAGGAATACGGCATCTCAGACAAAGTCAAATGCCCGGCCCCCAAATCGTGGTCCTCGCCACAGGCGCTCTCGCCACCGCCGCCCTCGCCACCGTCCCGCGTGATAAAAGTCACACCGTTAACATCACCACATCGCGTTCGTCGTACAGGGTGATCCCAATACCAAGACTCGTCACCCTCAAAATCGAATGAGTGACCATATGAATACGAGACTCCCACGGATGGTTCCCGCCATCCTGACGACCATGGTGCTGGTCGCATGCGACGAAGGCAGCGGCCCCAACAGCGCCGAGGAGGCACTGGTAACGCAGGACGTAGCAGTGGCCGCCGCGGAAGCGACCGGTGACGACATCGCCCTCATGACATCGGAAACCGATGACGCGATGGATCCCGCGCTCGGCAGTCGTTGTCCCCGTATTGGATTCAAATTCCGCTGCGCATGGCGTGCATTCGACGATATCTCACTGATGCGCGACGTGACCTTCTACGATGCGGACGGCAACGAGCAGGACGCCTACGACGCCGATCTGACCGCCTCGATCAATGTCGTCGCCGACTTCGAAGGCACGCGAGACCGACACGGATGGACGGTAGTGATCGAGCGCCATCGCGACGTGACCGTAACCGGCCTGGCCGGCCAAGAAACTGAACGCACGTGGAGCGGCACCGGGAACGGCCTCACTCATCGCACCAACAATGCAGACGGTGAGGACGTCAGAGAGTACACCATGACGGCGAACACCACGGTGGACGACGTCGTAATCGCCGTTCCGCGCGCGGGAACGTGGCCGTTATCGGGTACGATTACGCGTGAGGTGACCGTGGAGGTGATTCGCGGTCTCGAAGACCCAACCACCCGTCAACGCACTGTCATCATCGAATTCAACGGTACGCAGTTTGTCACGATGACCGTGAACGGGGAGACGTTCACGCTGGATCTGGAAACCCGCACCATCGTCGAAGCCACGTGAGTCGTACGTGGTGAGTCGTGAGTGTTCGACAGGAAGCCCGACCAAGCTCGGGCCGACTCCTATCGAGCTGGTGCCAGCGTGCACAGTGCCGGCTGCCACTCACGACTCACTACTCGCGGCTCACGAACTCCTTGACCTTGGCGACGCCATACCCCAAGGCTTGCCACATCTCGATGCGGGGTGGCATCGTTCGTTCTTCCGGATTCACCAGTACATCGACAATGTACGGTCGACTGGTGGAAAACGCGGTGCGTAGCGCGCCGTCCAGATCCGCAGGGTCCGTCACCCGAATGCCTTCGCCGCCGGAGGCCCGTGCCACCGCCGCAAAGTCCGGGTTGTGGAGCTCGGTCTGAAACTCCGGATACCCCTGGACCTCCTGTTCCATCTGAATGAGGCCCAGCTTGTGGTTATTGAACACGACGACCGTGATAGGCAGCTCATACTTTACGGCCGTCACGAAGTCCCCCAGCAGCATGCCCAGCCCACCGTCACCGGCCAGGGCGATCACCTGGCGCCCGGGATAGGCCAGCTGTGCGCCGATCGCCGCCGGCATCGCAAAGGCCATAGAGGCCAGACTCGAACTCAGCACGAACTTCTGACCGTCGCGAATGCGCAGGTTTCTCGCACCCCACACCGTCACCGCCCCCGTGTCGCACGCGAAGATCGCGTCGTCATCGGCAAGATCGCCGACGGCCCGCGCCAGCCTCTGCGGATGCATCGGCTCATCATCGCTGCGTTCGATCTCATCCATCTCCGCGAACCACGATGCCATGCGCTTCTGGGCGGATGCCAGAAAATCCTCGCGGTCTTTCTCGTGCACTCTCTTCGTGAGACCGGTGAGGGCCAGATGGGCATGCCCCGCCAACCCCACCTCGATCGGATACCGCTTGCCGAGACGACTCGGTTCCACGTCAATCTGGACGGCCGGCACGTCCTTCGGATAGAAGTCGTGATACGGAAAGTCCGTGCCCACCAGCAGAAGAGCATCACATTCCTCGATGACGTCGACCGCCGGTCGCGTGCCCAGCAGGCCGAGGCCACCGACGACGTACGGGTGCTCATCCGGCAGCAGATCCTTGGCTCGTAGCGTCTTGATGATCGGAGCGCGCAGACGCTCAGCAAGAGCGAGAAGCTCGGAGCGAGCCCCGGCGGCGCCGATTCCCGCCAGGATCGCGACCCGCGACGCGCCGTTCAGCACACGAGCCGCGCGATCCAGATCGTCTTCGCACGGGGAGATCAATGCATCGTTCCGATACGGGGGTTGGCGATGCCTTGAACCGCCTACTCTACCACCCGCGATGTCCAGGGGGAGACTCAAGTGCGATACCGATCGCTCGGCAATGGCGGTTCGTATCGCCTGCTCGGCGAGCTGCGGCATCTGGTTCACGTTCATCACGACCTCATTGAACGCCGCAACGTCCTTGAACAACGTGAAGAGGTCTACCTCCTGGTGATAATCGGTTCCGACGTACTGCGTCTCCACCTTGCCCGTGATCGCAAGGACGGGCGCGTGATCGAGCTTGGCGTCATACAGTCCGTTCAGCAGGTGAATGGCGCCCGGACCGGCCGTTCCCACACAGGCGGCCAGTTCACCCGTCAACTTTGCTTGCGCCGATGCCGCCATCGCGCCGGTTTCTTCATGTCGCACTTGGATGAATCGCACCCGATCCTGGCGCCGAATCGCCTCGACAAATGCGTTGATCGCATCACCGGGAATGCCAAAGACATGGCGGACGCCGGCATCGGCGAGAATGTCGATGAGGATATCGGAAACGGTCGGTTTCAGAACCATGAGTCATCTCGCTGCGGGAAGGATGGATGCAACGAAAGACTAGATCCTTTGTCAGACCGGTAGAATATGTCGCGATACGGATCGGCACTACTCGGTTGCGATCAGCCGCCGGCGCAGTCGGTACGCAGCCCGAGCGCGCCCGCGATGGCGGCCCAGCGGAATCCCGCTACGTTCCCGTCATCGTGCACTGCGTAGAAGGCTCCGTTCTCGTATCCCGGAAGCCCCACCTGCGTCAGGGCGATTCCATCGGTGTTGAGCACTCGTTCACCGCGGAAAGAACCCAGGTGGTCTAAGGAGACGCGATCGAATACGTGAAAGGTGTTGACCGCCTTCCCCTGGTCCGTCGTGATCCAATACCCCGCCGTTCCTCCGCAGTCATAAAGCACGATGCCCTCGGCCTGATTGGGAAAGAACGAGTCCGGGATGATCCGACCGGTGAAAGACCCGTCAGTGGCATACTCCTTGACCATCGACGCCCTTTCTTGCTCCTCAGCGATCAATAACCGCTGGTTTGCCGAGTCGACGGCGATGGATTCGACGACGCGGAGGACACCGGGACCGCTGGTCGCGCCAAACGTTCTCACCAGCTGTGCCGAGAGAGCCCCGTCGCTTATCAACACGGTGTACTCGCGCACCCGCTGCCCCAGCATGCTGTCCGGCGGGACCACGTCGTCCGCCTGCTCATAGTTGTCGGTGATCCAGGTACGGTACCGTCCGTTGCCTTCGCGCTGGAGCGCGATGCCGTATGGGAGTTGGAGATCGGCGGCACCGTAGATACCGATTGTCTGAAAGTCCGGCAGCGTGAAGACCTGTACCCGCGCGTTGTCCCGTTCGACCACGAACAGCATATCGTCCATCACGGCGATGCCGTTGGGGCGATCCAACTGCCCAGGTGCCGCGCCCTCTCCACCGAACCGATGGAGGAACAGACCGTCACGGGCATCCGTGACGACAATGACGTCCGTCTCTTTCGCGGTGGCCAGCAACCAGTGCTGGTCTGACGGACCATGCCAAATGGCCGGCGAATCGATGTTGTCCACCGTGTCGCGTTCGGTGTGGAACTCCGCCGAAATCACCGGGATGGCGGGTTCGGGAGGTTCGTCACCCGCACCTCCGGCGCATGCCAGTCCGACCATGACACCGGGAATCACCCATCGAACCACCCGGGACGCCGGTGCGCCCATCAGCTGCACTACGGAAGGCCTGCTCACCATGAGTACCGAAAACCCAGACGGCCCCAGCGCTCGTAATACTCCATCTGGATCGGCCGCTCCCGGACACCCTGATAGGCTTTGAAGGGTTCGTTGGTCAGATTCACAAGCTCGACGAACAATGCGGAGCGATTGGTCGTACGCAGGCTCGCCGAGGCATCGAGCTGCATGTGCCGGTCGATGTACACGTCCTCCAATTCCTCTTCCACCGTCCCCTCATCGCCTCCGTACTCGCCAACGTAATTGTCATGATAGTTGAGGCTGACCTGACCGGAGAACACCCCGCGCTCGTAGCTCACCGCCGTATTGAAGACGTGGTCGGCCTGTCCCTGAAGACGCGCCTCTCGACCGCCGGGAAGCGTGGCTTCGGAATCCGTGTAGGTGTAATTGGCATACACCCCCAACCCATCGAACGGCGCGGGAAGAAACCGGAGTTGTTGCTGAAGGGCGACTTCCACACCGCGGATCGTGCCGGCATCCCCGTTTCCGGGCTGGACGTCTTGGCCCCCAAGCTCATTGTCCGTCGTGAACAGGAAGATGGGATCGCTCAGCCGCTTATAAAATACGCCGGCCGACATGATACCGATGCGGCGGTCGTAGTGCTCGACGAGGAAATCGACCGATCGGGCGATGGTGGGATCGAGGTCCGGATTCCCCAACTCTCTGTCCTCATCGTCGCGAAGTCTATACGGGACCAACAAGAAGAAGTTGGGCCGGGAGATCGTCGTGGTGTACGCCGCGCGAATGTTGGTCTGCGATCCCACCGCGTACCGCAGGTGCACCATGGGGAAGAACGTGCCATAGTCCTTCTCGCCGGTCGTGGGGCTCAACGTCTCGGTGTCCGGATCGAAATCGAAACCGGCACTCTCTACACGCGTCTGCTCATAGCGGATACCGGGGAGCACCATCAGGTCGGGAGTCAGGTTGACCTCCGTCATCACGTACCCTGCCACGACCCGCTCCGTTAGGTCATAGTCATTCGTCTCGGCCTCGAGATCGATCTCGCCGTCCAGATTGCTGCCGAACGAGTTCGAAAAATCGATCACCTCGTCCGGCGACGTCGAGTTCGGTGCGAACGGATAGGGCCCGGGATTGAAATCGCTCACGGCAAAGGCACTTCCAACGTCCTGACCGAGGAGGATGTCGCCGAAACCGTCCGCCAATTCGAAGGCTTCCTCGCGAACATCCTGGACTTTCTCTTTGTCCCGGTATTGGACGCCAAACGTGAGACGACCCGTCGCCGTACCACCCAATGCGTACGGAATGGCGAGGTTCACCCCGCCGACCATGTCCCTGGTGTGCGTGTCGCTCGATGCAGGCTCAACCGCGTTGAACGCGAAATCGCCGTTCTCGCTGCCCGGTGCCGGGTTGGCCCGGATCCGGTCAGGATCGGAGAGATCGGGATCGAAGCTCACACCCTCCTGGACAAACTCGATCTCCGTGTCGTACGGCGTGTGTTCCGCCGAACGCGAAAACGCGGCGCGGTAGTCCACGTCGAGCCCGGCGGGCAACAGGTGGCGGCCCGTGAAGCCCACGCTATACATCTCCAGCTCTTCACGCCGGTTCTTGTGCAGAAACGCAAGCTCGTCGTCCTCTACAACGTTCAAATAGTTGCGCCGCTGCTCGACGTCGGTCAGCTCCGTATAGATCCCCGTCAGCGTCCAGCTGGAGTTGTCGCTCAGCCGGTAGTCGAGGGAGGCGGTGCCGCCCATTCGCCGGCGCCACAGCGTATAGTGGCGCGTTTCGAGTTCAGCGAGCGCATCATCCCCCAACCCCGGGTCCCCCAGGTCGTAGACCGGTTCGAGATCGTCCGAGCCGAAGTTCCGTTGGCTGAACGATCCGGTGAGGAGTAGACCCAGCCGACCGTCCGCGAAGCGATTGCCTAGCGTGAGCGAGCCGTTGCCCGAAGCGTCATCCCGAATCGTGCCGAACCCGCCCGCCGCCTCCAGCGCCACGAAACGCGCATCCGGCGCCTTGATCGTGACGAGATTGACCGCCCCGCCAATCGCGTCCGCGTCCATGTCCGGGAGGATCGCCTTGGACACCTCGATAGACTGAAGGATGTCCACCGGCACGGCATCCAGGGCAATCTGCCGCTCTTCTCCTTCCGGAGACGGAACCTGTACGCCGTTGAAGGTCACCTGCGTATTCGCGGCTGCGCCACCACGAATCTGGATATAGCGGCCCTCGCCCTGGTCACGTTCGACCGCGATGCCGGGAAGCCGCTGCACCGCTTCAGGCGCCGAGGCATCCGGAAAGCGCCCGATCTGATCGGACGCCACGATGTTTTGAATGTTGGGAGCGTGCTTTTGTCGGTTGAGCGCCTCCGCCTGCACCATCGCGCGCGACCCCAGGACCGTGATGTCTTCGAGTCGAAACGCCGCCACGGGAACAGCGAAGTCCGCCTCTTCGACCTCCCCAGCCGCCACAGCCACACTCAGCGTCTGCGGTGTCCGGCCGATGTAAGAAAGCCGCAGCGTCTGCGAGCCGGCGGGCACGCGGAGCAACACATAGCGCCCAGCCTCATCTGTGGTCGTGCTGAGCGATGTGCCCTCGACGCTCACACGGGCGCCCGCGAGCGCTCCACCGGTCTCCGCAGCGACGGCGCGACCGCTGACGCGTCCGGTTTGCTGCGCGTGCAGCGGCAGCATCCATGTCAAACTCAGAACGACGATGCCCACCAGCATGCGGCCCAACGCCTGCTGCGCTTCTGATCGGTGTGACATGCTCCCTCGCGATATCGGTGGTGTCCATTGATCGGTCGGAACGGTCCGGTACCGCCGAGAATAGACGCGCGGATATGTCACACGGGGGTGGTAGCCAGTACGGGATTGTTGTCCCGATCAAGTCACAGGCGGGTGACACGACGGATGGGTGGACGGAGGGGCGAATCGGAATGGTGCGGGGTCGCTGACAACCGGAGTTGGGCGCCGATTCTTTAATCAGACCGCACTACTCACTACCTACTCATCCCATTTGAGAAGCACCAGCGAGCGTGGAGCGACCTGAAACGCGCCCACCGCGATCTTCCGCCGAGTCTCCGAGCGTCCGGTATTGATTTGCTCCATCCACGTTCCCGGCCGGGGCCCGCCCGGGAGGGCAAACGCGCGCGCCGTTTCCCCACCGTTGATAAGGAGAATCACCGTATCGCCCATGATGGGCCGGCCGCGCTCATCGACTTCTTCGGTCGCCTCTCCGTTGACGAGCATCCCGAGCACGCGCCCGGCAGGATCGGTCCATTCCGCCTCGGTCATCTCCTCACCGCTCGGCCCGAGCCACGTGACGTCGCGCATGCCGTCGGTGCTGGGGCGTCCCTGGAAGAACGATCGGCGCCGGAACACCGGGTTCGCGTGGCGAATGCGCATGATCTCCCGGACGAACGCCAGCAGGTCGCGGTCTCGCGCGTCCATGTCCCAATCAACCCACGCGGTCTCGTTGTCCTGGCCATAGCCGTTGTTGTTGCCCCCCTGCGTGCGACCGATCTCGTCCCCGTGGGACAGCATCGGGACGCCCTGCGAGAACGCGAGGGTGGCGAGGAAGTTGCGCTTCATGCGGTCGCGGAGCCGCCGGGTCTCTACGCGATCGGTCGGCCCCTCCACGCCCCAGTTGTGACTCCAGTTCGCGTCGTCCCCGTCACGATTGTCTTCGCCGTTGGCCTCATTGTGCTTATGTGCATAACTCACGAGGTCATTCAGCGTGAATCCGTCATGGCTCGTGACGAAATTGATGCTCGCATGCGGACTGCGGCCGCGGTGGTTATAGAGATCGCTGCTTCCCGCCACTCGGTAGCCCAGGTCTGCGAGATGGCCGTCATCGCCGCGCCAGAATTTTCGGACCGTGTCTCGGTAGCGGCCGTTCCATTCCGCCCACCCCGGCGGGAAGCGACCCACGTGGTAACCGCCCTCCCCGACGTCCCACGGCTCCGCGATGAGTTTGACTTCCGCCAGGATCGGATCTTGCTGGATCACGTCGAAGAACCAGCCCAGCCGATGCGACTCATATAAGCTGCGCGCCAGCGCCGGCGCGAGATCGAACCGGAAACCATCCACGTGCATCTCGCGCACCCAGTATCGCAGCGAGTCCATCATGAGCTGCATCGCCTGCGGGTGCCCCATGTTCAGCGTGTTGCCGGTTCCGGTAAAATCCCGGTAGTGGCGGGGGCGCTGGGGATCCAGCATGTAGTAGGACGCGTTGTCGATCCCTCGAAACGACAGCGTCGGCCCCAAATGGTTCCCTTCCGCGGTGTGATTGTACACCACGTCCAGGATCACTTCCATCCCGGCGCGGTGCAGCGCCTTCACCATCGTCTTGAATTCGTTCACCTGCTCGCCCATCGCCCCCGTCCCGTAGCGGGCATCCGGCGCAAAGAAACCGAGTGTGTTGTACCCCCAGTAGTTGGTGAGTCCGCGGGTCGCGAGATGGTGCTCGGTGACCGCGTGGTGCACCGGCATCAATTCCACCGCCGTCACCCCCAACGCGTCGAGGTGCTCGAGGATGGCATCGGACGCGAGCCCCAGATACGTCCCGCGCAGATGCTCCGGGACGCTCGGATGACGCGCGGTCATGCCCTTGACGTGCGCCTCGTAGATGACCGTGCGCCCCCACGGGGTACGCGGCGGCCGGTCCTCGCCCCAGGTAAACGCCGTATCGACCACGATGCTCTTGGGCATGTAGGCGGATGAATCGCGGTCGTCGCGACTCAGATCCCCGTCGGCATGGTCGTGCTGATAGCCGAACACCGCATCGTCCCAGCGGACGGGGCCGCTCAGGCCTTTGGCGTACGGGTCGCTCAGGAGTTTCGCGGGATTGAATCGGTGGCCGGCATTGGGGTCGTACGGCCCGTACACCCGATACCCGTACAGTTGTCCGGGACGCACATCCGGAAGGTAGACGTGCCACACGCTGTTGGTCCGCTCGAGAACGGGAATGCGGTCCGTCTCGGCGCCGGCATTCGGGCGATCGAACAGGCATAGCTCCACCTGTTCGGCATGCTCGGAGAAAAGGGTGAAGTTGACGCCTTCCCCATCCCACGTGGCACCCAAAGGATACGGCCTACCGGGCCACGTGCGCATTAGCTAGCCGGGCGGGCGGGCGCGGCCTCCCGCCGCGACTCCAAGGCGGGCCGGTAGTAGCGGGTAGCGTACTCGGCGACCATCCGGCGCGCCGAAAAGGCGCGCCCGGCCACACAGATCGCGTGTCTCATGATTGTTACCCATGCGGTCGGCACTCCGTCCGCGGCACGGCGGAAGAAGGTGGGCACGATCTCGTCTTCCAGCAACCGATAGAGGTGCTCGGCATCCGCCGCATCGGGGTCGACGTCCGGCGCCGCCTCCGGGATCAACCAACCGTTGGTCCCATCATACCCCTCGATCCACCATCCATCGGCGGTGCCCAGTTGCGGGACGCCGTTCATCGCCGCCTTCATCCCGGACGTCCCGCACGCCTCGAGCGGAACGCGCGGGAGGTTGAGCCAGAGGTCCACTCCCTGCACGAGTCGTCGCGCCATGTGCAAGTCGTAGTCTTCGAGAAACGCGATGCGGCCCTCGAACGCCGGATCCTGGCCGAAACCAAAGACGTGCTGCAGGATGCGCTTGCCGGGGTCATCGGCGGGATGCGCCTTCCCGGCGAAGATGATTTGCACCGGGCGTTCGGGATCGGTGATCAGGCGGCGGAGCCGGTCGACATCGCGAAAGATGAGGTTCGCCCGCTTATAGGTGGCGAATCGTCTCGCAAACCCGATCGTGAGGGCTCCGGTGCTGAGGAGCGTTCCGGACCCCACCAGGTGCAGCGGCTCGATCTGCCGTTCCCGCCATCGTGCTCGCGCGGATTCCCGAATGTAGTCGAGCAGCGTGGACTTACGGTCGACATGCATCTGCCAGAGCGCGTCGGCGTCAAGGTCGAGCAGGCGTTCCCACAGATCGGGATCCGCCCACCGTTCATCCCATCCGGGCCCGACGGACTTGTCGAGGAGTCGCTTGAGATGCGCGGACATCCACGTCGGCGCGTGGACCCCGTTCGTCACGTAGCCAATGGGCACGTCGTCGATCGTCCGGTCGGGCCACAGCGCGTGCCACATCCGGCGCGTGACGTTGCCGTGCCGTCTCGACACGCCGTTGACCGCCCCGGACAGCCGGATCGCCATGGCGGTCATGTGAAAGGTGTCGTGGTCCTGATCCGGATGACGGCCAAGCTCGAAGAAGGTTCGGTCATCCAGCTGCAACGCGTCCCAGAGGCGACCCGTGCACCGCTCGATCATGGCCCGCGGGAATACATCGTGCCCGGCGGGGACCGGCGTATGCGTCGTAAAGAGGCTGGTGCGCCGGACCTGCTCGACCGCCTCGGTGTGCTTGGCCCCCCCGGCCACGCGTTCGCGTAGCCGCTCCAGAAGCATGAACGCCGCATGCCCCTCATTCGCGTGCCAAACGGCTGGATCGTATCCCAGCGCCCGCAGCACCCGAACGCCGCCGACCCCGAGGATCCACTCCTGACGAAGACGGAGTTCCGGTCCACCCGCGTATAAGCGGTGTGACAGCTCGCGATCGGCCGGATCGTTGCGCTCGAGATTCGTGTCGAGGAGATACAGCGGGACCCGGCCGACCTGCAGACGCCATGCGCCCACGTGCACGGTACGGCCGGACATGGTCACCTGCGCCAGCGACGGTCCGCCATCGCGCGCAAGCAACGGGACTAGCGGAGTGAGACCGTACTCGATCGGTTCCTCCCCGTCCTCCTGCCACCCATCGCTTCGAAGCCGCTGATCGAAATAGCCCTTGGTGTACATCAGGCCGACGCCGACCAGCGGCAGGCCGAGGTCGGAAGCCCCTTTACAGTGATCCCCGGCCAGGGCACCCAAACCGCCGGAGTAGATGGGAACCGACGTATGCAGGCCAAATTCCGCGCAGAAGTACGCGATTGGCGTGCTCGTCGCCCCCGGGAGCTGGCCCTCGGCCCACGTGTCTCGGCCCTCCAGATAGGCCTCGAGCGCCTCAGTGACCCGGCGGTAATGCCCGTTGAACTCACCCTCGCCCGCAATACGGGCCAGCCGCTCGGGACCCACGCGGTACAACAGTTCCAGCGGGTTGTGCCGCGTTGCCCTCCACTCCGCCAGGCTGATCGACCGGAACAACTCCCGGGCGTCCTGATGCCAGGTCCAATAGAGGTTGGTGGCGATTCGGAGAAGGCCCGCGAGTGATTCCGGCAACGCGGGCCGTTTGCCTGTGGAAGCTTTCATTCGCACGAAGAATAAGCCTCGAACCCACCGCACGCCTAGCAGGCAGCTGAAAATGGGGGTACCTGACCTCGAAGCCTACGACCGTGCCGGAGCAATGCCCCTGGCCGCGAACCTGGGAACACGATGGTCTGCTTGTAGTTGCTGCAGGTTCAGAGGTATCGCGAAGGCCCGAGCGTAGGCCTGGGACTAGGCCTTTCCTCATAGAATTTTCTGCATCTCCCACGCATTATGATGTTGTATTCGTACGACACGCACGCGGAGGCGATCATGACGAAGGTTTCCCATCGGCCGCACGGAAGGGTCTCCGCCGACATCCGGCCTTCGTTGGATGACGCCGCCCGACTCCACACATCCCTGGGTGGAGACCGACTGGCCGAATGTCCGCGCTGCGGGAACCGCAACAAACCGCCCCACGACAGCGGTGGCGTCGCGGTTTTCGTGTGCGCATCATGCGGCTTCAAAATGGTGGTCGATCGCGCCTGGGACCGATCCTTCCTCGACTAATCGACTAAGACTCAGCAGCCCATTTCGAATTGTGTCGGTCGTTCGGGTCCTGAGACTCGACCCCGTGAGCCGGCTCGCTTCAGGATCCCTGAGGATCAACCCACACCCGCGTTATTGACGATTCCCCAGCCAACAGATAGACTAACGTTCAGGTCACGGCATTGAAAATGACAATCAATTTCATCTAAGCGAATGCACCGTACTCTCCTCGGCCTCATTTCCGCACTCCTGCTCATCTGGCCGGCTTCCGGACTTCTCGCCCAACAGCAGGACAGTGCCCCCGCCATGGCCCGGCGGATCATCGGAACCACCGCGCTCGCCGCCAAGGAGTACGCAGAGGGCGTTTCCGGAGGCCAGATCGTCGCCGTGGATGAGGTCGAGGAAGCCAAACTCTTTCTCGCTGAAGCCAGGACGAGCGCCTCCCGGTTGCCCACGGAACTTGCCGCGTCGACGACCTCCGCCATCGACGAGATGTTGGACGTTGTTCGAAGCACCGGCGACCCGAACCGTGTCACGGAGCTAGCCGATACCGTCGCCACTCGCCTGCGCGACGCCCTGGGCGGTATCGACGAACCGATCCCGGCCGTTCGCGTGTCGTTCGCCGCGGGGGCGGACATCTACGCCAGGGACTGCGCACAGTGTCACGGAGCATTGGGACGCGGCGATGGGCCATTGGCCCCGACCTACGATCCCCCACCCTCCGACCTCACCGATCCCGACCTGCTCGTCGATCAGACGCCGCTGGATTTCTTCCGGAAGATCGGCTTGGGCGTATCCGGCACGGCGATGCCCGCCTTCGAGGGCCCGCTGAGCGATGACGAGATCTGGCAGGTCGCCTGGTACGCCACGCAACTGAGGGCCACGGACACCGCCGTCCGCAGCGGCGCCGACCTGCTGGCCGAGCACTGCGATGCGTGCGCGCGCGGGACCCCCGATCATGCAGCCGTGCCGACGTTGGCACGGCTGCCCTCCGCCCTCGTGGACCCCCAGACCATTGCCGAACGTAGCGACGAAGAGTTGATCGCGGGTTTAACGGCCGGGCAGTTTCCGATTGCTCCGCCGCTCAGTGCCGCGGACGCTCGAGATGTCGTCGCCTATCTACGCACCCTCCCCTATGCGGAAGGTGCCGCCCCAGGCGCTTCCGGCGCCTTTGCCCGCACGCGCACCGAATTGGCACGGGCGGTGAGACATGCGCAAGCCGGTGACCACGGCGCCGCCGCCACCAGCGTCTTCGATGCGTATGTCCAGTTTGAGGGGGTGGAGACGGAGATCGCCCTGCGGAACAACGCCTTGACCGGCGATCTCGAGACCCGGTTCAACACGCTGCGCGGCCGTCTGGAGCGCGGGGACAGAATCGCGGACGTGCATGGCGAGTACGCCGCGCTTTTGGGACGCCTGGCTCAGGCGGAGACGATCCTCACCGAGCGGCCGAGTGCCACCGGGATGTTTGTTCAGTCGTTCGTGCTGCTACTGCGCGAAGGAGTCGAAGCCATCCTGATCGTGGCAGCCCTCATCACGCTGGTCGTCCGAGCCGGCGCGCCCGAGCGCAAGCGAGACATTGCGTGGGGGGTAGGACTCGCCATCGCCGCCTCGATCGCGACCGCGGTACTCATTGAGACGGTCTTCCGCATCGGCGTGGCCGAGCAGGAGATGCTGGAGGGTGTCACCATGCTGGTAGCGGCCGGCGTCCTCGTCTTCGTGGGGTACTGGCTGTTGGCCAAAGTCGAGGTCACGCATTGGAAGGCGTTCGTGGCCGAGAAGGTGCAGCGGGCCATTTCGACCGGCTCGGTCTTCACACTGGGCGCCGCCGCATTCCTCGCCGTGTATCGAGAGGGATTCGAGACGATCCTGTTCTACAAGGCGCTGTTCATTACCTCAGAGGGTGGCCAT
>Ga0302046_10001999_pt1 | contig 19108 bp, 16 predicted proteins | sample RVTome_11_FD_200261 | JGI IMG/M metagenome (GOLD analysis project Ga0302046, IMG submission 200261) | Soil microbial communities from uranium-contaminated site in the Upper Colorado River Basin, Wyoming, United States - RVT147D111 (version 2) ...
CGAGCGAGGCCACGAGCATGCGCCGTGGCGTGCTCGGCGCGATCATCGCGTGGATGACGATGAGCAGGGCCGTCCAGGACGGGCGGCCGATGTCGGCGGCCTCCGCCGAGGGCGCGTCGAGCGCCCACGCGTTCATCACCGCGATCAGGGCGGCGTGCATCAGCATCACGCCGATGCCGTGGTCGCACTTGGACTCGTCGGCTGTCTGGGGGCGGCGGAGGTACAGCCACGCCAGGGCCGAGCCCAGGATTCCGCCAGATTCCACGACGACGGCGCGCCAGTTCGTCACCCAGCCGGGCTCGAGCACCGGCAGCAGCACGAGATCGAGCACGAAGGCGAAGGACCAGACCGCCAGGCCGATGCCGGCGAAGACCACCAGGCGGCGGACCTGGTCCGAGAGCAGCTCGGTGGGGAGGCGCGTCGAGCGCCCCGGATCGGTGATCGGAGTGTCCTGGTGGCGGACGACCTCGCGCGGCTCGGCCATCCCCCTCACTATACGCCGGGATCCTCTGGCGCGGTCCGGTCGTCCGGGTCCTTACGGTCGCCCGCGTCCTGGGGAACGCGCTGCCGGTCGCGGCGGCGCAGTTCCTCCAGGTTCATGGCGATCGACTCGTTGGACCGCAGGAGGTCTGCCAGGATCTCGTCACGCGGCTTCCCGGCGGGCCGTCGCCTGGGCCGATCGTCGAGGAAGGGCCAGAGCCGGTCGCGGATGTCGTGCGGCAGCACGCCCTCGAGGTATTCGAGCGCCGTGCCGCGCAGGCCCGGATCGGTCGTGTGCAGGCCGCGATAGGCGATCTGGAGCGGCGTGGTGGGCAGCACCAGGGACAGCAGCGTGAACACGTGTGCCAGGCTCTGGCCGGCCCGTCCGCGCAGGAACTCGTCGACGAACGATCGCTCGTCGGTCTCGACCGCGTCGAGCAGTCGCTGGCTTTCCCAGACCGGGCGGCCGACGGCCACCTCGCGGCGCACGGCGTCGAACACGCGCTCGGCATCGGCCTGCAGCTCGGGGGTCCGGCGCAGCATCGCGGCCAGCGATCGACCGCACTGGAAGCGCACCTCGAAGCGTTGATCGCGCAGCCCGTCGGTCACGCCGTCCATGGCCCGCCGTGACGTGCAGGTCGCGAATACCCGTGCCATACGTCGCCGGACGGCGAACGGCTGGTCCGGATCGAGCAGGGCGTCGAGCAGCGCCCCGACGTGTCGGTCCGCCACGGCCCGCAGCGCCGCGACGGCATGCTCCGAGACCGGATCCCAGGCGAGCAGCGGGATGACGTGCGTGACGAGCACGGGCGAGAGTCCCGCCTCCGCGCGCAGCACGGACACGACGGCGTCCCTGTCGCGCGAGCGGAGCGCGAGGATACGCTGGACAACCGCGTCGATCGTGGGCGTCGTGGGCCTGCCGACGGGCACGACCTGGCGCCGGGTACGCTCGGCGCCCGACGCCGTGCTCATCGTGCGCATCATCACCGTCTTCGTGGTGAGGTCCTCCACGTCGGTGAGATCGAGCGCCACGGCGCGATCGAGCAGGCTGCGCTCGAGCGTCTGGATGTAGCCCTGGCTCAGGCGCCTGGCCACCACGATGGCCACGAGGGAACAGCCGATGGCGGCGCCGATCAGCACCGTGTACTGGCGCGCGGCCGGCAGCAGGATGAGCAGCCGGACCATGCCGCCGCCGAACGCATCGCCCAATCGATCGAAGCCGACGTCGATGATCGACTTGGCCGCCCGCTTGTCGGCCGGAGGAATCGGCGTGTAGAAGACCTCGTAGCCGGCCTTGAAGATCGAGCCGCGGAGCGCCGATTCGCTGCCGCGCGCGGCGACCACCCCCCAGAGACCAGGGAAGGCGAGCCCTGCGAGTCCGCCCGCGCACAGCGCGAGCGACGGCGTGCTCGCCGCCACCCCGAGGCCGAGCTTCTCGAGGATCACCCGGCTGACCGAGGTCTGGAGCAGAAACGCCAGCAGGCTCACGCCGCCGTAGTACCACGCGAAGAAGCGCAGCAGCGTGTCGCCGCGGCCGAGTGTCTCGGTCGCCTGTACCTTGAACGCGTAGTCGGCGAGGGCCGCGGCGACCGTGCCGAGCAGGACGAGCGCGGCCAGGTTGCGCAGGTACGGCTGAGTGGCCAGGACGTGGAACCCGGAGCGGGGGGCGAGCATCAGGCTCGACGCGGCGGGCGCCTCGCCGGGCGTCGCGCCGGATCCGTGCCGGGCGAGCCGGCCGATCAGCCATCCGGACAGCAGGGTGAGTCCGGCCAGGATCGGGAGCATCGCCTCTGTGCCGAGCGTGGCCGCCACGCGCTCGGCCAGCAACGCGCTGCCGAGCCCGCTCAACGTGCCCGCCGCCGTGATGCGGCCGAAGTTGCGGCGGGCCGTTCGGGGATCGAAGCGTTCGGTCGCAATCAGCCAGAAGCCCGACCCGAGCATCGGCCCGATCCCCGAGAACAGGAGGTAGATGGCCCGCGCGGCGTGCTGGGGCCACCAGCCGAGCGCGGCCCACGAGACGAGCAGCAGCGCGGCGCTCAGCGCGTAGGAGGCGGTCACGAAGGCCCGCGACGGCATCCGTCGCAGCGCGTACGTGCTGGCGGCCACGACCAGCAGCGAGAAGCCGGCCGTCGCCATGACCATCGTCGGCAGCGAGGTGACGTCGAGGCGCTCCAGGTACAGCGCGTCGCGCGTGGCCTTGCCGGCGACGAACTGGGCGCCTACGGCTCCAGATCCCACCATGGCGATCAGGACACCGGCGTCGAGTCGGGAAGCAGGGGAGGCCATGGCCGGGAGTCCCGATCTTCGCCTTCCGCTTCGGTTTCGTCCAGCAGCGGATCACGGGAGGACGGCCGCCCGCCCGACGAGCATCGGGCCCCCGCCGCAAGAAAGGTCAAGCGCCTCTCGCGCGCCCCGCCTATCATCGGCAGGTCGATGCCTTCGAATCGGGAACTGCTCGAGGTGCTCGCCGGCATACGTGGGCGGCTCGACGCCAATCTCTCGCTGGGCACGGTGGCCCACGCCGTCCATCGAGCGCAAGACCATCGAGCCCCGTCCCATCCTGTTCGTCCGCCGGCGCGTGGGTCGCCACGAGATCGCCGCGACGATCGGCCAGTGCCTCGGCGCGATCTTCGGGCATTGCCAGGCGGCAGGGATCGCCGTGGCGGGCTTTCCGCTCACGCGCTATCCGGAAGCCGGTCAGGGGCTGATCACCATGGAGACGGGGCTGCCTGTCGCGGCCGTGACCGCCGGGACGGGCGAAATCGAGGCCGGGACGCTCCACGGCGGGGCGGTGGCCTTCGCGATCCATGCCGGTGCAGACGACAGCCTGGGGGAAACCTACGCGGCGATCGAGCGATGGTATCGGGGAGCAGGGAGCACGCCCGGGTGGGCCGCCTTGGGAGGTTTACGTCACGGATCCGGCCGAACATCCCGATCCGAAGGACTGGCGGACCGAGATCTACTGGCCGCTCGCCGAGTAGGCCGGCCTCACGCGCCGGCGAAGCGAGGGACGAGGAGCCGGTAGTAGAGGTTGGCCAGTCCCATGGCCACGAGCGCCGCCACCAGGAGCGTGCGCAGCCACAGGCCGGCGTGGCCGAGGAGCGATCGCGGGCGCAGCTCGTACTTGACGATCTCGGCCGGCCCCGCGCCGAGCCAGGTGGGCAGCACGCACAGCCGCTCGGAGAACTCCGGGTACTTCTCGAGGAACGAGCTGACCAGCCGCTCATCCGACCAGCCGTCGTAGTAGCCGGGGTACTCGTGACGGACCTGCGCGGCGACGTCGGGCGAGCAGAAGCCCCGGCCGAGCTCCGCCATGTCCACCGCCCCGACCAGGTCGGTGTCCGACATCGTCGACCGGACGATTGCCGGCGTGCCGGACGACGACAGGAAGGCGGGAATCGTGTTGCCCGCCTCGGCTGTGGCGTTGCGCGTGTAGTCCTCGAGCGTCAAGAGCACGCGGACGTTGCGGCGCGTCGGCTCGGGAGGCGTGTGCGTGGAGTGCACCATCGCTCCCACCGTGGCCACGATGGCCAGCGCCGCAAGCACGCGGCAGGTGACGCGCCAGCCGGTGGCGAGGCCCGCATCCTCCCGGTGGCCGAGCAGCATGCCGGCCGGTCCGCCGGTCACGACGGGTGCCGGGCGCCGCGGCTTCGGGGCAGCGGCCCCCGGCGAGGGTGTCGCGACCTCGAAGGAATAGCCGAGCGCCTCGAGTCGCCGGCGCTCGGCACCGCAGCGGCACCGCTCGACGTGCAGCGGGATCTGCCGCGCACACGACGGGCAATTCCAGGAATGTCGCGGTGCGTCGCTCATGCGTCCTGACCGGAGTATCGGCCCCGGGCATGGCGGTCTTACGGGCGGCGCGGTATCGGGTGCCGGCGCGCGCAGGAACGTGAACGCGCAGGGCGTCCCCCCGCGTGCGTCAGATGTCCCTGACGCCCCCGCGCCTCAGGAGAAACGCGATCGCGACGAGGCTGAGCAGGATCCCGTTCACCAGCAGGACCGCCGGCACGCTCGCGCGCGTGGCGAGCCAGCCGGCCGCGAGGCTGCCGAGGGGCATGCCGCCCCGGAACGCCACGAGGTAGAGGCTCATCACGCGCCCGCGCATCTCGTTCGGTGCGTTGAGCTGGACGAGCGAGGACAGCGTGGCGAAGACCATCACCATGCAGGCACCGGTTGCAAACAGCAGTACGGCGCCCAGCCAGAAGATGCGCGTCACGGCAAACAGCGCGATGAGCACACCGAAGACGACCTGCACGACGAGCAGCGCGCGACCCATGTGCGCGAATCGGCCCCGCCAGGCGACGACCAGCGCGCCGGTGACGGCGCCGGCGCCCGCCGCGGACAGAAAGTACGTGTACTCGGCGATGTCACCCCCGAAGACATCCTGAGCGAAGAGCGGCAGGAACGTCAGTACAGGATTGCCGAGGAAGGTGGCGGCGAAGCCCAGCAGCGCCAGGCTGATGAGCGCGTGGTGCTCGCGCACGTAGGCCAGGCCGCTGGCAAACTCCTGCCGCAGGCGGGTGGTGGAGGCCGGCGGCGTGTGCCGGACGTGCAACGAGAGGATCGCGGCGATCACGAACAGGAACGAGAGGCCGTTGAGGCCGAAGCAGGCCACCATGCCGAAGACGGCCAGCGTGGCGCCGGCCAGCGGCGGGCCGACGAAGCGCGCCAGGTTGAACTGGATCGAGTTGAACGCGATGGCGTTCGGCACGTCGTCGCGTCCCACGAGCGAGGGCAGCAGCGACTGGTAGGCCGGACCACCGAAGGCCTGCGCGAGCCCCGTGATGGAGGAGAGGGCCAGCACGTGCCAGATCTGGACGAGATCCCAGTAGACGAGCGCGGCCAGCGTGAGGGCCGCCGACATCTGCAATACCTGGGACATCAGCAGGAGTCGACGCCGATCGTGGCGATCCGCGATCACGCCGGCCACGATCATGAGCAGCAGGATCGGCAGCTCGCCCATGAAGGAGTCGAGGCCGAGGAAGAACGCCGATGACGCGCCGGTGATCGTCAGCACCAGCCACTGCTGTGCCACCCGTTGCATCCACGTGCCGATGGTCGAGAGGAACGCGCCGATCCAGAGGATCCGGAAATCCCGGTAGGTCAGCGCTGAGGCAAGGCGCCGGAAGCCGGTCGGTGCGGCGGCGGAAAGCTGTGGAGGCGGCTCGGAGGGATCGGACGAGGGCGCGGCGGGAGTGCTCACGAAACCAGGGCGATCTTACTGCCTTGCGTCGTCAGAGACCCAGGAAGGAACGGGAGCACCCGCCAGCGGCCGGATTGGGCGGATGCCCCGGTTCGGCTGCGGGTGCGACTGCCGCCGTCGACAGTGTCATCGAGTCGATCGCGTTCCGCACGCTGCCCGCGACGGCCCCGCATCGACGAGGAGTTTCGCGGGCTCCTGCGGTGCGGGTGGCTTGCCGGAGGCTTTGCCCGGTTTCGGTGCGAGGGATGCCGCAAGGATCGACTCGTGCCATTTTCGTGCAAGGGGCGCGCCGTCTGTTCCTCATGTGGGGGCAGACGCATGGCCGAACGCGCCGCCCATCTGGTGGACCGCGTGTTTCCCGAGGTTCCGGTGCGGCAGTGGGTGCTGACGGTCCCGCACCGGCTCCGGTACATGGTGGCCTGGGATCACGATCTCTGTCGCGCCGTGGTCGGCGTGTTCATGCGCGCCGTGCTCGGGTGGCTCCGGAGGCGAGCGCAGGTCGAGCAGGGGATCGCGGGCGGGCGCAGCGGCGCGGTGGCGATCATTCAGCGATTTGGCGCCGCGCTCAACGTGAACGTGCATACCCACGCCCTCGTGCTCGACGGCGTGTTCGCCGAGGACGCGACGGGGACACTGGTGTTCCACCAGGCCCCGCCGCCCGACGGCGAGGCGCTCGACGCGCTGCTTGGGACGATCGCGCGGCGTATCGAGCGGCTGCTGGTCCGGCTCGGCGTGTGGACCGCGCACGCAGAGTCGGCCGTGGGCGACCCGTGGGCCGAGGCGGCGCCGGTGCTGGCGGGGCTGGCGGCGGTGTCGGTGCAGGGACGGCTGGCCCTCGGGCCGCGAGCAGGTGGCGAGGTGCGCCGTTGCGGCAACCTGCCGGACGAGCCGCCACTCCCGATGGTGCGGGGACCGTGCCATGCCGTGCAGGGCGGGTTCGACCTCGACGCCGGCGTGGTCGTGCCCGCACGCGACCGGGCGCACCTGGAGCGGGTGTGCCGCTTATGCGGAGCTCCGCATAAGCGGCATTGCGTCAACTGGCGCGAAGAGGCCGTTCATGGCGCCTATCGTCCCTCATCGACGTGCTGCCGGACGAGGCGAGCCTCGCCACGATGCTCGCGCACGAGCTGAGCCACGTGGCGCTCGGCCACCAGTTGATCGACACGCGGTTCTCGTTCGCCGATCGTCTGATGGTGCCCGACGACGAGCTGCTGGAGAGCCTCCGGTTCCGCCGCACGCCCGAGGAGGAGGCCGAGGCCGACCGGAAGGTCATCGAGCTGCTCGGCAGCTCGCCCTATCGCGACAAGCTGGCCGAGGCCGGCCTGTTCCTGCGCACGCTCGCGGAGAAGGCCGAGCAGCTCCCCCGGCTCATCCAGCCGCACATCGGCGACTACATGGCGGCCAACGGGCAGATGACGCGGCTGGCCGACCTCATGGCGCAGGCGCCGCCCCTCAGGCCCGACAGCCTCGACCAGATCACCGCGCTCCAGCTCGGCGCGCGGCTCGTCGTCGATGCGTGGAGCGGCCGGGTCACGCTCGATCGCTCGCCCGCCGTCCCGCTGGTGTCGGCTCGCGAGAAGATGCCGTTCGCCGTGACGCCGCTGATGCCGGTGATCCGCTACGCGGAGCCGCTCGACGCCGGCACGGCAGTCTTCACCGTCGGCGAGGTCGGGGCCAACTAGGGCACTCGTCTCACCTGGTCGCCGTGGCCTCGATCTCGACCAGGAGCTCCGGGAACGCGAGCGCCGCCACGCCAAGCAGCGTGCTGGCCGGCTGGCAGCCGGCGCCCGCCAGGCGCGCGCGCACGATATCAAACGCGCCAAAGAGGGCCTGCACGTCGGTCGTGTAGTAGTTGAGGCGTGCGACGTTGGCCAGCGTGTAGCCGGCCTTGGCCAGCACGACTTCGAGGTTGTCGAGCGCGAGGGTGACCTGCGCCCGCATGTCTCCGACGTGCGCCGGCCGGCCGTCCGCGTCCATCGACGTCTGACCCGCGCAGTACAGGACCTGCGTTGCGGCCGACACTTCGATCGCCTGTGAGAAACCGATCTCGTCCTGCCATTCCCAGGGATTGATCATCCGTTGCGCCATCGTATGGTCTCCTCCAGACCGAAAATGGTAATGCAGACGTCGTGGTCGTCGCCGCCGGGCGAACGTCAATCCGTCGCGGCAAGCTCCTCCAGCTCGGCGAACCAGCCGAGGACTACGTTGAGGTACGTGGGCGAGAGAGTCGATCGGGACATGGCGTGGGCGAGTCGCCCTGGCGCGACCGTGTCAGCCGTCGCTGAGCACGTCCACCGGATCGAGTCGCGCAGCCCGCCGGGCCGGCAGCAGGCTGGACGCGGTGGTGACGACGAGCAGCGCCAACAGGGCGATCGTCCACACGACGGCATTCCTGGGATCCACCCCGTACAGGAACGACCCCAGGGCCGGCGCCACGATCCAGGCCGCCGTTCCACCGACGATCAGGCCGGGGATCGCCAGCCCCAGCGCCCATCGCACGACTCCCCAGACCACGCGCCCGCTCGACGCGCCGAGGGCCACGCGGATTCCGATGTCCCGCCGCCCCTGCGTCACGGCGAACGACAGCACGCCGTAGAGCCCTGTCACGGCGAGGAGAAGCGACAGCGCGGCAAGCGCGTTCATCAGGACGGCGGCGGTTCGATACTGGGACAGGACGAGATCGATGAGGTCGCCCATCGATCGAAGGCCGGAGATGGCGAGGGCTGGGTTCTCGGCGTAGAGCGCCTCTCTCAGCGCAGCCGGCGGAGCCTCGCCCCGGACGACGAAGGTGACGGTGGCCCGATAGTCCTGGGCCACGGCCGTATAGCCGTAGAGCTCCGGAGACCGATCCAGATCCTGGACGCGCGTATTCTCGGCGACACCGACGACCTCCCAGAGCAGCTGACCCCGCCTCCCGTAGAGCCGCCGTCCCAGCGGATCCTGACCGGGCCACAGGCTTCGGGCCGTCGATGCGGACACCACCAGGGCCGGCGGAGCCCCGGACACGTCGCCGGCCACGATGGGCCGCCCGGCGATCATCCGGATGCCCATGGCGTCGAAGAAGTCGGGGCTCACGGCGTTGATGCCCATGTTGCCCGAGGGAGCCGAGGGGTCGGCGGCGGGACGTCGAAACCCTTCCGAGTAGAAGCCGCTGAGGAACGGGACGTTGCTGAGCGTGGACGCCGATCGGACGCCGGGCAGGGACCGGATCCGCTCGAGCGCATTGCCGATGAAGACCCGCCCCTGGTCGTCCGTGTAGCCCTGGCCGCTCAGCGTCGTCGTGACGAGCGTTCGCCCCTCGGGATCGAACCCGAAGGGAATCGAGCTGGCCGCGGCGACGCTGCGCGCCGTCAGGCCGGCGGCCAGCGCGAGCCCCGTCGCCAGTGCCACCTGGGCCACGACCAGACCGTTACGCATCCGGAATCGCCCTCGCCCGGAGCGTCCACCGTCCTTCAGGGTCCGGATCACGTCCACCCGGCCGGTTCGCAGAACAGACGGCAGGCTGGACACCACCGATACTGTCAGGCCCAGCAGGCACGCGAACGCCAGTACTGTGACGTCGAGCCCGAACGATACGGAGAAGGTGGCCGGAAGCGTGCCCGCCAGGATCCCCGACGTCATGTACGCCAGCCAGGCTCCCGACGCCGATCCCAGGCCGCCCACGATCAGGCTCTCGACAAGGACGACGCGGACGACGCGCCAGCGGGAGGCGCCCAGCGCCGTCCTCACCGCCACGTCCCGGACGGCGTCCGAGCCTCTGACCAGGAGGAGGATCGAGACGTTGGCCCACGCGATGAGCAGCACCGCGGCCGCGGCGACGGCCATCAGCCCGAGCACCTTCTGGAGAGTTCTCCCCCGGTCGGGGAGAAAGCGAGCGTCTCCATGGACTCCGTTCCCTTGGTTGACCCACCCGGCGAAGTTCTCCCTCAGGTAGTCGGACAGCAGGGTCATGTCGGCTCGGGCCGCATCGAGGGTCACGCCTTCGCGAAGCCGGCCGATGCCCTGCACCCAGTTCCAGCCTCCGGGGTTGACCGGGCGCTCCAGCATGGCCCAGTCCTGGGGCGACAAGACGGGCTGGGCGTGGAAGGGGACCCAGACGTCCGGCGGCGCGTCGAGGGGACTCGGGCCGGCGAATCCGCGCGGCGCGACGCCCACGACCCGGAACGGCGTGCCGTTCAGGGTCAGCACCTCGCCCACGATCTCAGGGTCGGAGTCGAAGAACCCGGACCAGAGGCCATGGCTGATCACGGCAGCCAGTTGCGGAGCCGCCACGCTGTCTTCCTCCGGACGGAACCATCGGCCCGCGGCCGGACGCGTCCCCAGCACATCGAAGTAGTCGTACGAGACGAACGTGCCGGTTCCCGGCGATTTCACGCCGGAACGTCCGATGGTCAGGGCGATGGAGTGCCCCCATCCCATGAGCCCATCGAAGGAACGCTGATGCTCGACGTAGTAGGCGAAATCCGGATAGGGCAACGACGCCGACGCGCCGGAGCGGTCATTGACACCGTGGATCCGCACGAGATCTCCGAAATCGACGATGTGGGGCGGGTCGTCCAGATACACGGCGTCGATGATGGAGAACATGGCGGTCGAGGTGCCGACGCCCAGGGCGAGCACCGCCACTGCGGTCATCGCGAAGCGCGGACTTCTCGCGAGCCGCCGGACTCCGTATCGGAGGTCACCCCCGAAGCCCTTCTCGGGTCTTCCGGGCGGCCTCGGCGGGTGGTCCCCCGGCTCCCTGAACGCGATGGCGATCAGGCCTCCCGCCAGAGTGGCGACCGCGAGCACGGCGGGGAGACCGAGTCCATACCAGGCCGGCCACTCCGAGGGCGCGAGAATCTGGAGCGTCAGCCCGGCGGGAACGCACAACCCGGCGAGCAGGCTGACACGCACCATGGCGGCGCGACGGGCAAGGCGTCCGGTCACCCATCCTCCCATCAGACCGCACACACCCGACGCCAGCAGGGCCCGACCGGCCCAGATCGCCGGAGCTGTACGGGTCAGGGGCAACGTCTCGCCTCCGTCGCTCGATGCGGCGCTGAACATCGCCGTCGCCAAGCCCCCGATGGACGTCATCATGCCGGCCCAGGCGGTGACGAGGAAGACCGGGACCCCCACCAGGACGAGGGCGACGACAACCGCGACCGCGTCACCGCGACCGGAGCCGGAACCCCTGCCCGGAACACGAAGCAGGTGCGCGACCGATCGCGCCACCTGCTTCCAGTACCACCACGAGGCTCTGTGGGCACCCTCCCGCTCCACTCGCTCGCTCCATTCCTCGGCGAGATCCCCCAGCACGTCATCGGCCACCTTCTCGTCGCCGATGAAGGCTTCGAGGACTCGCTCGGCCAGCCGCGGCGGGCTCATGCGGGCTCGACCCCATCGACGTTCCACATGCGGGCGGCAAGGCGCTCGGCGCCGCGCAGCGCGGCCCGACCCGCCGGACTGATGTGGAACTGGCGCCGCGACCGACCTCCACGCACCGGAATCGGGTCGGTGGAGGTCGAGCGCAGGAGGCCCTTCTCCTCGAGTCGTCCCAGGGTGGTGTAGATGGCACCGACGGAATAGTCGTGCCCCCGCAGCCTGCTCACGTCGCGACGCACGCCCAGGCCGTAGGCCTCGTCACGAAGACGAGCCACCGACGACAGCACGGCCAGTTCCAGGCCGCCCAACGGCTGGGTACCCATAAGTTCTATTATGTAGAACAAATATGACGCGCGCAAGTCCTTTCGCCGTTCCCGGTTCCGTCCCGTGGAAGAGCCCGTGAAGGAGGGATCGAGGGAACAAGGCACGTGCGCGTCCCCGGCGAGGAAGACGATCGGGAATATCCGTTATGTCGTCCTCGTCATGCGCGCGCGTTTCGTTGACACCCCGGCGAGGGCGGGGGCATCATCGCGGCCATCGTCGCGACGCGTATCGCGGCCTGGCGCCACAGCGTACGCGCCGTCGGTTCAGTGGTTCACGACAGGACGTCACTCGGAGAACGGAGAAGCCATGAGATCGAGACAGGTCGTGCGGGGAGCGCTCGCAGCCGGTGTGATCGTCGCTGTCCAGCTCGCGTCAGGCTCGATCCTGTCGGCGCAGGTACCGGCGCAGCAATCGGCGCCGGCGCAGCAGACAGGACGGGGCGGCGGTCGTGGTGCCGTCGATCCACGCGTTCAGCAGCGCACGTATACGTTCCCGGACACCAACGAGCAGATGCCCTACGCCCTCTTCGTGTCCTCCAAGGTCACGCGGGACAGGAAGAGCCCGCTCATCGTCTCCCTGCACGGCCTGGGCGGCGATCAGAACACCATGGTGCGCGAGAGCCTCGGTTCGGTGGAGCTGGCCGAGCAGGGTGGCTACATCCTCGTGGCCCCGATGGGTTACAACTCCGGCGGCTGGTACGGCATCCCTCCGGGTCCGCCGCGCCCGGCGAACGCGGCACGCGGCGCGCAGCCCGGACGCGGGAACGGCGCCCAGGCCGGACGCGGTCGCGGCGCGCCGCGCCCCGTGATCGGCGGAACCGCCATCACCGACGCGGCGAAGGTACGCGAGGCCAGCGAGAAGGACGTCATGGCCGTGCTCGACATGGTGCGCAGGGAGTTCAACGTCGACGAGCAGCGCATCTACCTGATGGGCCACTCCATGGGAGGGGCCGGCACCTACTACCTCGGCTCGAAGCACGGGCACATCTGGGCGGCCCTCGCCCCGATCGCGCCCGCGGCCATGAGCATGACGAACGACCGGGTCGAGGTGCTGCAGGCCATCAAAGACGCCGGAGTCCCGATGCTCGTGAGCATGGGCGACGCCGACGAGGCCGTGCCAGTGGCGAACGTGCGGACGTGGGTGGACACGATGAAGGAGCTCCAGATGAACTACGAATACAAGGAGTATCCCGGAGTGACCCACGGCCCCATCATGTCGGCGTCGATGGCGGACATCTACGCCTTCTTCGCGAAGCACTCGAAGCAGGCCGACTGAGCCGATCTCGCGAGGGTGGCCCAGCCGGGACCACCCTCGACTCCTCTCGTGCCTGGGTCAGCGCCACGCCGGGCTCGATTCCACCGTCAGTTCCGGCCTGACGAGACGATGGGCGATAATGGGAAGGTGAGGCACCAAGGATCCAGCGCCGCGTGCCGGGCGCTCGTGCTGTGCGCAGCCGTCGCGGTGGTCGCGCCGCTGACGGCCGGCTGCGGCGCGCGATACGTGAACGCCCCGCCGCTCGCCCCCGGCACGTTCACCGTGCCCGATGCGAGCGTCACGCGCCACGTCGTGCTCGTCTCGATCGACGGGCTTCGCCCGGACGCCATCGACGCCTTCGAGGCGCCCACGCTCCAGCGACTCGCGAGGGAGGGCAGCTACTCGCTGACGGCGAGCACCATCGTGCCGAGCAAGACGCTCCCGTCCCATACGTCGATGCTCACCGGAGAGCCGCCGGAACGGCACGGCGTGCTCTGGAACACCCTGCTGGCAGCCGAGGCCGGCACGACGAGTGTCCCGACCGTCTTCGGCGTGGCGCGCTCACGCGGCTACAGGACCGCGGCGTTCTTCAGCAAGTCGAAGTTCCACGCGCTGCAGGTACCGGGCACGCTCGACTTCTCGCAGGCACCACGGGGATGGTGGGGCCGCTGGTCGGCCGAGCGGACGATCGACGACGTCGAGCGGCACCTGACGGCGGCGTCGCCGAACCTTCTCTTCGTGCACCTGACGGATCCGGATCGTGCCGGTCATCGCGACGGCTGGATGAGCCGCCAGTACGGCCTGGCCGTGGCCGTGGCCGATGCGGCGCTCACGCGGCTGCTCGTCGCCGCCGAGGCGGCGTTCGGCACGGGCCGCTACGCCGTCATCGTGACCGCAGACCACGGAGGACACGGCCACGACCACGGCAGCGACGACCCGCGGGACCTGACGATCCCGTGGATCGCGTGGGGACAGGGCGTGGCGGGCACTGGGGAGATGCCGGGCGCCTCGATCCGCACCATCGACACCGCGTCCACCGTCCTGTGGCTGCTCGGGGTCGCCGAGCCGACCGACTGGCCTGGCGATCCGGTGATGTCGGCCTTCGTGTCGGCTGCCGAGTAGCCGGCCGGCGGCTCACGCCGGGTTCACGATCCCGGGACCCACTCCACGGTCGGGTCAGTCGGTCGGGACCAGCCGCTCCAACTCACCAAACCAGTTCTGCACGACGTTGACGTGCCGGTTGTCCGCGCCCGCGGTGGCCGTTCCCTCCAGGATGCCCAGGCAGGACCTTGATGGCCACCGCCCGGCCCAGGTTCGTGTCGGTGGCGCGGTACACCTCACCCATCCCGCCGATGCCGATCTGCTCGGCGATCTCGTATGAACCGATTCTCGTACCTGGAGTCAGCCCCCCGCTGGCCGCGATTCTACTGCGACGTCCGTCAGCAGGGGAAGACTCGGATCATCTGCGCTGTGTGGGGCGAGATCGCATAACGGGGATTGCGTCAACTGGCGCGAAGAGGCCGTTCATGGCGCCTATCGTCTGCAGGCGTGGCGGGACAACCAGACGAGTTCGGGCGGCGCCGGCCTGCCGGAGGGCGTGGCCCGCGACGTCGCGGACATCCGCACGCAGATCTTCGAGCGGGAAGACCGTGCGGCCCCCTGGAGGTCCCAGTTCGGGTGGTCGCGGGGCCCAGAGCCACCCGTGCGGATTCTGAACCCGCACGTCATGGTCGGGATCGGTGGCAGCGTGCCGACCCGGGAGACCGTCTATCCGCTTTTCCCTGCCGGTGATCTTCTCTTCATGACCTCCGAGCAGATGGAGATGCTCATCGACGCCGTGGAGGCCCTCGGCGAGCAGCGGCCCGGGGGCCCCCCGCGGATGCCGCGGGACATGGTGTCGTTTCTGGCGGCGCACGTCCCCGTGCACGGGGGAATGCTCGGCGGCATCTGGTCGTTCGCGAGTCGGCCTGAGGTCGTGTCGGTGACGTTCACCGACGAGGACCGGACGATGGCCGAAGTCGGCATCCGCGCGTACTTCAGCGGCGGCACGTTGCTGATGGAGAAGAGAGAGGGTAGTTGGCGGGTCACAGGTGTCGGCCTCACCTACGTCAATTGACTGTCGATCACAGCAGGGGCAAGACATCGAGACGGCATCTTCTAGCTCCGTCCACCGTCGGTCACCGCCGACAGGCCGGGGCAGCGACCTCCGGTAGGTTCGTCCGGCTGGGCTAGGGCATCCCCGGATTTGCGCCGGTGGGGCTGTCCAGCGACACTACGCACGGCAATGGGAGGTAGACAAATGAAGTCCGCTGTCGTCGCTCTAGCGGTTGCCGGGTGGGTCGTCGGACTACAAGCCCAAGAGCTCGCGGAGCTGCCGACCTTCGAGGTGACGTCGGTCAGGCCGAGCGATGGCCAGGGCCGCCTTCAGTTTCCTCGCTCAACGCCGGACCGATTCACGGCGAACGCGCCACTTCTCATGCTGATCTCTGTGGCCTACGAGGTGCTGCCCGATCGGATCGATGGCGCCGACGGCTGGATGACGTCGGATCTGTTCTCCGTGTCGGCGAAGGCTCCAGAGGGGACACCCCCGAGCACAATCCCGTTGACGCTTCGGACGTTACTCGCAGATCGCTTCAAGCTCGTCGCGCACTGGGAAGCGCGGGAGCGGGATGTTTATGCACTCGTCATGGCGAGGCCCGACGGACGCCCGGGCCCCTTTCTCACCCGTCCGCGAGAGGACGTCGATTGCGAGTCCATTGATGCGGAACGACGCGCGGCTCGGGAATCCGCGACTGCCGTTGCACGCCAGCAGTTGATCTACGAACAGTATTTCTCCGGTGGTCCGGTCTGCGAGGGCGCCATGGGTGCGAGAGTGCTGCCAGACGGAGGGCGCGAGTCCTTTCTCACGTCGGGCAACAGTTCCATCGAGGATCTGGCTCTGCTCCTGTCAACGGAACACGATCGGCCGGTGATCGATCACACTGGCCTCACCGGAGGTTTCGACTACAGGCTCCGCTACGTTCCGCAGCCGCCCTTGACGACGTCACAACCGGGCGCAATCGACCTGCAGCCTCGCGCCGAGGGGCCTTCGCTCCCCGACGCGCTGGAACAGCAGCTGGGGCTGAGACTTCAAGCTGTGAAGGCACCGGTGGATGTCCATGTCATCGATAGCGCGGAGATCCCGGAGCCGAACTGAGTCGGTCTGCGGGTCACCGTACCCACACACTACAGCTGCTGTAGAAGACGATCGTACTCGGCGTGGCCTCCGATCCAGAACCAGGTGACCTCGTCGTTCTGGACGATGCCGAGGGCGCGATACGCCCTGGTTACCCGGACGGAGTAGATCGGTTCGCGGTGATGGACCTTCTTGAACTGCAGGCTGGGGTGCCGGGGCTCGTCGCGAAACAATCGGTAGGCCTTCTGTGCTGCTTCTTGAACGGCAGGTGGAAGCTCGGCGTAGGCTGCCCAGAAGCGCGGCGTGGCGCGCGACTTCACAGCTTGTCGGGATCGAGTTCGGTGCTTCGACCAGCCAGGTTGTCCGCGTGAGCCTCGGCGGCGAGTTTGCTCAGGGCGTCTTGCGAGGCGTCGAACTGGCTGGACCAGCGCTCTTCGTCCTGGAGCTCGTCGAGAAGCCAGCGCCCGACTCGGTCCTGCTCGTCGGGCGGCAAGGTTGCCAGCTTGGCGATCGCCGCGTCCAGCGTTCGAGTCATGATTCAAGTATACGGGGAACTCTGTGGTGGCGGCCGTGGAGTCGGGATTGCCGTCGGCGTCTTTCTCGGGAGTACGCTCGCTATGACGCTGAGCCCGATTCTGGTTGGCGTCAGCCCCTTCGAGCCGCTCACTGGACACGACCGTCACCGACCTGCTGCGGCTGATTTCGCTGCTGGCGTCATTCGTACCTGCACGACGTGCGATCGTCGTCGAACCTTGGTGCCTTCGAATCGACCGGTGCAGGAACGGCGGCCCTGACGCGGGCGGATCTGCTGTCCCTGTTTTGTACCTGCACCACGGCTTTCTGGCGTTTCTCGCCGCTTGACCGCATCGAGTTCTCGAAATCATTCGAGAACTCGACGATCGTGGCAGACCGACTCCCGCCGCCTCCACCAGCCTCCGCTCGCTCGTCCACGCGGAGGCTGCCCGCCGTAGTGATCCGAAGAAGTCCGGCAGGTCAGAATCCATCCGTCGAGTCACCGGAGCAGTATGGCTCATCGATTTGCTGCGGTGGCGCCTGTTCCAGTGGAACGCTGAGACTGTCGTGTAGTGTTGACTGTGGTCGTTCATCATGTATCGAGCAGATGCACGTCCGGCGGCGCTGCTTCTTGGGCTTGTCGGTGTCATCGCCGCCGCATCGTCGCCGACGGCTGATGCGGCCGGCGCTTCCCGGTCGGCGCAGACGGCGCCTGTTGAGTTCGAGATCGTGGTGGGTCCTCCAGACACGGGCGCGACGCCAGCGGTGCCGGCTGACGCCGTGTCCCTATTCGTCGCCATCGAGGAACAGTTGGGTCTGAAACTGGAGCCGAGGGAAGCTCCCTTCGAGGTGTTGGTGATTCGGAACGCCGAGAAGCCGGAGCCAACTGATCGTCCCAGACATGAAGCAGGTCAAGAAGCGAAAGGCTGACGATCTCAGGGCCGAGTACGACTTTGCTGACGGCGTCCGGGGCAAGCACCACCGCGCGTACCGGGCTGGCACGACGACTTCTTCCCCTTCACGACATGGTGTTGCAGGGCCCGCTGCAGAAGCGGCAGGGCCTGGTGGCGTGGCCTGAGCGCGGCGCTCCGTTCCTGTGTGGGGCGAGATCGCATAACGGGGATTGCGTCAACTGGCGCGAAGAGGCCGTTCATGGCGCCTATCGTCTCTGCCTGTCCTGCCTCGCACAGCCGCTCGGCGCCCAGGACGCGGCACCGCGCGCTCCGGGTCCCATTGCCGAGACGGCCGCGGAAATCGTGAAAGAACGGTGGCCCGTCGGCCGCGTGACCGTCGTCCCCGACGAGCCGCGGCGCCCGATGTTCCGGGCCGAGGTGACCGCCACGGTCCTGCCTCCACCATGGCGCGTGGATTCGGACGACACCTCGCCGGTCCCCGCCCGCGGGGCCTTCTCGCACCAGGAGATGCTGGCCGTAATGACGCCGGGAGAGCACCGCTCCAGGGTGATCGCGCTCCCGGGCTCCGGCGTCGATCCCGGCGCCATCTGGCACGGCATCACGAGCGCGTGGCGGGACTGGCAGGAGCGGCGCATCCACGAGCGCGTGACGAGGGAGCTGGCCGCCCTGAGGGCCGCCTCTCGCGATCAGGACCAGGAGTCCGCCGTCGCAGACGCAGGAGAGCCCTAGTCGAGCGCGAAGCCGAGCGGCGAGCGGCGACGTCCCGGGTCAGGAGCCGCGCCGTACCAGGACGGTCTTGATGGTCTCGAGGACGATGACCAGATCGAAGGCCACCGACATGTACTTGATGTAGAAGAGGTCGTACTGCAGCTTCTGCAGCGAGTCCTCGACGCTGGCCGCGTAGCTGTGGCGGACCTGCGCCCATCCGGTCACGCCCGGGCGGACGGCCAGACGCTGGCTGTAGTAGGGAATCTCGCGCGCCAGCTGCGCGACGAACTCCGGTCGCTCCGGCCTCGGGCCCACGATGCTCATGTCGCCCTTCAGGACGTTCCAGAGCTGCGGCAGCTCGTCCAGGCGCGTGCGACGCAATCGAGCGGAACTTGTAGAGCGTGAAGTGACGCCCGTCCTTGCCGACACGGACCTGCGAGTAGAGCAGCGGGCCATCCGAGCTGAACCTGCTGGCGAACGCGATCAACGCCATCAACGGAGCCGTGAGCACAAGCCCGATCGCGGCGCACGTGACGTCGAATGACCGCTTGGTCGCCGCGAACACCCGGCGCCGCCGGAAGCCCTCGGAGAAGATCAGCCAGCTCGGTCGCAGGTGCTCGACGGCGATCTTGCCGGTGTACTCCTCGTAGACCGACGCCAGGTGATCGAAGCGGACGCCGCGCGTGAGCTTGATCTGGAGCAGGTCCTCCATGGAGAGCTTGCCCCGGGCATCGGACAGGCTCACGACGACGCGATCCACGTCCCGGTCGTTCACGATGGCCGGGATGTCGGACACTACGCCGATGATCCCCGGGTTGATCAGCGACATGCCCACCCGGCTGCGATCCGTGTCGACGAAGCCCACGAGCTCGACGCCGATCTCCCGCCGCCGCGTGAAGAGCTCGCGCGCCAGCTCGACGGCGGCCGGGTTGGTGCCGACGATGAGGAGCCGCTCGACAGGCTGGAGGTGCCCGGCGAGCCAGTCGAACGCCAACCGCCATCCGGCGATGAGCACGACGAAGAGCACGGCGGCGATGGCGAACACGCCGCGCCCGATCACGAGGCTCGGAGTCCAGTAGTACAGCAGGGCAAGGACAAGGGACGACGCGCCCAGCGCCCGGAGCATCGCGACCGCCGTGGAGCGTCGAGCGCTCAACCTCCGGAAATTGT
>Ga0302046_10002000_pt1 | contig 19103 bp, 19 predicted proteins | sample RVTome_11_FD_200261 | JGI IMG/M metagenome (GOLD analysis project Ga0302046, IMG submission 200261) | Soil microbial communities from uranium-contaminated site in the Upper Colorado River Basin, Wyoming, United States - RVT147D111 (version 2) ...
ATCCTCGACGCATCAAAGGCCGAAGCGCGTCTCCAGAAACCACTTCACACTTCTCGTCAAGCGACGCCGCCAGCCTGAGGTCAGCTGAGGTGCGGTAGACTGCCCCTTCACGAATAATCCGGGCTAGGGCGCGAAGTCGTTGACCTTCTCGTAACCCGCGGGGAGCTTCATCGTGAACAGGCTCGCGTCGACCTCGGGGTCGATCTCGAGCTTCTTGATCTCGATCGTGAGCGATCCTTCACCCTGGTCGCCGAACGAGAAGTGCAGGACACGACGGCGAGGCAGGTAGTCGCTCTCCGCGAACGACCACGTCGACACCCCTTGGCCCCCCGCGTATTCCACGTGGACCTTGTGGCACGCCTCGCCGTTGACCGTTTCGGTTCCCTGGTACTCGATCTTCTCGGCCTTGAGCTCGTCGTCGAACGGGGCACTGTGGACGAACTCCTGCATCCCGAAGCGCTGGAGGGTCATCGCCGAAGATCCCATGACCGCCGGGTCCATGTCCTCGTAGGCCTTCTTCGAGGCGTGGTCGATGAGGAAGAACGTCTCGCCGTTGCCGCCGCCGGTCAGCTCCTGTTCCGAGCCCTCGCGGCTGGTCTCGACGTGGACGTAGAACCTCTGGGGCATGCCCCACTCCTGGTTCCAACCCACGAGCACCGCTTCGCCCTCGGCCGCCGAGGCGAAATTCAGAGCGACTCCCGTGGGCGTGGATACGGCCGAGAACCTGACCGCGTCGACCTTCTTGATCGCCGCGTCGGCTTTCCGGAGGATCTCCTTGGGGTCCGGGGCCCCCTCGGCGGCGGTCGGTTCTTCCGCATACGCCGCGACGGCCGCGAGCAATACGACGGTCCAGACGATCGTTGCCTTCATTGCGGCTCTCCTCGTTCCTTACCCGAGATCCACAGCCATGATGTTCTTCTGGTCCCTGACGTACATCGTCTTGCCGACGATGGTCGGAACCGTCCACGCCACCTTGTCGAGCAGCTTCGTCTTGGCGAGCACCTTCAGCTCCTTCGGGTTGGCGTCGGCCATGTACAGGTAGCCGTCCTCGTCGAGGATGAACAGCTTGCCGTCGGCATGGACGAGGTTGGCCTTGGCGAAGCCGCGCTCGCGCCACGGGATCTCGCCGGTCTTGATGTTGACGGCGGCCATGAAGGCCGGGGCGAAGGTGCCGGTCGAGCCGTAGACGTAGTCGCCGATCTGCACCGTGGTGACGTGGTAGAACTGGATCTTCTTCGTGGACCACACTTCCTCGACGTCGATCTCGCTTCCGTCCTGCTTGACCTTCAGGCCCCGGGCGCCGGCCTGGGGCGAGGACAGGAACAGGATGCCGTCGTCGCTCATGATCGGCGGGCTGATGTTCTGGCCGAACTGGTTGCCGTGATCGTACTTCCACAACAGTTTGCCGTTGTCCGGGTCGAGACCGACGACCTCGCTCGCCATGAACGTCACGATCTGGGCCTGGCCGTTGACCTCGAGGATCTTCGGCGTGGCATAGCTGTTCTTGAAGCTCTGCGTCTTCCACGACACGTTGCCGTTCTTCTTGTTGAACGCGACGATCGAGCTGTTCTCGCCGCCCACGAGGACGACGACGTTGTCGCCGTACTCGATCGGACTCGACGCGTAGCCGTGCTGCAGCACGGTGCCGCCGAACTCGGTGCCCCACAGATCGATGGACCACTGCACCTCGCCGCTCTTCTTGTCGAGGGCGTGCATCAGGCCGGCGACGCCGATCGTGAACAACTGATTCCCAGCCAGCAGCGGCGTGGAGCGCGGTCCCTCGCCGAACTGCGTGACGTGACCCTCGGCGGGAGTCTCGGCGTACTTGCGCTCCCACACCGTCTTTCCGGTCTTGGCGTCGAGGCAGATCACCGCCTCTTCGCCGCCGGTGCGGTACATGGTGTACAGGCGACCTCCCTCCGCGAGGATCGCCGAGTAGCCGTCGCCCAGCTCGCGCGTCCAGATCTTCTTCGGGCCGTCGTCCGGCCACGAGCCGGCCAGGCCCTTGCTGACGGCCTTGAAGTCCTGGGCTGGACCGCCCCACTGGGTCCACGAGTCCGTCGAGTCGCCCGCCCATGCCGCCCATGCCGTCACGACGGCGGCGCAGGCCGCCATCACGACCCACGGCGCGATCTTTCCCGCTCCGAACGCACCTGTCTTCATCGGTCCACCTCTCTTGGCCATGCCGGTTGAGAGCAGGAGAATACCAGAAGACCCCCGCCCGATGGCCGTTGACTGGGTCATACGATAGCGGAGCCCCGCGGTTCAGGGACGATCGCGAGATGCAAAAGAAAGGTAAAAGGGGGACTCAGGCGAGGCGGTCGACGAAGCGCGGATAGCCGACGCCGGGATCGACGAGCCGGACTCCCATTCCGAGGGGCCGCCCGCGCTCGGGCTTGCGCCGGTTCCAGATCACGATCCCGCGAAGGGGGAGCGTGTAACCCTCCACGTCGATGTGGATCCGGATCGACTCGCCCGCGTCCATGGGCGCCGGGGTGCCGACGAACAGGCCTTCGCGCGAGACGTTCACCGTCGTCGCATCGCGGACCGGAAGCTCGGAACCGAAGCGCAGCGGCACGCTGCACGCCTTGCGCTGCGACGCTTGAGCGCGTCGCGGCCGTCCGCGGGGACCGACGTCGAACGCGCGGCGCTCCTCGGCCGGATCGAGCTGGTCGCGGCGGTTGTATCCCTTCTCGAGGCAGCGGGCCAGGATGAAGGCGATCGCGCGGCGCTCCGCCTCGTCGGGCGAGGCGCCCGCGAACTTGATGGATCCGCCGCCGCCCGGCGTCGTCCACAACGCATTGGGGTAGGTCAGGATGCGGGCCCGCCACAGGTCATCGGCCGGGGCGACCAGCACACCGAAGGCTTGGAGCCCTTGCGGCGTTTCGACGTGCACGCGCCAGCCGTGGCGCTCGTGTCCCGTCGCGAGGAGCGATCCCGGGCAAGCGTGTTTGCCGGACAACGGAGTGCAGCAAATCGGACACCACTCGGGCGACAATCGAGCCTCCGGCGACCTCGACATCGGGCACCGCCTGGCCGGTTCATGGGCAAGCGTCGTGCCACGGTTAGGCGCGGACCGGGGGACGGCTCGCCCGACCCGCGCACGATGTCGTGACGCGAATCCCGGTTTCGTAACCGGCTGGCTCCTAGGCGCGCTCGAGGAGCAGGGCACCGGCCATGGCGCCCGCGGCGCAGATGCTGACCAGTCCCAGGCCGGCGTTCCTGCGGACCATCTCGTAGACCAGCGTGGTGACGATCCGTCCGCCTGTCGCCGCCCACGGATGCCCGAGCGCCACCGAGCTGCCGTTGACGTTGATGCGGTCCCAGTCGAGCTCTCCGGTCGGCGCGCCCTTCCACCCCTGCTCCCACGCCCGGACGTTGGCGACGACCGTTGCCGCGAACGCCTCGTGGATCTCGATCAGGTCGACCTGCCGCATCGCGACCCCAACGCGTCCGAGCAGGCGCGGAACCACGATCGCCGGTGCCATGAGGAGCCCCTCGGCGGGATCGATGGCGCCGTACTCCATGGCGCGCACGAAGGCCAGAGGCTCGCGCCCATCCTTCTTCGCACGCTCCTCGCTCATCAGGAGCACCGCCGCGGCGCCGTCGGTGACCGGCGACGAGTTGCCGGCCGTCAGGGTGCCTTCGGGACCGAACGCCGGCTTCAACGCGGACAGCGCCTCGAGCGAGGTGTCGCTCCGAGGCCCGGTGTCCGCCACGACGCCTTCGAGAGCGAAGATCTCGCCCTGGAGCCGCTCGCGCGCGGCCACGGCGTTGCGATGACTCGCCAGGGCGATCTCGTCCTGCCGCCGGCGCGCGATGCTCCACTCCTTGTTGGTCCGCTCCATGTGCTCGCCCATCAGCAAGCCCGTCGACGGCTCGCGGAAGGTGCCCGGGTCGGCCCCCGACAGCCACTCCGTGCCGGCGGCGATGCCGCACTCGATCCGGCCGACGGAGATGGCGTCGGCGATCGCGGTCAACGCGCGCAATCCGGTGATGCAGTACGAGGACAGTGTCTGGGCTTCGATCCCGAGCGGGAGCCCCGCCTCGAAGACGACCTCGCGTGCCAGGTTGGGCTTGCCGGGCTCGGGCACGACCGCGCCGACCGCGAGCGCCTCGATGCCGTCCGGATCGACGTCGTGCTTGGCGACGAGGCTCCGGACCGCGTGCGTTGCCAGTTTCAGCGGTCCGAGACCGGCAAAGGCCTTTCCCGCCCGGACGAACGGCGTGCGACCTCCGGCGACCACGGCGACGCGTCTGTTGCTCATCGAATCCTCCGAGAAGCTGGCGTTTGTCTCCCGCGATCCGCGAGGGCCGCAGCGGGGCCGGGATCGGGAGACGAACTCCCCATCAGTCCGGGCACAGATCGAAGTGCGCCAGGAACTCGCGGACCGCCGACTCGTCGGCGGGCGAACCGCCGAGAGCGGCGTCGCCGCCCGCCCCCTCCGCGATGGGGTCGCGCCCGAACCAGATCCCGAAGCCACCCGACCCGTCGGGACAGTCGAGGACCATCATGTTCGCGAGACCGGGCGTGTTGTCGTTCTCGAGCGTCCCGCGGTGCACGGCGTAGAACAGGGTGCCGCCCTCGAGGTCCATCTTGCCGCGCTCCAGGACCTCGTCGGAATCGATTCGGAACTCGCTCTGGATGTTGATGTCCGGTGCGTTGCCGCGCCCCTCGACCCAACGCTTGATCTCCTGCCTCTTCCTGCGGCCGAGGAGGCCCGTCAGCTTGACGTACGCGAAGCCACGGTCGCCGAAGCTCTCGAGCTGGCCGGAATCGTCGGGCTGGTTGGCGGCGAGCACGACGACTTGGCCGACGAGCGGGATGTTGAACCCGATCACCGGGTTGTATCCCTCCGGCAGCTCCTCGGAGCCGAGGATCTCCTCGACCCGCTCCTCCCGGGCCGCGGGGTCCTTCATCGTCTCGGCCATGCCGTGCAGACCACGGCCCACGAAGAACACGACGCCGACGATGACCGCGACGATCGCGAGCACGGCACCCATGCATCCACAGCCCACCCACATCCACGGGGAAATCTTCTGCTCCGCCATCGACTTGCCTCCCGGCTGCCGCTCACGCTCGGCCGCATCATACCGTCTCGGACCGCGACGGCGGGAGTAAGATGGACACGTCATCGCGAGGACGCCGTGGGCGAGTTTCGAAAGGTCGGAAAGGTCGCGCAATTCAAAGAGGGAGTCGGCCGGACCGTCACGGTCGAGGGGCGCGACATCGCGGTCTTCAAGCGCGGGGAGCGCTTTCACGCCATGGGCGACAAGTGTCCCCACATGGGGGCCTCGCTCGCCATGGGAAGGCTGGTCGGCGACAGGGTGCAGTGCGCGTGGCACCAGTGGACCTACGACCTCCGGACGGGGCGCAACGAGTTCAAGGAGTGGGCCTGCGTTCCGATCTACGAGGTCCGCGTCGAGGGCGACGACGTCCTGGTGGAGATCACCGAGGACGAGACTCCTGAGGAACCTCTGCCGGAGAACCGCGGCGATGACGACTGGTTCGTGTGGGACCCGGACGCGGACCGGACCGACCCGTGACCGCCTGCCCCCGAACTGCGACGATTCCGGTCGAGTTTCACCGTCACGGCCCGATGTAGATTGACGCCTGACCCTGGGAGGGCCAACCGATGACCGCCCGCGGGCCGGCCGTCCTCCTGCTCTGTGCGGCGCTGTGGGCCGCGCCCTCCGCGGATCCATGCACGATCAACTTCGTGTCGCACGGGTCGTTTCGGGTCGTGTCGACTCCGGAGGGAGAGTGCGTGAGATTCGTGGACGACCTCGGCGCCTCGTGGGAGGTCACGAACCCGAGCGCCTCGTGGACCGACGGACTGGCGGGTACGATCTTCGGCGAGCTCCTCGCGGCCGGGGCGCGAATCTGCTCCCAGGACGTAGGCGATCCGTTGCGGGTGTGCGGCTTCACCTCGGAGATCCCCCGCGACATCGTCGGAACTCTCGACGTCTTGAGTCCGTTCGAGACGAGCTGTCCCGGGTGGCACATCCGCGTCAGCGAGTCGCCGCTGTTCTATCGCGTGATCAACTGCGCGGAGTTCGAGAACGATCTGTGCGCGATCCCCAACGAAGGGCGGCCCATAGAGGCCAAGGCGTTCGTGGACCCCGGCATCACGAGCTGCATCGCGCCTGACGCGACCGTCGTGGAGTTCAGGTTCCGCGGGAGCCCGTCGCGTTGATCCCGGCGGCGGCTGCTTGACGCCCGGCCGGGGGCGGAGGTAGCCTCGAATCGAGGTCGCGACGTGCGGACGATACCCGGCTACGCTGTGCTGCTCCTCGCTGCCGGGTCCGCCATCGGGAGCGCCGCGGAGGTGGTCTCGATCGTCGCCCCCGACGAGAACGAGATCCTGTACGGTCCGACCCGGATCCGTGTCGCGGCGCCGCCGGACGCGGCGCGCGTGGAGATCTTCCTCGACCGCTATCCGATTCCGATCTGCAGCTTCGCCGACCCTCCGTACGAGTGCGAGTTCGACGCCGGGACGCGGCTGGAGAGCCGCATCGTGCGCGCGCGGGCTTTCGATGCCGCGGGCGAGAGCCTGGGACGGGACGCCATCGTGACCTTCTCGTTCGTCGATCCCGAGTCGATCGTGGCCAGGACCTTGACCGTTCCGCTGGTCGCTTCGACCAGCGAAGATGTCCCCCCGGACCTCCGGGGCGCGGAGTGGACCTGTACCTACGGAGGCGAGCCGTGCGAGGTGCTCGAGGCCCGCAAGCTCGGGGACAACGTCGACGGCATGGTCGGAGAGGGCGTGATGCGCCACGCGCTCGATCCGATGGTGGAACGCGTGCCGGTGTCGCTCGAGGTCCTGATCGACGTCAGCCCGAGCGTGTTCGCGGACCGCAGCGACATCGAGGACGCCCTGCGATACGTCATCGACCGCACGCCGGCGCCCATCGAGATCTCGATCGCGGAGTTCGCGGGGGACTACCGCAAGCTCGTCTCGTTCACGAGCAGCAAGTCCGCTCTCCGCCAGGGCTTGCGCGAGATGAGCGAGAGGCAGCCCTACACCTGCGTGCTCGGCGCGGTGCGGAGATCCCTCGCGGAGCTTCACACCCGGCCCGGACCCAAGGCGCTGCTGCTCATCAGCGATACCCAGGAGACCTGCGAGGCGCAGGGCGGGCTCGTGCAGGTGACGCAACCGCAGGACCCGGCCCTGGTCCCGGAGCCCCAAGACCCGTTGCAGCCAAGGGACCCGCCGACCCGCTGGATCCCGACCCCGATACGGGCCCGGCAGAAGGCGATCGACGAGACCGTGCAGCTCTCGAGGCAGGTCGGAATCCCGATCTACGTCTACCGCGTCGGCGGCGACCCGGTCACGTCGGTCAACTCGATCCGCGCCTTCCAGGCGATGACCGAGGAAAGTGGAGGGCTGTGGATATCGTCGAGTGACCTCACGGGCCTGAGCGACGCGCTCGCCAAGCTGCTCGCCGACCTCGAGAGCACGTGGATGCTGGACGTCGCGCTTCCGTCTTTCGCCTCCTCGGAGCACGAGGCCGAGCTGAGCCTGGGCCTCGGCACCCAGAGCGGCGTGGGGCTGCGCTATCCGGAGCGGTGGCGCGGCGGGAACCGCGACCCTCTGCTCGTGACCTTGCTCCGGCTGGGCGACGCGGAGGCGCGAGGATGGGCGGCCCAAGAGCTACGCGACAGCCGCGATCCGGCGGTGCTGCACGAGCTGCTCGCGGCCTACCGTCGCGAGGACAGCGCGGCCAACCGCATCGAGCAGATGAGCTCGATCTACCACGTCTCGGCCTATCTGCTGTTGCACGGGAACGAGGAAGATCAGCGCGAGTCGCTGTCGACCCTCGAAGAGCTGTGGGAGATCGATCCGATCCTGATTCGCCGCCTGCGCCCGGCGCTGCGCACCTTTCAGAAGATGGACCCGCCTCCCAAGCTGCGCGAGAAAGCGGAGCAACTGGCGGACCCCGCCGCCTCGCGCCCTCCCCGGGCGCGAGGCGAACGACAGGGCTGAGGTCCGAGCGACTGCATCAGGCGGCGTCGGGTTCCTTCATCGCGGTGGGGGTCAGCCACATCTTGCCGTCCCGCTCCGCGATGTTGCCGGTGACGACCGCTCCCTTGGTCCCCATGCACACGTGGCCGTATTCCTTGGCCACCTCGTTGTCCACGAGGTAGTAGTAGACCGGATCCCCGCCTTCCTTGCCGTCCACGACGAGGACGCTCTGGCACTCCTTGGCGTCCTCCGCTTTCAACGTGCACTTGGCGCAGGCGATGTTGCCCTCGAGCGTCACCGTCTCCGCCTCTCCCGCAACCATCGCGGTCGCCACGAGCAGCGCCGCGACGAGCGCCACAACGACTCTTGCCTTCGAGATCATGCCGTCTCCTTTCTGCTTGACCGGGTGGTGACCCGAACCGAAAACTCGCACTCAAGATACCGCAACGACGGCCGAGGCGGCCACGCTGCTAAACTGTCCTCCGGACCCGTTGGGGGAGGATTCGATTTGACGAGCCCCGCGATCCCGGCCGCCGGCGCTGCGCTGCCCGTGTCACCGGGAGACGGCGCCCCGCCGCCGAAACCGCCGCACGCCGCCGCCGGCCCCACCGGCCGCGAGCACCTCCTGGACCCGCCCTCGACCTGGCCTGGACGGGTCGCGCTCGCGATGCAGGGGGCGGTCGAGCGCTGCGTCGCCCGCGTCTCGATCCACGGCGATCCGGCCGTTTACGACCCGGCGCTGTTCCCATGGGTCGCGGAGATCGAAGCCGAGTGGAGGAAGGTGCGCGCCGAGCTCGACCGGGTGCTCGTGCTTCGCGACCGCTTGCCCGCGTTCCACGAGATCCTGGACGAGGTCCGGACCATCACGACCGACCAGGACTGGAAGACGTTCTGGCTCGCGGGCATCGGGATGGACTGCGAGGACAACCGGCGCCGCTGCCCGGAGACGATGCGACTGCTCGCGAAGATTCCGGGCATGAAGACCGCGTTCTTCTCCATCCTGGCGCCGCACAAGCACATCCCCGCGCACCGCGGGGCGTACAACGGTCTGCTGCGCTGCCACCTGGGGCTGATCGTCCCGGAGCCTCGGGCGGCGTGCCGCATCCGCGTCGGCGACCGCATGTGCCGTTGGAGCGAAGGAAAGAGCCTGGTGTTCGACGACACCTTCAACCACGAAGTGTGGAACGACACCGAGGGCACGCGTGTCGTGCTGTTCGTCGATTTCGCGCGACCGCTGCGGGCGCCGTTCCATCGGCTCAACCTCGCGCTGCTCGCGCTCGGCGCCCTCGCCCCGTTCCTGAGAAGAGCGAGCCGCAGGCACAAGCTGTGGGAGAAGCGTGTCGCGGCGCCTCAGTAACCGAAGGTCCGGCGCGCGACTGGGGTCAGGCTCAGCAGAACGATCACGCCGAACAGGATCACGAGGACGCCCGAGACGCGGCTCACGACGCGCAACCCGTGGACGTCGATCATGTGGCGGAACATGCGGCTGAACCCCGCAAGCGAGCCGAACCACAGCGCCGAGCCGCAGAACACCCCGCCGATCAGCGTCCAGGCCGCCGAGAGATGGCCCACCTGGACCACCGCCTCGGCGACCATGAACACCGCGCCGAACGACAGGATCGTGATCGGATTGGTGATGGTGAGCAGGAAGGTCGTGCCGTACCAGCCGGCGACGCTGTTGACCGTGAGCGGGCGGCGCCGGCTCGTCTCCCAGGGCGGCCCGAGCAGCTCGTAGAGACCGACCCCGATCATCAGGGCTCCGCCGGCCAGGCGCAGCCAGTGGGAATGGTCGAGCATGAAATCCGCGACGAAGTGCAGCCCGAACGCGGCGACCACGCCATAGATCGTGTCCGCGGTCGCGGCGCCGAGTCCCGACAGGAGCCCGACGAGCAGCCCGGTCTGCAGCGTCCGCTTCACCGTCAGGATCCCCACGGGTCCCACGGGAGCGGCGATGACCAGGCCGCAGAACATCCCCTTCAGGAAGAGTACGGCCTGCACCGCGTTCAGTCGCCGTGCCCGCCGTCGATGCGGTCGCCGGACTCCGGATCGAACACGGCATTGTCCACGAAGCGCTCGACCGACCACGGCGCGCCGCCGCCGCCGAGCCAGCGGTGGAACCAATCGAGGTGCGCCGTGTAGTACAGCGCCATCTCGTACCATTTCGGCCAGTGCCCGGCGTCGGGCAGCACGATCAGGCGCGACGGCACGCCCTTGCGGCGCAGCGCCGTGAACGTCATGAGCCCCTGGGTGTACGAAACGCGGAAGTCGCGCTCACCGGTGATGACCAGCTCCGGCGTCTTGAAGCTGTCGATCGCGTTCGCGGGGTTCCAGGTCTCGTACTGCGCCGAGGTCCACGGCGTGCCCCTGAGGTCCCATTCCGGGAACCACAGCTCCTCGGTCGTGAGGTGGAACGACCGCAGGTCGAACAGCCCCATCATCGACGCCAGGCAGGCGAAGCGGTCGGTGTGGCCCTGGAACCAGTTCATCATGTAGCCGCCGTAGGACCATCCCATCGCTCCCATGCGCTTCGGGTCGACGTAGGGCAGCTTCTCGAGCGCATCGGCGACCTTCATCAGGTCCTCGAACACCGCGCCGCCCCAGTCTCCCGAGATCTGGGCCGTGTAGTCCTGACCGTACCCGGTCGAGCCGTGCGGGTTGGGGAAGGCGACCACGTAGCCGGATCCCGGGTAGACCTGCCAATCCCCGCGGAACGAGTCGGCCCAGTTTCCCTGCGGGCCGCCGTGGACGTTGAGCACCAGCGGGTACTTCTTCGACGGGTCGAAGCCGTGGGGCTTGACGATGAACACCTGCACCCGCTCGCCGCGCGCGCCGTCGACCCACATCGACTCCGCGGGCCGGATGTCGACGTCGTTCTCCAGCTCCTCGTTGTGGAACGACAGGCGCCGCGGCTCGGCCTTCGCCGTCAGGTCGAGCTTCCAGATCTCGCGGGGCGACCCGACGGCGCTGCGCACAGCGTAGGCGTGGCGGCCGTCCGGCGACAACACGAACTCGTGGACGGTGGCGAATGCGACGAGCTTCTCGATCGCGCCGCCCTGGGTCGCCACACGGTACAACGGTGTCTGGCCCTCGCTCGGGGCCGTGAACACGATGCCGCTGCCGTCCCGCAGCCAGGCGAATTCCTCCACCCAGTCGTCGAATCCCGGGGTCAGCGCCCGGGTCTCCCGGGTCGCCCGCTCGTAGAGCACGAGACGGAACAGATCGGACTCGTAGCCGGGAACGGTCTGCCGCGTGTAGGCGATGTAACGGCCGTCGGGCGAGTAGCGCGGCGAGCCGTCCCACGCGGGATTTCCGGCCGTGATGTCGACCGCCGGACGCGTCTTCCCCGCCTCGTCGGGAGCGACGGGGACGATCCACAGGTCGGAGTTCGTGGACCACGCCAGGCTCTCCCGCGGATCGGGGTTGCGGGTGAAGACCAGCTCCTCGCCGTGCGGGGAGAACGCGTAGTCCCGGGAGCCGTCCACGGAGAAGTTGGGCGCCTCGCGCTCTCCCGGGGTCAGGTCGCGGACCTTCCCGCTGCCGACCTCCACGACGAAGATGTGGGCGACCTTGCCGTCCGACCACGAGTCCCAGTGACGGTACAGCAGCTCGTCGGCGAGATGAGCGACGAGCGGGCCGCCGTCCCTGGCCTTGGTCCGCTTCTCGTTGCAGGCGTCGTCGGCCCCGCACTCGGGATAGACCTGCGTCGTGAACGCGATGTGACGGCCGTCCGGCGACCACAGCAGGTCGGAGACCCCGGTGGAGATGTCGGTCACCGCGCGCGCCTCGCCGCCGCGAAAGTCCATGACCCAGATCTGGGCCTGCTCCTGCTCGCCGCGCTGCGCCACGAACGCCAGCGTCGCGCCATCGGGTGAGAGCACCGGGTTCGACTCGGAGAACTCCCCGGTCCACGTGAGTCGGCGCTCGTCGCCGCCGCCGGTAGCCAAGCGGTGCAGGTCGGTGTTCGATTCCCCGCGAGGGAGGTCGGTCGTCGCGAGGTCGTAGACCAGCCACGCGCCGTCGGGAGACAGCTCGAGGCTCGACGGCACCTTGACGCGGTAGAAGTCCTCGACAGTGAAGGCGCGCTTCTCGGCGGCGGCCGCGGTGACCGCCATCAGCAGCGCCAGGACCCACACGAACGTGCAACGAGGAGGTCGTTTCATTCCGGCTCGCTCCCGTGGGCCGTCACGGCGACGGCTCGACGATGGGGAATCGGGGGAATCTCCGTGCTCGGGTCTCTCCCGTGGCCTCGATCTCCGAGGCGACGCGCCGGGCCTCGGCCTCGAGGCGCCGGGTATCGACACGCAGGTGCGGCGAGGGATAGGGGCCGAGGTTTTCTGCGGCGCGGCGCAGCAACGTGACGGCGCCGGGGGCGTTCCCGCGCTGCACGTGACAGAGGCCGACCGCGACCTGGGTCACGCCCTTCCAGAAGTCGCGATCGGCATCGTCGCCGCGCTCGTCCTTCCAGGCGTGCTCGAAGAACTCGTGGGCCTCCCAGAAACGCCGCGCGTCGAACAGCGCGACCCCGCGCACGAACGCCTCACCCGGCCCGTTCGCGACCCGGCCGGGGTCCATCCGTTCCTGAAGCGCGTCGCGACTTCCGTCGGGGAGCGGCCTGCCGAGCCGATCCCGGGGACCGGCGTATTCCGCCCGGCGCTCCGGGCTCCGCTCGCGGCCGGGCGGGCTCACGGGCCCGTCCCGTAGAGAGGTCTCAGCTTGGCTTCGAGGTAGCGGATCAGCGCGGCGTGAGACAGCGGCCGCCCGGTCAGGCGCCGGCATGTTTCCGGCGCGGAATAGCGGCGCCCGTGGCGGTGGAGCTTGTCGCGCAGCCAGGCCAGGAGCGGGTCGAACTCGCCGCGCGCCATGCTCTCCTCGAGATCGGGAATCTCCGCGGTGACCGTCTCCCACAACTGCCCCGCGTAGAGGTTGCCGAGGGTGTAGGTCGGAAAGTAGCCGATCGAGCCCATCGACCAATGGATGTCCTGGAGGCAGCCGCGACGATCGTCCGGGACCACGAGCCCCAGGTCCTTCTCGATGCGCTCGTTCCACGCGCCGGGAAGGTCGGAGACCTTCAGGTCGCCGCGGACGAGCGCGCGCTCGAGGTCGAACCGCAGCATGATGTGGAGATTGTAGGTCACCTCGTCGCTCTCGACGCGGATCAGGTTGGGTCGCACGACGTTGACCGCGGCGTAGTAGTCGTCCACACCGTGGTCGCCGAGCGCCGCGCCGAAGACCTCCCTCGCGATCGGAAGCGCCCACGTCCAGAAAGCACGGCCGCGCCCGACCTGGTTCTCCCACATCCGGGACTGGCTCTCGTGGATGCCGAGGCTGATGGCCTCGCTCAGGGGCTGTCCGTGCAGCTCCGCCTTCGGCAAGCCCTGCTCGTACATTCCGTGGCCGGCCTCGTGCAGCGTCGAGTAGACGGATTCGACGTACTGGTATTCCCCGTAGCGCGTCGTGATGCGCGTGTCCCCCGGAGCCACGCCCTCGGTGAACGGATGGGTCGACGTGTCCAGGCGCCCGGCGCGGAAGTCGTAGCCGATGCCCTCGGCGACCCTGCGGTTGAACTCGCGCTGGCGGTCCCCGGGGAGCTTCACCTTGACCGGCGCGGGATCCGGCTGGTGGGACGACCCGATCAGCTCGGCCATCAGCGGGGCGATGGCGTCGCGCAGGGGAGCGAACAGGCGCTCGACCTCGGCGGCGCGCATGCCGGGCTCGTAATCCTCCATCAAGGCGTCGTACGGCTCGCCGCCCTGCGGAACGCCGTAGCACTCGACCTTGCGAAGCTGGAGCCGGAGGTGCTTCTCGAGCCACGGACGGAACGCCGCGAAGTCGCTGTCGATCCGCGCCTGTCTCCAGACCTCGAGCGCGAGCGAGCTGGTCTCGCTGATCTCGGCCACGAGCTCCGCGGGCAGTCGGGTCGCGCGGTCCCAGTCGCGTCGAATCTCGCGGAGGTTGGCGACCACCTCGGCGTCTGAGATCAGAACGGCGTCCGTCTCGCAGGCCGCGATCAGGTCCCCGACGGCGGGGTCCGTGAAGCGCCGGTGCGCGAGGGAAGCGATCAACGACAGCTCCTCGGCACGGAAGCCGGCCGCATCGGGCGGCATCATCGTCTCCTGGTCCCAGGACAGGAGCGCGCCGGTGGACTGCAGGATCGCGACCTCGCGCAGCCTCGATTTCAGCGTTTTATACGACTTGCTCAACAGATGCCTCCGCCTTCAGGATAACCCGTGTCGTCACGATTCTAGCTCGCCGTCCCCCGGGGAGACGACGGAACCATGGGTCTCTACAGCCGTCTGTTCGCGCGCTGCTACGACTCCCTCATGGCGCGCTACGAGGAGCACATCGCCGCCCGGAAGCGGGAGCTGTTCGCGCCGGTGAGCGGGACGATCGTCGAGATCGGTCCGGGAACGGGGGTGAACTTGCAATACGTGAAGGCGGGCTCGCGCTGGATCGGGATCGAGCCCAATCCTCACATGCACGCGGCGATCGCGAAGCGTGCGAAGGCGGCGGGCGTCGAGGCCGAGCTGCGGATGGCTCGCGCCGACGGGATCGACGTCGGGGACGCGGAGGCGGACGTTGTGGTCTCGACGCTGGTGCTGTGCTCGGTGCCCGATCTATCCCGGACCCTCGCCGAGGTCCGGAGGGTGCTCAAACCCACGGGCGAATTCCGGTTCATCGAGCACGTCGCGGCGCCGGCCGGGACGGGCTTGCGGCTCCTGCAGTCCGTGATCAAGCCCGCGTGGTACGCATTGGGGGACGGTTGTCGCATCGACCGCGACGTCGGCTCGGCGATCGAAGCGGCAGGGTTCTCGGAGCTTGCGCTCGACACGTTCCGCGTCCCGAGATCTCTCGTGCCGCCGTGGGTCTCGCCCCACATCATGGGGAGCGCGCGGCGTTGAGCGTCCCCCTCGCTAGGCCAACTTCCGCAGTTCGAGGCGAACTTGGGCCTTGAAGCGCGGCCGGCCGAGGGAGAAGTGTAGTGACGGCGCGCCGCGGAGTTGGAAAGCCGCGTGTGGTGCCGACCTACCCTCTTGAATCGAGCGTTGCGAGCGGCGATAAAGACGTCGGAGACGTCGATGTATCTTCGTCGCAGCACACGCCGCAAGAATGGAAAGGCGCACAGCTACTGGCGCTTGGTCCGCTCTGTTCGGCGCGGCGGGAAAGTCGTTCAGGAGACCGTCGTGCAGCTCGGCGAACTCGATGCGGAGGGCCGTGCTCGAGCGAAGATCCTCGCACGGCAGATCACGGGCGGCTACGTCCAAGCCTCGCTCTTCGAGGCGTCCGATTCGATTCTCGAGAGTGCTCGCATTCGCGTGGATCGAGTGCGTCTGGAGCGTGGTCGAGCATTCGGCAACGTGTGGTTGGCGTGGACGCTGTGGCAGGCGCTACGGCTCGATGCGGTGTGTCGCGAGTTTGTTGCCGGAAGGCCGGGAGTCGGTGGCGTGGTCGACGATGGCGGCGGTTCAGTTGATGGCGCGGTTGTGCGAGCCATCGAGCGAGCTGGCGATCGCGGAGCGGTGGTACGAACGGACGGCGCTGGAGGATTTGCTGGGAATGCCGGCCGAGCAGATCAACGAGGATCGCCTGTACCGGGCTCTGGACCGTGTGCTGCCGCACAAGGAGGCGATCGAGCGGCACCTGAAGACCCGGCTTGGTGAGCTGTTTGCGCTGGACTACGACCTGCTGCTGTACGACGTGACGTCGACCTATTTCGAAGGGTTGGCGGAAGGGAACGACCTCGCGCGGCGCGGGCACAGCCGGGACCATCGCCCCGATTGCAAGCAGGTGTGCTTGGCGCTGGTAGTGACGCGGGAGGGAATGCCGCTGGGCTACGAGGTTTTCGCGGGCAACCGTGTGGACGTGACCACGGTCGAAGAGACCGTGGAGACGATCGAGAGGCGATACGGTCTGGCGCGGCGGATCTGGGTGATGGACCGCGGCATGGTGAGCGCGGACAATGTGGCGTGGCTCAAGCAGTCGGGGCGGCGCTACTTGATCGGGACGCCGAAGTCCGATCTTCGGAAGTGGGCGCGGGAGATCGCAGAGGCAAGGGACTGGAAACAGGTCCGGGACGGTGTCGAAGCGAAGCTGTGCGTGGGTCCGGACGGGACCGAGCGTTTCGTCCTGTGCCGGTCGGTGGAGCGGCGCGAGAAGGAGAAGGGGATCCACGATCGATTTGCGGTCCGCATCGGAAGCGGATCTCGCCAAGCTGCGTCGCCGATTGGAGCGTGCGCAGCGTCGCGTCGACCGTGATCGTGTCCAGCGGCAGATCGGCCGGATGCTCGAGCGCAACCATCGCGCCGCCGCGCGCTACGACATCCGGACCGAAGACGACCCTGCACGGCCCTCGGGGCTACGCTTGGTCTGGTCGACGCGCCCCGAGTGGGAAGATTGGGCCCGCTACAGCGAAGGGTGCTACGTCCTGCGCACCAACATCGACGACTGGTCCGCCGAAGATCTGTGGCGCACCCATATCCAGTTGACGGAGGCGGAGGCTGCTTTTCGTATCCAGAAGAGCGAACTGTCGCTGCGGCCCGTGTGGCACCAGAAGGCCGAGCGCGTCAAAGCCCACGTCTTGGTGTGTTTCCTGGCCTACGTGCTGTGGAAGACGCTCGAGCAGTGGCAAAGACGAGCCGACCTCGGCAGCAGCCCGCGCCTGCTGTTAAACGAACTGGCCACGATCCAGAGCACAGACGTCGTACTGCCTCTCGTCGGCGAAAGCGACCGCGAACTCCGCGTCCGTTGCGTCGTGCGGCCCAGCCGCGCCCAAGCCGCCCTGCTGGATCGGCTCGGTCTGGAGCTACCCGAGCGCCTGAAGATCCCCGCGTCAATCGCCAAAATGTAGTGCCGACTTTCTGCCAAGAAGCGCGGAACGGCGCGCTCTGACCCTTCCAACTGCGGAAGTTGGGCTAGGCTTGGCCCGCGCGCTCGATGAAGCGCAGCAGCTCCTGCCGGCCGCCCCGCAGAATCGGCTCGCCGTCGCCGAGCAGCAGGGCCTCGAACTCGACTCCGGCGAGCCGTCGCAGCCCGTCGATCGCCCGGCCGGCATCGCGGATCATGGGTGCGGGCAACAAGGAGAGGGAGCCCGCCGGCTTCCCGAGGACCGCATCACCGACGATCAGCGCCCTCACCGAGCCATCGAACAGCAGCGCGCTCTCTCCCGGTGTCTTCGAGTGGCTCACCGTGTAAACCTTCAGACCGCACGGCAGCACGTCGCCGTTTCGAAAGGTGCGGTCCACCGGGATGTCCATCAGCTCGCGCTCGCTGTCGTGCACCAACACGGGACATCCGAAGGTCGCTCGCAGGGTTTCGGTCGCCCGCGTGTGGTGCTTGTTCGTCAGGATGACGGCAGCGGGCCGGCCTTCCCGCGCCATCTCCTGCAGGACGTCGTCGCTGGTCTTGGGCGGATCGATCACGACCGCCTCGCCGCCCGCGCGCACGTACCAGCCGTTGAAGTTCATGCTCTTCTCGGTGCTGTACACGGACCACGTGCGGATGCCCGGCACGATCTCTTTCATCGCTTCCCTCCCTGGGGCGCAACAACCCAGCATACACGCAGCGCGGCCTCGGGGTGCAGGCCGAGGGAGCCGGCACCTTGCCGGGGCCACGAGCGCAGGCGTATAGTGATCCCCAGCCCTCCTCCCGAACCGCGAGGAGATTCTGCATGGCCGGGACGACACCTCATTCGACGGCTCCGGAGCATGGAAGCTGGCGCCCCTTTCAGCAGCCAGCGAGCGACAGCAGCCGCCCGACGGACCAGCAGAAGAGGCAAGGGCGCCACCCGTGCAGTGTTGCCCCTGTGCAACTCGGACGAGCCCGCGAGCTAGTCCTGCGGTACGAGGAACCTACCGTGATGCCCCCACAAAACACGTCCGTTTTTCGACAGGTCTGCGGGCACCATCTCGCAGTTCTGTCGACATCTTGTTATACGTACAAGACTCCAAGGTCACGGAGAATCACCGAACCCGGAGTCTTCCGAAAGTAGCAGTAGTCGCGACGCTATGCTCGTGATCGCCAGCAACGGCTCTGGTCGTCACCCGGGGCCTGTCGTTGGGCAGTTGCCACGCTTCGATAGCCAGCCGACGACAGGCTTCCGAAGATCGTGCTCCGCGCGGGCCGCGTTGTTCCCGCAGCGGTGAAAAGGTCCCGTTGCCAACAGCCGCAGGCGGCGGCTTGGTCCCGGTCGTGACCGCGAGGCGTATCATGGAAGCTGAGATGTTCGGCGGCAATCGTGCTGGCCGTGGTCGGTGTTTCCGGCGAGGGGGGTGTGCGAGTTGACGCATAACACGCGCGTGCACCCGCCCGTCACACCCTCGCGGTGGGGCTTTGGTGCTCGAGGCGAATTCGGTTGCTGGCCGCTCGGGCGGCCGGCGGGTGACGCGCATCGTTAGACGTCCTGAAGAACACGGTGAGAAGCTCATACCTGCTTGTTGTGGTGGCCACGCTATCGATGGTGCCGTCGTGCGCGATTCGGCAGTCCGAGTCCCAGATTCCAGAATGTCGCCCGCTGGCCCAGCCTATGCGAGTCGCGTCGGGCGCAGTGTCAATCGAGTGCGCCCCAAGACCTGGCCTGTCGTCCGATCTCGACTGCACGATTCGGGATGCGGCCGGTGTGGTAGCCAAGATCGGCGTCTTCCTGTTCGCGGATCGCCGAGAGCAGCCGGGATTCGACCCGACGGCCGCGAGTTCCTACGAGAGCTGGGACGGTTGTTACGTCATCGTCCTGCGGGATGGGAGTAGACTTGAGGAAGTCGAGATCATCTCCTCGTACACCGGCGCGAAGGCGCGTTCAGAGGGGACGGAATGAGCGGAGGCAGGACGTCTCCTAACAACCGCATGCAGGCGGCGGCGGGCGGGGCGGCCGTACTGAAGCGTCACGTCGGGCATTCGCCCGCCGCGCCTGATGCGGGGCGTTAGGTGCACGGAAGAAGAGCGCTAAGATGAACGCGACAATCCGATCGTGGCCCCAGCGTCTCGCCGCCGCGGTCATCGTCTCTAGCGTTGCCTCCCTTTGCTCGGCCCCCCCGAGGTCCGCTCTTCCCAACGATGGTCCGCTCGTGAAGGCGTGCGAGATCCGACTGACCGAGATGGGGAAGTTGGCGCGATTCCGGGTGACGCTTCAGTATGAGATCACGA
>Ga0302046_10002001_pt1 | contig 19102 bp, 16 predicted proteins | sample RVTome_11_FD_200261 | JGI IMG/M metagenome (GOLD analysis project Ga0302046, IMG submission 200261) | Soil microbial communities from uranium-contaminated site in the Upper Colorado River Basin, Wyoming, United States - RVT147D111 (version 2) ...
GGTTGACCAATCCCAGGTCGACGGAGTAGACGTAACCGCTGATCGCCTCGATGAGCAGGTTCGAGCCATAGCGGTAGCGCCGCACGTTCGGGTAGCCCGGCACCGGCTCGAAGTTCTGTTCACCCAACGCACCGAACACGTCGCTGATTGGTTGCCGAACGTAAATCTCCAGGGGCCGCGGTGTGCCCGTGAACTGCACGGGATTCGGTTGCTCGGTGTACGTGGGTCCCGAGACCAGGACGAGGATGATGACGAGGGCCGCAATGACGAAAGGCCCTCCGCGGGACAGGATCTTCGACGCATCCGGGAGATCTTCCAACACGTCATTGACGCGTTCCAGGATCGTTGGTTTACGCAGGGCGGCTTCGAGGTTGTCATCGATCGGTTGGCTGGCTTCCGCCAGCTCCCGCATCATCACGGCCTGGCTCTTCCGCCCCTCCCGATCCTGGACACACGCCGGGCATCCCCGTGGATTCTCGTCGTTGAAAGGAATTCCGTGCGTGGGACACCTGACCAGTGCCATTATTCCTCTAGAGCCTGGGCAGTGTCACGCCGTGTTGTGCCTGGTATTTACCCTTTTTGTCTGCATACGAGGTCTCGCAGATATCGTCCTCGTCGGCCTCAAAGAACAGCACTTGCGCAATGCCTTCGTTGGCATAGATCCGGGCGGGAAGGGGGGTGGTGTTCGAGATTTCGAGGGTCACGTTTCCTTCCCACTCCGGCTCGAACGGGGTGACATTGGTGATGATTCCACATCTGGCATAGGTGCTCTTCCCAACGCAGATGGTCAGGACGTTTCGGGGGATCCGGAAGTACTCTACTGACCGGGCCAAGGCGAACGAGTTCGGCGGAACCACGCAGGTGTTGCCCTCGTGTTCCACGAACGAATCCTCGGCGAAGTCCTTTGGATCGACGATCGAGGATCGTACATTCGTGAAGATACGGAACTCGTGTGCTACGCGCATGTCATATCCATATGAGGAGAGACCGTAGCTGATTGCCCCCGAGCGAACCTGTGACTGCTCAAACGGCTCTATCATGCCGTGTTTCAGGGCCATCTGTCGAATCCAGCGGTCTGATTTGATGGACATATCCTAGACGCGTGTGGGTCGAAAATCACGAACGCCGCCCGGTCCGGGCAGGAGAACTTCGGGTCAGCCAGCGTGACCGTAAAGATACGTCGCTTCGTCGCTTACGCCACTTCAGGTTGCTTGACACCCCGTCTCTGCACCAAGTAGGTTTCACCCGCCTGAGTACGTGAAATTTTTCACGAGCGCGCCCAATAGAGGATGCTTACCGAGTACGTACCCGTTCTTCTGCTGACCTCCTTTGTGATCGTCAACGCGATCGGCATGATCGTGCTTTCGCAGCTGGTTTCACCCCAGCGTCCCACGTCACTCAAGGGAGCACCGTACGAGTCCGGCATGCCGCCGCTCGGGGGGACCCGGGAGCGCTTCAGCGTAAAGTTCTACCTCATTGCGATGCTGTTCATCGTCTTCGACATAGAAGTCGTTTTTCTCATCCCTTGGGGGGTGGCGTTCAGACAGCTCGGGCTTGAAGGCCTCGTGGCGATGGCTGTGTTCATCGCCGTCCTCGAGGTAGGTCACGCATACGCGTGGAAGAGAGGAGCCCTGGAATGGGACTAAACGACCCCAAAGCCCCAACGGAACCGAAATCCACCGTCGTCTCCCAGGTTTCGCCGAATTGGGTCACGACCCGCCTCGATTTTCTGGTAAACTGGGCCCGATCGAACAGCTTGTGGCCGATGCCCTTTGGGACGGCCTGTTGTGCCATCGAATTCATGGCGACGGCAGCCAGCCGATTCGACCTGGCACGGTTTGGAATGGAGCGGATGAGCTTTTCACCACGCCAGGCTGACGTGCTGATTTGTGCGGGCCGCTTGCCGTTCAAGCTCTCCCCTGTGATCCGCCGGATTTACGATCAGATGCCACAGCCAAAGTGGGTAATCTCGATGGGAGCGTGTGCGTCCACCGGCGGCATCTTCGACAACTACGCCATGGTCCAGGGCATTGATACGGTCGTCCCCGTCGATGTCTACGTACCGGGGTGTCCGCCACGGCCGGAGGGTCTGTTGTACGGGATTCTGCTGCTTCAGAAGAAGGTCCGTGGCGAATCCTTGGCCGACCGGTCCATTCGGGACGAACAGTTGTTGAATGAAGGGGGAATGCGCCTGCCGCCGGACGTTGTCGACGAGTTGTCCGAGCCCTTTGGAAATTCGATTCACCAGACGCGATCGGCATGAACTCGTGAATCCGACGGTTGCGATGCTGCGCCAGCAGTTCGGCGACAAGATTGACCGGGCGGAGGTCTCGTGCGGGGACACGATTGTCTACGTCCGCAAGTCCGTGCTGATCGCCGTCATGCGCTGGCTCAAGGAATCGCCGGATCAGGATTATCAATACCTCGCGGATATCACGGCGGTGGAGTATCGCGATGGAGAGAGACCATTGGAGATTGTCTACGAACTCTTTTCGTTGCAGAAACTCACCCAGCTGCGAGTCAAGGTGGAGCTGGACAAGGCCAGAGCCTTAGCCCTTCCGTCAGTCGTCTCACTGTGGAAAGGGGCTAACTGGTTGGAGCGCGAAGTCTACGACATGTTTGGGGTTCAGTTCGAGAACCATCCGGACCTCAGGCGAATCCTGATGTGGGAGACGTACGCGGAGGGACATCCCCTGCGCAAGGATTTCCCGCTTCGTGGTCGCTTCTCGCGTTCAGAGCAGGTGCGGCAGGCGTTGAACGCCAACCCGGAAGCGCACTATTCCATGGAAGAGCTGTCCATCGCCGAAGCGTATGTGGATCTCCCGCCTGAAATGCGTGACCGCCTGGCCCGTGGCGAACGAGGTCGTATTCCCGACCCGGGCGACGAGTAGCCCATGGGCCAGAAACGGACCGTGGAACTGGACGTGGCAACCCCCGGTGTGAATGAGGCTGGGGAGGCGCAACGATATCCGCTTGGTGTGGGGCGTGCACCATCATTCATTGATGACAGCGAGCCGGCACTGGGCGGCGACCATATGCTGGTCAACATCGGTCCCCAACACCCCGCGACACACGGCGTATTGCGTCTGGTCGTCGAACTCGATGGTGAGGTGGTGAAGCGCGTCATACCCCATGTAGGGTATCTGCATTCGGGCTTCGAGAAGCTGGGTGAATATCGACACTACAACCAGCTCATCCCGCTGACGGATAGGATGGACTACCTCGCGCCCATGTCCAATAACGTGGGACTCGCGCTCGCAGCAGAAAAGTTGATGGGGCTCGAAACCACTGAACGCTGTAAGGTCCTGCGGGTGATTGCTTGCGAGATGAGTCGGATTATCTCGCACCTGGTGTGGATGGGAACGACCGCGATTGATATCGGCGCCTTTACACCGTTCCTCTGGTGTTTCCAGCAGCGCGAAATCATCTACAACCTGCAGGAGATGTGGACCGGGGCCCGTCTGACAACGAGCCTGACGCGAGTTGGCGGACTGATGGCCGATATCCCGGACGGGTTCGAGAACGGCCTGCGTCAGTTCTGCGCCAACTTTCCCAAAGTTCTGGATGAAGTCGATCGGATGCTTACGCGGAACGGCATCTGGGTGGGACGGACCCAGGGAATTGGCGTGTTGAGTGGTGAGGACGCTATCAACTATTCCTTGTCCGGACCCATGCTGCGGGCGAGTGGTGTGCCCTATGATGTACGAAAGGATCGGCCGTACCTGGACTACGAGACCTACGACTTCGAGGTCCCTATTGGTGAACACGGAGACGTGTACGATCGATTCCTGTGCCGGTTCGAAGAGATGCGTCAGTCGACGCGTATCCTCGAGCAGGCATTGGATCGCCTGCCCGCCGGTCCCATCAATATTGACGATCCGCGCGTGATTCTGCCGGGCAAAACCGCGGCCATGAGCGACATGGAAGCGATGATCTTCCATTTCAAGCAGGTGATGGAAGGTGTGCCCGCGCCGGTGGGTGAGGCGTACCTGCCGATCGAAGGGCCAAAAGGAGAGTTAGGCTACTATCTCGTTTCCGACGGAACGGCAAAGCCGGTTCGCTGGCGCGTACGACCGCCGGCGTTCATCAATCTGGCCGCTCTGCCCGAGATGGCCGAGGGTCATATGCTGTCGGACCTGATCGCGATCAATGCAAGCGTAGACATCGTCATGGGAGAGGTTGATCGGTGAGCGGTCGGGTGGTCGGGTTTCAAGCTCCTAGCCGTGCGCCCCATCACCTCCCGACACCCGCCGTGAGTGCGGCGCGTCGCGGGCACCGGTGAACGAGAGACACGACCACGCACGGGGGATTTTGGGGGATTGACAGTTGTTGGCACGTTGTACCCTTGCACGGCCCACGGCCCACGGCAGCTTAAACGCGTAACCGATGGCTCTAATGGAAGCGACAGGTAAGTACGCCCCGATCTTTGTCGGGGAAAAAAAGAGCGAACTGGAAAACATCCTCGAGCGCTACCCGACGAAACAGGCAGCGCTACTGCCAGCACTGTGGATCGTGCAGAACGAACGGGGTTGGATATCCGATGATGCGATGGCTGAAGTGGCTGCAGTACTCGAGATTACGGCCGCCTATGTCAAAGGTGTCGTTTCGTTCTACACGATGTATCACCAACATCCCGTCGGCAGAACATTCGTTCAGATTTGCACTACGACACCGTGCAACTTGTGTGGTGCTGAGGAGGTGGTACGCTCCTTTCTGGAACACACAGGGTGTGGCGAGTTGGGTGCTACTTCACCGGACGGAGGGTTCACGGTGATCGAGGTCGAGTGTCTTGGCGCCTGTGGGTTTGCCACGCCGGTCATGCTGAACGAAGACTTTCTCGAAGACATCACGCCGGACAAAGTTCCGGCACTGGTGGCGAAATACAGATCCGGCGCTGCAATCTGATCGATGGGATATCCACATCCGCCCCACGCGAAAGAGACCATCGTCCTCAGTCAATACTTTGGGGATGCGGAAGCCCGGACCCACGCGGGTTGGGTGAAGCGCGGAGGGTATGAAGCGCTCCGCAAAGTGCTGGCCATGGAACCCGCGGGGGTCGTGGATGCGGTCAAGGAGTCCGGTCTGCGGGGGCGGGGCGGCGCTGGTTTTCCCACGGGCCTCAAGTGGTCCTTCATGCCCAAGGAAAAAACCAGGCCTCACTACCTCTGCTGCAACGCAGACGAATCAGAACCCGGGACCTTCAAGGATCGCGAGATCATGCGATGGACACCGCATGCGCTGATCGAAGGCTGCGCCATCGCCCAGTACGCGATTCAGGCGGAAATCACTTACATCTATATACGGGGTGAGTTCACCGAACCCCTGCGAGTCATGGAGGCAGCTCTTGCCGAGGCGTACCGTGAGGGCGTACTCGGCGACAACGCGATGGGATCCGGCAAACGGCTCGATATGTACATTCACAAGGGAGCCGGCGCCTATATTTGCGGCGAAGAAACCGCTCTCATGAACTCGATCGAAGGACGGCGCGGTAACCCGCGTATCAAGCCTCCCTTTCCGGCCGCCTCTGGTGTATTTGGCAGGCCCACCACCATCAATAACGTCGAGACCCTTGCAGCGGTGCCGCACATCATCAACCGCGGAGCCGAATGGTACAAGGGGCTCTGCCTCGCCAATCCCAAGAGCGTGGGAACCAAGCTGTTCAGCGTGTGCGGACATGTACAACGGCCCGGAAATTATGAGGTCACCATGGGAGTGCCGTTGGCCGATCTGATCTACGACCTGTGCGGCGGTGTGCCGGAGGGGAGGTCGCTCAAAGCCTGCATTCCGGGTGGTTCGTCGGTTCCCATCTTGAACCGGGAAGAGACCGAGGCGTGCAAACTGGATTACGAGGGGTGTGTGGAGCAGGGGACCATGCTCGGTTCCGGGGGAGTGATCGTGTTCGATGACAGTGCCGATATGGTCTATCAGGTGATGCGACTGGCGCGGTTTTACGCTCATGAGTCCTGTGCACAGTGCACGCAGTGTCGTGAGGGAACTGCATGGACCGTGCGGATTCTCGAGAGAATCCTTGCGGGGCAGGGCGAGAGTAAGGACCTGGACCTTCTGCTGGATCTGGCGGAACAGATGACGGGCAAGACGATCTGCGTGCTTTCTGATTCGTGCGCGGCACCTGTGGTGAGTGGGATCAAGAAGTTCAGGTCGGAATTTGAGGCATACATCGTGGGGAAACCGTCGGTCGCCGCGGTGGGATAGGAAAAAATGGCTGAACAGGAACTTGTCACAGTTACGATCGAAGGTGTGGAGATCCAGGTGCCCAAGGGCATCACGATCCTCGAAGCGGCCAAGCGAGCAGGCGTGCTGATACCGCACTACTGCTATCATCCTGGTCTACCAATCGCCGGCGTATGTCGGATGTGCCTGGTGCAGGTCGAGGGCGCACCGAAACTTGCCATCGGCTGCGCCACACAGGTCGCTGACGGACAGGTCGTGAATGTGTTCGTGGATGAGGCGGAAAAGGCACGGCAAAGCGTCCTCGAGTTCCTGTTGATCAACCATCCGCTCGACTGCCCGATTTGTGACCAGGCTGGCGAGTGTGAGCTGCAGGACTATGTCTTTCAGGAGGGACGTGCTCGAAGCCGGTACGGGGAGTACCCCAAGCGTTTCAGTCCGGTGGAAGACTTCGGTGGGGATGTTCTCTATGTGCCTAACCGGTGTATCCTGTGCACTCGGTGTGTGCGCTTCATGGATCACGTTGCCGAGGAATCGGTCCTGAACGTGAGCGAACGTGGTGATCGTGCATTTATCGGCATCCACCCTGATGCCGAACTGGATCACCCGTGGGCCGGCAACGTCGTGGATCTGTGTCCAGTTGGTTCGCTCCTGTCAAAGGACACGCTGCACAAGGCTCGCGCGTGGGAATTGGATAAGACGCCCGGCATCTGCACGAGTTGCTCACAAGGGTGCAATATCAATCTGGATACCCGGAATGATGTCGTGGTTCGTCTGCGTCCACGGTCCAACGATGCAGTGAATCGGTTCTTCATGTGTGATCATGGTCGTCATTCCTACCGCTGGTTCAATCGGGGCGATCGCATCGAGGCGCCGCTCGTAAAGCGGGGGAGCACGCTGGTCGCCACGGACTGGGATTACGCTATCGCCGAACTGGCGACATTGATAAAGGGGGTCCGCGGCAAAGGGATTGCGCTCGTTTCTCCAAATACATCCAATGAAACCCTGTATCTGGCCAAGCGGTTGTTTGCCAACCTCGATTGGCACGGCGTATTTCGTGTTGAACGGGTCGATGGGGACGTGCCGCTGAACGGTGTCCCGAACCTCGCCCTCCGACGGGAACGGGCGGCGAACGTCGTTGGCGCAACCTCACTCGGGTACCAAGAGGCCTTCGAGAAGGCAGTCGAGACAATCAGCGACGCCGCGTTGCTCCTTATTGTCGATGATCTGTTGGAAGGGATTGAGGCAACGATATTGAGCCAGGCGGAGAATCTGATATATCTCGGCACAGTGCTTCCAGACGTGGCGCGGGGCGCTGCCGTGGTGCTTCCAACGAGCAATGTGGCAGAGGAGGATGGGACGTTGGTCAATCGTGATGCACGGGTGCAGCGGTATCTGCAGGCAAAGGCACCACCCGGGATGGCGCGCCCGGGATGGTGGATACTCGATGAGGTGCTCGCCGAGCTGGGTGACGGGACTCCCCTGGGAAGTGCTGGTGCAGTATTCGAGGCAATGGCCGCATCTGAATCTGGTTTTTCCGGCCTCTCCTATGAGAAGCTCGGCTTGCGGGGCGAGGTACTGAACCAGACGCCGGTGGCGACGACCTGATGACACCTGAGCTGAAGGGATTTCTCCTCATCTCCAGCTTCAAAATCCTCGCCGTCTTTACGACGCTGCAAGTCGGCGTGATGATGGTGATTTGGGCGGAAAGGCGGGTGTCAGCCTGGAAACAGGGACGCCTGGGGCCGAATCGTGTGGGACCCGCCGGGCTGTTCCAGTCCATCGCTGACGGGATCAAGAACATCTTCAAGGAAGAAACGTGGCCGACTGAGGCCAATCGGACGCTGTTTCTCCTTGCGCCCATTGCTTCGTTCATACCGGCGATGCTGACCATCGCCGTGGTGCCCATTGCATCGCCTCTGCCGCTCAGTTTCGACTTCACGCTTCCCGTGTTTGGCCAGTTTGCGCATTCTGGCCCGGTGCCGATGATCATTGCCGATCTCCCAATCGGCTTGCTTTATGTCCTGGCGGTTGGCAGTCTCGGCGTGTACGGTATCGTACTCGCGGGTTGGTCATCCAACAGCAAGTATGCGCTGCTTGGTGGATTGCGCGCCAGCGCGCAGATGGTGAGCTACGAAGTGGCGCTGGGATTCAGCGTTGTGACGATCCTGATCCTGGCCGGCAACGTAACCTTGTCCGAGATTGTGCAGGTCCAACAGGACTCGGTTTGGTTTATCCTGGCATTGTCCCTTGGCTTTGTACTCTTTTATGTCAGTGCGCTCGCTGAGACAAACCGACTGCCGTTTGATATGCCGGAGTCCGAATCGGAGTTGATCACGGGGTATCACACGGAATACAGCTCGATGAAGTTCTCGATGTTCTTTATTGCGGAATATACGCACATCATCGTGGGATCGGCGCTGATTGCCACGCTGTTTTTCGGAGGGTGGGACATCCCGTTTACGTCGTGGGACAACACCAACCCGTCCGTCCTGAAGACCGTGTTGACGCTGGGTGCGTTTTCACTGAAAACGCTCTTTTTCATCTACACCTTCATCTGGATTCGCTGGACGCTTCCGCGATTTCGATTCGATCAGCTCATGGCGTTGGGGTGGAAATTTCTGCTGCCGCTGTCGTTGAGTTACGTCATGGTTATCGCGCTCACCGTGTGGGTGCTCGACCAGATCGATATCGGCGTGAGCACGACCGGCGGCCTCGTACTCTTCGGGTTGAACCTGATCATACTGTTCATAACATTCGGTGTGCTCGACCGCGGGCGTATCATTAAGGGGTCAGGTTACACCAGAGTCGGAGCATCATGGCAATAACCGTAAAAACCGTGACACGGTCGAACGAGGAGGTGAGTTATCTCCGTGCGACACTCAAGGGCATGGGACTCACCTTTCAGCACTTGTTCCGGCCGAAAGTCACCATGCAGTATCCCGAGCAGAAGTCAGACGAAGATTGGTCGATTTCCGACCGCTGGCGGGGGACCCACCGTATGCTCACGGACGAGCAGGGACGTGCTAAATGCGTGGCGTGCGGTCTCTGTCCGCAAATATGTCCGGCCAACTGTATCAAACTGGTTCCGGGTGAAGACGAAGAAGGCAACCGTTACCCACTGATATACGAAATCGACGAATTCCGCTGCGTGTTCTGTGGGTACTGCCAGGAGGTCTGCCCCGAGGAAGCGATTCACGTCGGTGTGCACTACGAAAACGCCGAGTACAGCCGCGACCGGTTTGTGTACGACCTGGAACGACTCTGTGCGCAGTCGCATCCGGTCTCATCGTTATGGGACCCCTCGGACCCGAAGGGGCAATAGCCGAGTGACCACCGCGTTGTTCTGGTTTTTTGCCGGCCTGGCGATTGTCGCCGCGTTTCTCTGCGTGACGCGGCGAAGCCCCGTCGCGAGCGCGTTGTGGCTCGTACTCTCCATGTTCTCCCTGGCGGCCATCTACGTTCTGTTGGATGCCCACTTTATTGCCGCCGTGCAGGTCATGGTGTATGCAGGTGCCATCATGGTCCTGTTCCTGTTCGTGATCATGCTTCTCAATCTCGGGGCAGACAGCTCAACGGATATGGTTGGCTGGCCCGGACGGGTGATCGCCGGCGTGCTGGCCGTGGTGATGGTGATCGAACTGTGGGCTGTGCGCCAAATGCTGCCAGATGCCGGCCTGACGCTGCCAGCCGGTGAGCTGCAACGCATGACGCAGGAGCAAGGGGCCGTCACCCTCGTGGCTGAACCACTCTTTCGCGACTACCTCGTCCCATTCGAGATCACGGGTGTCTTGTTACTCGCCGCCACGGCGGGCGCCATCGTGCTCGCGAAACGGAGGCTCTAGTGCTCGGCCCCTCTCTTGGCGTATCCGCCGTCCTGTTCAGCATCGGCGTGATGGGCGTCCTGCTGAGACGAAATGTGATCATCATCTTCATGTGCGTCGAACTCATGCTCAATGCGGTGAATCTCACCTTCATCGCGCTGGCTCAACAGTTGGGGCCTGACGGACAAGTGATCGTCTTCTTTGTGATGGCTGTTGCGGCGGCCGAAGTGGCAATCGGTCTCGCCATTATCATCGCCGTGTATCGACACCGTGAGTCGGTAGACCTGCGACGCTTCAACCTCCTCAAGGGATAATGCCCCAAGCCGTCGATCTCGTCTGGCTCGTCGTTCTCCTCCCCTTCCTCGGATTTCTGGTCAACGGGTGGATCAGTTTTTTCCGACCTGAAGCCAGGACCGCGGTCAGTGCTGTCGGTGTCGGAGTGCTCGTGGCAGCTTTTGCGGCAGCCCTGGCGGTTGCCCTGGGTGTGAGCGACGCCGGACACGGTGAGCCGACTATCGTGCACCTCTGGCAGTGGATGCCGGTGGGAGCCCTGCAACTCGATCTGGCGTTTCAGGTCGACGAGCTGTCGGCGGTCATGCTGCTCGTGGTAACGGGCGTAGGCTCGCTGATTCATGTCTTCAGCGTCGGCTACATGCGGACCGACCCGGGGTACCCGAGGTACTTCGCGTATCTGAACCTGTTCGTATTCTTCATGCTGGTGCTGGTGCTTGGCGCGTCCTTCCCGGTGTTGTTCATCGGATGGGAGGGCGTCGGGTTGTGCAGTTATCTGCTGATCGGGTTCTGGTACACGGATCACGTGAACGCTACCGCCGGCAAGAAGGCGTTCATCATGAACCGAATCGGCGATTTCGGGCTCCTGATCGCCATGTTCATGATCTTCCGCTCCACGGGATCGCTTGACTTTCGGACGGTGTTCGATGCCGCACCGACGACGTTTGCCGTCGGAGGCGCCACGGTCACCCTTATTACGCTGTTCCTGTTCCTGGGGTGCGTCGGCAAATCGGCGCAGATTCCGCTCTATACCTGGTTGCCGGACGCGATGGCTGGTCCTACGCCCGTCTCCGCGTTGATTCATGCGGCGACCATGGTGACGGCGGGGGTCTACCTGGTCGCGCGGAGCAACGTGCTGTTTGCCATGGCACCCGTTTCGAGCGCGGTCGTCGCGGGCGTGGGTGCGATCACTGCCCTCTTTGCCGCGACGATTGCGTTGAAACAGTGGGACATCAAGAAGGTTCTGGCGTACTCAACGGTGTCTCAGCTCGGCTATATGTTCCTGGCCGTGGGCTTGGGCGCCTATGCGGCGGGCGTCTTTCACCTCGTCACGCACGCGTTCTTCAAGGCCCTGTTGTTCCTGGGGGCGGGCAGTGTGATTCATGGAATGCATCACGCCTATCACGCCACGCACAACGAGAACGACGCCCAGGATATGCGAAACATGGGTGGGCTCCGATCCGCAATGCCGTGGACTGCCGCACTGATGTGGATTGCGACCGCCGCCATTGCAGGCATTCCTCCCTTGTCGGGTTTCTTTTCGAAGGACGGGATTCTCGCAGCGGCGTTCGCACGGGGCCACGATGCGCCAATCTTCATCGTGATGTGGGCCATTGGAGCCGTCTCCGCTCTCCTCACCGCCTTCTACATGACCCGCCTCATGCTCTACACGTTCCACGGTCCCAGTCGCACGGGGGAAGACGAACAGGATCATCTGCGTGAAGCGCCGTGGGTCATGACCGGTCCTCTGGCGGTCCTCGGTGTCCTGGCGGTGGTCGGCGGCCTCTTGAATTTGCCACACATTGCTCCGGCCGGCGCCGCATGGCTTGAACATTGGCTCGAGCCGGTCACGGACGCGGGAAGCGCGTACTGGGCGGAGATTCATCTCGAGGTTGCGACGGAATGGCTTCTGCTCGGCGGAGCCACGGTGATTGCCGTCGTCGGCATGCTCGGTGCCTGGTTCATGCTCAAACCGGAGCGGCTGGAGCCGGCGGCCGCGGCGACCGACGAATCCGGATTCCAACGCGTTCTCAAAGACAAGTATTACATCGATGAACTGTACGACGCGATCTTTGTCCGTCCGTTGGTATGGCTGTCGAGGAGGGTCTTATGGAAGTCGGTAGACGACGGCGTCATTGACGGTGTCGCGGTTAACGGATCTGCGAAGTTGAGTCAGTTCGCGGGCTGGATCGGGACACGTTTCCAGACCGGACGTGTGGGGACCTACATCCTGGCCTTCGTGATTGGGGCACTCGTCCTGATTCGTGCGGTGATGAGATAGTCATGGCGAATTTCCTGCTATCGATTGGTTACAGTACGTGGGTGCTTGACGTCCTGATGATCCTACCGGTGATCGGGGCGGGTGTCGTGCTACTTGGGGGTGAGGCAACTGCAAAGCGGACTGCTCTGTGGGTGGCCCTGGCGGAGTTTGTGGTCTCCGCTGGCTTGTGGTGGGCGTTTGATGCCGGGAGCTCAGCGGTGCAGTTCGAAGTCATGCATAGCTGGATTCCTGCATGGGGGATAACCTATCACCTGGGGGTCGACGGTATTTCCCTGTTCATGGTTCTGCTCACGACGTTCACCACTCCGCTCGCTGTGCTTGGAAGCTGGAACTACATCAAAGAGTATGAACGCGCCTTTTACGCCCTGCTCCTCGTGCTGACAACGGGAATGTTGGGCGTTTTCATGGCTCTCGATCTCTTCGTGTTTTACGTCTTCTGGGAGGTCATGCTCATCCCCATGTATTTCATCATTGGGGTGTGGGGAGGGCAGCGCCGGATCTACGCGGCCATAAAGTTCTTTGTCTACACGTTTGCCGGTTCGCTGCTGATGCTGATCGCGATCCTTGTGATGTATTTCGTGGTGGGCCAGGCAACCGGAACCTATTCTTTCGCGTACCAACATCTCCTGAGCAATGTCTCCGCCGTCAGCGATTGGGCGTTCTGGTTGTTCGTTGCTTTTGGCGTCGCATTCGCCATCAAAGTACCCATGTTCCCGTTTCACACGTGGCTCCCCGACGCGCACGTCGAAGCGCCCACGCCCGGATCGGTGATTCTGGCGGGTATTCTGTTGAAGATGGGAACGTATGGATTCCTACGGTTTGCCCTGCCGTTTTTCCCGGGTACCGCACTCGACCCAACCGTTGCAACCGTTGTGGTGACGCTTGCCGTGGTTGGCGTGATCTACGGCGCGCTGGTTGCCATGGTACAGCCGGATTTCAAGAAGCTCATTGCGTATTCGTCCGTGAGTCATCTCGGGTTTGTCATGCTTGGCATTTGGGCATTGACCGAGCAAAGTATTCAGGGTGCAATCATCATCATGATCAATCACGGCATTTCAACCGGCGCGCTCTTCTTTCTGGCGGGAATGCTCTATGAGCGGAGACACTCGAGGGCTATCAGCGATTTTGGAGGGATTGCCCGTGTTGTGCCGGCGTTTGCGGCCGTGTTGACTTTTGTCGCACTCTCTTCAATCGGACTGCCCGGCACAAACGGCTTTATCGGCGAGTTCCTTGTTCTCCTCGGGTCGTTCAGTGCCTATCCAGTCGCGACCACGTTCGCGACAACAGGCGTGGTCTTCGCCGCCGCCTATCTGTTGTGGGCACTGCAGCGCATGTTGTTTGGCAAGGTCGTTCATGCTGAGAATGAGGATCTTCCCGACCTTTCGCGTCGCGAATTGATCGTGTTGGCACCGTTGCTGGCGTGTATCATCTGGATCGGTGTCTACCCGAAGCCGTTCCTGCGGAGGATGGAAGCGTCAACACAGTCCCTGATCGAGCGTACGCTTGACCCGCCACCACCAGCACGAGCCGATGGAGCCGAAGAATGACCCCGATCGACGTCGCGAGTCCGGCGGGGATGATCATCGGGTTGTTACCCGAGGCGGTGCTGAGTTTTTGGGGTATCGTGGTCCTCCTCGTGGCCGGCGCGAGACACCGCAGCCAGGAGGACCAACGGTTGGCTGGCCATCTGGCGTTGGTTGGGCTCGTCAGCGCGCTGCTGGTCACGATGTATCTGTGGGTGGAGCGCCCGGGCCTCGCTGGTCTGGCGCACATGGTTTCCATCGACTCATTCAGGTATGTGGCGACGGCCGTCATTCTCGGCGGGGCGATCATGGCGGTTGTGGTATCGCTGGGTTATCTGGGTCGGGAGGGTATTCTGATCCCGGAGTACTACGCGCTGCTGTTGTTCGGTGTCGTGGGTATGACGCTCCTGTGCGCGGCGTCCGACCTCATCACCGTCTTCCTCGGTATCGAGTTGATGTCCTTGTGCGTTTACGTTCTCGTGGGCGTAGACAGGCGCAGCAGCGCAAGCGCTGAAGCGGCACTCAAGTATTTTCTGCTGGGCGCCTTCGCGGCCGGGTTCCTGCTCTATGGCATCGCTCTGATCTTTGGCGCGACCGGAACGACCAACCTCACGATAATTGCGGCACGCGTAACGAGCCTCGGGTTGGAAACCAATGTGATGTTGCTGGCCGGGGTGGGGTTACTGCTGGTTGGGTTTGCTTTCAAGGTGGCTGCGGTGCCTTTTCACATGTGGACGCCGGATGTCTACGACGGTGCCCCAACACCCGTGACGGCGTTTATGGCAGCGGCGGTGAAGGCTGCGGCGTTTGCCGCGATGGTGCGCGTTTTCACCGTGGCATTTGCCGATGCCGCCCACACGTGGCAGGGCGCGATGTGGTGGCTCGCGCTCATAACAATGTTGGGTGGCAACCTCATGGCGCTGTCACAGCGAAACGTGAAGCGCATGCTCGCCTACAGCTCGATCGGACATGCGGGTTACCTGTTGGCGGCGGTTGCTTCCAATACCATTGCCGGGGCCGGTGCGTTTCTGTTCTATGCCATCGCATACACCCTGATGACCATCGGCGCATTCACGGTCGTGGGCATGGCCGGGCGGAACGGTGAGCGCGACCTGACGGCCGAGGATCTTGCTGGTCTCGGACGAGTAAAGCCGTGGCTGGCTTTCGCGATGGCCGTGTTCATGTTGTCATTGCTCGGGTTTCCCGGAACGGCTGGCTTCATTGGCAAATGGTTGATTCTGATGTCCGTTGTGGAGTCCGGACAATGGGGGCTGGCGTTGGGGCTCGTCGTCGCCAGCCTGATCTCGGCAGGGTTCTACCTTCCGGTGATCATGCAGATGTATATGCGTCCGGTGGTGGGTGAACAAGCACACCAGCAGGTCGTCGCGAACAACACGACTCGCGTGGTCGTGGCGGTCGCTGCGGCGCTGTTGATCTGGTTTGGCCTGCGGCCCAATGAGATGCTGGCCGTGAGTGAAGATGCAAGTCGGGACCTGGTGAGCAGGGAAACGTTGACACTCGAGAGGAGTCAAGCCATAGATCCGGGCCGGCCGTAGACCACGCTGCGTGGCGGGCTGTAAATGACAACATCGAGGGTCGCCGTGCATATACCAGAACAGATCTTTCGAGAGTACGATATCCGCGGCGTCGTCGGCACCGAATTGACGCCGCAGCTTGCGCATGGCATTGGTCGAGCCGTCGAAACACTGACACGGCGCAAGGTTGGTCGCGCGCCGCGGATCGCGATAGGTCGTGACAATCGGCCGAGCAGCGATGTGCTTGCCAGGGCGCTGAGAGATGGCGTCGCGGCGGCGGGGGGTGTTGCGGTTGATATCGGAGAACTTCCAACGCCAGCAGTCTATCTGGCCCTGGTCGAACTCGATGTCGACGCGGGTGTGCAGATCACCGGGTCACACAATCCCCCTGAGTACAATGGCTTCAAGATGGTGATCGGCGGAGACACCGTATACGGCCGACAGGTCCAGGAGATCCGGGAGCTTCTCCAATCCGGCGAGATGGATGACGGACGTGGCTCGCTCGAGATGGACACGTCGGTGTTGGAGCGATATCGCAGGGCCATCCTGGCTCGGAACGGCCCGCTGGCACGGCCCGTACGAGTCGTCATCGACTGCGGAAACGGAGTCATGTCGCTGGCCGCGGTGAAAACGCTCGAACAGCTCGGTGCGGATGTCGTCCCGCTCTTTTGCGAATCGGATGGGACCTTTCCCAACCACCATCCCGATCCGACGGTACCCGAGTATATCAAGGATCTGCAAGAGACTGTTCGTCGCACGGGGGCAGAACTGGGTATCGGGTTTGATGGTGATGGAGATCGGTTGGGTGTCGTTGACGAGCAAGGGACCATGGTGTATGGCGACCGATTGATCGCACTGTTCGGTCGTGACCTCGTGGAGCGGATCGGTGAAGGGCACACCGTAATTTTCGACGTCAAGTGTTCTGACGTTCTAACTGAAGATCTGCAACGACACAACCTGGTGCCCGAGATGTGGAAGACAGGTCATTCGTTGCTGAAAGTACGCATGAAGGAGCGCGGCGCGCCGTTGGCTGGCGAAATGAGTGGGCACATCTTCTTTGGGGCTGATTACCATGGTTTTGACGACGCCCTGTTTGGTGCAGCGCGACTACTGGACTATTTGGCACGTCGGAACACGCCGCTATCACAACAGCTTGCGACGTTGCCTCAACGCGCTTCGACACCTGAGATCAGGATCGACTGCCCTGACGACCGGAAGTTTGACCTCGCAGCGCAGGCAGCCCGGCATTTTTCTGAGAAGTACGAGACGCTCACAATCGACGGTGTACGCATTACGTTTCCTGATGGCTGGGGTCTGCTGCGGGCGTCCAACACCCAACCTATTCTCGTTATGCGATTCGAAGCATCGACCGAGGAGGCTCTTCAGCAAAACCGTGCTGAAGTGGAGGCCTGGTTGAACGCTCGAGGTATCGCCACCTGATCTCGTGAAGCCTGAAGCCCGGTGGCTGAAGGTCGGGCTGATCGGACTCGTCGCAGTCCTGTTGATTGGACGTTGGGTATCGGTCACGAGCGCCGATCTGATGTGGGCTTCCTCGCTCGGCGTGGCGGACGCTCACTTCAACATGTTGCGATTGAGCCTCTTCCTCCTTGCCTGGGCCTTCGCGACCGCCGCTCTCTGGTGCATTGGAAATCTGCTCCTCGTGCTTCGGACGATCGGTTCAGTACACGTGCCGCGTCGTTTGGCGAACATCGAAATCCTCGAAGCGATCCCGCGTCGGTTTCTCCTCTACGCCGTAGTAGGTGTGGGGCTGCTCCTTGCCATCGCGATGAGTCACGACGCCGCAAACTGGTGGACTTTGCGAGCCCTGTCAACCAAAGTGCAGACCATCGGACTACCGGATCCCATCCTGGGGAACGACGCGAGCTATTACCTCTTTTCCCTTCCCTGGAACCGTACGTTACACGGGTTCGCCGTCCTGCTTTCGATCACCATGCTCGGCATCGTGACTGTCCTGTATGTCGCCGTCGGTGCGATAGACGTCAACGCACGCCGCATTCAGATAAGCCCGGCGGCGCGGCGTCACATCGGTGGGTTGCTCGTTGCCGTGGCCTTCTCCCTGTTCTGGGGATATCGGCTCGAGCCCGCCGAGTATGTGGCCGGGATCCATGGAGTGCCGCTCGACACGGTGCTGACGGATGTCCGACTCCCGACGAGCCAACTCCTGGGGGCCCTTGCCGTTCTGGCCGGCATCTCGTCGGCCATGTGGATGGTGTGGGACCGGCTTGCCGTCGTCGCGTTCGGGTGGGTGGCTCTTGCCACGTTTTCGGTCACCGGCCACTACGTTGCGCCCGCGGTTGCGTTGAGTTCCCGTACCCCCGCCGAAAGATTGCTGGAGCTGGAAGACAGCGAACGGTCATTCAGCCGGATCGCGTTCGGGCTCGTTGGCCGGGAGTCCACTTTGGGCTTTCCCACTGTCGACACGATCGAGCCTGCCGACCAGGATCTGGGTCGGGCTGCCATTTGGGATCCATTTGCCCTGAATGTCTTCCTGAACTCTGTCACATTCACGGATTCGCTCATACGCGTTTTGGACGTGTCCATTGCACGGTACCCAGGGACCGATGCCGGTTCCGTTCCCATCGCGCTCGGGGTGCAGGACGTCGATCTCGTTGCGGTACGGCAGATCGGAGATGATGTCTCCTGGGAAGCGATGCACAAGGGTGAGTACGCAACCGGCAGGAATGCGTGGGCTGTCAGAGCAGACATCGTGTCGACAGACGGGAAGCCCGTCTTCATCGCCGAGATCGACTGGCCCGAACGTACCTCGGCGCATCCCGTTCCGCTGAACCTGAGCGGTGGTCCAATACGATACACCTCGTCTGCCAGCGACTATGCTGTCCTGGAAAACGACAGCGATGATGTCCATGCCGTTCGTGTCGGTGGTTTACTACGCCGGCTGGCGCTTTCATGGAAGTTGCAGAGCCCCCGCTTCCTGAGGCCTTCGTCGGTTGTGTCGACGGGGAAGGTGTCATGGAACCGGGCAGTTACTGAACGTTTGGAGACATACGCACCGTTTCTCGTATTCGACCAGGCCTATCCAATCGTGGTGGACCGCCGAATGACGTGGCTTGCTCCCGGCTACGTATCGATCGAGGGGTTTCCACTCACGGTGTCCGTCCGACACAACGGACGCATCGTGCGGTACCTGCGTGCCGGCTTCCTGGGCCTCGTTGATGCCCACACCGGTGAAACGCGTGTCTTTCTCATGCAGGACGCCGATCCCCTCAGCCAGGCGTGGGCCGAGCTGGTCCCCGGCGTCATCGAAACTACAAATCGCATTCCACGTTCCGTGTTTCCGTTGTTGCGTTACCCAAGGAACCTGTTCAACGCGCAGCTGCGCGCACTAATCGCGCTCAGCACGAAACAGGCTGGCATGAGGGGCTTCGATATGTTTCACCCCATGGTCGCCCCGGCGGATCAATCGACCTTCTGGTGGGTGGGTGATTCTCCGGTAGACAGTACACGACGACTGCGTTTGCGTGCCGCGCTCGAGCGGGGAGATCCGCCCATGCTCTCCGCCATCGTTGACGGGGTCGTGCAGGGGGCTGGACTGCGGTTCGATGTTTTTCCGTTGCTGCAGCCGCTGCAGATCCCTGGTCCCAGCCAGGTGGCTGGTCGCGTCGCCTCGGAGCTGGGCCCCGAGCCGTTGGTGCCCGGTACGGTGCGGACGGTGCCCACGCCCGGTGGCATCGTATCGATTCAGGCCGTCTACGGAAC
>Ga0302046_10002002_pt1 | contig 19100 bp, 17 predicted proteins | sample RVTome_11_FD_200261 | JGI IMG/M metagenome (GOLD analysis project Ga0302046, IMG submission 200261) | Soil microbial communities from uranium-contaminated site in the Upper Colorado River Basin, Wyoming, United States - RVT147D111 (version 2) ...
TCGCGGCGTGCACGGGGATCGCCGGGAGCGTGAAAATCGGGCGGCACTGCAGGATCGGAGGCGCGGCCGGTATCGCGGGCCATATCGTGATCACCGACCACGTCGATATCTCTGGCTACACGGCGGTAACCAAATCAATCGACCGGCCGGGACGATACAGCGGGCTATATGGATTCGAGCCGCACGCCAGATGGCGCAAGAACGCGGTACAGTTGCGGCACCTCGGTAAACTTGCCGAGCGTGTGCGCGCGCTGGAGAAGAAGCAGGCGCAGAAAAAGAGGAGCAAGTCTTGACCAACATGGAAATTCGCGACGTTCTGGAGTACCTGCCGCACCGCTATCCGTTCCTGCTGATCGACCGCGTGCTGGTGTGCGAGCCCCGCCGGCGCGTCGTGGCCCTGAAGAACGTGACGATCAACGAGCCGTTTTTCCAGGGCCACTTTCCCTATTTCCCGGTCATGCCGGGCGTGCTGATCATCGAAGCCATGGCGCAGGCGGCCGCGATCCTGACGTTCCACAGCGAGAAGGCAAAGGCCGATGATCGCTCGCTCTACTATTTTGTCGGAATCGACAATGCGCGCTTCAAGAAGCCGGTCGTGCCGGGCGACTCGCTGCACCTCGATGTCACCCTGAACCGCCAGGTGCGCGGCATCTGGAAATTCGATGGGCGCGCGCTGGTCGAGAACGCGGTGGTGGCGGAGGCCCAGCTCATGTGCACCGTTCGCAAGGTGAACGAGGAGTCCTGAGCCGGCGCGAATTCACTCGATCCTCGCTCGTGACCCGCCGCCGTGAAGCAGCATTCAACCGCCGTCATTGACCCGCGCGCGCAGCTCGCGCCCGACGTCGAAGTCGGTCCCTATTCCGTCATCGGGCCGGATGTGGAGATCGGCCCGGGCTGCTGGATCGGCCCGCACGTGGTCGTCACGGGGCGCACCCGCATCGGTGCCCGCAACCGGCTCTTCCAGCATTCGTCTCTGGGAGAGATCCCCCAGGACAAGAAATACGCCGGCGAGGCGACGCGCCTCGAGATCGGTGACGACAACACGATCCGCGAGTATTGCACGTTCAACATCGGAACCGTCCAGGATGCGGGCGTGACCCGCATAGGCAACCACAACTGGGTCATGGCCTATGTGCACGTGGCGCACGATTGCCAGGTAGGGAATCACGCCATACTCGCCAACGGCGTGCAGCTGGGCGGCCATGTACACGTGGGCGACTACGCGATTCTTGGCGGCCTGACGGGCGTGCACCAGTTCTGTCGTATCGGCGGCCACAGCATCACCGGTGCGGGCACGGTCGTTCTGAAAGACATTCCGCCGTACGTCATGGTTTCAGGAAATCCAGGTAAGCCCTTCGGATTGAACGTCGAGGGTCTGAAGCGTCGGGGCTTTGCGGCGCCTACCATCACCAAGCTGAAGCGTGCCTACAAAACCCTCTACCGATCGGGGCTCACGATCGAGCAGGCGCGAAAGGAACTGGAGCGCCAGGCACGAACCTGTCCGGAGGTGCGGCTGACGCTGGAGTTTCTCTCGGCTGCCACGCGAGGGGTCGTGCGCTAGTGTCGCTGGCAACGCCCCTGACCATCGGCATGGTCGCTGGTGAGCCCTCGGGCGATACGTTGGGGGCCCACCTCATCAACGCCCTGCGCGAGCACGTTCCGGGCGCGCGCTTCACCGGCATCGGCGGTTCCAAGATGCAGGCCCTCGGATTCGAGACGATGTTTCCCATGGAAAAGCTCTCCGTGCTGGGTCTCGTCGAGGTCCTGCGTCATTTTCCCGAGCTGTTAAGCATCCGGCGCCAGCTTGCCTCGCGCTTCCTGCGCGAGCCTCCGGGCGTCTTCATCGGCATCGATGCCCCCGACTTCAACCTTGATCTGGAGGTCAGGCTGAAGGGAGCAGGAATCCCCACGGTGCAGTATGTCGGTCCGACGATCTGGGCATGGCGGCGCGGCCGGATCGAGAAGATCCGGCGCGCAGTATCAAAGGTTCTGGTGCTGTTTCCGTTCGAGCCGCCTTTGTATGAGCGGGCGGAGATACCCGTTGCGTTCGTGGGTCACCCGCTGGCCGACGTTCTCGCGAAGTTCCCGGATTCCGCCGCCATGCGCGAACAGCTGCGCCTGCCGGTATCGGCGCGGATCGTGACACTGCTTCCCGGAAGCCGCGTGAGCGAGCTGAAGCGGTTGGGAGCGCTGTACGTGGAGACAGCCCACCGGATTTCAGCGAGCGTACCAGGCGTTTTGTTCCTGGTGCCGTTCGTGAGCCGGGAGACGCGGGAGCTGTTCGAGCAGGCGCTGTACCGTGATGAATCACGCGCGCTCAACGTCCAGATGCTGTTCGGGCATGCGCACGAGGCAATGGCTGCCGCCGACGTGGTGCTGGCTGCATCGGGCACCGCCACGCTGGAGGCAGCGTTGCTCAGGCGGCCCCTGGTCATTACGTACAAGGTCGCCCCAGTCACCGCGTTCATCCACCGCAGGCAGAGCTATCTGCCCTATGTCGGAATGCCGAACATACTGGCCGGCGAGTTCGTCGCCCCGGAGTTCCTGCAGGAGGAGGCCACGGCGGATAATCTCGCGCAGGCGGTCACCAATCTCCTTTTCGACGCGACCGTGCGCCGGCGGGTGGAATCGCGGTTCGGCGAGCTTTTGGCACAACTGCGCCAGGACACCGCGAGCAAGGCCGCGCAGGAGATCCTGTCGCTGGTGGGAACCGGGGTAGCGTGATGGTCGGACAGGCGCTGATCTGTGGGGTGGACGAAGCGGGCAGGGGGCCGCTCGCCGGGCCTGTGGTGGCGGCAGCGGTCATACTCGATCCCCGACATCCTATCGCCGGTCTCGCTGACTCGAAGCAGCTCTCCGCGCGGTCGCGGGACGAACTTGCCTTCAGCATACGGACCCGGGCCCGCGCATGGTCGGTTGCAAGCGCCAGCGTCGACGAAATCGACGCTCTCAATATTCTCCAGGCAACGCTGCTCGCGATGCAGCGCGCCGTGACAGCCCTGGCGGTAGAGGCAGATCTTGTTCTTGTGGATGGAATGCAATGCCCCGCTCTCAGTCTGCCCACGCGTGCGGTCGTGCGTGGTGACGTGAGCATCGCCGAAATCTCCGCGGCCTCGATTCTCGCCAAGGTAACAAGGGACGCGGAGATGCTCATGCTGCATCATCTTCATCCACGGTACGGGTTTGACCAGCACAAGGGGTACCCGACACCCGCCCACCTTGCGGCGCTGCGCATGCACGGGGTGTCCTCGGTGCATCGACGAAGCTTCGGCCCGGTACGGGCCGTCCTTGACGGGGGAGATCAGGCATGAAAGCGGCGATGTTCATGCACCTGATCGGCGCGGTGATCTGGATCGGGGGAATGTTCTTTGCCTATTTTGCGCTGCGGCCGGCAGCCGTGTCGCTCGAGCCGGCGCAGCGCTTCGCGCTATGGGTCGCGACGCTGGAGCGATTTTTCCGCTGGGTGTGGATCTCCATCGCGCTCATCCTCGGCAGCGGCTTTTACATGCTGGCAGCGATCGCGCAAGTTACCCGGGTGCCCCTCAACATCCATGCCATGCTGTACGTGGGCGTTTTGATGACTTTGATCTTTGCGTACGTGTTCCTCCTGCCCTTTGCTGCGTTAAAGCAGGCTGTGGCGGGAAGAGACTGGGAAGCGGGGGCGGCCGCACTCGCTACGATCCGCAAGGCGGTAGCGGTAAATCTGGCGCTCGGGCTCGCGAATGTCGCCGTCGCCACCATGGGCCAGCTGTGAGGCGGATCAATTCCCGCGAAAACGCGCGCTACAAAGCCCTGCGGCGGCTCGTCGAATCTTCCCGGGAACGCAAGAAGGCGGGGCTCTCGCTGCTTGATGGTCCTCACCTCGTCTCCGCCTATGGAGATCGCGTGGGGCCTCCCGAGCAGCTCGTGCTGAGCGCGTCCGGTCTCGACAAACCCGAGATCAGGGCAATTGTCGATCGTCTGGGCGGATCCGAGGTCGTCGTTTTGAGCGACACGCTGTTCGGCGACATCTCGCCCGTCGTCAGCCCGACCGGTATCGCGGCGGTCGTAAAAACCCCGCAGCCGCGTTCGCTGCCGATGCGGCTGGAGACATGCGTCATGCTGGAGGACCTGCGAGATCCCGGAAATCTGGGGTCGATCCTGCGAACGGCCGCGGCCGCGGGTATACAGCAGGTTTTCCTGTCCGCCTCTTCAGTCCATGCCTGGTCGCCGCGGGTCCTCCGGGCGGGCATGGGCGCGCATTTCATGTTGCAGGTCTACGAGCAGGTGGATCTTGTCGCGGCGATCGATGCGTTCCCCGGGGTGCCAGTTGCGGCGAATGCCACCGCGTCACGCTCCTTGTTCGATACCGATTTGTCCGGACCGGTCGCGCTGCTCTTCGGAAACGAGGGCGGCGGGCTGTCGGCAGCGTTGCGTGAGAAAGCGCAGATCGAGATCGCCATTCCCATGCCGGGCGGAACCGAGTCCCTCAATGTCGCCGCCGCGGTCGCCGTGTGCCTCTACGAGCGGGTGCGTCAGATGGCGGTCAAAAGCCGTGATTCACGACCTGAATTTCAGTAGATACGCCGCACGAGCTTGGCTTCCTGCAGTATCGTCGTGGCGAGCTCTTCAACGGATTTGGTCGTGGCGTCCAGGTAGGGGATGCCTTCCTGCCGCATGAGCGCCTCGGCTTCGCGCACCTCGAATTCACAATTCCCAAGCGTCGCGTACTTGCTTCCCGGGCGCCGCTCCGTGCGGATTCGATGCAACCGCTCCGGCCGGATCGTCAGCCCGTAGAGCTTCGAGCGTAACGGCTGCAGCTGACCGGGGAGCTCGCTCATCTCGAAATCCTCGGGAATGAGCGGGTAGTTTGCGGCCCGGATGCCGAACTGCATCGCGAGGTACAGGCAGGTCGGCGTCTTGCCCGAGCGCGACACGCCGATGAGGATCACGTCGGCGTCGCCCAGCTCGCGCGAGGACAGGCCGTCATCATGCGAGAGCGTGTAGTTTACCGACTCGATCCGGTGGTGATAGTTGACGAAATCCGACACGTTATGGGTGCGTCCGATGACATGGGACGCGCTCTTTCCGAGCTCGCGCTCCAGCGGCGAGATGAAGATCTCGAAGCAGTCGAGGAACAAGGCGTTGGCCGTCCCGACTACCTGGGCAATCTCTGTTCTCGCGAGCGTGCTGATGACGATCGGACGCGTTCCATCGTGTGTCGCCTGCTCGTTGATGCGCCGGACCGCTTCATGGGCCTTGTCCACGGAATCGACGAACGGCAGCGTCACCTCGTTGAACGGCACCTCGTCGAACTGCGTGAGCAGGCTGTGCCCCAGCATTTCCGCCGTGATGCCGGTGCGGTCGGAGACAAAAAATGCCGTGCGCTTCTGCGCCATGAGCACCGCCTGCTGCGTGAGTTGCCGGTAAAGTATCGTGTTTTCAACGGAACCACAATTCCGGTGCAGGGCCGATCCGGCGGAATGATGAAGGTGATCTCGCCCGCTCGCCCGGGCTCGCGAGGCCGGGAGGCGCGCGACCCGCCGATTCGCATGCTACTCATTGGACGCGAGGCGGTTTTTGGATAAAATACGGAAACCGCTGGCTTATGCGATGACCAAATACATCTTTGTCACGGGTGGTGTAGTCTCCTCTCTGGGCAAAGGCATCGCTGCCGCCTCTCTGGCCGCCATACTCGAGTCCCGCGGCCTCAAGATCTCGATGGTCAAGCTGGATCCCTACCTCAACGTGGATCCGGGTACGATGAGCCCGTTCCAGCATGGGGAGGTGTTCGTCACGGAGGACGGTGCCGAGACGGACCTCGATCTTGGCCACTACGAGCGCTTCCTGCACGCCAAGATGTCGAAGCGCAACAATTTCACCGCCGGCCAGATCTACGAAAGCGTCATCAAGAAGGAGCGTCGCGGCGACTATCTGGGCGGCACGGTCCAGGTGATCCCGCATATCACGGACGAGATCAAGCTCTTCATTCGCCGCGGAGCCGGCAATGCGGAGGTGGCAATCGTCGAGATCGGAGGCACTGTCGGGGACATCGAGTCCCTGCCTTTCCTTGAAGCGATCCGGCAGATGGGTATCGAGCTGGGGCGCGAGAACTGCTGCTTTATCCACCTCACTCTGGTTCCCTACATTGCCTCGGCAGGCGAGATCAAGACCAAACCGACGCAGCATTCAGTCAAGGAGCTGCGCGAGATCGGCATTCAGCCCGATGTCCTGTTGTGTCGCGGGGACCGTCCCGTCCCGGACGACGAGAGGAGGAAGATCGCGCTCTTTACGAATGTTCCCGTCGAGGCGGTCATCTCGGCGACCGACGTGGACAGCATCTACCGGATCCCGGCGATGCTCCACGCGCAGAAGCTCGACGACATCGTATGCCGCAAGCTCGGGCTGGCCCCCCAGCCGGCAAATCTGTCGAGCTGGGAGACGTTGATTTATGCGCTCGAGCATCCACAGCGCTCGGTCAATATCGGGCTCGTCGGGAAGTACGTAGACCTGACCGAGTCATACAAGTCGCTCACCGAGGCGCTGATCCACGCCGGGATCCATACCGGCGCCAGGATGAAGATCCATTACATGGATTCGGAAACGATCGAGAAGAACGGGGCTTCCTGCCTTCAGAACATGGACGCCATCCTGGTTCCCGGCGGATTCGGCAAGCGGGGGGTCGAGGGCAAGATCAAGGCCATACGCTACGCACGGGAGAACCGGATCCCTTACCTTGGCATCTGTCTCGGCATGCAGCTCGCGGTCATCGAGTTTGCGCGCAATGTCGCCGGCCTCGCGAACGCCCACAGCACCGAGTTTGACCCGGACACACCGCATCCTGTGGTGGCCTTGATCACGGAATGGCAGGATCGGGATGGCCAGGTCGAGCGCCGGGATTTGCAATCGGATCTCGGCGGGACCATGCGTCTGGGTGCCCAGGAAGCCGTGCTCGAGCCGGACTCGATTGCTGCCAGGATTTACGGGCAAGAGCGGATCATGGAGCGTCACCGTCATCGCTACGAGGTAAACAACCATTACCTTCCGCGCCTGAAACAGGCGGGCCTGAGGGTGAGCGGCGTCTCCGGCAGGGAAGGGCTCTGCGAAATGATCGAAATGCCAGGCCACCCCTGGTTCGTCGGTTGTCAGTTTCATCCAGAGTTTACGTCCACTCCCCGTGACGGCCACCCCCTTTTCAAGGCATTCGTTCTTGCCGCAATCGCCAATGCCAGTGACAGCCAGGGCGAGCGGGCGAGCGACTCGGGGCGGTTGAAGAGCATCGCCTGATCGTCATGACGCATTCCAATTCGTCCGCGATGCCCGCAGGGCGGCATCGCCACCGGACGCTATTGCGGTCGCGCCACGACGTGCTGGCAGCGAATGACGTCCAACAGAGACTTGGCGGGCGCGGAGCGCCGGGGGCGGGCAGCTGCGCAAGGCCCGCGGAGCCAGAAAGGGGGCGGTGATGGACCTCTGCGGCTTCAAGGCCGGGCTCGATCAGCCTCTGTTTCTGATAGCGGGCCCCTGCGTCGTCGAATCGCGCCAGCTTGCATTTGATACCGCGGGTGAGTTGAAGGAAATCTGCGCGTCGGTGGGGGTCCCTTTCATCTACAAATCGTCCTACGACAAGGCCAACAGGACCTCAATAAAATCCTTCCGCGGCTTGGGAATAGAGAAGGGACTTCAGATTCTGGATGAAGTAAGGAATCAGCTCGGTGTCCCGGTCCTGACCGACGTGCATGAACTCGATGAGATCGATGCGGCTGCCTCGGCGGTCGACGTGCTGCAGACGCCGGCATTTCTGTGCAGGCAAACCGATTTCATTTGCGCCGTTGCCGCGACGGGAAAGCCGGTCAATATCAAGAAAGGCCAGTTTCTGGCGCCAGGCGACATGAAGAATGTCGTCGAGAAAGCGAGGTCAGCAAGCGGTCGCGACAACATCCTGGTCTGCGAGCGCGGGGTGTCCTTCGGATACAACAACCTTGTCTCCGACATGCGCTCGCTCGTGATCATGCGGGAAACCGGATGCCCGGTCGTCTTCGACGCAACGCATTCCGTTCAGCTGCCGGGTGGCCAGGGCTCCGCGAGCGGCGGACAGCGCGAGTTCGTTCCGGTTCTGGCGCGGGCCGCGGTCGCAAGCGGCGTGTCCGGGGTTTTCATGGAGACCCACCCGAATCCGGAGAAGGCGTTGTCAGACGGTCCCAATGCCTGGCCGCTGAAGTTCATGAAGCCGTTGCTCGAGACGCTGAAAATACTTGATGCGTCGGTGAAGAGCAGGGACCTTGCCGAGGATCTGCTGTAGCGGCGCAACGCCACGAATGATCGATCAGGACAGGAACAAGAAATGAGCGCGATTGTTGATGTCATTGCAAGGGAAATCCTCGATTCCCGGGGCCAGCCCACCATCGAGGCGGACGTGCTGCTGGAGTCCGGCGTGCTCGGACGGGCCGCGGTGCCCTCGGGAGCGTCCACCGGGACCCGCGAAGCCCTGGAGCTGCGGGATGGCGATGGGGCGCGCTATGGCGGCAGGGGCGTGTTGAAGGCCGTGGAAAACGTCAACACCGAGATCTGCGAGGGAGTGATCGGGGTGGACGCCACCGAGCAGAGCTTCGTGGACAAGACCCTGATCGATCTTGATGGCACCGAAAACAAGGCGCGCCTTGGCGCAAACGCCATTCTCGCCGTATCCCTGGCCGTGGCCAAGGCTGCAGCGGAGGAGTCGGGCCTGCCCCTGCACCGATACCTCGGAGGCGCTGGCGCCATGGCGTTGCCTGTGCCGATGATGAACGTTATTAACGGGGGGGCGCACGCCGACAACAGCCTTGACATGCAGGAGTTCATGATCGTCCCCGTGGGGGCGCCCTCGTTCCGGGAAGCCCTGCGGTATGGATCCGAAGTCTTCCAGGCCCTGAAGAAGCTGCTCGTCAGCCGGGGCCTTTCGACGGCCGTGGGCGATGAAGGCGGCTTCGCGCCCCGGCTGCCCAAGCACGAGCAAGCCATCAGGTTCGTGCTGGAGGCCATCGCAGCGGCTGGCTACGAGCCCGGCAAGCAGATTGCACTGGCCCTCGATTGCGCGAGCTCCGAGTTCTACGAGGACGGCGAATATACGCTGAGCGCCGAGGGCCTCTCGATGAGCTCCGGGCAGCTTGCCGATTATCTGGCCGGCTGGGTGGAAAAATATCCCATCATCAGCATCGAGGACGGAATGGCGGAAGACGACTGGAATGGCTGGAAGCTCCTGACCAGCCGGCTTGGCAAGAAGGTCCAGCTCGTGGGCGACGACCTCTTTGTCACGAACACCCGATACCTGAAAAAGGGCATCGAGATGGGCGTGGCGAACTCGGTCCTGATCAAGGTCAACCAGATTGGCACGCTCACCGAGACGTTCGCGGCCATTGAAATGGCCAAGCGCGCGGGTTACACCTCGGTCGTGTCGCACCGCTCGGGGGAGACGGAGGACACGACCATCTCGGACATTGCCGTGGCGAGCAACGCGCTCCAGATCAAGACCGGATCGCTGTCGCGATCCGACCGTCTCGCCAAGTACAACCAGCTGCTGCGCATCGAGGAGGACCTCGGGGACACGGCGATCTACCCGGGGCGCGACGCGTTCTATCAGTTGCGCTAGACGAGACGGTGAAACTGCTCGCGCTGGCGCTGGCAATACTGATCCTGCTGATCCAGTATCCCCTGTGGCTCGGAAAGGGCAGCTGGTTCCGGGTGCGGCAGATCGACCAGCAAATCCAGGCGCAGCAGGACGTCAATCGTCGCCTCAAGGAGCGCAACGTCGCCCTGGAGGCCGAGGTCCAGGACCTGAAAGTCGGCTTGGAGGCGATAGAAGAGCGGGCGCGGAGCGAGATTGGAATGATCAAGCGCGATGAGATTTTTTTCCAGGTCGTGGAGCCCGCGCGCAAACCATGACGTCGCCTGGCGCATCAATCTCGAGGCCGCTCATGTGCAAGGCCTCCCCGGGCGGGGATTGCACATTCGCCTGCGCGGCTCCTCCCGTTTGATCCATGGCGGCGATCGTTCTCGACGGCGCGGCTCTTGCCCGCGACGTATACGCGGCGTTGAGCAAGCGCATAGCCGCTCTCGGCCTCCGCGACGTGCGCCCGGGGCTCGCCGCTGTGCTGGTCGGCGACAATCCCGCGTCGCGGATCTATATCCGCAACAAGGTGAGGGCGTGCACGGAGGCGGGGATACGTTCGACGGTCGAAGCCATGCCTGCCGACACGTCCTCAAGCGGGCTCGTCGAGGCGCTGCATCGCCTGAACGCTGATCCCGGGATTCACGGCATAATCGTCCAGCTGCCGTTGCCGAAGCACCTGGCCCCATCGCTGGTGGCGACAACGCTGGCGCCCCGGAAGGACGTGGACGGCTTGACCTGGGAAAACCTGGGCGCGCTTCTCGCCGGGCAGCCGCGGTTCGAGCCGTGCACTCCGCGAGGCGTGATGAAGCTGCTCGAGCGCGCGGGCGTGCCGATCGATGGCCGCGAGGCGGTCGTTGTAGGCCGGAGCACGATCGTCGGAAAACCCATGGCCATGATGCTCACCGCCCGCAGCGCCACGGTGACCGTGTGCCACAGCCGTACCCGGGATCTTGCGGTCTACACCCGGCGCGCCGACATTCTCGTGGCTGCCGCCGGCCAGCCCGGGCTGATCACGGGCAGCATGGTAAAACCGGGCGCTGCCGTGATAGACGTCGGCATCAACCGCAGCGCATCCGGCCTCGTGGGAGACGTGGATTTTGCCGATGTGAGCCGGAGCGCGGGATGGATCACTCCGGTTCCGGGCGGCGTGGGGCCCATGACCATCGCGATGGTCATCGAGAACACGGTGCAGGCAGCGGAAGGGATTGCTGGCGCTTCCCGGATTTGACGGCTCGAGCCGTCCCCGGCTCAGCAGCGGAACGAGTTGGAGAAACTGATCAGAAAATCGGGCGACAGGTAACCGCGGAAAGCCATATAGGTCAGGAGCGCCGCGAGCACGCCGAGCACGGCCCACAGGACAATACGCCTGGACTCGCTCATCCGCGCACTCAGCATGCCAATCGCCGCCGGGCGGCTCCTCCGTCCGCATCATTATTGCACAGTCTCCGCGCAGCACGTGCGCAGAGCGGACACAGAGCGCGCTGAAACAGTTGATATAATTATCAGTTTTATCGGCGCGCGCTCACCGTGACCGAACGAAATATTCCCCTTCGCGAGTCCGGCCTGACCATCGCGGACCTTTACCGTCGCGAGGGGTTGCTGCGCCTCGACGAGCAGTTTCGAAAGGCGCTCGAGCGCGAGGACAGCGAGCTTCATGAACGGCTCGTCCGCGCGCGCGGCGAGATCAATGCACTGTCGGCGAAGGAAGAATCGGCACTGCTGCTCGCGCTCGCACCGCACGTCGAGCGCTTCATCATACGATTGTTCGGTATCGAGGCCGAGGCAAGCACTCTCGTCGAGCGACATCATGTGCTGGCACCCCTTTATTCGGTCAAGCGGCTCTTCGTCCAGCGAAAGGCCATGCACAAGTACAAGACGCCTGACGCGGAGCAGTTTGACGGGAACGCCCTCGAGCAGGCGCTCGAACGCGAGTTTGGCGGCCCCTTTACCGAGCTCGCATTTGCGCGGCATGTGAGCGAATGGCAGAAGGACGAGAGTGCGCACGCGGAGCGGCTCGACCTTGCGCTGCGCTACGCAGCCTGGGCCGCGCACTCGGCCGCGGGGCGCGAGCGGCGCGGGAAGGGAATCCTGTTCACGGCACCGGCCAAGCTCGACTACCAGCGGCTGGTCCCGGTTGCAACCGACGAATCGTCCGGCTACAAGGTGCATCGCCTGGATGACCGTCACCTGCGCCGCCGCCAGGGCTTCAAGCTCACCGATCCGGGTACGGACCTCGCCGGCGCGCTGGACGAAGCAAACTACTGCATCTGGTGCCACGAGCAGGGCAAGGACTCCTGCTCGAAAGGGCTCCGGGAGAAGAATGCGGCGAGCGGCGGAGCCGCGAGTTTCAGGAAAAGTCCGTTTGGCGTCATTCTGGCGGGCTGCCCGCTCGAGGAAAAGATCTCCGAGTTTCACCAGGCCAAGGCGGAAGGCATGCCGATCGGGGCGCTTGCCATCATCGTGGTTGACAACCCCATGGTGGCCGCGACCGGCCATCGCATCTGTAACGACTGCATGAAGTCCTGCATCTACCAGAAGCAGCAGCCGGTCGACATCCCCCAGGCCGAGACGCGCACGCTGAAGGACGTGCTCGATCTGCCCTGGGGCTTCGAGATCTACTCGCTGCTCACGCGCTGGAACCCGCTTAATCTGCGCCATCCGTGCCCGGCGCCGGCGACCGGAAAGCGCGTGCTGGTTGCGGGAATGGGGCCGGCCGGCGCGGCGCTCGCGCACTACCTGATGAACGACGGCCATACGGTGGTCGGTATCGACGGCCTGAAGATCGAACCGCTCCCGGTGGAGCTCTCGGGTGTCGACGCGCGAGGCGCGCGGGCGGCGTTTCACCCGGTGCGTGATGCTTCCGAACTGCGCGAAGAGCTCGACGAGCGGATCATGGCAGGCTTCGGCGGGGTGGCCGAGTACGGCATTACCGCGCGCTGGGACAAGAACTTTCTCAAGATCCTGCGGTTGCTTCTCGAGCGGCGCGAGCAGTTTACCCTCGTGGGCGGGGTTCGATTCGGCGGAACGTTGAGCGCCGAGGACGCTTTTCATATGGGCTTCGATCATGTGGCGCTCGCCATCGGCGCTGGCCGCCCGACGGTTCTTTCGCTGCCTCACGGCCTTGCGCGCGGGGTGCGCGCGGCATCCGATTTTCTCATGGCGTTGCAGCTGACCGGGGCTGCAAAGGCTGATTCCGTGGCCAACATGCAGCTTCGCCTGCCGGTCATCGTGGTCGGCGGCGGGTTGACGGCCATCGACACGGCCACGGAAGGGCTCGCGTACTACCCGGTTCAGGTCGAGAAGTTCCTGCAGCGCTATGAGCGCCTCGCCAGGGAGCACGGAGAAGCAGCGGCACGCATCGCCTGGAACGATGATGAACGAGAGATCGCTGACGAGTTTCTCGCGCACGCGAGGGCAATCCGCGAGGAGCGCTCTCGCGCCGGTCGGGAAGGGCGTCCCGCGCAGGTGCTTGAGCTGCTCCAGTCCTGGGGTGGCGTCACCATCGCCTATCGCCGGCGCCTCGTCGACAGCCCGTCCTATACCCTGAACCACGAGGAAGTGCACAAGGCGCTGGAGGAGGGCATCCGGTTTGCCGAAGGCCTGACCCCCCTCGCGGTGGAGGTAGACGGATTCGGACATGCGCGCGCGCTCAGGGTTTCGGCAGGCACCTTTACGCCCGAAGGCAAATGGGCCGAGACCTCGCAGCGCGAGTTGCCCGCGCGGACCATCCTGATCGCGGCGGGAACGCAGCCCAACACCGTGCTGGCGCGCGAGGACCCCGAGCATTTCAAGCTGCAGGGGCGGTACTTTCAGGCCTGCAACGAGGACGGATCGCCCAACGCTCCCGAGCCCGCCATTTCCAAACCCGGGGAGGTACGCGTTCTCCTTTCACGGCGGGCGGATGGACGCTATATGAGCTACTTCGGAGACGTCCATCCGTCGTACTTCGGCAACGTGGTCAAGGCGATTGGCAGCGCGAAGCAGGGCTCTCCCGCCGTGACCCGCGTGCTGGAGACTGTTGCTCCTTCGAGCAGCGACGCCGATGCGGATTTCATGGCGCGGCTGAACGATGAGTTGCGGCCAACCGTGCATGAGGTATCGAGACTGACTCCGCTCATCGTGGAGGTCGTCGTGCGCGCACCGCTTGCGGCGCGCCGCTTCCGCCCCGGGCAGTTCTACCGGTTGCAGAACTTTGAGACGGCGGCGGGCCGCGTGGAAGATACCCGCCTCACGATGGAAGGGCTTGCGTTGACCGGAGCGTGGGTAGACGCGGAGCGCGGTCTCGTCTCGGTCATCGTGCTCGAGATGGGAGGCTCGTCCGACCTGTGCGTGCTGCTCAAGCCGGGAGACCCCGTCGTCCTGATGGGGCCCACGGGCTCACCGACGGAAATCCCGTCCGGCGAGACTGTCGTCCTCGTGGGCGGCGGCCTGGGCAATGCCGTGCTGTTCTCGATTGGCCAGGCCATGCGGCGGGCGGGAAATCGCGTGCTGTATTTCGCCGGCTACAAGCATATGGAGGACCGATACAAGGTCGCCGAGATCGAGGCGGCGGCCGACGTCGTGGTGTGGTGCTGCGACGAGGAGCCCGGATTCACCCCCACACGCGTGCAGGATCGCAGCTTCGTAGGCACGATCGTGCAGGGGATGCACGCGTATGCGGTCGGCAACCTCGGCAATCCGGCGATCAGGCTGGGAGATGCCGACCGGATCATGGCAATCGGATCGGACCGGATGATGGCGGCGGTGGCGCGGGCCCGCCACAACGGACTGAAACCGTTCCTCAAGCCCCGTCACCTGGCGCTCGGCTCGATCAACTCGCCGATGCAGTGCATGATGAAGGAGATCTGCGCCCAATGCCTGCAGCCTCACGTCGATCCGGCGACGCGCAAGGTGAGCTACGTGTTCTCATGCTTCAATCAGGACCAGCCGATGGATCACGTCGACTGGGAGGTGCTCGACGCGCGGCTGCATCAGAACGCCGTCCAGGAAAAGCTCACTGCGGAATGGATCGATCATTGCCTGGTGGAGGCCAGGCGCAGGAACATGCAGCGCGTCTGAGCAAGGCATGCCCGAGGCGGCAAGGCGCGAGGTCTGCGGGCCTTCGTCTCTCCTGGTCGATACTGAGAAGTTCCTTCGCGACCTCTTGGCGCCTTTGCGCCTTTGCGGTCTTCTATTTCGCTCTCACGCCTGGCGCAGCACCGACCCGATCGTGTCCGCGAGTTCGTCGATCTGGCTCTCGCTGATGATCAGCGGAGGCGACAATGCCAGGATGTCGCCGGTCACCCGGACGAGAATTCCCTTTGCAAGGCATTGCAGGAACGCCTGAAAGCCGCGCGTTCCCGGTTTCCCGGGCATGGGTTCAAGCTCGATCGCGCCCATGAGACCGAAATTTCGCACATCGACCACGTGAGGAAGGCCTTTGAGCGAATGAAGGGCCGACTCGAAACGCGGGGCGATCGTGCGCGCACGCTCGAAGAGCCGTTCTTCATGGTAGAGCGCCAGTGTCGCTTCAGCCGCCGCGGTCGCCAGTGGATGCCCGGAGTAGGTGTAGCCGTGAAACAACTCAACGGTGTCGGGCGGCGCCTGGTTGACGATCGTGTCGTAAATATCGCGGCGCGCGATCACGCCCGCCAGTGGAACGGTTGCATTGGTGACACCCTTGGCAAAAGTGATCAGGTCCGGAACGACGCCGAACGTCTCCGCGGCGAATGCCCGGCCGGTGCGGCCGAAGCCCGTGATCACCTCGTCGAAGATCAGGAGCAGGCCATGCTTGTCGCAGATTTCGCGCAGCCGCTCGAGGTAGCCCCGAGGCGGCACGAGCACGCCCGTTGAGCCGGCAACCGGTTCCACGATGACCGCGGCGATGTTGGACGCGTCGTGCAAGGCAATGAGCCGGGTCTCCAGCTCGTCGGCAAGGTGAGCACCCCATTGCGGCTGGCCGCGGCTGAAGGCATTGCGCTCGAGGTTGTGGGTATGGGGAAGGTGGTCGACGCGCGGCAAGAGGCTCCCGAAGACCTTGCGGTTTGCCGGTATGCCGCCGACAGAGATTCCGCCGAATCCGACGCCATGATAGCCACGTTCGCGACCGATCAGGACGGTGCGGTGGCCTTCGCCGCGGGTGCGGTGATAGGCGAGGACGATCTTCAACGCGGTATCCACCGCTTCGGACCCGGAATTGGCAAAAAAAACGCGGTCGAGGCCCTCGGGCGCGAGGTCCGAGATGAGCCCGGCCGCGCGGAATTCCCCCGGGTGGCCCATCTGGAACAGCGGCGAATAATCGAGGGTCTGTGCCTGCCGCTGGATCGCCTGGACGATGCGCGGGCGGCAGTGCCCGGCATTCACACACCAGAGTCCCGCCGTCCCGTCCAGAATCTTTCGTCCGTCCTCGGACGTGTAATGCATGTCCTGCGCCGAGACCAGAATGCGCGGAGATGCCTTGAACTGCCGGTTGGCGGTAAAGGGCATCCAGAACGGCTCAAGAGGGAAATCGCGCGGCGTCATGGGATGTAATGGGAAGCGAATCCGGGAGCTGTATTTTGCCAGCACGCCGCAGAATCGGCCATACTGACCACCGGCTGGCCCGCTCGTCCTGGAACAGCCGGAACGCCCATGCCGCGGCACATCGTTTGCCTGACGTTTGATTTTGATGCCATGTCCGGGTTTATCGCCCGCGGCATGACCTCACCGTCGGCGCTGTCGCGCGGCGAGTTCGGGGCCGACGTCGCGACACCGCGGCTGCTCGAGCTTCTCGCCCGATACGGTATCCCCGCAAGCTGGTACATTCCCGGACACACGCTGGCAACCTATCCCGAGGCATGCGCGCGAGTTTTCGAGGCCGGCCACGAGATCGGGCACCACGGCTGGACCCACGAGGCGCCGGCTGCGCTGTCGTGTGAGCAGGAAGAGGAGGGGCTGGAACGCGCCAACGAGCAAATCCGGAAACTGACCGGTCAGCGTGCCCGCGGCTACCGCTCTCCGTCCTGGGACCTGAGCCCGAACTCGGTGGCGCTGCTCCTCAAGCACGGCTTTCGCTACGACAGCAGCATGATGGGCAACGACTATACCCCGTACCGGGTGAGGCAAGGCGATATCATATCGCTCGACGCGGCGGCGCGTTTCGGCGCAGCGACCGCGCTGATCGAAATGCCGGTGAGCTGGACACTGGACGACTACCCGCATTTCGAGTTCGTCCGCACGCAGACAGCCGTCCTGCAGGGATTGATGAACGCGGATTCCGTCCTCGGGAACTGGGTGAACGATTTCGTGTACCTGAAAGACCATCTCGACTGGGGCGTTATCACGTACACGTTCCACCCCTTCGTGATCGGGCGCGGGCACCGCATGGTTGTCCTGGAGAAGCTGATCAGGAAGCTCAGCGGAAACGGGGCGACGTTCATGAAGATGGAGGACGCAGCGGACGAGTTCGAGCGCCGCAACCCTTGGGGGGCCGAACCTTCGCGAGCGGGTGCCTGAGGTCGGGCGCGTGCGCGGACCGTGGATCCTGATGCTCGTGCCGCTCGCCTGCGCGGCACAGGACGCCATTCAGGTCGGATCGAAACGCTTCACCGAGTCCTACATTCTCGGTGAAATCGCGGCTCAAGCTGTCAACGCAAGCCCCGCGGTGCGGGCGGTGCACCGGCAGGGGCTCGGCAATACCAGCGTGCTTTTCGCCGCCCTCGAGAGCGGGGCGATCGACGTCTATCCGGAATACACGGGAACCATCGCCTTCGAACTGCTGGGGCTTACACGGGCGCAAAGCGTTGATGAACTCAATCGCCATCTGCGGCCCCGCGGGCTAGGGGCCGGCGTCCCGCTTGGATTCAACAATTCATACGCGCTTGCCATGCGCGGGGAGCGTGCCGAGGCCCTGGCCATTCGGCGCATCTCCGACCTCGCGCGCCACCCGCGGCTCACGTTCGGATTGTCCCAGGAGTTCCTCAACCGTCGCGACGGATGGCCGGCGCTGCGCGCCGAATACGGATTGCCGGGCGATGCCGTGCGCGGCCTGGATCACGGTCTGGCCTATGAGGCCATCGCGAGCGGGCACGTCGATGTAATCGACGCGTACACGACCGACGCGAAGCTCATTCGATACGGCCTGCGCGTGCTCCAGGATGACCGGAGTTTTTTCCCGGCGTACGACGCGCTCCTGCTCTACCGGCTTGACCTCGCGCAACGATCTCCTGCCGCCTGGAAGGCATTGCAGGGGCTGGAAGGCCGGATCACCGCGGCGCGCATGACCGCGATGAACGCGGCGGCCGAACTCTCGGGACAGGCCTTCACCGGCATTGCGGGCGACTTTCTGGCGGGGGAGCAAACCCGAGACGGGCCCAGGCGCAAGAGGGCTCTACTCGACGCCGTTTTCGGCGACGATTTCTGGCGCCTCACCTGGGAGCACAGCGTGCTGGTCTTTGGCTCGCTTGCCCTGAGCGTTGCGCTGGGGATCCCACTGGGGGTCGTGGCTCAACGGTCATCCCGCCTGCGCCACCTCGTTCTTGGAGTGGTCGGCATCCTGCAAACGGTGCCTGCGCTTGCGCTGCTCGCATTCCTGATCGCAGCCTTGGAACGAATCGGGACGGTGCCGGCGATCATCGCGCTCTTCCTCTACGCATTGCTTCCAATCGTGCGCAATACGTATACGGGTCTCGCCGAGGTTACCCCGTCCATGAGGGACTCCGCGGTTGCGCTTGGCCTGGGACGCGCGACGCAGCTATGCCTGATCGAGTTGCCGCTCGCGGCGCGCTCGATCCTGGCCGGAATCAAGACATCGGCCGTCATCAACGTTGGAACCGCCACCATTGCGGCCTTCATCGGGGCAGGCGGTTACGGCGAGCGCATTGTCGCGGGACTGGCTGTCAACGACAACGTCACCCTGCTCGCTGGGGCCATTCCGGCTGCAGCCATGGCGCTCATCGTGCAGGGCGGATTCGAGGTGCTCGATCGGTTCGTCGTACCGCGCGGCCTGCGTATCCGGGGGGCCCGTCGAGGCTTCTGATCTCCTGAGCGGCTGCGCCGCGAGGGCATGCCTGCCACGTCGGCACTGAGCGAGGGCCGGCGAGTGCTCATCGCCCGATTTTGCAGTGCGAAACCGGGACGCTTTGGGCGTGTGGAATGGTCGGAAGCCGACCGCTATAAACCCTGATGACCCCACCCGGCAGTGAACTAATTTTTCCCTGCCCTGTCAGTGGAGTAACGAGCCGGCTTCGCGCTCTGGGGAGGCAGGGCAGGCAGGTATACTGTGACATTTTACCTGCCGGTTAGGCCGCACCTGACCGGACAAGAATTCCAAGGTCAGGGACGGAGTGGATGAGCGACCGCGAAGTCGATCAGCAGCTGGTAGAGCGCGCGCAGCGCGGCGAGAAGCAGGCCTTTGGCCTTCTCGTCAGCAAGTACGAGCGCAAGCTCGCCCGGTTGTTGTCGCGTTTCATCCGGGACGCGGCTGAGGTTGAGGACGTGACCCAGGAAGCCTTCA
>Ga0302046_10002003_pt1 | contig 19100 bp, 12 predicted proteins | sample RVTome_11_FD_200261 | JGI IMG/M metagenome (GOLD analysis project Ga0302046, IMG submission 200261) | Soil microbial communities from uranium-contaminated site in the Upper Colorado River Basin, Wyoming, United States - RVT147D111 (version 2) ...
GCCGCTCCCCGACATGCGCTCATTCTAGCGCTCTCATGCCAGACGCGTACCCGTCGGGGTCACGCCAGTCCGGGCGAGAACGCGCGGTTCGTCCGCTGCGGTCCGCAGGAACTGCCGGGTCGAGGGCGCGCGGGCCGTGCAGTTCGCGCTCCTGGTCGAGGGAGCCACGGGACGGGAACGGGCTAGAATCTGTGTGGACGTGGCGCTGACCCCGGGTTCCCGTATCGGCTCCTACGAGATTTCCGCGCAGATCGGCGAAGGCGGCCCCGCCTCCGCTCGCCGATTGAAGACAAGCGAGCTACGGCGAGGTCTCGCCGAAGCCAAGCCGAGGAACCGCGGATGGTAGGGACGACGATCGGCCCCTACCAGGTGGTCGCCAAGCTTGGCGAAGGCGGAATGGGGGTCGTCTATCGTGCGACGGACACGAAGCTGAAGCGGGACGTGGCCATCAAGGTGCTGCCGGAGGCGCTCGCCAGCGACCCCGAGCGCCTGTCCCGCCTGCAGCGCGAGGCCGAGGTCCTGGCCTCGCTCAATCACCCAGGGATCGCGGCGATCTACGGCCTGGAGGAAACGGCCGGTTCCCGGGCGCTCGTGATGGAGCTGGTCGAGGGGCCGACGCTCGCCGACCGCCTGGCCACCGGTGCGATCCCCGTCGAGGAGACCCTGAAGCTGGGGCTGCAGATCGCCGAGGCGCTCGAGGCCGCGCACGCGCAGGGCATCATCCACCGCGACCTCAAGCCCGCGAACGTGAAGGTCACGCCGGACGGCCGGGTGAAGGTGCTGGACTTCGGGCTGGCCAAGGCGTTCGAGGCGCAGCAGGACCGCCCGGAGCTGACACACTCACCGACGCTGAGCCTGGCGGCGACGCAGCAGGGGTTGATCCTGGGCACGGCGGGCTACATGGCGCCGGAGCAGGCGAGCGGTCTGCCGGCGGACAGGCGGGCGGACGTGTGGGCGTTCGGCGTCGTGCTGTTCGAGATGCTGACCGGGACGCAGATGTTCACGGGGCAGACGACGGCGCACATCCTGGCCGGTGTGCTGCGCGCGGATCCGCCGTGGGACGCGCTGCCGGGAAATCTGCATCCCCGCATTCGGCTGATGCTGGAGCGGTGTCTCGAGAAGGATCCGCGGAACCGGTACCACGACATCGCCGACGCGCGCGTGGACATCGAGCGCGCGCTGGCCGACCCGCACGGTACGCTCGTGACGTCAGCGGGTGTGCCGACGGTCCGGACACCTCGGCGTTCGATGCTCCCGTTCGCGGCCGCTGCCGTGCTGGCGATTGTCGCGGCCTTCGCAAGCGCCTGGTACCTGAAGCCCGTCGAGCCGCCGCGCGTCGTGCGGCTCGACCACCACCTGCCGGAGGGGGCCACGTTCTTCAACACCATCCTCCCCGCAGTCGCGATTTCACCCGACAGCCGTCGCGTCGCGTACAACACGGCGGCGGGCATCGAGGTGCTGTCGCTGGACGAGTTCGAGGCGCGGGTGATCCCGGGCACGGTCCCCTCCGTTGCGAACGTGCTGCAGGTGATGTTCTCGCCGGACGGGGAGTGGATCGGCTACGTCAGCGGCGCGACGGGTCAATTGCAGAAGGTCTCGGTCAACGGCGGGGCGCCCGTGTCACTGGCTCCCGTCGCGTCCGCGGGCTTCGCGGGGGCCAGCTGGGGCGCCGACGATCGGATCGTGTACGCCCAGGGGCGGGACATCGTGCGTGTCCCGGGCAGCGGCGGAGCCCCGGAGCTGCTCTTCCAGGCCACCGGTATTCCCGCCTGGCCGCAGGTACTGCCGGATGGCCGTACCGTCCTCTACTGCGACACGACGAATGTCGCGAGCGGCGGCCAGACGACGATCCGGTCTCTCGATGACGGAACGGAAACCTCCTTTCCGGGATGCGGCGCCCAGTATCTTTCGAGCGGGCACCTTGCGTATGCGGTCGGCGACGACCTGTTCGTCCAGCCCTTCGACCTGGGCTCGCGCACGCTCGGCGGCGGCCCGGTATCGCTCGTCGAGGGCGTCCTGAACGCGTTCCTTCCGCAATTCTCCGTGTCGGCAACTGGAGCGCTCGCCTACCTGCCCGGTGGCGTGGAAGTCGCCCAGAATCGCGTGCTCGGCATCGTGGGCCTCGACGGTCGCGTGGAGGTCCTCGACGGGATTCCACCCGGGCCGTACTCGAGTCCGAGGGCGTCGCCGGACGGCTCTCGCGTGGCCTTTCAGGGCACCGAGGGCGTTCCGCTCGCCACAGCGACGTCGACGATCTTCGTGTACGACCTGTCCGGAGACACGGCCGTGCAGCGATTGACGCAGGGCGGAAAGAACTTTCACCCGATCTGGACGTCCGACAGCCGGCGTCTGACGTTCTTCTCGGACCGCGACGGCGCGCCGGGGCTGTTCTGGCAGCTGGCCGACGGGAGCGGCGCTGCCGAGCGGCTGACGACCGTGGAACGGCCCTTCGAGCACTGGCCCGACGACTGGTCGCCTGACGGCGGGACGCTCCTCTATCAGGTGGTCGAGCCGGGTTCGTACGACGTCGATCTCTGGAGGCTGTCGCCGGAGGCGCCCGAGCAGACCGAGGTGCTCATCGCGGGAATGAGCCGTCAGCACGGGGCCCTGTTCTCGCCGGACGGCCGATGGATCGCCTACGGGGCCCTCGACGCGCCGAACCTGGAGCAGATCTACGTGCAGCCGTTTCCGGCCACCGGGGCGAGCTATCAGCTCACACGGGAGTCGGGCGCGTTTGCCGTCTGGTCACCCGATGGGGGGCGTCTCTCGTACAGACGAAACGCCACGACGACGGCCGGAGAGACGACGCCCGGTCTCTTTCAGGTCGAGATCGTTCCCGGCGAGCGGTTCGCCTGGCGGAATGAGCAGCGGCTGCCCTTGGAGAACTTCCTCGTCTTCGGCGGGCTCCGTGACTACGACGTGCTGCCGGACGGTCGCTTCCTCATGCTGTTTCCCGCCGAGACGGGGGCGAGCGGCGACGCGGAGCGCCCCCGCTTCAACGTCGTCCTCAACTGGATCGAGGACGTGAAGTCGCGCGTCGCGACCAACTGAGCTGCGTCCCCTGGGTCAGCTCGAGTCGATCGAGAGCCCCTCTCCTCAGGGAACCGCTGGCGCGTCGGGCAGCCATCCCTGGACGACTTCCAGCCGGGTTCGCGGTCGCTCCTCCTGCCGTTTCAGCACCAGAATCCGCTGGCCGTCGGCAGATGGGGCCCAGGATGGACCGGGGCTGTCGTTGAACTCGGTCTGAAGCAGGAACCGCGGCGGTTGCCACTGGAAATCAGCACCCACACCCACATCGACGCTGAACCAGCGGTTTCCCGTCCGGTAGATCAGCTCCGGGCAGTCGGGGCACCAGCGCGGCTCGGTGCCGTCGTCCGACACCTTGTACACCTGCTCGTCTGGCGGCAGACGGCGAACGTTGATGCCCGACCCTCCGTAGACGATCCATCGTGTGTCGGCCGAGATGTCGTGCGCGCTGCCAGTGAAGCTCAGATACGTCGGCGGCGCCGCCGATCCGTCCTCACCGAACGACACCACGCCGAGACGATTGCTCGGAAACTCGTAGAAGGTGAGCTGGCGCCCGTCGGGACTCCAGGTGGAAGGCGTCATGCGTGTCGGGGATTCGGCGACCACCACCGGAGGCCGATCCGAGTTCATCTGCTGCACCATTAGTCGGTATGGCTTGTCGGGGGCGAACGACGTGAATGCCAGCCTGTCACCGGACGGCGACCACTTTGGCCACCCGGCGCCGTCAGCCACCGTCACGTTGCGACTCGCCCTGCGCTCGATGTCGTACACGAAGATGTAGTCCTTGTTGTCGGCCACCTGCGCGGCGAGGCGATGGCCGTCGCGCGAGAGATCGAACATGCCGTACACGCGTGGCTCGATCGGCAGGAACTCGACCTGTCCCTGGCGGTCCACCCAGGCCACGCTGGCCACGGCGACATCGCCGCCCGGCACGTAGACGAGCAGTCCGCTCGCCGAGATCGCGAGCTGCGAGTACGGATAGAGCGAGTGCATCCGGACCGAGGACGCGATGGGCACGGGGGTGCCGACGACTTCGTTGCTGTCCAGATCGAATCCCACGGCGAAGGCGGTTCCCGAACGGCCGAACACCAGTCGGCCGGGCGGCACGTAGCGCGCGTCGTAGCCGCTGAGGCCGAGTGTCTTCACCTGCTGAGTCTCGAGGTCGAGCAGCGCGATCCGGGCGTAGTCGGCGCTCAGCCCCTGGCCCAGTTGAGTGACGAGCGCCTGCTTGCCGTTGGGCAGGGCGCGACCGTACCGGAAATCCTCGCGTGCGTCCCCCACGACCTCGGCCGCTCCGCCCCTGTCGCTGATGCGCGCCAGCCGACGGCCCTCGTCGAACGCGAACACGATGTCGCCCTCGGTCGTCCACGTCGCGGCCACCGGAGTCGCGGCGTCGGCGATCGTCGAAGTCGTGCCGGTGGCGAACGTGTAACTCTTGACCTTGTCGTTGGTGAGAAAACCCACGGCACGGCCGTCAGGGGAGAAGAACGGGTGGATGGCGTCGTCGGTGCCAGCGAGCGCCCGAACCTCGACGTTGTCGAGATCCCGCGCGTACAGACGGCTCTCGCCGCCCGACACGCCGACGTAGACGACGGTGCGTCCGTCCGGAGAGACATCGAGCAACGTCGAGTCGAAGCCGACGGCGGCGGCCTCGGAGTCGAGTGCCAGCGGCGCGTCCACCGGCAGATTGATCTCGGTGCTGATCCGCGGGCCAGCGGCTGGGATCCGATCGGCGAGCTCGCCGGTGCGCGACGACGGGAAGACCAGCCACATCCCGATCGCGCCGAGCACGGTACCGGCGGCCACTGCCCCCCCAAGCCGCAGCAGGCGCCGGGCACCCTCGGGCGGCCCGGAGGCTCCCGTCGAGGACTCGGGCGTGGTCAACGCCTCGTGAATGTCGAGCCGTGCGTCGCCGACGTCGCGAAGGCGTTCACGGGGGTCTTTCTGCAGGCATCGGCGAACGAGGCGAACGACGGCCGTTGGCGCGGTGCGCTCCAGCCTCCGCCAGTCGGGCTCGCGCTCGATCACCCTGGCGATCGTCTCCGAGACGTCCTCGCCGTCGAACGCGCGCGCCCCGGTCAACATCTCGTAGAGCACGCACCCGAACGCCCACACATCGGACCGCTTGTCGACGCGCCTCCCCCGTGCCTGCTCGGGGCTCATGTACGCGGCCGTGCCCATGATCGTGCCCAGGCGCGTAGCCGCCGGGCTCGTCAACGTGGGCAGGCTGGTCGAGCCGGTACCGCCGTCGCCGGGTGTTTCGAACGCCTTGGCGAGGCCGAAGTCGAGCACCTTGACGGTGCCGTCGTCGCGTATCTTGATGTTGGCGGGCTTCAAATCCCGGTGGATGATGCCCTGGTCGTGGGCGCTCTCGAGCGCTTCAGCGATCTGCCGAGCGACGACGAGTGCCTCCTGGACGCCCAGGGCCCCCTCGATGAGCCGGTCGGCCAGGGTTGGCCCCTCGACCAGTTCGAGCACCAGCGCGCGCACGTCGCTCGCCGCCTCCACGCCGTAAATCGATGCGATGTGGGGATGGTTGAGCGCGGCGAGCGCCTGCGCCTCTCGCGTGAATCGCGCGACGCGCTCGGGGTCGAGCGCGAACACCTCTGGCAGCACTTTCAGCGCGACGTCCCGGTGGAGCGTCGTGTCCGTCGCGCGGTACACCTCGCCCATCCCGCCCATGCCGAGCAGCGCGAGAATCTCGTACGAGCCGAACCGGGCGCCGGGCGTCAGCGACAGCGGCAACGCACGACGATTATAGGTGGCGGGGCCCCCGGAACGGGCGGCTCCCGGGCGAGTCGATCTGTTCCCGGTGCGCTCCTCGCACTAGAATCTGTCTCACGTGGCGCTGACCCCGGGTTCCCGCATCGGTTCCTACGAGATCTCCGCGCAGATCGGCGAAGGCGGCATGGGCGTCGTCTATCGCGCGACCGACACGAAGCTGAAGCGGGACGTCGCCATCAAGGTGCTGCCGGAGGCACTCGCCGGCGACCCGGAGCGCCTGTCCCGCCTGCAGCGGGAGGCGGAGGTGCTCGCCTCGCTCAACCATCCCGGCATCGCGGCGATCTACGGCCTGGAGGAGACGGCGGGCTCACGCGCCCTCGTGATGGAGCTGGTCGAGGGGCCGACGCTCGCCGATCGCCTGGCGACCGGCGTGATGCCCATGGAGGAAGCGCTGAAGCTGGGGCTGCAGATCGCCGAGGCGCTCGAGGCGGCGCACGCGCAGGGCATCATCCACCGGGACCTCAAGCCGGCCAACGTGAAGGTGACGCCGGACGGCCGGGTGAAGGTGCTGGACTTCGGGCTGGCCAAGGCGTTCGAGGCGCAGCAGGACCGGCCTGAGCTGACGCACTCGCCGACGCTGAGCCTGGCGGCGACGCAGCAGGGGTTGATCCTGGGCACGGCGGGCTACATGGCGCCGGAGCAGGCGAGCGGGCTGCCAGCGGACAGGCGCGCCGACGTCTGGTCGTTCGGGGTGGTGCTGTTCGAGATGCTGACCGGGACGCAGATGTTCACCGGCCAGACGACGGCGCACATCCTGGCCGGCGTGCTGCGCGCGGATCCGCAATGGGACGCGCTGCCCGGGAACCTGCACCCGCGCGTCCGGCTGATGCTGGAGCGGTGCCTCGAGAAGGATCCGCGGAACCGGTACCACGACATCGCGGATGCGCGTGTAGATCTGGAGCGCGTGCTCGCCGACCCCAACGGCGCGCTGGCGGCGCCTGCTGCCGTGGCGCCGGCCGAGCGACGCTCGCCACTGCCGTTGGGTGCCGCCGCGGCCGTCCTGACCGCTGTGGTCGGCTTCGCGGCGGCCTGGTATGTGAAGCCCATCGAGCAGCCGCAGGTGGTGCGATTCGACTACGAGCTGCCGGACGGCACGACGTTCTGGAACCCCGGGTTTCCCGCCGTCGCGCTATCTCCTGACGGCCGTCGCGTCGCGTACAACACGTCGGCCGGCATCTACGTGATGTCCCTGGACCAGCTCGATGGCCAGGTGATTCCCGGCACGGAGGTGCCAGTCCTCAGTGCCGGCAACGTCATGTTCTCGCCGGACGGGGGGTGGATCGGCTACGTGAGCACCACGACTGGGCAGATCCAGAAGGTCTCGGTCAACGGCGGGGCGCCCGTGCCGCTGGCGAGCCTGTCCTCGGACTTCGGCGGCGCAAGCTGGGGCGCCGACGATCGGATCGTGTTCGCCGAGGGACAGGCCATCAAGCGGGTCTCCGGCAATGGTGGCGCGCCGGAGGTGCTGTTCGAGGTAGCCGACGGGGCGCCGACACTACCGCGGATGCTGCCGGATGGGCGCACCGTCGCGTACTGCGTCAATCTCGGCGCCGAGTCGCCGCAGGTCGTGGTGCGAGGCCTGGGCGTGGACGAGGTACGGACATCCCTGGCGGGCTGCGGCGCCGACTACCTGCCGAGCGGTCACCTCGTCTACGCCGCCGTGAACGGCACGCTCTTCGTGCAGCCCTTCGACCTCGGGGCTCGCGCGGTCGGGGGCGGACCGGTGTCGCTGGTCGAAGGCGTCATGAACGTCGGCATCCCGCAGTTCTCCGCGTCCTCGTCCGGCTCGCTCGCGTATCTCCCGGGTGGCGTCGAGGTGGCCCAGGATCGCCGGCTCGGGATCGTGAACCTCGAGGGCGGGGTGGAGCTGCTCGAGGGGATTCCGCCCGGGCCGTACTCCAGCCCGCGCCTGTCGCCCGACGGCAAGAGCGTGGCGTTCCAGAGCACAGAGGCTGCACCGCTCACCGCGGCCACGTCGACTGTCTTTGTGTACGACCTGTCTGGCGACACCGCCGTGCGACGGCTGGCAACGGGCGGCAAGAACTTCCATCCGATCTGGACGCCGGACAGCAGGAGTGTGACGTTCGCGTCGGATCGCGAGGGCGCGGCAGGCATCTACGTGCAGCCCGCCGATGGCAGCAGCCCGCCAGAGCGGCTCACGACCGCCGAGGGCTCGATCGAGCACTGGCCGGACGCGTGGTCTCCGGACGGCGAGACGCTCGTGTACGAGGTGGTGTCATCGGGGAGGAATGACACCGATCTCTGGATGCTGTCCCGAGCCGAACCCGAGAACACCGCCGTGTTCGTCGAGGGGATGAACCATCAGCATCACGCCGTTTTCTCGCCGGATGGCCGGTGGATCGCCTATGCCTCCGACGAGGGAACATCGCTGACCGACCAGATCTACGTGCAGCCTTTCCCCGCAACCGGCGCGACGTACCAGATCACGAGCGAGTCGGGCGGCTACCCCGTGTGGACTGCCGACGGAGGGAGCCTGTCGTATCGACGCAACACGACCGCCACCACCGGCGAGACGGCCCCGGGGCTCTTCCGGGTCGAGATCATCGTCGGTGAGCGGTTCGCCTGGCGGAACGAGCGGCGGCTGCCGTTCGAGGGATTCCTCATCTTCGCCGGCATGCGCGACTACGACGTGCTGCCGGACGGCCGATTCGTCATGCTGTTTCCCGCCGAGAGCCGTGCGACCGGGGACGCCCAGCGGCCGAGGATCAACGTCGTGCTCGACTGGGTCGAGGAAGTGAAGTCCCGCGTCGCGACCAACTGAGCTCTGCCGTTCGCGCGAGGTCACGTTGACAGTCGCCGAGCGCCTGTGGTCTTCTGAGACCATCATGACGGCCACCATTCGACTCACGTGCGCGATTCATGAAGTCGCCGTTGCGCACGAGCACGTGCGGGTGATGTAGCCGTTTCCGGACATCCAGGGTTTCCAGAAGGGCCATCACTCCACGGCGGGTGATGGCCCTTCTGCTTTTCGGGAGGCAGTGGCGCCGGCGCGAGCCGCCGGCGCGTGCGTGTCGATGACGACGTCCCGAGGCGATCTTCGCCAGTCCGGCCGGCTGTCTGCCGCGCTGGGCCTGCTCGTGCGCCGGTACTGGGCGCAAGTGCGCCGTCAGCCCGCGGTGGCCCTGCCGGCGCTCGTGCTGCCCGGGATCGGCGACATCCTCATCTTCTACGCCCCGCCGCTCGTCGTCGCGCGGCTGCTGGGATCCTTCGCCCGTGACGAGCAGTTGACGGCCGCGCAGATCGTGCCGTATCTGCTCGCCTTTGCCGGCGTGTGGCTCGCCGGCGAGGTGATCTGGCGCGTCGCCATCCTGCTCATCTCGCGCACGGAGGTCCGGGCGATCGAGGCGCTCTATCTCGAGGCGCTCGACGAGCTGATGGCCAAGGACATCGCGTTCTTCCACGACAACTTCGCCGGCTCGCTCACCAAGCGCGCGCTCGGCTACGCCCGGCGCTTCGAGAGCGTCTTCGACGTCCTGTGCTTCTCGGTGACGGCGCGCGTGCTGCCGCTCGCCTTTGCCGCCGTCGTCCTGTGGAGCTACTCGCCGCTGCTCGTGTTCCTGCTGGTCGGGATGCTCGCGGTCACCTTCGCGATGGTGTACCCGCTCATCCGTCGCCGCCAGCGGCTGGTGGACGTGCGCGAGGCGGCGTCGAACGTCGTGTCCGGGCACGTGGCCGACGCGATCATGAACGCGGAGACGGTGCGGGCGTTCGCGCGCGAGGACGAAGAGGCGCGGATGCACGCGCAGTACGTCCACGACTTCGGCGGCAAGACACTGCGCTCGTGGGACTACCAGACGCTGCGCATCGACACGATCGCGGCGCCGATGTATGTGCTGGCCAACACGGCCGGGCTCGCGCTTGCCGTGGCGACGAGCGGCGGTACCGGTGCGAGCCTCGAGGCGGTGTTCCTGACGTTCAGCTACTACGCGACCTCCACGCGTGTCGTATGGGAGTTCAACCGCATCTACCGGAACATCGAGAGCGCGCTCACTGACGCCGCGCAGTTCACCGAGCTCCTGCTCGAGCCGCCGGTGGTCGTGGACGCGCCAGACGTGCGACCGTTTGCGCCCGAGCGGTTCGACGTCGAGCTGCGTGACGTCCAGTTCCGCTACGCCCGGTCCCAGCCGTTGCTCTTCGACGGCTTCTCGCTGCGCGTCGAGGCTGGCTCCCGCGTGGGTCTCGTCGGGCGCTCCGGTGGCGGCAAGACGACGATCACGCGCCTGCTGCTCCGGTTCGTCGACATCGAGGGTGGCTCGATCCGCATCGGCGGCCAGCGCATCGACGAGATTCCCCAGGCGGAGCTGCGGCGCGCGATCGGCTACGTGCCGCAGGATCCGTCGATGTTTCACCGGTCGATCGCCGACAACATCCGGCTCGGGCGCCCCGGCGCGAGCGACGACGAGGTACGCCGCGCGGCGCACGCGGCGCACGCGGCGGAGTTCATCGAGATGCTGCCCGAGGGCTACCGGACGATGGTGGGCGAGCGGGGCGTGAAGCTGTCCGGCGGCCAGCGTCAGCGTGTGGCCATCGCCCGGGCCATTCTCAAGGACGCGCCCATCCTGATCCTCGACGAGGCGACGAGCTCGCTCGATTCCGAGAGCGAGGCGCTCATCCAGGAGGCGATCTGGTCGCTCATGGCGGGCCGGACGGCGATTGTCATCGCGCACCGGCTGTCCACGGTGCGCCGGATGGATGAGCTCGTCGTGCTCGAGCGGGGGCGCATCATCGAGCAGGGCTCGCACGAGAGCCTGCTGGAGCATCGCGGCCTCTACGCCGCCCTCTGGGCGCGCCAGTCTGGAGGATTCCTCGGGGACGAGGAGACGGAGGACGCCGAACTCAGCGCGCGTTGAAGCGGTGCACCCGGCCGTAGGCGTTGAACTCGGCGACGAACAAGTCGCCAGCCGCGTTGATCGCCACGCCGTGCGGCGCCAGGACGAGCCCGGTCTGCCAGTCGGCCGGCGGCAGCTTGTTCGAGCCGATCCCCTCGCCGGTGTTCGTCCCGACGTGGATGACGACGGCGCCGTTCCGGTCCAGCACCGTCACGCGGCCGGTCAGCTCGCCGACGATCGCGTTGTCGCCGTCGATGACGACCGCGGCGGGCAGCAGGAGGTCCTCGGCCACCACGCCCAGGAACGCCCCGTCGAGCGATATGTGCACCACGCGGTTGTTGGCCCGGTCGGTGGCGATGATCCGTGCCGGCGAGAAGCGCGTGTCGATGGTCAGCTTGTGCAGCGTGCTGAAGCTGTAGGGCGGCTGCTTCCCGCCGAACGACGAGAGATAGTGGCCGTGGCGGTCGAAGCGGTGGATGTAGTCGCTGGCGTACCCGTCGGTCACGTAGATGTCGCCGTTGGGGGCCACGTCCACGCCGGTGAGCGTCATGGCGAGCTGGTTGCTCCGCGCGTTGCGGACCTTGTACCGGTCGGGCACCGACGACGACCCGATGGTCATCGCCACCGAGCCGTCCAGTGCCAGTTTGACGACGCTCTGGCCGAACATCCGCGCGCCGTAGATGAACTCGCCGTCCGGCCCCTGCCGGATGACGAAGCCGTGGAGGTCCGAAGGCGCCCGCGGCACGTTGCGGACGAACGTGCCGTCCGGCGCGTACACCTGAAGCCCGGCCGTCGGATCCTGCGTGCTCACGTACACGTCGCCCGCCGAGCTGACGGCGATGTCGCCGTGCATGTTGCCGAGCTGCTCGCGGTCCGTGGGCAGCTTCAGCCAGTCGGCCACCGCCTCGTAGCGGTCGGCGGCGACGACGGTGACGGCGAGCACGACGCAGGCGGCGAGGGTGAGCGTGGGCTTGGTCATGATGGGCCGTATTCTAGTCCGGGGCCGGCGTACCGGTGTCCGGCGAACAGGAAGGATCGGCCCGTCGAATCGCTACCCCCGAAAGCGCTCACCGACCGCCTTCGAGCAGCCCTGTCGATACACTTCGCCGCTGGCCCTGATGAATGCCGTGGTGCCTTCCGACGTGAACGAGTCGCGGCCGGTCAGCGTGACGACGTGGTCCACGGTCTGCCATCCCGCAAACAGCGGCGGCACGGTCTGCGGGGTGTTGTCGAACAGGATCAGCGCCAGCACGTGCTGCCCGTAGGTGTGACCCTGCATGTGCGTCCAGCGGCCGTGACCCACGCTCCGCTGGTTCGGCGCGAAGAACAGGCCGCCGGAGCTCTCGAACAGCGACCCGCCGCGTGCGAACGTCATCAGCGACCGGAACGGCGGCACGGGCAGCGGATTGCCCGTCGCGCAGTCGGTCAGCGTGACGAGAACACCCCATGTTCCCTCCAGATTGTCTCGCTTGGAGTCGAGAACGCCTTGCGCGTGCGCCGACGCCACGGGCAGCACGAGCCAGCCGATTCCCAGCCCCAGGATCGCGATCCGGATCTTCGAGATTCGTCGTTCCATACCCTCCCCCTCGGTAGTGCCCGCAAGGCCGATCGGACCCGGCGGTGACGGCCGCGATCCTCGCCGGGCCGGTGCGGCCCTGGCCATGGAGCACACCTGGAGAAAGCCTGTCGGTATTCTGAAGCCGCAACTTGCAGGCCAGCGGCCGCTTGTGGCATCGTCACGGCGGAACGAGCGCCATGGGCGAGGGTCGGTCGTATCGCTTCCGCGACTTCGTCCTCGACGTGGGGGCCTACGAGCTTCGTCGACGGAACCGTCCGGTACGGCTGGAACAGCAGCCGCTCGATCTTCTCATCCTGCTCGTCGAACGCCACGGGCAGCTCGTCTCGCGGAGCGAGATTGCCCAGCGCCTGTGGAGCGCCGACGTCTTCGTCGACGTCGACACGGGTATCCACACGGCCGTCCGCAAAGTCAGACGGGCCCTCCGCGATTCGGTCGAGGCCCCAGCCTTTGTCGAGACCGTCCCTGGCCGCGGCTACCGGTTCATCGCGCCCGTCGAGACGAGCCCGATACCAGGGATCTCCGAGCCCGGCGCCGCGGCACGGCATGCCGGGATGGCTTCTACCACGGTCGAAGGGTCGGCCCCGCCGCCGCTCGCGGACGATGCGCCCGCGTCGCCCTTTCCCGGTCGGCCTTCCGCCGGCGTGCGATACCGTTGAGGCGCATGATCGACCTGGGGCTGAACGAGCGCGCGTGGGCGCTCGCCGACGACTGCGAGTCTCGCGCGACCGAGCTGCGCGTGGCGGTGAGCCGGCTGCCGGGCGGCGCGCGCGTGCTCGACTGCGGCATCTCCGCCGGGGGCGGCTGGGAGGCCGGCCTCGTCCTGACCAGCCTGTGCATGGGCGGGCTGGGCCGCGTCCAGTACGTGCCGGTCGTCATCGACGGCGACGAGTGGAACGGCGTGCAGGTGACGACCGACCATCCCGCCGTCGCCTGCATGGCGTCGCAGTACGCGGGGTGGGCAATCGACCCGGCCGGCTATTTCGCGATGGGCTCCGGCCCCCTGCGAGCGAAGGCCACGGTCGAGACGGAACTCTTCGAGCGGCTCGACTACCGGGAGGACGCCTCGCGCGGAGTCCTCGTGCTCGAGTCGCCCACGCCGCCAACCGACGCGGTGGCGGCCTGGGTGGCGCGCAAGGCGGGCGTTTCGCCGGACGCGATGACGTTGGCCGTCGCGCCGACGGCCAGCGTGGCCGGTGGTGTCCAGATCGTGGCGCGCGTCATCGAGACCGGGCTGCACAAGATGGACACGCTCGGCTTCGACGTCCGCCGCGTGGTGAGCGCGGTGGGGACGGCGCCGATTCCCCCGGTGGCGAAGAACGACCTGCGTGCCATCGGGCGGACCAACGACTGCGTGCTCTACGGCGGGCGCGCCCGCTACACGGTGCAGGCTGGGGACGACGAGCTCGCCGATCTCGCGGCACGCCTTCCCGCGAGCGCCTCGGCCGACTACGGCACGCCGTTCCACGACGTCTTCGAGCGGGCCGGCAGGGACTTCTATAAGATCGACCCCATGCTCTTCAGTCCGGCGGAGGTCTGGCTCACCAGCGTCGCCACGGGGCGGACCTTCCACGGCGGCCGCCTCGATGCCGCGGTGCTTCGCGCGTCGCTCCTCGCATGAACGTCGCCATCCTGAGCAGCCGGACCGGCTGGCACACCGACGAGCTGTGCCGCGCGCTCGCCGCGCGCGGTCACGCGGGCTGTGTGCTGTCCTACGGTGCCCTCTCGGCGCGCTTCGGGGCGACGGGCCCGGGGCTGTGGGAGGGCCGGGCGTCCGTGCTGGCGGCGGACGCCGTACTCGCGCGCATCGTGCCGGGAGGCTCGCTCGAGCAGGTGATCCTGCGCGTGGACGCGCTCCACTGGATCGAGGCGCGCGGCCTGCCCGTCGTCAACTCGCCGCGGGCGATCGAGCGGACGGTGGACAAGTTCCTCACGACGGCGCTGCTGGCCGATGCCGGCCTGCCGGTACCGGAGACCCTCGTGTGCCAGCAGCCAGAGCAGGCGGAGGCGGCCGTGGCTGCTTTCGGTGAGGCCGTCATCAAGCCGCTCTTCGGCTCACTCGGGCATGGCCTGATGCGCGTCAGCGACCCGGGACAGACGCGGCGCATGGCCCGCGCGATGGCGCAGATGCGGTCTGTGTTCTACGTGCAGCGGGTCATCGATCACGGCGGTCGCGACTACCGGGTGTTCGTCGTCGGCGGGCGCGTGCTGGGCGCCATCGAGCGACGCGCGCCGGACGGGCAGTGGCGGACCAACGTGGCAATCGGCGGGCTGGCCCGCGCCGTCACACTGCCGCCGGAGGCCGAAGCGCTCGCCGTGCGGGCCGCCGACGCCGTCGGCGCCGACTACGCCGGCGTGGATCTGCTGCCGTCGAGCGACGGGCAGCTCTTCGTGCTGGAGGTCAACGGCATTCCGGGCTGGCGCGGACTGCAGCAGGCCACCGGGCTCGACGTTGCCGGCGCGATCGTGGAGCGACTGGAAGCAAGGATGGCCTCGACGCACACCGGGCGGCAGATGGACGCCAGGCCGGCATGACCTCGGTCCGCTTCACGATTCCCGATGCCGCGCTCGCCGGCTCGGGCGCACGCGTGGCGGTCGCCGCGCAGATGGCGTGCCTGCTCGAGGCCAGCGCGCCGAAGCCAGGCAACGTCTCTCCGGGACGTCCGTTCGCCGACCTGACGTACGCGGACTTCGTGGCTGCGGCGGTGGCGATTGCCGGACCGCTGGCCGGCGCCGGCGCGCGGCCGCTCGGCGCGACGATCCGCCTGGCGATCGAGCGCACGCGGGCCTGGACGTCGACCAATGTGAACCTGGGCATCGTGCTGCTGCTCTCGCCGCTGGCGCGCGCGGCCCTGACCGGGCCGGACTCCGCATCCGACGCGGCGCTGCGCGCGCGACTCGAAGGCGTGCTCCGCGAGACGACGGCGGACGATGCACGGGACGCCTACGCCGCCATCCGGCTCGCGGCGCCCGGCGGACTGGGAGTCGTCGAGTCGCAGGACGTGGTCGACGAGCCGACGGTGACACTGGGCGAGGCGATGCGGCTGGCCGCGGACCGTGACACCATCGCGCGGGAGTACGTGACGGGCTTCGCCACGACCTTCGAGCACGCCGTGCCGGTCCTCGATCGGGCCCGGTGGGACGGGCTGTCCTGGGACGATGCCGTCGTCGAAACGTTCCTCGCCGTACTGGCAGCCGTCCCCGATACGCACGTCGCCCGCCGTGGCGGCGTGGCGCTTGCCCACGAGGTCACCGGCTGTGCCCGGACCGTCGTGGACGAGGGTGGTGTGCGTACGGCGGCGGGGCGCCGGGCGCTCGAGGCCCTGGACACCACGCTGCGCGATCCGGCGCACCAGGCCAGCCCGGGCACGACGGCCGATCTCACGGCGGCGGCCCTGTTCGTCGTCCTGCTTCGCGGAGGATTCCATGCAGGCAGGCGGTAGCTTCCGGGTCTCGGTCAGCAAGGACTACCTCGTGTTCGCCTCGGCTCACTTCATCACCTTCGAGGGGCACCGATGCGAGGGGCTGCACGGGCACAACTACCGCGTTCGCGTCACCGTGGAAGGCGGCCTCGACGAGGAGGTCTGGTTCGTCTTCGATTTCGTCGAGCTCAAAGCGATCATGCGGAAGCTGTGCGACGCCATCGATCACCTCGTGCTGTTGCCCACCCGGAGCACGAGGGTCGGGATCGAGGAGACAGGGGACTCGATCGCGGTGAGCGTGGACGGCACGCCGCGCTACGTGTTTCCACGCCGCGACTGTGCGCTCCTGCCGGTACCGAACACGACGGTCGAGATGCTGGCACAGATGCTCACCGATCGCCTGCAGGCCGAGCTGTCCGCACGCGGTGCCAGCGGGCTGACGGCCATCGAGATGGAAGTCGAGGAGAACTTCGGACAATCGGCGGTCTGTCGCGTGGAGCTGGCGTGAGCGCTGGACACGTGGCCGTCGTATGACGCTTCGAGGAGACCCATGCGCAGCCTGATGCCCGCTCTTGTCGTCGCTCTGTTCCTGCCGGCCGTGGCCTTCGCCCAGGGGGCCGGGCCGTCCGGCGAGGCGGTCTACCGGGAGCACTGCGCCGCGTGTCACGAGGGGAGCATCCCGCGCATGCCGACCCGCGAGGCGCTCCGGGCCGTGGCCCCCGAGCACATCGAGAGCGAGCTGGCCTCGTTCAGCATGCGGCGACAGGCCGCGGCCCTGAGCCCCGCCGAGCGCCGCGCGGTGGCCGAGTTCCTGTCGGGACGGCCCGCCGGCTCCTATCGGGCGCCCCTCGAACTGATTCCGGAGAGCGCGTACTGCGAGGCTGGCAGCGCGCAGGTCGATCTCGCCGCACCGTCGTGGAATGGGTGGGGAACGGGACTCTCCAACACACGGTTCCAGAGCGGGGAGGCCGCCGGACTGACGGCGGCCGACGTGCCCCGGCTGCGCCTCAAGTGGTCCTTCGGGTTCCCGGGCGTCTCGGCCTCCGGCTCGCAGGCGACCGTGGTCGGCGATCGTCTGTTCGTGGGCAGCCGCAACGGGGTGCTCTATGCGCTCGACAAGGACAGCGGCTGCCTGCACTGGGCGTTCGAGGCCGGCGCTGGCATTCGGTCGACGCCGATCGTCGCGCCGGACGCCGTGGGCGTGCCCGCCCTGTACTTCGCCGACGCGCACGCCCAGGTGTACGCGCTCGTGCCGTCGAACGGGGCCCTGCGGTGGAAGACGAAGATCGAGGAGCACCTCGACGCGATGATCACCGGCGGCATCGCGGTGCACGAGGGGCGCCTGTACGTGCCGGTGTCCTCGCTCGAAGAGGGGACCGCCACGATGGCCTCCTACGGTTGCTGCACCTTTCGCGGCAGTGTCGTCGCGCTCGATGCCCGCAACGGTGCCGAGCTGTGGAAGACGTACACGATCGACGACGAGGCGCAGCCCACGACCCGAAACGGCGCCGGCACGCAGCTGTTCGGTCCCTCGGGCGCGGCCGTCTGGTCCGCGCCGACGCTCGACCCCGTCAGCAACCGTCTCTACGTGACGACCGGCGACAGCTACTCACACCCGGTGGCGCCACGAAGCGATGCCGTCATGGCGCTCGCAATGGACACCGGGCAGGTGCTCTGGTCCCACCAGACGCATCCGGCCGACGCGTGGACCACCGGATGCCTCGGCGCGACCGAGGAGGAGCGGGTCGGCTGCCCGGAGAATCCGGGTCCCGACTTCGACTTCGGCAGCTCGCCTGCGCTCGTGCGGCTCGACGAGGGCCGGTTGGTGCTCGTGGCCGGGCAGAAGTCCGGCGGTCTCTACGGCTTCGATCCGGCCTCGGGCGAGGTGCTGTGGGAGACGCAGGCGGGCGAAGGCGGCGTGCTCGGCGGCATCGAGTGGGGCTTTGCCGCCGGTGGCGGCGTGATCTACGCGTCGCTGTCGAGCGCGTTCGAGAGGGTTTCGGGCGTAGCGGGGGGCGTGGTGGCGATCGACGCGGCCGACGGCACACGGCGCTGGGCGGCCGATGCGCCCGCCGATACCTGCAACGGGCGTCAGGGCTGCACGACGGCGCAGCCCGCGGCCGTCTCGGGCATGCCCGGCGTCGTCTTCTCCGGCAGCCTGGACGGGCACCTCCGCGCCTACGACACCTCGACCGGACAGGTGATCTTCGACGTGAACACGACCGACGAGTACGACACGGTGAACGGCGTGCCCGCCCGTGGCGGGTCGCTCAACGGACCGGGCGCGGCGATCGCCGGCGGCATGGTATTCGTCAACTCGGGCTACAGCTCGCTCAACTTCATGCCGGGCAACGTCCTGCTGGCGTTCTCAGTCGACGGACAGTAAGGACCTTGGTCGAAATAAGGTGGTCAAGATGGCCACCTTGTTTCGACCAGGGTCCTGAGGGGTCCCGAAAGGGTCCCAAGGCTCAGTGGAGCGGCAGCCGCCTCGCGGCTGTCAGGTCCTCGCGCGTGAGCCGTCCGTCGTGCAGCGCCGTGGCCAGGAGCACGGCATCGCACCCGGCCGCGGCCAGACGTGCCAGGTCCCGGGAGTCTCGGACGCCGCCGCCGGCCACGATCGTCGTCTGCGGGGCCCCGGCCCTCACGCGTGCGACAAGCGCGTCGTCCGGTCCGGCCGCCGTGCCCACGCGCGCGAGATCGACGGCCACCACCGCGCGGGCACCAGCCTGGAGGGCGCGCGCCAGCAGGGTGTCCACGCCGTCGAGCTCCGGTACCGTGCCTCCGGTACGCACGATGGGTCGGCCGTCCCGCAGATCCAGCCCGAACGCCACTCGCTCGACCGCCTGGCAGATGGCGTCGAGCCTCTCGTACGACGGCAGCGTCTCGAGCGCCACGATCGGATGGTGAACGCCCGCCGCGTGTGCCTGGCGGGCCTGCTCGACGCTCGTGATGGCCCCGTCGTACCAGAGCGGCACGCCGCTGGCGGCCAGCGCGCGGACCGGCGCGAGGTTCGGCGCGGCCCCGAGGATCGCGTCCAGATCGGCGACATAGAGGGCGTCCACCTCCAGGTCCTCGACGTAGACGCCCGCCAGGGCCCTGGCGTCGCCGGGCGGAATCGGCCTGCCGGCGACCATCGTCACGGGTGCGTACCGGTCGCGCGCTCCGGCCACGGCATGCACCGCGCGCCCGCGCCGCAGGTCGATGACGCCGATCGTCTGCACGCCCGCAGTGTGGCGGGCCGCCGGCAGGGCGTCAACGGCTTCCGCGCTGCGGTCAGGCCCCGGGATGGGTGATGATTGACGGCAGGACCTGCAGCGCGTGGCTGTGCTCGGATGGGACATCGGCGGGGTGAACACGAAGGTCGTGCACGTGGCTGGCGGCTCGCCCGTGTTCGTACGCAGCCGTCCCTTCGAGCTGCAGCGGGATCCCGCAGGGCTCACC
>Ga0302046_10002004_pt1 | contig 19099 bp, 15 predicted proteins | sample RVTome_11_FD_200261 | JGI IMG/M metagenome (GOLD analysis project Ga0302046, IMG submission 200261) | Soil microbial communities from uranium-contaminated site in the Upper Colorado River Basin, Wyoming, United States - RVT147D111 (version 2) ...
GGTGTTCGGACCCGCTCCTGCACAGGCGCCCGATGCCGTGCGCGCGTTCCGCGAGCTGCTGCCCGCACTGCGCGAGCTGGCGACCGACCTCGTGCGCATCGGCATCTCGCCGCATGCGCCGTATTCGGTTTCCGATGAGCTGTTCGCGGCGAGCGCACGACTCGCGCGCGACGAGGACCTGCCGATCGCCGTGCACGCGGCCGAGAGCGCGGACGAGGCAGCGCTCGTCGCGCACGGAACCGGCGTGTTCGCAGAACGCTTGCGCGACCGCGGCATCGCGACGCCCGTGCGCGCCCGTTCGACGATTGCACTGCTTGGCCGGACCGGTATTCTCGCTTGCCGGCCGCTGCTCATCCACTGCGTCCGGCTGGACGCGCAGGACATTGCGGAGCTGGCAGGGACAGGCGTTCGGGTCGTGCACTGCCCGGTCGCCAATGCACGGCTCGGCCACGGCGTCGCGCCCGTCCTCGAACTGCTGGCAGCGGGCGTGACCGTCGCCATCGGGACGGACTCGGTGGCCAGCAACAACCGCATGGACATGCTGGAGGAGGCAAGGTTCGCGCAGCTGCTGGTGCGTGCACAGACCGCGTCGGCCACGTCGTTGCCGGCCGACCGGCTGCTGCGCATGGTCACCCTGGACGGTGCGCGCGCCCTCGGCATGGACGACCGCATCGGTGCACTCGAGCCGGGCCGCGATGCCGACCTGTGTGCCGTCCGGCTCGACCGGCCGCACACCCGGCCCGTCCACGACCCGCTGGCCGCACTGTTCCACGCCGCACGCGCATCCGATGTCGTGCTCGCCGTGGTGCGCGGCCGCATCGTGCAGCAGGGCGGCCGCCCGACTTCACTGGATGTCGACCGCGCCCGTGATGACATCGATGACGTGGCCGCCCGCCTGCGCCGGACCCTGCGCGCCGGCTCCGTCACTGCGAACAACGCTGTTCCAGCGCGACGCGGGCCGGCATGATGCGGCTGCCCCGGCTGGAGAACGCGCAGGAGCGACTGGATGAGCCGCGGCACGATCCTGCCGTGCTGGACGCCGATCTTCGCCACATCGAGACGGTCAATCGCTTCCTGGGCGGGCGCCGCGCGGCACTGTCCGCACTGGCGTCCGTGATCAACATGACCGAAGCGCCGTCGATCCTCGATGTGGGCTGTGGCGGCGGCGACATTCCGCGCGCGATCGCGGGTCACGCTGCAAGGCGAAGGCTGGCCGTACGGATCGTGGCTGCGGACCGGCACGACCAGGTCCTGACGATCGCGCGCCACCGTTCGGCCGGTCGGGCCGGCAGCGCGAACATCCGGTTCATCCGGTGCGAGGGACTGGCACTGCCGTTCGCGGATCGGTCATTCGACGTCGTCATCATGTCCCTCACGCTGCACCACTTCGATGGCGATGCGCGCATTGCGGTGTTGCGTGAGCTGGCACGCGTGGCCGGTCGCGCGGTCGTGATCAACGAGCTGGAGCGATGCTGGCCCAACTACATGGGTGCCCGGCTCCTCGCCACGACCGTCTGGCGCGCCAACACGATGTCGCGCCACGATGGGCCGATCTCCGTGTTGCGCGCGTTCACACCCGCCGAGCTGCGCGACGACCTGCGGGCTGCCGGCCTGCAGGACGTGCGCGTCGAGCGGCGCTTCTTCTACCGGCTCGTCGCAATGGGGACGCCGGTCTCGGCGAAACGCGCCGCGCTCGCCACCGTGTGAAAGTGGATGGCGACGATGTCCTCGATGTCGGCTGCGTAGCCGCCGCCCATCACGAACACGATGGCGGCACCCTCGTGCGCGCACCGCTCGATCACCATCCTGTCGCGCTCCGCGAGAGCCGCTGCAGAGACGTCGAGCCGGCCAAGCCGATCGCCCGCGAACGGGTCGGCGCCCGCAATGCAGAAAGCGACCTGCGCAGGCGCCCCGAACGCCGCGTCGAGACCCCTGCGCACGGCCGCGAGCCAGGCATCGTCACCGGCGCCGTCCGGCAGGTCGATGTCCAGGTCACTCGACTGTTTGCGGAACGGGAAGTTGTTGCGGCCGTGGACGGAGAAGGTGAAGACCGCGGGATCATCGCGGAAGATGTACGCCGTGCCGTCGCCCTGATGCACATCCGTATCAATGACGACCGCGCGCCGGATACGGCCGTCCGTCAGCAGCGCGCGGGCGGCGACTGCCACATCGTTGAACACGCAGAAGCCGTTGCCCTGGCCTGGAAAGGCATGATGCGTGCCCCCGGCGAGGTTGACGCTGACGCCATCCTCGAGGGCGGCGCGTGATGCGGCCAGCGTCCCGCCCACGGAGCGGCGCGATCGCTCGACCATTCCGGGCGACCACGGGAATCCGATACGGCGCTGGTCCGACTCCGGCAGCGTGCCCAGCGTGACTGCCCGCACGTACGCGGCGTCGTGCACGAGCTGCAGCGTCGCGTCCGGTGTGGCGTCCGGCACGACCAGTGCATGCGACGGCACCAGGCTCTGCTGCACACGTTCACGCAAGCGCGCATACTTCGCCATCGGGAAGCGATGTCCGGGCGGCAGCGGGAGGACGAAGTGATCGGCGTAGAAGATCTTCACCGTTGGTCCATTGTGCGTGTGCTCGTGCTGCTGGCCGTGCTTGCGCCGGTTGCCGTCGCGGGCCGGTCGCTCGCGCGCACGGTCGTGCGGGCAGCGCCGGAGAGTGCACCGGGTGCGGCGCTGCGGCAAGCCGTTCGGCTGGACCTCGATTCCACGGGTACGCGCATCTGGTTCGAAGCGGATGCCTCGCTCGGTCGCTTCGAGGGTACGGCACTGGCGTTCGACGGCTGGGCCGAAGTGCCGGACAGCATCTACTTCTATCCGGGTGGCCGTGGCGAAGTCACGATCGAGGTCGCCTCGTTCCGTACCGGCAACGGCATGCGGGACGGGCACCTGCGGAGCGACATGGATGTGGCCGGGCATCCGCGCATCACGTTCGTCGTCGACGACGTCGTCGAAGCGACGCTCGCGGAGATCGACTCGCTGCTCGCCGGCGTCGTCGCGTTCTCCGATACGTTGCCGGCCGCCCGCGTGTTCATCGAAGGCCGCCTCACCATCCGCGACAGCACGCGCCACGTACGCATTCCGGCACGCATTCGCATGGCGGCTGACACACTGCGGGTGCGCGGTCGGCTCGCCACCCGCTTCACGGAGTTCGGTATCAAGCCGCCGTCCCGCCTTTTCGGTACCGTGAAAGTGAAGGATGACCTCGCACTGCTGTTCGACGCGCTGTTCCGGCGCGTGCGCTCGTGAATCGCGCCGATGTGATCGTGGTCGGCGCCGGGCCGGCGGGGTCGACGGCTGCGCTCCGCTTCGCGCGTGCCGGCTTCGACGTCCTGCTGCTCGACCGGCATGCGTTCCCCCGCCCCAAGCCGTGCGGCGACTGCATGAGTCCGCAGGCGACGCGCGTACTCGATGAGCTGGGCGTCCTCGACGCCGTGCTGGCGCAGCAGCCGGCGCAGCTCGAGGGGTGGCGCATCGTCGCGCCCGGCGCAGCCTGTTTCGACGGCCGCTTCGACCGCATCGCCGGAGTCGACCGCCTCGTCGCGCGCGCGCTCGCACTTTCCCGCGACCGGCTGGACGCGGTACTGCTGGATGCCGCCCGCAGTGCCGGGGCCCGTATCATCACGGGTGTTCGCATCCACGACCTCATCGACGGCGGTGTCGCCGGTGCCACGAGGTCCGGTGAGCCGTTCCGTGCGCGCGCCCATCTGGTGGTCGGCGCGGATGGTCTGCGCTCCGTCGTGGCGCGACGAATCGCTGCGCCCGCCCGGCGCGCCCGCCTGCGCAAGGTCTCGCTCACCGCGCACATGCACGCGGCGCGATCCGACCCGGTGTACGGCGAGATGCATCTCGCGCATGGTGTGTGCGTCGGCATCGCGCCGGTCACGGCGGGTGAAGACGTCGTCTGCAATGTGACGGTGGTCGCGGACGCGGATCGCCATGGACGCGACGTCGCGCGCGATCCGCACGGCTTCTTCCGCGCGACGCTCGCACGGTTCCCGTCCCTCATGAACCGGCTGACCGGCGCGTTCGCAGGCCACAGGCAGGATTCGCGCGGGCGTACGGCCGGACTGCTCGTTTCGGGCCCGTTCGATGTCCCGGTCCGGCGGGTCGTCGCGGACGGTCTCGCGCTCGCCGGCGACGCGGCCGGCTACTACGACCCGTTCACCGGCCAGGGCATCCATCAGGCCCTCGCCGACGCCGCACTGCTGGCCGAAGAAGCCGTGCCCGCATTGCATCGCGGGTCCGGTCCCCTGCCGGCGCTGCGACGGTATGCACGACGGCGCCGCCGGCTGGTTCGCGGAACCCGCCTCGTCCAGCGTATGATTGAGGCGGTGATGTCGCGGGCGGCCCTGGCGGACTTCGCCATTGACCGGCTCGCGCGCCGGCCGGCCACGGGCGCTGCGCTGCTCGCCGTCACCGGCGACCTGGCCCCGGCATCGTCCCTCTTCACGCCCGCGGTCCTGCGCGGCTTCGCGGGAAAGGCACCGGAAGGATCCGGACCGTGACGATTGTCGACGAACGCACGATGCGTGCGCCGGTCGACGCGTGCTTCATCGCCGCGTCCGACGTCGAGCGCTGGCCGGCCATCCTGCCGCACTATCGCGTCGTGCGCTTCCATGCGCACAGCGGCGACGAGGGCCGCGTCGAGATGGCCGCGTATCGCGACTTCGGTCTCTTCCGCTGGCCCACCTGGTGGCTCTCCGCAATGCGCATCGACCGCGACGAGCCGGCCGTCCACTACACGCACGTCGAGGGCATCACGCGGGGCATGGTCGTGAAATGGTCGTTCGCACCACGCGCCGGCGGACACACGCACGTGTCGATCACACACGCGTGGGACGGTCCGCCCTGGCCGCTCATTGGCGGACTCGCCTGGCGACTCGTCATTGCGCCGATCTTCGTGAGCGCCATCGCCCGCCGCACGCTGGCCGGTGTGGCGCAGGCAGCCGAGCACAGCGCGTCCCGCGAAGCGACCGGCTCGCCACCGCACGACGTGGAACCCGCCCGCCCGCGCAACGCAACGCCATGATCGGGCATCCCACACCTGAGGGAACGATGGCCGGCTCGAACGGCAGGAACGGCAATGGAGCCATACGCGTGGCCATTACCGGCATCGGCCCGATCACGGCCGTCGGTACCGGTGTGGACGCCTTCTGGCAGGGACTCCGACGTGAACGCTCGCCGGTTCGTCGTGTCACCCGCTTCGATCCCGGCATCTGGCGCTCGCAGATCGCCGCAGAAGTCGATGACTTCACAGCAGCCGACTATCTCGATGCGCGGACCGCCCGCCGGCTCGATCGCTTCGGCCAGTTCGCCATCGGCAGCACGCGCATGGCCCTCGCGGATGCCGGGCTGGACGCCGCCGATCTCGAAGCCGACCGCGTGGCTGTGCAGATGGGTTCCGCACTCGGCGGCATTGCCTATGCCGAGGAGCAGATGGTCAATCTCCTCGCGAACGGGCTGCGCGCTGTCGATCCGCGCGTCGCGCTCACCACGTTCGCCGGTTCCGCTTCCTGTTCGGTCGCCATCGAGTTCGGCTTCTCGGGGCCCAACTCCACGAACGCCATGTCGTGCGCGTCCGGAACGATCGCGCTCGGTGAAGCCTGGCGCCTCATCCGCGATGGCCAGGCCGACGCCGCCATCGCCGGCGGCGTCGAGGCCCCACTCGCACCCCTCTGTTTCGGTGCCTTCGCCATCATTCGCGCGATGAGCACGCGCAATGGGGAACCGGAGCGCGCCTGCCGGCCGTTCGACCGCGGTCGCGATGGTTTCATCATGGGCGAGGGCGCATGCAGCTTCGTGCTCGAGCGCTGGGATCATGCGGTCGGACGCGGCGCCCGCATCTACGCCGAGCTCGCCGGCTACGGCACGACCAATGACGCCTTCCACATGACGGCGCCGCGTCCTGATGCCCGCCAGGCCGTGCGCGCCATGCGGCTCGCGCTCGGTGCGGCCGGTCTCGAAGCGGACCGCATCGACTTCATCAGCCCGCACGGCTCATCGACACCGCTCAACGATTCGACCGAGAGCCTCGCCCTCAAGGAGGTCCTCGGCGTACGCGCCCGGTCCGTTCCCGTCAGCGGCACGAAGCCCTATCATGCTCACGCGCTCGGCGCATCCGGCGCCATCGAGGCGGCCGTCTGCTGCCTGGGCATCAGTCGGGGCTGGATCCCGCCGACACTGAATTTCGAATCCGGTGACGAGGCCTGTGACCTCGACTATGTGGCCGGTGGAGGCCGGGCTTTGCGGCCCTCCACGGCCCTTTCCAATTCGTTCGGTTTCGGTGGGATCAACGCATCGCTGGTATTGATCCGACCGGATTGAAGTGTATTTTTGGCAATGCGTTGGCAATGCGTTCGGACCCGGACGCGCGTGCGGCCATGGGGGCGGCAGCAGGTGGACCTCGGGGAGCCCGCGTTCACTCCCGGCATGAACGGTGCGTGGTCGCGCCCGGCTTGCCGTCGACTCGCGGCGGTGTCGCCGCCGCGCCTCGTAACACTTCGTGGAGGAATGCTATGAAACGGTTGCTGAGTGTGGGAACAGTGGCCACGCTCGTCCTTGCGGCCTTCGCCGGGCGCGCGCAGGCGCAGAGCTACTGGTTCGACCTCGGAGTCAATGCGGGCGGTTCACTCTTCACGTCCGTCACCGGTGATGATGACTTCGCCGGTGGCTCCGCCAAGTTCGGGACCGGCTGGCTCCTGGGCTCGCAGTTCACGATCTGGCCGTGGTCCCGCATCGGGCTCCGTGCCAACATGAACATCGCCGATCGTGGATTCGATGCCGACAACGAGATTCACCCGAACATCAATCTCTGGAGCGGTTCGGGTGACCTGATGATCCGGCTGCGGGCACCGAACCCCAGCTGGGAAGGCAGCGAAACGCTGCCCTATGTCGCTCTGGGCGTCGGTCGCAAGTGGGTCAATCCCGCCGGCGACCAGCACAACTGCGCCGAACGCCGCGCGGACAACAGCCTCGCCAGCTTCTTCGAGTGTACGCCCTACGACCAGACGACGGCGACCCGGACGGCGACGCCCGCACTCCGCGAATGGGATTCCTGGATGTTCCTCGCCGGCGTCGGCGCTGACTTCCGGTTCTCCCCGCGCTGGCTGTTCCGCGTCGAACTGAACGACCGCATCTTCAAGCCGTTCGTCAACCAGACCAGCGGCTACGCCGGCGGCAACGTGTGGGACGCACCCGAGGCCACCGTCGACGACAACATCGCCAGCATGGTCCACGAGCTGGGTCTGCAGGCGGGCATTCACGTCGCCCTCGGTATGCGCGGTCCGGGCGCACCGCGGACAGTGGCACCGCCGCCGCCGCCCCCGCAGCAACAGCAGCAGCAGCAACAGCAGCCGCCGCCGGTGCGCCAGGAGCCGCCGCCGCCGCAACAGACGCCGCCGCCGCCGCGTGTCGACGACATTTCGGTCTGCGTCCTCGATCCGGCAGCCAGTGGTGGGATGCGCATGCAGTCGGCGCAGTTCCGACATGCGTCGAATGACACCGTTGTCGCAGGACAGCCGCTGCGCAGCACGGTGAGTGGCGTACTCACGGCCGGCAATGCCGAGTGGTACGTGCGCGGCACGCCGTTCGTCATGCAGATGGGTCAGCTGCGCGAGGAGTTCGTGACGTACGGCCGGCCGGAGCAGGTCGCATGCAACAGTCTCACGTACGTCGGCATGGTCAACAACTACGCCGTGTACGTGAATCCCAACGACATTTCCGCGTACCGTTCGGACCTGCAGAGTGCGGTCAGCGCGCGCAACGGCGATCTTGCCGCTGCACTCGGAGCGAACCGGCAGTTGCGCGAGCAGTTCGATGCCGTGCGCACGATCTACTTGCCGATCGACGCCGTCGGTCCTCGCCTGCAGGCGTTGCAGCGCCAGGAGCAGGTGCGCAAGGGCCTGCTGGAGTCGTAAGGAGTCGGCCCGAACAGCGGTCGGCTCGATGATGAGAGCCCGGCGCCCCGCGCGCCGGGCTCTCTCTTTGCCGTCTCGCGTCGCGCGGTGACCCCATTCCGCCAGGCCCGCAGCCATGATCCCGCTCGTCCTGATTGGCGCTCGCCTGCTCGCGCTCGCTCTCGCGTGCGGCATCAATCTGTACGCGACCATCGCCGTGCTCGGCCTCGCCATCCGCTTCGATCTGGTCGACCCGTTGCCACCTGCCCTGATCGGCCTCGAGCAGTGGCTCCTGATCGGCGGGGCACTCGCGCTTCTGCTCGTCGAACTCGTCGCCTCCGCCATGCCCCATGCCGACGAGATCTGGGAGGCGTTTCACAGTGTGGTTCGCCCTGTCGCGGCCATCGCGCTGGCGTTCCTCGCTCTGGAGGCGGCGCCGCTGCCCATCCGGGCGGCCGGCACGGTGGTCGCGGGGGCGGCCGCATTCGCCGCGCACGTGACGAAGTTCGGATTGCGACGCATGCGACCGTCGCGCTGGTCGGGTCGGTTCGTATTCGGGCCGCTGGAGAGCCTGGCTGCGGTCGTGCTGGCCGTCGCAGCGCTGGTCCAGCCGGTGGCAGCACTCGCCGTCGTCGCGGTCGTGGCCGTCATTCTGGCCCGGCTCGGTCCGGGGCCATGGCGAGTGGCCGCCTTCTCGACCCGAGCCTCCCTGTCCTGGCTGCGTGGATTCTTCGGTGGACGCCAATGGCAGCCCAGAACCCGTTTGCCCGCTTCCTTGCGCGGGCTCGTACGGGCCGCCGAGGAAGGCCTGCCCGCACCCCGACTCGCGCCGGCGGCGCTGAGCGGCGACGTGACCGGCGCGTACCGCAGCGGCTGGCTGGTCTTCGACGGCAATGCCGCCGCGTTCGTCTACCGCCGCTCCTTCCAGCCCCGACGCCTCGACCTGACCCGGCCGACCGACGCGGTGATCCGCCACGACTGGCTCGCGGACATCCTCGAGGTCCGCCTCCAGGACCGCACGTACACGCTCCACCTGTTGAAGGAAGGACCACCGGCTGAGATCACCCTCGGTGCGTTGCAGCTTGTCGTCGATTGAACGCCGTCGCGGGGCTCATGGAATGCTCGTCCGTGCGAACTGAACCTGGACGGTGGACGGCGGGCGAGGGAGACAGCGGGCCGGGCAACGGCGGAGACGGGCGCGGGCTGGCGTGAGCGCGCGGACTGGCGGGAGCACCACGGGCGGGCATCGGGGGGAACTGATTGCGAGGCGGGCCCGGGCCACGGGGCCTGGGGTGTTCTCGAGGGGACCGGTGCGGCCGGCCGGAACGCCGGAGCGATCTCGGTCGGGCTGAACGGTGCGGCTTCGCCGCGCTGGGTTGATCCCAGGCCGGGCTCGCCAGCCGGAGAGACGGACCGACCGGGGAGTCGGAACGCGCTCGTCGAACGGAAACCACCTCGTTCCCGGTGCTCCCGCTGTTCAATCCGTAACCGCGCTGCCCGCCCGTAGTGCTCCCGCCAGTGCAGCGCGATGCCCCCGTTACACCGCCCTGATTCAGGCGCATGGAGAGCGTCATCGTGAAAAGTTTGACGACATGGCTTTTCCCGGGCCAGGGTGCCTGCGCCGACGGCCCCCGGTCCGGGGGAGAATCCCGAGGAGGAAGGGAGGGAGGAAGGGAAGGAAAACGAACGGATGAAGTGGTACGGACCAACCCGAACCGCGCGTACCCCCGCTCCGCGGTTGCCTGGCCCGCAGTCGACCGCGCTCGACCGGCCCTTCCAGGACTCCGCTCCCGGGAACTACCAGAAAAACAAAGGACGGGGGAGGGGAAAGGGGGTTACATTGGTATCATGGTTCATTTATATTGAGCGCGCCTATGATCAGACTCGACTTGGGGACCGACCAGGTGCGGGGCAACGCTCCAGCGACTTCGCACCGGGAACCCTGAGGTACAGCGGGGGTTGGCATTTACGCCGACTGCCGCTTTTCGTTGTCCACCCCAACCCCGGACGGTGGATTCACCCATGTTCGTGAATTCCCGCGCTCTGGACTCCTTCGATCAGTACCTCTTCGATGTGGAAAAGTATCCGCTCATCGAGGAGGCTGGCGAGGAGCGTGAGCTCGCACGGCGAGCTCGGACAGGCGACAAGGAGGCGGCGGAGCGGTTGGTGACCGCCAATCTCCGGTTCGTCATTTCGTACGTGAAGAAGTATCAGGGACGGGGCCTCGGGCTTGCCGAGCTGGTCTGCATCGGCAACGAGGGCCTGCTCAAGGCAGTCAAGAAGTTCGATCCGGACAAGGGCGTCAAGTTCATCTCGTACGCGGTGTGGTGGATCCGGCAGACGGTGCTGCAGGCGCTGGCCGAGCAGACGCGGTCGGTCCGGATCCCGCTCAATCAGAACTCCAACCTGGTCAAGTTGTCACGAACGGAAACGGCGCTCACCCAGATTCTGGGGCGTACGCCGACGGACCAGGAAATCGCCAACGAGATGGGCGAGCCGGTGGAAACGGTGCGGGCGCTGCGGCGTGTTGCCGCTTCCGAGCTTTCGCTCGATGCGCCGATCGACCGTGGCGACCGCGACAGTGCCTCGTTCGGAGAGCGGTTCGCAGGCGCGGAGGCCGAAGACATCGAAGAGACCGTCGAGTCGCAGGCCCAGCGCGAGTTCCTCGACCGCATGTTCGAGAAGTACCTGACGGAACGCGAGCGCAAGATCCTCTATCTGTACTACGGTCTCGATGACGGTGAGGAGCGCACGCTGGAAGAGATCGGCTCACTGCTCGGCGTGACGCGCGAGCGCATCCGGCAGATCCGCAACCGGGCTTTCGAGAAGCTGCGGGAGAGTCCGGATGGTGAAGCGCTCGAGACGTTCTGGAGCGCGAACTGAGCTGAGTAGTGGAACGCGCCGCACGCGGCGCGTGCGGGTGGAAGCGAAAGGGGCGGCCGCAAGGTCGCCCCTTTCGCATTCTCAGGACAACGCAGGCGGTGTCCGTCCGGTTCTGCGTGAGTTACGTGAATCGAACGCGGCCGCGCCAGCGGGACAGACGCGCTCGATGGCCGCAACCAGCTCGCGCGCCTCGAACGGCTTGTGCAGGACGACATCGAAAAGGTCACGCTCGGCTGCCTGTGGTCGCGTGACTTCGCCCGTCGCCGCAATGATGGGAATGGCGCACGTCGCCAGCGTGCTGCGCAGTGTGCGCGCGACGTCGCAACCATCCATGCCCGGCATGATCACATCGGTGACGACCACGTCGGGTGTGATCTGGCGGACTGCGCGAACGCCCGCCACGCCATCCTCTTCTTCGTGTACGAAACACCCGTAGCCTTCGAGCAGCCTGCGATACGCGGCACGCGTCGCCGCGTCGTCTTCGATCAGCACGACCCGCCGGGCCGCAAATCCGGATCGGGCAGGCGCATGGTCGTTCGTTTTCAATCGCGTCGCTCACGTCACTTTGCCGACCTGACGCGTATTCCCCCGCAGAATCGGGTCATGCCGCGTATCGCGCAGAACACGCACTTCTTTCACCGTCCGCACGCAGGGAGTGCAAGGCAGGTGCCATTGCCTGTCGTATCTGCACTTGCGACAGGCGGGGCCGTCGGTGGGCATGTCTCTTGCCCGGTACCATGACGTGACCCGCTTCGATGTACCACCAGCGGGTCGCCCGGGAGGAGGGATGATGAGATTTCGAGGCTGGCTCCTGATACTCGCGCTGGTCGTCGGAGCAGGTGTGGTTCTGTCAGGTTCGAGTGTGCTCCGTGGTACGCCGGAGCAGGCGGTGATGGGCGCGTCGAAGTCCGAGCTGACGGCTGCCATACGTGCGGTGGACGAACGTCTCGCCCGCAGCGAGATCGAGGCCGCGACGGTCCGTGCTCCAGTGTCGACTCCGGCATCCGCATGGACAGCGTCGCATTCGTCATCCACTTCGATGTCGACTTCAGATCCGGCCACAGCGAGATCGGTCGCGCATGCATCAGCGCGGGCAGGGGCGGATCGCAATGCGGATGCGGCGACGTTGGACGCGTTCGACCGGACAGCCGGGCCCGGCGTGCTGCGTGCGCGTGCCGCACGCATCCTCGAGTGCATCGATTCACTGGAGCGAGCGGGTGAAAGTGCGTGGCGCGGTGCGTTGCCGGGCCTGCGTGCAGCGGTTGCAGACCTCGAGTATCGCACGGACCTGGCCGCCCTGGCGACCATCGATTCGATCGTCGCGCTGGACGCGCACATACACGTGTGGCTGCAGGAAATGGCGCGGCAGATCGAGAGCATGATCGAGGTGGGCGAGAAAGCGGCACACGATCGCGGCATGCTCAACGACACACGCGTTGCGCATGCACGGCTCGAGCAGCGTTTCATGGCACTGCGCCAGGATGGCGCGGACAGTGATGGCATGTTGCGCCGGGCGCTGGCGGAAGAATTGACCGATCTGCGCCGTACCGTGCGTGCGCTGGTTCGTGCGACGCGGCATCACCCGGCGGACGCACCCGCCTGACGGCACAGCCGCTCCCCATACGTCGACCTGCTCCTGGAGCTGCGGCGGGCGGAACGTTGCCTGCACTGGCCGGTAGTACCGGCGCCGGCTTCGACCGGACCGGCGAACTCGTCGTGGCAAGCCACGGTACGGAGCAAGGAACCGCGTGCCGTCCGTCCATGTCCTGATCCCCGAACCGGAACCCTCGCGCACACGACGGGCACGGCGCCAATCGTTCCGCCGACGCGGCGCCTGCTTCGCCACGGCTGCATTGTCGCTGCCGTTGTGTGCGTTCCCGGCCAGCGCTGTGGTGATGCCGGCAGCGTCGCACGTGCATGCAGCAGCGGGAGGAGCGGCGGCGGCGCCTGCCGCGCAGCAGGCCGCGGACACGATCTGGAATGATGCGCGTTCGCTCGCGCTCGTGGAGCAGGCGCGCGAACGACGGCGTCAGCCGCTCGCGGACACGGCATTGCGCAATTATCAGGGGCATGCCGAAGGCGTGGTCTACTTCTATCTCGATCGACGCGATGTCGACGAGCGGATCCTCGTGCGCACGGACCAGGTCGCGCTCGAGGTTCTCTGGGCACAGCCGGACCGGACCAAGCAACGCATTGTCGGACTGCGCAACGAGAGCAGTCTGCCCAACCGCATGTTCTATCATCTCGATCACCTGACCGTCGTACAGAACGGGTTCGGTGACGTGATGCGCATGGGTGATGGCGACGAAGTGCGCGACGTGCCGCATCCCGCAGCACCGGGTTCCGGGTCGATCTACGATTTCCGGCTGACCGATTCGCTCGAGCTGCGGCTGCCCGGCGCGGTCGGTCCGATCAAGGCGTACGCAATCGACGTGCGGCCGAAGCGCACGGATGAGTCCGCATTCGTCGGTCGCATCTTCGTCGATCACATGACCGGCGACATCGTGCGCATGACCTTCACGTTCACACCCGTGTCGTACGTGGATCGCCGGCTCGACTACATCAACATCTCGCTGGACAACAGCCTGTGGAACGGCCGCTACTGGCTGCCCTGGGAGCAGGCGGTGGAGATCCGGCGACAGGTGCCAGAGCTGGACTTCGTGGTGACGTCCGTGATCCAGGCGAGGTTCCGCGTTCGCGAATACACGTTCAACCAGGACCTGCCGGAATCGCTGTTCTGGGGCTATCCGGTGGTGACCGTGCCGCGGGCCCAGCGCGAGGCATTCGAGTTCGACCGCGAGCTGTACGCGGACCTGCACAATGCCGGACTTGCACCGCCGCCGGAGCTGCAGGAGATCCGTCTGCGCGCGGCCGACCTGATCCGGCAGCGTGCACTCAGCGGCCTGCCGCGGCTGCGGCTCAGTCTGCCCAGTGCATCGTCGGCGCTCCGCTTCAACCGTGCCGAAGGTCTGTACCTCGGCTGGGGCAGCTCCTTCACACCCGATGTTTCGACGCGGCTCGAGGTGCTGGCTGGCTTCGCTTTCGGTCCGGCCCGGCCGCTGCTCTCGTTCGGTATGCGCCGCAGTACCGGCGAATCGAGTCGCCTGCGAACACGCCTGTTCACCAATGAACTGCGCGATGTCGGTCTCCATCCGGGCATGCCGGGCGCACTCAACACGCTGGCCTCGCTCTGGGGCGACGATTACTTCGACCCGTTCACGGCGAGCGGTGCGCGCATTGGTCTGGCACATTCGCCGTCTGCGCTCTGGGTCATCGATCTCGAGCTGGCTGCCGAAGGGCACCGGCCTGCGGCGCGTCAGGTGACGCCGCTGTTCGGCGAGTCCGCGTTCCGGCCCGTTCGACCGACCGATCGCGGCACACTCTACGGCGGCACGTTCGCCGTCGAACGGCGAGTGCGCGACGTCGCAGGCATGTCATGGAGCGGCACGGCCGCGCTCGAGGGCGGCTCGTTCAATGGCGCCGGCTTCGCGCGGCCCGTGGTGCAGCTCGCACTGCGACGTGGCTCGGCCGACCGGCGCAGCGCCGCCGAGCTGCACGCACACACCGGCCTGGCACTCGGTGCGCCGCCAACCCAGCGCCTCTTCCTGGTCGGCGGACGCAATACCCTGCCCGGCTACGCCTACCGCAGCTTCGGCGGCGATGTGTTCGCGCTGATCGGTGTGGAGGCGAGCCGCGACCTCGCGTTCCCCTTCGTCCGTGGCCGCGTGCGCATGGACGCCGGCTGGACCGATGTGCTCGATGATGACGCGGGTCTGCCGCCCGGCTGGGCCGTGACCACGACGGCTGGCATTCGCACCAGTGTCAGTGCAGGTGTCGGACTCGTCTACGACATCCTGCGCATCGACCTGGCGCGTGGCCTGAACCGCGCTGGCGAGTGGCAGCTCCTGTTCTCGGTCGAGCCGCGCATCTGGCCGTGGCTGTGAGAACGCCGGTCAGGTGATGCGCGGAGCCGCGGCCGGCGAGTCACGCGGCTCCTCACATCGCCCACTCAGACGCTGAGCGCTTCCTCGAGGTCCGCCTCCTCCTCTGCCGTGCGCTGGCCCGGCGAACCCAGCAGCACCACCTCGAAGACCGTCACCTCCGCCGTCGGCACGGTCACGCCGTTCTTCTCGAACGAACCGTACTCCATCCGGCCCTCGACGTAGATCCGATCGCCCTTGCGAATGTACTCTTCCGCCAGCTGCGCAAGTCGGTCCCACAACGTCAGGCGGTGCCACTCCGTGCGCTCTTCGTAGCCGTTGCTCTTCGGCACACGACGGCTGGTCGCCAGTGACAGGTGCGCCACCTTGATGCCCGAACCTGTCGTCTGGATGTCCGGATCGCGCCCCACGTTGCCGACCAGTATCACCTTGTTGATCGAACGGCTCATGGTATCCCCCTCGGTTGTGAGTTGCCCGCAGCATGCAGGTCCGGGCGGGGCACTCCCATGGCGGGACGGGCCGATGATTCACGTTCCGTTCGAGAATCGCATGCACTGCATGCACCACGACCACGCGGATGCACGTCGAAGCATCGCCGCATCGCCGCATCGCCGCCGTTGGACATCATCCGCCTACACGAACTCCAACCTGCTGACGGGTGACGGCGAACCGGAATCGGTGCAGTACGCGCTTGTGAGTTCGTCATTCTTCGATGTTCGGGAGTGACGCCGGCGCTGGGCCGGGGGTTCGACGCAGTGCATGACGAGGCAGGTGGCGCACCCGTGGTGATGCTGAGCGACGGACTGTACCGCCGTCGCTTCGGTGGCGACCGGTCGGTAATCGGCCGCACGATCCGGCTGGATGACCGGCCCCATACTGCCGGGAATGCTGCCGATGTTCGCCTTCTCGACGCTGCCGCGTGATGCGGACGTATGGGTGCCGATCGGCCAGAATCCCGTGGCGGTCGTCGGTTCGCGCGCTCGGTGAACTATCGCGCCCTGGTCGCGCCGCTGCGGCCGGGCGTGACGATGAGCGAAGCAGGCGACGACGTCGCGCGCATGCGAGGCATGCTCTCCGGTGTGACAATGGTCGACGTGATGGCCTGGGCCTCTGCCGCGCCGGCCCTGATCATTGCGACGGCGGCGGTGTGCTGGATTCCCGGGAGGCGGGCGGCCGCGGTCGACCCGGCTCCGGCGATGGGGTCGGAGTCCCGATAGTCGGTTCATCGCCCCGGGACGGCCACGCAAGTGCAGTGGATGATCGCAGCGATCAGGCGGAGTACGCGGTGCGCCCACCGACAACGGTAGCGACGATCCGGATGTCCGCGAGCCGCGCTGGATCGACGGTGTGCGGGTCATCGCCGAGCATGACGTAATCGGCGAGCTTCCCGGCCGCGATGGATCCCTTCATCGCCTCCTCGAACGATGCGTAGGCGCCGTTCAACGTGCAGATGCGCAGCGCCTCATCCACGGTGACCTTCTGGTTGGGCCCCCACGCGCGGCCTGCGTAGTCGGTCCGGGTGACCAGGCTCTGCAGCGCCATCATCGGTTCGTAGGGGCCGGGCATGTAGTCGGACGCACCGGCGACGGGGATGCCGTGGTCGAGGAACGAACGGTGCGCGAACATCCAGCGCATCTTCTCCGGCCCGTATTCTGCCCACTTGTCGCCGTGGTAGTACACGTACGTGTAGAACGGCGTGGGGATGACGCCGGCGTCACGGATGCGGCGCAACAGCTGCGGATTGACGAGCGAGCAATGCTCGATGCGGTGGCGTGCATCGGCGCGCGGGAATTCACGCTGTACGCGTTCGTAGGCATCCAGCACGTAGCCGATGGTGACATCGCCATTGGCGTGGATGCCGATCTGGAATCCCGCGCGATGGGCGACTTCGACCGCCTGGTGGATCTCTTCGGGTGACATGGTCAGGATGCCGTAGTCGTCGGGCCGGCCGACGTACGGTGTGCTCATGCGCATGGTACGTTCGGACGCCGAACCGTCGGCGCCGTACTTCACCGCGCCGATGCGCAACCATTCGTCGCCGAATCCGGTGCGCACACCTGCCTGGCGGAGCGTGTCGAACATTGCGCCGCGCGGGAAGAAGTACATGCGGAATCGCAGTGAGCCGGCGGCGTAGGCGTCCTGCAGCGCGGTCAGCTCCGTTGCGCCGCCGCCGGTCTGGTGCACGGATGTCAATCCGGCAGCCGTCATCTGCTGCGCAATGAATTCGACGCCTTTCTGACGGGTTTCGCGGGTGACCGGCTCTCGCATGCCGATGCGGTTGAACACGCCACGCGCACGTTCGGCAACCTTCCCGGTCAGCTCGCCGTTCTCGCGATAGAAGCGGCCGCCTTCGGGATCGGGCGTGGCTGCGGTCACGCCTGCCAGCGCGAATGCGCGACTGTTGTAGACGCCGGTATGACCGCCGCGGTGACCGACGCTGGCCGGATGATCGGGCACGGCTTCGTCGAGGTCGCGCCGATGGACCGGGCGGTCCAGCTTCGTGTCATCGTACATGTAGCCGGTCACCCAGAAGCCGGGCGGTGTCGATGCCGCCTTGCGACGCAATGCTTCCTTCACTTCGGCAACGGTCCGCAGGTTCACGTTGACGCCGCTGATCTCCTGGACACCCGAAGGATGACAGTGGGTGTCGATGAAGCCCGGTGTGATCGTCATGCCGGCAGCGTCGACGACGCGCGTCCCGGCCGCGGCCAGGTTGCGGATCTCACTGCTGCTGCCGACCGCGCTGAAGCGACCATTCTGCACGGCGAACGCTTCCGCACGCGGCATCGCATCGTCGACCGTGTACACGCGTGCATTGACGACAATGAAGTCCGGCGCGCGACGGGTCGCGGCACGGGTTTCTGCCGCAGTGGCACCGTCACTGCCGGGCCAGTCGGCCGGATTCATGCCGAGCGCAGCGGCGAGGGTTGCACCGGTGCCGAGGAACTCGCGTCGCGAAACGTCGCTCATGGTCGCCTCCGGATCAGGTACCACCGCGCACGGCGCGTCGTACGTCATCGAACTCGTCGACAGCGCCGGGCGGTGGCTGCGTCATCAGGCTCACGACAATGGTGGCGATCCACGCTGCCGCGAAGCCGGGTATCATCTCGTAGAGGTCGAGTGCGCGTGACTTGAAGGCGACGACCCAGACAATGGCGGTGACGAAGCCGGCGACCATGCCGGCGATCGCGCCCTCGCGCGTGGTGCGTCGCCAGAACAGCGAACAGAGCACGACGGGTGTGAACGCACAGGCGAGGCCGGACCATGCGAACAGGACGAACCAGAAGATGAGCCGGACCTCGCCCAGTGCGAAGGCGAGTGCGGCACCGCCGAGGACGACGGTCGTCACCTGACCGATCACCGCAATGCGCCGGTCGCCGAGCGACGGACTGAAGATGTTCTGGATGACATCGCGTGCCACGGCGGACGAGGCGAGGATCAACAGTGAATCGACGGTCGACATGGATGCGGCGAGCACGATCACGAGGTAGATGCCGATGAAGATCCCGGGCAGCAGGTTCGCGGTCATGGCGGGGAGAATCGTTTCCTGGTCGGCCAGTCCGGGAAACAGGGCACGGCCCGCAATGCCGGTGAACACGGCGCCCAGATCGAACACGATGATGCAGACGACGGCGATCAGGCTGCCCTCGACGATCTGCGTCCGGTCGCGTGCAGCGATCCAGCGCACGAGCAGCTGAGGCGCACCGAGGAACGCCAGGCCGACAGCGACGAAGCCGAGTGCGCTCACAATGCCGGGCCATGTGAGTCCTGCGCCTCCCATGGGCGAAAGCAGGGTCGCGTCCTGTGCGGCCAGACTGGCCATCACACTGGACCAGCCGCCGGCCGCTGCGAATCCCACGAACGGCATGAGCGCGAGTCCGGCGAACATGAGCACGCCCTGCAGCAGGTCGCTGTACGCGACCGCTTTCAGTCCGCCGACCGTCGTATAGAACAGGATGATGATCGCGCCGATCACGACGCCCGCTGTATAGCTCGTACCGAGAAACGAATTGAACGCTTTGCCGGTCGCCGTGAGCTGGGCCGCAGTGTAGGCCGCCACCATGGTCAGGATGACGATCAGGCCGATCCAGCGGAACGCGTGCGAGCGGTCGCGGAACCTCGCCGTCAGATAGTCGGGCACAGTGATGGCATCGTAGCGGTCGGCGTATGTCTTGAACGGCAGAGCGACGAGCGTCCAGCCGAGTGCAACACCCAGCACTTCGCCGAGCACGACCCAGAGTGCGTGGAAGCCGACGGCATACCCCATGCCGGTCAGGCCGAGCAGGAGCCAGGCGCTTTCGCCCGTCGCATTGGTGCTGAATGCAATGACCCAGGACGGCAGGCGCCGGCCGGCCACGTAGTAGCCGGC
>Ga0302046_10002007_pt1 | contig 19088 bp, 17 predicted proteins | sample RVTome_11_FD_200261 | JGI IMG/M metagenome (GOLD analysis project Ga0302046, IMG submission 200261) | Soil microbial communities from uranium-contaminated site in the Upper Colorado River Basin, Wyoming, United States - RVT147D111 (version 2) ...
TCCACCGGGTCCGGATGCGAGAAGTCGGGCGTGTAGAGCGGCGTGCCGGCCGGGATCGTGCCCTTGACCGTGACCGCGCTGCGCGTCGCTCCGACGCGCACGTCGAGACGCCCCTGGCCGGTCTTCACGTCGTACAGCCGCCCGAGGCCGTGCGGAGCCGGGTGCACGGAGACCTCGGCCGGCGCTCCGCTCCTACCGGAGCTCACGCGCGCCTGCAGGACGCCGCCGTTCAGGCTGAAGCCGCCCGCGAGCGCGCAGTGCTCCTGCCAGTACTGGCTCGCGTCGGGCCAGCCCGGCGCCGGAGCGGGGTCTCCGAAGGACCCCTCGTCGAGCACCAGGTCGCCGGTGACGCGCCGGACTCCGCGCGCCAGCAGGCCCTGCGCGATCCCGTCCAGGCGCGCCTCGACGCGGGCGTCGCCGTCGGCGCGCACGACCGGATCCCCGGAAGCGTGCACGACCAGGTCACCGCGCAGCACGCCTCCGTCGAGCGTGCCCAGGGCCTCCACCGGCGTGCGGAACTCGGTGCTCGGCCCGAGCAGCACGAGCGCGGCGGCGGTCGTGACGAGCTTCATGTTCGAGGCCGGGATGCGCGCCGCGTCGGGCGCGATGGCGGCCAGTTCGACGCCCACGGCTCCGAGTCGCTGCACGTGCAGGGACACGCGCACGTCCGCCGCGAGCGCACTGCCCTTCGATGCGCGTGCGACCTCCGCCTTGTGCCGCTCGACGATCGCCTCGAGCCGGCGGGTCCAGGAACCGCGCTCGTGGGCGCCTGCGTCCGCGAGCGGCGCCCCGCCGGGACGGTCGCCGTCCTTCTCGGACGCGACGGGGCCCGAGGTGACCTGGAGCTCGCCCGTCTCCTGCGCGTGGACAGGTCGCTCCCGCCCCGCAGGCTCGCCGCAAGCGCAGGCGAGCAGCAGGGCCAGGATCAGCGCGGCTTCGCCGGGCGTTCGTCGTCGTTCGCGCACAGCCATGCGGTGTTGAAGACGAGTCGCGTGCTGCGCTCGATCTTCTCGAAGTCCAGCGTGTCGATCGTGTCCCGGTAGGTGTGGTAGTCCTTGTTGTCCGTCTCCGAGTACCCCTCGGTGAAGAACAGGACCGGCACGCCGATCTTGTGGAACGAATAGTGGTCCGAGCGCTCCCACAGGTCGCGGCCCTGGTTCGTCTCGATCGTCTTGACCTTGGTGGGCTTCAGCCTCGCGGCGCGCTTGAGGATGTTCTCGAAGCCAGGGTTCACGTGCGTGCCGATGACAGCCACCTCGTCCTCCTCGCCGATGCCGAGCATGTCCATGTTCAGCATCGCCACCATGCGCTCCTTCGCGATCGGGGGCTCCACGCAGAAGCGGTCCGAGCCGATCAGGCCGTCCTCCTCGGCCGCGAAGAAGGCGAACAGGACCGAACGCCGCGGACGCGCGGCGGCGAAGGCCTCGGCCAGCTCGAGCAGCGCGGCCGTCCCGCTCCCGTTGTCGTCCGCCCCGCAGCCGATCCGTCCCCAGGGGTCGACGCCGATGTGGTCGTAGTGCGCGCCCAGCACGACGATCTCGCTCGCGAGCGTCTCGTCCGTGCCCGGCACCATCGCGACGACGTTGTCCATCTGCACCGGGCGCTCCTCGAACCGCGTGCGCAGGAAGGCCCGCGAGCCCTCGCGCTCCTTGTGCTCGGGCTTGCCGCGGCGGTCCATGCTCTGCGCCAGCGCGACCACGTCCTCGCCGAGGAGCTTGCTGGCGGCCGCCTCCGTGATCTCGAGCACGGGGAGCGCGGGTTTCCGCTCGCGCTGCGGGTAGCCCCGTCCGTCGGCCCACACCGCCCAGGTGTGGCGGTAGAAGAGGGCCGGCGGGTCGATCGGTTTCCCGTCCGGACCCCGCGTCGCCTCGGCCGGCGAGCGTCGGACGACCAGCACGCCGGCGGCGCCGGCCTTCGCCATGTCCCCCACCTTCTTGTGCACGTCCGCGTCGCGCGTGAGCTCCGGACCGGCGAACAGCTTCCGGTGGCGCGGCTCGCCCTCGACGATCAGCACAACGCGGCCCGTGACCTTCACGCCCTTGAGGTCGTCGTAGCGCTCCTCTGTGTCCGTCAGACCGAAGCCCGCGAAGACGAGCTCGCCCTCCGCCTCCCCCGCGCAGACGGGCAGCGGGACGAAGTCCTTCCCGAAGCCGAGGACCTCGACCGTCTCGCCCTCCGCCGCCAGGAACTCGAGCTTGCAGTCGGCCTCCACCGGCACCGTGTAGGTGTTCGTGAAGGAGTGACGCCAGGACCCCTCGACCGGCTCGGCTCCGTAGGCCTTCAGGCGGTCCTCGAGGAACTGCGCGGCGCGCGTGAGGCCGTCGCTGGGCGAGTCCCGGCCCTCGAGCTCCGGCGCGGCGATCCAGGTCACGTTGGCCTCGATCTCCTTCGCCAGGATCGTCGCGAAGCCTTTGGCGTGCTCCCCCTCCTGGCCCGCGAGGAGAGCGGCCGGGGCGGCGATCGCCAGGGCGGAGGAGAGCCTCATCGGAGCATTCTGCGCTCTCAGGCGATCCGATGCACCGAACCGTCCCGCGCGATCTCGACCGGACCGTCGAACCCCAGGCTGGCCCGCTCCCGCGCGGCCTGCGGGTCGTTCGAGGGATAGAAGTGCGAGAGGAGCAGGCGCTTCGCCCCGGCGCTCGCGGCGAGTCGCGCGGCGGAGGCCGGCGTCAGGTGGTTGGGCGCGGCCTCCTCCTCTGGGAAGGAGCACTCCGCCACGAACAGGTCCACGCCTCGACCGAGGGCGCTGACGCGCTCGTCCTCGTTCGTGTCGCCCGTGTAGAGCAACGACCAGCCCGCATCGGCGTCGACGCGCCAGGAGAGCGTAGTCATGGTGGAAGCGTGCCCGTTGCGCGTGCAGCGGAAGGTCAGGCTCCCGGCCCGGAAGAGGCCGCGCTCCCCGGCGTCGAGCTCGACCTCGGTCACGCGCGCGTTGGGGTCGCGCGCCCATCCGCCGAAGGTCGCCGGCGCCTCCGCGAGCAGCGCGCGCAGTCCGACCGGCCCGACCAGCTCGATCGGCGCGGGCGCGCCGAGCCGCGGACTGCGGCGCGCGAAGGCGAGCGCGAAGAGGTCCAGGCAGTGGTCGGGGTGGAAGTGGGAGAGCACGACGCGACGCACGCCGGCGAGGGACACGCCCATCGCCGCCAGGGCGCGCACCGATCCCGGCCCGAGGTCGAGCAGCGTGACCTCGCCCGCCTCCGCCCCCGGCCGCGGAGCACCGCCCGCGAAGAGCACGTAGCCCGCGCAGCCGTACCCGTCGCGCGGCAGGATCGAGCCCGCGCCGAGCACGCCCAGGTCCGCCGCGCTCACCCCGCGAAGCCCCGCGGGTTCCGGCGGTGGAAGCCCCAGGCGTCGCGCAGGATCGTGGCCAGGTCGGAGCGCTCCGGCCGCCAGCCGAGCACCTCGCGCGCGCGCCCGTTCGAGGCGACGAGCTGCGCCGGGTCGCCTGCTCGCCGCGGCGCGACCTCGGCCGGGATGGGGTGGCCGGTGACCTCGCGCGCGAGCTCCACCAGCTCGCGCACGGTGACGCCCTCGCCCGTGCCGAGGTTGCAGAAGAGCTCCGCCGTCCCCGCCTGCAACAGCCCGAGCGCGCGCAGGTGCGCGTCCGCCAGATCCTCGACGTGGACGTAGTCGCGCACGCAGGTCCCGTCGCGCGTGTCGTAGTCGTCCCCGTACATCTCGATCCGCGCGCGCCTCCCCTGGGCGACCTGCAGGACGATCGGGATCAGGTGCGTCTCCGGGTCGTGGTCCTCGCCCAGGTCCCCCTCGGGAGAGGCGCCCGCGGCGTTGAAGTAGCGCAGCGCGGCCGAGCGGAAGCCGTAGGCCACGACGTAGTCCTGCAGCATGTGCTCCATGTGCAGCTTCGTCTTGCCGTAGGGGTTGATCGGCCGCTGCGGATGGTCCTCCGTGATCGGCGTCTCCTCCGGCTCGCCGTAGGTCGCGGCCGACGACGAGAACACGATCTCGCGGCAGGTCGACGCCCGCATGGCCTCCAGCAGGTTCCAGGTGTTCAGGACGTTCTCGCGGTAGTACTTGGCCGGGTGCTCGACCGACTCCCCCACGTAGCACTTGGCCGCGAAGTGGATCACGGAGCGCGGCTCGTACCGCAGGAACACCTCGGACAGCGCCTGGCGGTCGCCGAGATCGCACACCTCGAGCGGAGCGTCGATGGCATCCGGATGGCCCGTGGAGAGGTTGTCGAGGACGACGACCTCGACGTCCCGCCGTTGCAGCAGGCGGACGGTGTGGCTGCCGATGTAGCCGGCGCCGCCACACACGAGGACGGGGCCGGCGGCTGCGCTGGGAGCGTTGGGGGACATGGGGCGGAGAATACGGATTCTCCCGGCGCGGGTCAGGTAGCGCCCTGCGTCCCCCGTGGTGAGGGGGGTGACGGGGGTGACGGGGGCGACGTCGCGGCGCCCAATCGCTCGAGGTCCGTCCAGAAGCTCGGCCAGCTCTTCTGCACGCAGTCCGGCCGCTCGACCAGGATCGCGGCACGCACGAGCCCGAGCAGCGCGAAGGCGAAGGCCATGCGGTGATCGCCGCGGGGGTCGAGGAGCAACACGGGGCCCGTCGCGCTCCGACCGTGACCGGGACCGACGCGCAGGAACGCGTCCCCGGTCTCGACCGCGAAGCCCGCGCGCGCGAGCCCCGCGCCGAGGACCGCGAGGCGATCGCTCTCCTTCCCGCGCAGGGTCCCGAGCCCACGCAGCGTGCTCGTGGCGCCGCTCGACGCCGCTGCGCCGGCCGCGACGGCGGCCAGCACCGGAGCGAGGTCCGGCTCGCCCGTCAGGTCCAGATCGGCGGCGCGCGTCGGCCGGCCGCCGGCGACGAGCAGCTCTCCGGCGCGCCTCGCCTCGCAACCGAAGGCTCGCAAGTGCTCGACGATGCGCACGTCCCCCTGGGCAGAGTCGGCCGGGATCCCCTCGACGCGGAGCGCGCCCCCGGAGAGACAGGCCGCCGCCAGGGCGACCGCCGCGCCGGAAGCGTCGGCCTCGAGCGCGACGCCGGCGGGCCGCAGCGGACCGCGGATCCGGAGCTCGTGCGCATCGCCCTCCAGGCGCGCGCCGAAGCGCAGGAGCTCGCGTCGCGTCAGCTCCAGGTACGGCGCGCTGGGGATCGCGCCGCGCACGCGGACCGTCGTCTCCTGCGGCAGGCCGGCGGCCGCGAGCCACAGGGCACTGACCTCCTGGCTCGACACCGGATCGACCAGCTCGATCGAATCCGGCGCGACCGGAACGGGACGGATCGCCAACGGCCAAGTGCCCGCATGCTCGCCGCCGTCCGGGTCCATTCCCGCACCGGCGGAACGCAGCGCGCGCACGAGCGGTTCGCTCCGGCGCGCCCGCAGCGAGCCCGACGCCTCGACGCGCGCGGGCGCGCGCCCGTGCAACGCGAGCAACGCGCTGGCGAAGCGGGCCAGCGTGCCGGATTCCTGCGCGCTCAGCGGTCCCGCCGGCCGCAGGCTGCGCGGGCCGGTCCCGAGCACCGACGCGGAGCCTGCGTCGTCGTCGACCGTGACGTCGGTCGCGAGCGCGCGGGCGAAGGCCAGCGCGGCTCGCAGGTCCGCGCCCGAGTCGAGCCCGAGGAACGTCGAGGGACCCGCGCTCGGGTCGGCGATCGTCGCGCACAGGAGCGCGCGCTGGGCGATGGACTTCGACGCGGGCGGTCGCAGGACGCCCTCCACGCGCGCACTCGGAGACCAGCCCAGGGGTTTCGAGCCGGGCACCACGCGCGGATTGTAGCGGCAGCGCGTGCCTGCCATACTCCGGCGGCTCCCCCGCGCGAAGGCCTCCCGACGCACCGGATGCGTCGCCCGGAGCTCCGGCGCGCTCGACCACGACCACCAAGGATGAGCGACAAAGTGTACCTGGGGCGTCGCCCCACCCTCGGCGCCCTGAAGCTCCGGCACAGCGGGAAGGTGCGGGACATCTACGAGCTGGACGCGCAACGGCTGTGCTTCATCACCTCCGACCGCGTTTCCGCCTTCGACGTGATCATGCCCCAGGGGATCCCGCACAAGGGCCGCGTGCTCACGGCCGTCGCGGTGCACTGGTTCGAGCGCACGCAGGACATCCTCCCGAACCATCTGCTCTCCACCGACGTCGACGAGCTGCCGGGCCTGAGCGAGCGCGAGCGCGCGGAGCTGCGCGGCCGAACGATGATCGTGAAGCGCTGCGAGCCGACGAGCGTCGAGTGGGTCGTGCGCGGCTACCTGTGCGGCTCCGGGTGGAAGGAGTACAGGGACAGGGGCACGGTGTGCGGCATCCCGCTCCCGGCCGGTCTCGCCTTCTGCCAGCGGCTCCCCGAGCCCTTGTTGACACCGACGACGAAGGAAGAGGTCCATGACCGACCCCTGACGCCGGCGGAGGCAGAGGCGCGAGTCGGACGCGAGGTCTTCGCCAAGGCGCGCTCGGCCGCGCTGGAACTCTTCGCGCGCGGCACGGAGGAGCTGGCGGAGATCGGGATCCTGCTGGCCGACACCAAGTTCGAGTTCGGGGAGCTCGACGGCGAGCTCCTCTTGATCGACGAGGCCCTGACCCAGGACAGCTCGCGCTTCTGGCCCGCGGACCGCTACGTCGTCGGCGAGGACCAGCCCAGCTACGACAAGCAGATCCTGCGCGACTGGTTGGAGACCCTGGACTGGAACAAGGAGCCGCCGGCGCCGGACCTGCCGGCCGAGCTGGTCGAGAAGGTGGCCGCGCGGTACCTCGAGATCTGCGAGAAGATCACCGGCCGCGCCACGCTCGAGGTGACGGCATGACCGTCGCTCTCCTGATGGGGTCGGACTCGGACTTCCCGCGGCTCGAGGCCTGCGTCACGACCCTGCGCAAGCTCGACATCCCGCTCGAGGCGCGCGTCCTGTCCGCGCACCGGACGCCGAAGGAGCTGGTCGAATTCGTCGAGCAAGCGCCCGCGCGAGGCATCCGCGTGTTCCTGTGCGCCGCCGGCGGCGCCGCGCACCTGGCGGGCGTCGTGGCCGCGCACACCGACCTGCCGGTGGTCGGGATCCCGATGGACAACCCACCCGTGGGTGGTCTGGACGCGCTGCTCGCCACGGTGCAGATGCCCGGCGGCGTACCGGTCGTCTCGGTGGCGGTGGGCGGCGGCGGGGCGGTCAACGCGGCGCTCTTCGCGGCCCGCGTGCTCGCGCTCTCCGATCCGGGGCTCGCCCGGCGCTACGCGGCGCTGCGCGTCGAGCAGGCCGCAGGCGTCGCGAAGAAGGACGCGGCGCTACAGCAGCTCTTGTAGCGTTCCCGCGCCGATGCCGGTCGAGACCCTGAGCTGGCGCGGCGGCCTGGACGGACACGTCGACCTGCTCGAGCAGACGCTGCTCCCGGCCGAGGAACGCCGCATCGCCGTCCGCACGGTCGACGAGATGGTCGACGCGATCCGCCGGTTGGCGGTGCGCGGCGCGCCGGCGATCGGGATCGCCGGCGCCTACGGCGTCGTGCTCGGCGTCCGGGGCGCCGACGCGAAGGCGGACCGGCACGAGGTCGTCGCCCGCGCGCGCGAGGCCGCGCAGCGTCTGGCCGGCTCGCGGCCCACGGCGGTCAACCTCTTCTGGGCCCTCGAGCGCGTCGTGCAGCGCGCGCAGCGCGAGCTCGAGGCCGGCAGGGACGCGCGCGCGATCGCCGAGGCGATCCTGGCCGAGGCGCTCCTGATCCACGCCGAGGACGCGGCCCAGTGTCGGCGCATGGGCGAGCTCGGCGCAACGCTACTCCGGGACGGCATGAGCGTCCTCACGCACTGCAACGCCGGCGCCCTGGCGACGGGCGGCATCGGGACGGCCCTGGCGCCGATCTACGTCGCCCTGGAGTCCGGCAAGCGGATCGCCGTCTTCGCCGACGAGACCAGACCGCTGTTGCAGGGTGCCCGTCTGACCGCCTGGGAGCTCGGTCGCGCCGGCGTCGACGTGACGCTGCTGGTGGACGGCGCGATGGCGGGCCTGCTCGCGTCGGGCGAGGTCGATGCCGTGCTCGTCGGCTCCGATCGGATCGCGCGCAACGGGGACGTATGCAACAAGGTCGGGACCTACGGCGTCGCCGTGCTGGCCGACCGGCACCGCGTGCCGTTCTACGTCGTGGCGCCGCTCTCCACCTTCGACCCCGCGCTCCTCACGGGCGCCGACATCCCCATCGAGCAGCGTCGGGCCGAAGAGGTCATCCGCTTCGCGACGAGCAGCACGGCTCCGCCCGGGACGCGCGTCCGCAACCCCGCCTTCGACGTCACGCCCGCCGAGCTGGTCACGGCCATCGTCACCGAGGTGGGCGTGATCGAGCGACCGACGACGGAGCGCGTGGAGGCGGCGCTGCGCGCCGGCGGCCGGATCTGACGCACGGCGCGCCGGGCCTTTTGTTCCTCAACGCGGAGAGTCCCCCGCCTCCGAGTCTGGACGGCACGTCCAGACTCGGGTGCGCTTGGGCTCACGATGCCCGCGGAAGGATCCGCGACACTCGCGTTCAGTTGGCCGGGCGGGGTGACCGATCCTCGCTGGAGCCGTGGCGGCTCCGCTGCCGCGGACGGGCGCGGAGGGAGGAAAAGCCCCTCCGCGCCCGTTCGGTTCCGGCCCGGCGAAGCACGCACCCACGATCCGCACGCGACCATGCCGTCCTCCCCCGACCGCCCCGAAGAGAAGCCGCGCAGGAAGCCCAAGGTCCGCGTGCGCACGCACACCCCGCGTCCGGACGAGCTCTCCAGCGAGACCTTCGAGTTCATCGCCGCCGTCGACGAGTACAGGCGCCGGCACCTGCGCTCCTTCCTCAAGGACGATGAGGTGTTGGAGATCCTGTTCGCGCTCGGCTATCGCGGCCCGGAGGACGAGGCGACCGTGACGGAGGCGCAGCTCGCGCAGTTCGCCGCCGCACGCGAGCGCTATCGGGTCGAGGAGGGTCGGCTCTTCCCGACCTGGAGCGAGCTGTTCGAGCTCCTGGGCCGGCTCGGTTACGGGCGCGTCGGCGACGCCGCCTGACCGGCGTCACCCGACAGACAGGCGGCCCACCCGCGCTCCAGCTCGGCGGCGTCCAGCCCGCGCCCGATCAGGACCAGCACGGACTCCTCCGGAGCGGGTCCGTCGCCCGGGCCGAGCTCGAGGAGCTGGTAGACGCCCTGCACGCGCACGACGCTCGCGATCCCGACGCAGGCGACCAGTCCCTTGGTGCGCCAAAGCTCGTGGTCTCGCTTCGTCGCCAGGAAGCGGATCCACATCTTGAGGCGCTCGAGCTCCAGCGGTCGCGTGGAGCGCAGCACGACCGTCCCGGCTCCCTCGGTGTGCGCGTGCGGCCGGAGCGCGAGCTCGCGCTCGAGCTCCCGCTCCTGCGAGTGGTGCAGCGCGAGCACCTCGCGCACGTCGACGGCGGCGTGCCGCGTCGTGATGCGGCGCGCGCCCGGGTTGAGCCGACGGATCGCGCCCTCGGCGGACTCCAGCGCCGCCTCGTCGGCGCGATCCGCGTGGTTCAGCAGCACGAGGTCCGCGTAGCCGAGCTGCTCCTCGACCTCGGGATGCCGGCGTAGCTCCTCCTCCAAGGTCGCGGCGCTCGCGAGGGTCACGACCCCGGAGGCGCGCGTCTCCTGCGCGAGCTCCTCCTCGATCCGCAGCGTCTGGAGCACCGGCCCGGGCGAAGCGAGTCCGGACGTCTCGATCAGGACGCGGTCGAATCGGACCGGGCGCAGTCGGCGCCGCCGACGCCGCAGGAGTCTGGACAGGGCGAGCACCAGGTCGCCGCGCACGCTGCAGCACACGCATCCGTTGGCGAGCTCGACCACCTCCTCGTCCGAGCGCACCACCAGTCCGCCGTCCACGGGCACGTCGCCGAACTCGTTCACGAGCACGGCGGCGCGCTCGCCGTGGGGCTCGGCCAGGATGCGGTTGACGAGCGTCGTCTTGCCCGCGCCGAGGAAACCCGTCAGGAGCGTGATCGGAACGCGCTCTCCCACCACAGCCTCTCAGACGACCGGAGCCGCGGAGCGGATCGGGAAGGCGCTCGTCAGCTCGGCGACCGCCGCAGCCACGCGCGCGCGAACGCCCTGGTCCGCGGGCGACAGGAGCACGTCGGCCATGCCGTTGCCGAGTCGCACCATCTCCTCGAGCCCCAGCCCGCGCGTCGTCACCGCCGCGGTCCCCACGCGGATGCCCGAGGGGTTCATGGGGGTCGCGGAGTCGTAGGGGATCAGGTTCTTGTTCACCGTCATCCCGACCGCGCCCAGGGCATCCTCCGCCTCGGCGCCGCTGAGCCCCACGCTCGAGACGTCGAGCAGCATGAGATGGTTGTCGGTCCCGCCTGACACGATGCGCACGCCGCGCTCCTGCAACGTCGCACAGAGCCGCGCCGCGTTGGCGACGATTCGCGCCGCGTAGTCGGCGAAGGAGGGCTCGGCTGCCTCGCGCAGGGCGATCGCCTTGGCGGCGATGGCGTGCATGAAGGGGCCGCCCTGACCGCCGGGGAACACGGCGCTGTTCACTTCCTTGATCCACTCCTTCGTGGTCAGGATCAGACCGCCGCGCGGGCCGCGCAGCGTCTTGTGCGTCGTCATGGTCACCACCTCGGCATGGGGCACCGGACTCGGGTGGGCGCCGCCCGCCACGAGCCCCGCGATGTGGGCCTGGTCGACCATCAGCAGCGCCCCGACCTCCTTCGCGATCGAGCCGAGGGCCTGGAAGTCGAGCGTGCGCGGGTAGGCCGAGGCACCGGCCAGCAACATGCGCGGCCTCACCTCGCGCGCCACGTCGCGAACGCGGTCGTAGTCCAGCACCTCGGTCTCGCGCTCCACGCCGTAGGCGTGGAACTCGTAGAAGATGCCCGAGAAGTTCTTCGGGTGACCGTGGGAGAGGTGCCCGCCGTGGTCGAGCGACATCCCGAGCACGCGGTCCCCGGCCGACAGCAGGGCCATGAAGGCCGCCACGTTGGCCTGCGTGCCGCTGTGCGCCTGGACGTTCGCGTGGGTCGCGCCGAAGAGCGACTTCGCTCGCTCGCGGCACAGGGTCTCGACCGTGTCGACGTGCTCGCACCCGCCGTAGTACCGCCGGCCGGGATAGCCCTCGGCGTACTTGTCCGTCAGGCAGGAGCCCATCGCGGCCATCACCTCGTGCGAGGTGTGGTTCTCGGAGGCGATGAGCTCGAGGTGCGTCTCCTGTCGCTCCGCCTCCGCTCGGATCGCGTCCCAGACGGGGTCGGAGCTCTCGAAGGTCTGCATGGCGCCATTCTGTCCGCTGCGGGTGCCCGCGTCCACGGATCGCGGGCGCGGGCGCGGGGATTGGCATGGACCGTGCTTTCGTTCAACCTATGCGGACCATGGTCACCCGATCCCTCCTCCCGCTCCTCTTCCTCGCGCTCGCGTCCTGCGCGGAAGCCGACGCGCCGACCGACGGGCGCGAGGCACCGGCGGCGACCGGCGAGGGACTCGTCCTGCTGCCCGCCGAGGAGTCGCTCGTGGGTCCGATCGCGGAGGGCGCGCTCGAACGCCCCTACTACCACGACTTCGGCGAAGTGCGCGACGGCGCGTCCGTCTCGCACGCGTTCCGCCTCGAGAACCGCGACCCGGTCCCCGTCACGATCCAGAAGATCACCGCAGCCTGCGGCTGCGCCGTCCCCAGCGTTCGCTACGTGGGCGCGGACGGCGTCGCCGTCGAGGGCTCGCCGTCCGGCCGCGGCGACGTGATCACGCTCCCTGCCGGCGTGATCGCCGAACTCGAGATCCGCATCGACACGGCGACGATGACCACGAAGAACGCCCACAAGACCCTGACGACTCTGGTCACGACGGATTCGGCCGCGCGCCGCTACATCACGCTCGAGACGCACATCTTCGTGCAGAAGCTGTTCGACCTGGTCCCGAGCGGAGTGAACTTCGGCCGGGTGCCGCTGAACGGCGAGGCGGTCGGATCCTGCACGATCGTCCAGGCCGTGGGCTCCGACCTCGAGCTCGGCGAGATCCTCTCCGCCCCGGTCGGCGTCGAGCTGGAGGTGGAGCGCGCCGATCCGCTCGGACGTCCGTCCTGGAAGCTGACCGCGCGCATCACGCCGGAGGCGGGGACGCAGCCGGGGCGCTGGACCGGGGAAGTCGTCCTCTCGACGCGCGACGGCGCGGGAACGGAGGACGAGCCGCTCGTCCTCGGACTGCAGGCGGACCTGGCGCCGGACATCGTCACCTCGCCGCCCAGCCTGATCCTCGTCGCGCGCGACGCGCAGAGTGCCGCCCAGGTCGTCGTCTCCACGCTCCTGCCTGGGCATAGCTTCGGGGTGCGCGAGACGCGCTTCGTGGCGCAGGACCATGCGGCGTTGTTCGACCTCGTATGCGAGCCCACGGAACCCGCGACTTCGGGCCGGTCCTCCTCCTGGACCCTGCGCCTCACCTCGCGCACGCCGGAAGCGGTGACCGAGGTCCTGCGCGGGGAGGTCGAGCTCATGCTGGACGATCCGCAGCACGAGAGCCTGCGCGTGAAGTACGTGGCGCACCCCGCGCAGCGGCCCTGACGCTCGTGCCGCTTGGCCGGCCGGCTCAGTCGGCCGACAGGCGCGCGAAGCGGCGCTTGCCGACCTGGACCAGCACCGGTCGAGCGGGCCGCTCGATGCGCGCGTTCGGATCCTGCTCCAGCGCGCCGTCGAGCTTGACCCCGCCCTGCTCGATGAGTCGGCGCGCCTCCGCGCCCGACGCGACCAGGCCCAGCTCGCGCAGGAGCACCGACAGCGGCACCGGCCAGGCGCCGCCGTAGACGACCGCTGGGACGTCCTCGGGCACTTCCTTGTGCACGAACTGCCGATCGAAGGCGGCGCACGCGGCGGCCGCCGCTTCGCGACCGGCGACGAGCGCGCACAGCTCCTCCGCCAGCCTAGCCTTCGCCGCGCGCGGGTGGCCGACCAGGAGCGCCTCGATCTCCGAGTCGGGTAGCCGCGTCAGCAGCCGGAACCAGGCCGGCATGGCCTCGTCCGGCAGGCTCATCGTCTTGCCGAAGACGTCCGCGGGCTCGTCCGTGAGCCCGATCGCGTTGCCGTAGGACTTGCTCATCTTGCGGCCGTCCAGCCCGTCGATCAGCGGACCGGTTACCACGATCTGGCGCGGCTTCCCGACCTGCTCCTGGAAGTCGCGCCCGACGAGCAGGTTGAAGAGCTGGTCCGTCCCGCCGAACTCCACGTCGGCCTCGAGCTCGACCGAGTCCCAGCCCTGCATCAGCGGGTAGAGGAACTCGTGGATGCCGATCGCCTCGTTCTCCCGGACGCGCTTCTGGAACAGCTCGCGCTGCATCATCTGAGCGACCGTCATGCGCCCGGTCAGCCGCAGCACGTCGGCGAAGGACATGCGGTCGAACCACTCGGAGTTGTAGCGCAGCTCGACGCGCCGCATGTCGAGCACGATGCCGGCCTGCTCGACGTAGGTCCTCATGTTCGTCTCGACCTCCGCGCGCGAGAGCTGCGGGCGCAGCTTGTTGCGTCCGCTCGGGTCTCCCACCATCGCCGTGGCCGTGCCGACGAGCAGGATCACCGTGTGCCCGAGGTCCTGCAGGTCGCGCAGCTTCAGGAGCTGGACCGCGTGCCCGACGTGCAGGTCCGGCGAGCTCGGGTCCATGCCGAACTTCAGACGCAGCCCGCGTCCGCGCGCCAGGGCCGCCGCCAGCCGCTCCTCGAGCTCGCGCTCGTCGATCAGGTCCACCGCGCCGCGCCGGAACGCGGCCAGGTGCTCCGCGACGGAGGCCGCGTGGGCCTTCACCGGCGCTCCTTCAGGTCGAGCCCGCGCGGACTCGCGCCGCGCAGTCCCTCGGGAACGGCCGCGCCCGACGGGAGGTCGAGCCCGCCCTGGCTCTCTGCGCGCCAGCGACGGGCATCCTCGCGCCGGATCCAAGCGTCGAGCCAGCCGCGCCACATGCGCAGGTCGGAACCGGGTTCGCGCGTGCGCGCCACCCAGCGCAGCGCCGGGGCGAGCCGCGCCCCGAGCTCGAGCGTCGCCTCGGGGAAGCTCGCCAGCACTGGCAGGAGCGCGCGCAACGTGCTCTCGCGCTCCTCCTCCGGCACGCGCACCGCCAGGGCGAGCAGCGACCCATCGACTGCCTCGGCGTTCCCTTCGACCGCCCAGGTCGCGAGCGCGCAGGCCAGCGCCTGCGCCAGCTCGCCGGAAGCGACCGGCTCGTCGGGAAGCGAGTCGGAGACGACGGTCCGCTCGCGGCGCGGGAGCGGCAAACGTCCGGCCGGATAGGCCATCCCGTCCCGCAGGACCTCGCCCGAGCGCAGCGACAGCCGCCAGGTGTCGCGCGCGGCCAGCGCGGACCCGAGCGGGACGGACACCGGGCCGAGCTCGATCCGTACGGGTTCCGCGTCCTGGAGCTCGCGAGACCGCAGCAGGTCGAGGAGGCGCGCGGCGAGGTTGCGCTCCTCGAGCCCCTCGGCGTCCACCGTCACGCGCAGGTGCTCGAGGTCCGCCGGAGGCAGGTTGAGGGTCAATGGTCCGCCCGAGCGATTCACGAGCACGAGCCACAGACGCGGGGGCTCGCCCTCCAGGTCGAGGCGGAACTCGATCGCGTCGATCAGCTCGCGGCCGACCAGGATGCGCTCGAAGGCCGCTACGGTGGCCTCCTCGTCATCGTTCAAGGGTCGCGCGCGCAGGAGGGTGACCAGACGGCGCGCGACCTCGTCGGCGCCCTCCTCCACCGCGTTCTGCAGCGCCCGCAGGGCGGGGAGGTTCGCCGCGCGGACCCGAGTCACGGGCGCGCGCACGACCACCGAGGATGACTCGACTCCGTGGCCGGTGCCGGCGCAGGCACCGGCGGCCAGGGCGAGCAAGACAGCCCCCGTCGTGCGCCGGGGCGAGCGCGCGGTGATGAGCTTCAGCGCCTCCGAATCTTGACGGGACGTCAAGATTCGGCGCCGGGAGCTCGTCGCGCGTCCTGCTCCTCGGAAGGCGGCGGAGCCGCCTTCCTTCGGCTGCGGACTCTCCGCGTCGAGGGGGCCGCTCGGCCTCCTCACCGCCGGGCTCATGGGAACGGACGGATGTCCGGGACGACGGCCGCGTCCTGGGCTACGCCTCGTCCTTCTCTTCACCGGACGCCTCGTCCTCGGCGGATGCCTCCGGCTCGTCGAGCGGTTCCTCGGCCTCCCCGGAATCGGAGACGTCGTCGGTTTCCTCCTCCGCGGCGGTAGCCGCTGCGGCGGCAGCGGCTGCCGCGGCCTCGGCCACCAGGCGCTCGTTCTCCTCGAAGTCGGCGTGCACGAAGGAGAGGCCGATCTTGCGCTCCTCCTCGTCCACGCGGATGACGCGAACCTCGATCTTCATCCCCGGCTTCACCACCTCCTCCGGCGTCGTGATCTTGTGATCCGCCAGCTCGGAGATGTGGAGCAAGCCCTCGAGATCCTCTTCGAGCTTCACGAACACGCCGAAGTTGGTGATCTTCGTGGCGTAGCCCGAGAGCAGGTCGCCGACGTGGAAGTTGCCGGGGATCTGCTCGAGCCACGGGTCGCTGGAGAGCTGCTTGAGGCCGAGGGCGATGCGCTTCTTGCCGGTGTCCACCGACAGCACGACACAGCGCATCTTGTCGCCCTTCTTCACCATCTCGGACGGGTGCGAGATCTTCTTGGTCCAGCTCATGTCCGAGACGTGCAGCAGACCGTCGATCCCCTCCTCGATCTCGACGAAGGCGCCGTAGGTCGTGAGGTTGCGCACGTGCCCCTCGATGATGGTGCCCGGCGGGTAGTTCTCCTCGACCAGGTCCCAGGGGTTCGCCTCGGCTTGCTTCATGCCCAGCGAGATCTCCTGCTTCTCCATGTCGATCTCGAGCACGACCACCTCGACCTTGTCGCCGGGCTTGACGATCTCGGAGGGGTGGTTGATGCGGCGCGTCCAGGACATCTCGGAGATGTGCACGAGACCCTCGACGCCGTCCTCGAGCTTCACGAAGGCGCCGTAGGACATGATGTTCACGACCTCGCCGACCACGCGGTTGCCCACCGGGTAGCGCATCTCGATGCCCTCCCACGGAGAGGCGAGCTTCTGCTTGAGGCCGAGGGCGATGCGCTCGCGCTCGAAATCGACGCGCAGCACCTTGACCTCGATCTCCTCGCCGATGGCCACCATCTCAGAGGGGTGCCGCACGCGGCCCCAGGACATGTCGGTGATGTGCAGCAGCCCGTCGATGCCGCCCAGGTCCACGAACACGCCGAAGTCGGCGATGTTCTTGATGACGCCGGTTCGGAGCTGCCCCTCGGTGATGTCCTTGAGGAGCTCTTCCTTGAGCTTCTGCCGTTCCTCCTCGAGCAGCTTGCGGCGCGAGACGACGACGTTCATGCGCTCCGGATCGATCTTGATGATGCGCGCGCGGATCGGCTCGCCGATGAAGTCGGAGATCTCGTGCGTGCGGCGCAGGTTCACCTGCGAGGCGGGCAGGAAGACGTTGACCCCCTCCACGTCCACGAGCAGCCCGCCCTTGATCTTGCGCTGGCAGATGCCCTGGACCTCGTCGCCCTCGTTGTACTTGGTCGCCATGCGCTCCCAGGCGCGCAGGCGGTCGGCGCGCCGCTTCGAGAGCTGAGCCGTGTCGTCGTCTCCGAGTCCGTCGTAGTAGACCTCGAAGACCTGGCCCGGCTCCGGCAGCTCGGCGCCGAACTCCGAGAGCGCGATGGAGCCCTCGGACTTGCCCCCGATGTCGAGGACGACGAAGCCCGTGCGCTGGTCGACGGAATCGACCTTCGCCCGCACGATCGAGCCGGGCGAGACGGGGGTGATGGACGCGTTCAGCTTCTCGCTGAAGTTGCCGGTGTCGAAGCCGCCCATGGCGGCCTCCAGGCGCTTGTCGAGCTCTTCGGGGTCGAGCTCGTACTTCTTGACTCTCTGGGATGCTACGGACATCGGAGCAGATCTACGGGTGGAGCGCCCGATAGCGCCCGGTAGCGCGAGGGGACGCGAACGTGAACGAAGGGGAGATAGAAAGCAAAGCGGACGACGACCGACCGCGACATCCCTGACAAGGGAAGGTGGCCGAGACGGCGCCCGAAACCCTCCTCCGAGGGTTTCACGAGCCCGACATGTTGCCAAAACGGCCGTCGCCGATCATCCCCGCGATCCGTTCTCTGGCCAGCTCCATCGCCTCCGGGAGACTCCCGTCGATCGGGGGGCCGAACCGGATCCCGACGCGGCGCAGGCGCGGGAAGCGGGCGTCGCGCGGCATCGCGTCCAACGCCCCGTGGATCCCGGCCGGCACGAGCGGGACGCGCGCGCGCCTGGCCGCGAACAGGGCTCCCGGCAGGAACTCCCCCAGCCGACCGTCCGGGCTGCGGGTCCCCTCGGGAAAGACGCACACCGCGTCGCCGGCCCGCAGGTGCTCGACCATCTCCGAGAGCGCGCGCCGATCCGCCGCGCCGCGCTGGATCAGCACCGCGCCGGACCGGCGCATCAGCCAGGCCATGAACCTTGAGCGCGCCAGCGTCGCGCGCGCGACGAAGCAGACGTGCCGCTCCATGAGAGCGGCTGCGACCAGGGGGATGTCGAGGAAGGACTGGTGGTTCGAGACGATCAGGAAGCTCCCTTCGCGCGGCAGGTGCTCCTTGCCCTCGACCTTCATCCGGTGCAGGAGCCGCAGCTCGCACCAGGAGAGGAAGCGCCCGAACCGGTAGGCCGGGGTGCTCCAGGTGATCCGCTCGGGCTCCTCGGCGGCCGTCTCGATCATGTGGCCCGTCCGCGCACGACCGCCAGGATGCGCGCCACGACCTCCTCGGCGCCGGCTCCGTCCGCGTCGATGACGACGGCGCCCGGGGCGCGCACGAGCGGGGAGTGGGCGCGGGTCGTATCCAACCGGTCGCGCCGGGCGATGTCCTCGAGGATCTCGTCCAGGCGCTCGGGAGTCTTGTCCTGCGCCGCGCGCCGCCGCGCCCGCTCCGCGGGACTCGCCTCCAGGAAGAACTTGTGGTCGGCCTCGGGGAACACGACGGTCGTCGTGTCCCGACCCTCAGCGACCACTCCGCCGAGCCTCCGGGCGATCTCGCGCTGCTCCTCGACGATCGCGGCGCGCACGCCCGGATGGGCCGAGACCGCCGAGACGTTGAGCGTCACGGTACGGCCGCGGATGTGCGGCTCGCCGCGCTCGCCGTCGACCAGGATCCGGCCGTCCTCGTCGAAGGTGAGCACGATCGAGCGCGCCACCTCCGCGCAGGCGGCCGCATCGGAGGGATGGACGTCGCGCTCCAGCACCGCCAGGGTCACGGCGCGATACATCGCGCCGGTGTCCAGGAAGGCGAGTCCCAGCTCGCGGGCGACCGCTCGGGCGACCGTGCTCTTGCCGGCACCGGCCGGTCCGTCGATGGCGATGATCATGCGCGGGGAATCCAGAGTCTACGCGCCCGCTGCGGGCGTCGAAGGCGCGAGCCGGAAGTCGGCGGCGGCCTCCGACAGCACGAGCGTGTCGTTCCGTCCGCCGAAGGCGTCGAGCACCACCCAACGCAAGCCGCCCTCCAACGCCTCGTCGCGGAAGACGTGCCCGTGGCCGCAGACCAGGACCTCAGCCCGGTGGCGGGCGGCCTCCACGCGCACCGCGTCCGGCTGCATCTCCATGACGGCGGCCTCCTTCTCGCGCGTCGCCGAGCGGGAGGCGCGGCGCAGCCGGCGCGCGATCGAGTAGGCCACGCGACGCGGGAGCCGCGGCGCGAGCCAGCGGATCGGTCCCGAGCGCAGCACGCGGCGCATGCGCTGGTGCCCGACGTCGAAGGTCGAGAGCTCGTCGCCGTGCAAGAACAGCACGCGCTCCCCGGCCGCCGTCCGCCCCACCATCCCGTCCTGGCGTACGCGCGCGTCGGAGGCGTCCTGGAAGTGTCGGTCGAGCAGGAAGTCGCGGTTGCCGGGTACCACGTCGACGGCGGTCCCCGACGCGACCAGGTCCCGGATCGCGCTCAGCACGGAGCGCGCGTGCGGAGAGCCGAGTTGGGCCGGACCGATCCAGAACTCGAACAGGTCTCCGAGCACGATCAAACGCGGGGCGCCGCGTGCGCGACCGAGCCAGGCGACGAAGGGCTCGATCGTGCCCGGGTCCTCGACGTCCAAGTGGAGGTCGGCGATGACCAGGGTCCCGGGCTCGAGCGCGGTCTCGTCGAGCGGCCGCACGCCTCAGTCTCCCT
>Ga0302046_10002008_pt1 | contig 19077 bp, 13 predicted proteins | sample RVTome_11_FD_200261 | JGI IMG/M metagenome (GOLD analysis project Ga0302046, IMG submission 200261) | Soil microbial communities from uranium-contaminated site in the Upper Colorado River Basin, Wyoming, United States - RVT147D111 (version 2) ...
GCCCGACCGCTGGCACCGGCTCGGCTACTCGCGCACGCTGCGGCGGGACGTCGGGATGAAGACGGCGGCGTGGCTGCTGGCGCCGCTGTACTTCGTGTTCGCCGAGCGGGCGCTGCGGCGGCTGATCCGCGAGCGCGGCATCGAGCTGGTCCATGCCCACTGGATCCTGCCCAACGGCTTCGTCGCGGCGCGCGCCGCCGGCGCCGCCGGCGTCCCCTATGCGGTGACGCTCCACGGCTCCGACGTCTTCATGGCCGAGCGTGCGGCGCCCCTCGCGGCGATGGCCCGGCGCGCGCTCGCCGGCGCCGCCCACGTCACCTCGTGCAGCGCCGACCTGCGCGACCGGCTGCTCGCGCTTGCCGGCGGCGCGGGCGCGGACCGGGTGCTGCTGGTGCCCAACGGCACCGATCTCGGCGCACCGCCGGACGCCGCCGCGGCGGCCGCGGTCGAGGCGCGCCTGGGTCCGGCCGCGGCGGGCGGCGGCCCGCTGGTCGTGGCGGTCGGCCGCCTGGTCGACAAGAAGGGCTTCGGGATCCTGCTCGAGGCGGCGCCGGCGATCCTCGCGGGCCGGCCGGACGCGCGGCTGGCGATCGGCGGCGGCGGCGACCTCGAGACGCCGCTGCGCCGCCGCGCGGCCGAGCTGGGGATCGCCGACCGGGTCGCCTTCCCGGGCCCGCTGTCGCACCCCGAGGCGCTGGCGCTGATCGCACGCGCCGAGGTCTTCGTCATGCCCTCGCTGCGCGACGAGCGCGGCAACGTCGACGGGCTGCCGATCGTGGTCCTCGAGGCGATGGCGGCGGGCCGGCCGGTGGTGGCGAGCGATGTCGCCGGCCTGCCGCTTGCGGTCGCCGACGGCGAGACCGGGCTGCTGGTGCCGGAGCGCGATCCCGCCGCGCTCGCCACCGCGGTCGGCTCGCTGCTCGCCGATCCCGGGCGCGCGCGGCGCCTCGGCGAGGCGGGCCGGAGCCGGATCGAGCGCGAGCTGAACTGGGCCGCGGTGGCGGAGATCCACGACCGGCTCTATCGGCGGGCGACGGCGGCGCGGGAGGAGGGCCGGTGAGTCCGCTCGCCCTCCTGCGAGCCGGGCTGCTGCCGGCGGCGTTCGCCGGCACGCTCGCCGGCGCCGCGCTCGGCGCCCGTTACCTCGCCGCCGGCTTTCCGCTGCTGACCGCCGCCTCGGCGCTCCGCGGCCTCGCCTGGGCGGCGCTCGGCGGGGCCGGCTTCCTGATCGTCTACGCGCTCCTCGCGCGCCCGCTCGAGCGGCGGCTGCGGCCTTGGCTCGCGACCCTGCTCGCCGCGGGCACGGCGGCGGCGCCGTGGATCGCCCTCGGCGCCTGGCACCTCGAGCGCCGGTGGGGGGTGCGGCCGGCGGACCTCTTCACGCCGCGCGCCCTGCGCCTCAACCTCGCCTACCTCGCCGCCTGCGCGGCGGCGGTGGCGCTGCTCGCCTGGGTGCTCGCTCTCTGGCGGCGCCGCGGCGCGCCGCGGCCGCGCTGGCGCTGGACGGTCGCAGCGGCGCTGGCGGCGGCAGTTGGCGCGGCGGCGCTCGGTCTCGTCTGGCGCGCCGGCGACGACCCGCGGCCCGACGTCCTGGTGCTGCTGGTCGACGCCCTGCGCGCCGACCACCTCTCGGCCTACGGCTACCACCGGCCGACCACGCCGGCGATCGACGCCCTGGGCGCCGACGGCGTCACCTTCCGCCAGGCGGTGGCGGCGAGCACCTTCACCAAGACCTCGATCGCGTCGCTCTTCACCGGCAGGTTCGCCTACCAGCACGGGGTCTACTGGGGGAGCCGGAGGCTCGACGGCGGGGCGGTGGTCGCCGACCTCCTGCCGGCGCGCGAGACCACCCTCGCCGAGGCGCTCGCCGGGCGCGGCTGGCTGACCCGGGCCTGGATCCAGAACAGCCACCTGATCGCGCGCATGGGGTTCGGCCAGGGGTTCGTCGACTACCGCGACAACCAGGGCGCGATCGGGCGCATCCACCGGGCGGTCTTCCCGTTCCTGCACGGCCCGGGGCGGCGCTACCCGTTCTTCGCCTACCTCCACTACATCGACCTCCACGACCCCTACCGCCCGTCGCCGCCCTACGACACGCTGTTCGGCGACGGCGCCGACCCCTACGCCGGGCTCGACGTCGCGCAGTGGGGTACCTACCTCGAGGCGGTGCGGCGCGGCGAGCGGCGGCCCGAGCCGGAGCGCCTCGAGCGCATGCGCGCCGCCTACGACGGCCAGCTCCGGGCGATCGACGACGAGATCGGCCGCCTGCTCGCCGAGCTGAAGCGCCTCGACCTCTACGACCGTACCCTGATCGTCCTCACCTCCGACCACGGCGACGCCTTCTACGAACACGGCTTCATCGCCCACAGCACGGTGCCCTACGACGAGCTGGTGCGCGTGCCGCTGATCGTCAAGCTGCCGGGCGGCCGCTTCGCCGGCAGCGCGGTCGGCGAGCAGGTGCGGCTGGTCGACGTCCTGCCGACAGTCCTCGCCGCCGTCGGCGTCGAGCCGCCGCCGGAGATCGCCGGCTGCAACCTCCTGCCGCTGGTGCGCGGCGGCGAGCTGCCGGCGGAGTGCGGCCGGGCGGTCATCGAGATCGCCGAGGAGGGCGCCTACCCGATCGCCGCCGTCCGCACCGACCGGTTCAAGTACATCCACCACCAGCACCGCGCCGACGAGCTGTACGACCTCGCCGCCGACCCCGGCGAGAGCACGAACCTGCTCGCCAGCGGCGAGGCCCTTGCCGAGATTGCCCACACCGCCGAAGACCTCCGCCGCACCGCCCTCGCCGCCGTCGCCGCGAGGAGCGAAGCCGCCTCCGATCAGATCGAGTTGGACCAGGCGCTGCGGGATGAGCTGAAGGCGCTCGGCTACCTGGAGTAGGACCGCCGGCCTACGGGATGTACCCCAACGCCTTCAACGCCTCGAGGGTTTCCTCGTCGTGCTCGACGTCGCGGGGGCGCATGCGGATCCAGTCGCCCTTGAGCCAGTCGTCGAGGACGGCGCGCAGGCGGCGGGCCTGGTCGAGGCGGTCGGCGATCAGGTCGCGGGTCTCGAGCGGGTCGGCGGCGAGGTCGTACAGCTCGTAGAGCTTCGGGCGGCCGTCGAAGGCGGGGTGGTAGACGAGCTTCCACTGCTCGTCCTCGACGGTGCGGTAGTGGGTGGTCGGGGAGCCGCCCCCAGCCTCGGCGTAGGCATAGTCGAAGCGCTCGGCGGCGCCGGCCGGCGGTTCGCCGCGGAGCAGCGGCACCAGGCTGTCCCCCTCGAGGCCCGGCACCTCGGCGTCCGGCGCGATGAGGTCGCGCAGGGTGGGCAAGAGGTCGACCAGCTCGACCGGCCGCTCGACCCGCCGGCCCGCGGCGACGCCGCCGGCCGGCCACGAGACGATCAGCGGCACCCAGGCGCCGGGGCGGTAGGGGAGCCGGCCGTGGCCGAAGTAGTAGCCGTGCTCGCCGAGGCTCTCGCCGTGGTCGGCGGTGTAGATCACCAGCGCGTCGTCGAGCAGGCCGAACCGCTCCGCCGCGGCCAGCAGCTCGCCGATCTTGCGGTCGGCGAACCAGGCGTTGGCGTCGTACTGGGCGACGTAGTAGCTCAGCTCGCGACGGTCGCCCAGGGCGGCGGCGGGGGAGTCGGAGAGGTCGGCCGGCTCGTCGCCGGTGTCCCAGCGGTCGCCGAGGAACGGGTTGTCGACCCCTTGCGGCAGCAGGTACGGCGCGTGGGGATCGGAGTAGTGGATCCACGCGAACAGCCGCTCGGCGTCGCGGTGGCGCTCGAGCAGCGGGATCGCCAGCTCGTTGACCCGCCCGGCGTCGATCAGGGCGCGGAACGCCACCGGGTCCTCGGGCAGCTCGGGCACCGCCTTCCAGGTCTCGAGGTACTCGCCGAAGCCGCGGTCCCAGCGCAGCTCGCGCGAGAGCACGGCGTTGGAGATCACCGCGACGTTGGTGAAGCCGTGCGCGGCCATGAACGCGGGCAGGGTCGGGTAGGAATCCGGGATGCGCACCGCCGCCTCGTGGGTGAGGCCGGTGGTCTGCGGGTAGAGCCCGGTCCAGACCGAGGCGAACGAGGTGCCGGTCTTCGGCCACTGTGCGACCGCGTGCTCGAACAGCACCCCATCGGCCGCCAGCGCCTCGGCGGCCGGGCTGGTGGCCCGCGGGTAGCCGTAGGCCGAGAGATGGTCGGCGCGCAGGGTGTCGACCGTGATCAGCAGCACGTGCCGCGGCGTCGCCGAGGGCGCCGAGGGCTCCGGGGCGCAGCCGCCGGCGGCCAGCCCGAGCGCGAGCAGGGCGGCGCCGAGCGCGCCGGCGGCCGGGCGCCGGCGCGCTCCGGGGCGGCGCCGGACCGGCGGGCTCTTCGGCTGCATGGTCGCGGATCGGGGAGGAAGGTCCGGGTGTGGAGGAGCGTCGCGGTCGTCGCGGGACGCTAACACAACGGTCGGACCGCTGTGGTAGATTCTCGCGACCGTAGCGCCCGCGCATCCGCCGAATCCGAGCCGAAGAGTCCCGACGTGAGCAGCCAGCACCGAGCGCGCCTGCTCCCGTGCCTCGCGGCGCTCGCTGTGCTGGCGCTGCCGGCGGCCGGCTGCGGCCCCGGCGAGCCCGCGGAGCCGGCGGCGCGGCTCGAGGTGACGCCCGGCGAGGTCGTCCTGCCCTACCCGGGCGCCGCGGTGCTCACCGTCACCTGGGCGCCCTCGGCGCCGCTCGAGGATCATCCGATCGTGTTCGTCCACCTGCTGGGCGCGGACGGCGGGGTGGTTCGCACGTTCGATCACCACTTCCCCGAGGACTGGGTCGCCGGCTCCGAGGTCACCTACCCGCTCGGGCTGTGGCAGTCGGCGCTCGGGCCGCCCCTGCCGGACGGAGCCTATGACCTGTCGATCGGCGTCTACACTCCGGACGGCCACCGGCCGGCGCTCGAGGTCGAGGGCCGCGAGGTCGACGAGGGCGAGTACGTCGTGGCGCGAGTCGAGGCGCCGCCGGTCGCTCCCGGCGGACCGCGGCTGGCGTTCGGCGACGGCTGGGAGCCGCCGGCCCCGCCGAGCGATCGCCAGACCTTCGGCGCGCGCTGGCTCGGCGACGGCGGCTCGCTCGAACTGGTCGGCGTCGACGGTCCGCTCGACCTGGCGCTCTCGGTGCGCCTGCCGGCCCCCGACGAGATGGAGTCCACCCTGGTCCTCGACCCGGACGCGACCGAGCCGGCGGTCGAGATCTCCTCGCCGTGCACCGCCGAGCCGGTACGGGTCGCCGGCGCCGGCACCCGCGAGGTGACGCTCGCGCTGCGCCCCGCCGAGGGCGTGGGGAGCTGCCCGGTCGTCTTCGATCCCGGCTTCGTCTACCTCGACCCCCAGACCCTGCGCCGGCTGTCGGTCGATCTACGGCGGGTGCTCTGGACGCCGGGCAGCGAACCCGAACCGGACACCGAGCCCGAGCCGGCGGAACCGGCGGCGGCCGCCGCGCCGTGACCTTCGAGTTCTCCGCCGCCCACCCGGTGCTGGTGGCGGTGGGCACCCGCCCGGAGGCGATCAAGCTCGCGCCGGTGATCGCGGCGCTCGCCCGCCGCGGCGCCCCCACCTTCCTGCTCTCGACCGGCCAGCACCACGAGATGCTGGCGCAGGCGCTCGCTGCGCTCGGCCTCGAGCCCGACCGCGACCTGGCGGTGATGCGCCCCGACCAGTCGCTGGCCGCGCTCTCGGCGTCGCTGCTCACCGCCGCCGACGCGCTGCTCGCCGAGGTCGAGCCGTCGTGGGTGGTGGTCCAGGGCGACACGACGACGGTGGCGATGGTCGCCCTCGCCGCCTTCTACCGCGGTCTGCGCGTCGCCCACGTCGAGGCCGGCCTGCGCACCGGCGACCGCCGCGATCCCTTCCCCGAGGAGATGAACCGCACCCTGCTCGGCCACCTCGCCGACCTCCACCTCGCGCCGACGCCGAAGGCGCGCGAGCACCTGCTCGCCCAGGGGGTCGACCCGGCGGCGGTGCACGTGGTCGGCAACACCGTGATCGACGCCCTGTTCGCAATGCGGGAACGGGTGCGCGATCGGTCGCTCGCCGACTTCGGGCTCGGCTTCGACCTGCCGCCGGGCCGGCGCCTGGTGCTGGTCACCCTCCACCGCCGCGAGAGCTTCGGCGCCGGCCTGCGCGCCGTCTGCCGCGGCCTGCGCCGGCTGGCCGAGGAGATGGCGGGCGAGGTCGAGATCGTCTACCCGGTCCACCTCAACCCCAACGTGCGCGAGGCGGCGGGCGAGGTGCTCGCGGGAGTGCCCGGCGTGCGCCTGGTCGAGCCGCTCGACTACGCCGCCTTCGTCACGCTCCTGACCTCGGCGACCCTGGTCGTCACCGACTCCGGGGGCGTTCAGGAGGAGGCCGCCGCCCTCGGCATCCCGCTCCTGGTCACCCGCCGCACTAGCGAGCGCCCCGAGGCCCTCGACGCCGGTGTCGCCGAGCTGGTCGGCACCGACCCCGACCGCCTCGCCACCACCGCCCGCCGCCTGCTGACCGACCCCGCCCTCTACGCCGAGCGCGCGGTGCCGACCGACGCCTTCGGAGACGGCAGGGCGGGGGAGCGGATCGCGGAGTTGCTGCTTGGCTGAGCGCATCGAAGCCGAGGAGGAGGACCGCCGGAGTGCGTGGGTCGTGTTGCCCGCCTTCAACGAGGAAGAAGCGCTCGGATCGCTGCTCGACGGGATCGCCGCCGCGCTCGACGGGGCGGGGATGCCGTATCGAGTAGTCGTCGTCGATGACGGCAGCCGCGACCGCACCCTTGCGATCGCCGAGGAACTCGCGTGGCGGTTGCCGGTCGAGATCGTGCGGCATCCAGCAAACCAGGGGCTCGGGGCGGCGCTGCGGGACGGGCTGACGCATGCCGCCGGCCGTGCCGCGCCGGGCGATGCCGTGGTCACCCTCGACGCCGACGGGTCGCAGCCGGCGGGGCTGATCCCGCGGCTGGTCGAGCGGCTGGACGAGGGGTTCGACGTGGTGATCGCCTCGCGCTACCGGCCGGGGAGCGCTGTCCACGGGGTGCCGGCGCGGCGGCGGGCGTTGAGCTACTGGGGGGGATGGTTGTTCCGGGTGCTGTTCCCGACCCCGGGCGTGCGCGACTACACGTGCGGCTTCCGCGCGTACCGCGCCGGGGTGCTCCAGGAGGCGATCGCCGAGGAGGGCGCGGCGCTGTTCGACCAGGACGGCTTCCAGTGCATGGTCGACCTGCTGCTCAAGCTGCGCCGGCGCGGCGCGACCTTCGCCGAGGAGCCGCTGGTGCTGCGCTACGACCAGAAGCGCGGAGCGAGCAAGATGCGGGTCGCGCGGACGATCGGTACCACGCTGGCACTCCTGGTCCGGCGCCGCCTCGGCCGCTGATCCGGCCGCTCAACCCGACCCACCCGCCCCCGCCGCCTCCCGCCGGAGCAGCAGCAGCGTCCGGTCGTCGGCGAACGGCACGCCGGAGGCGAAGGCGCGCAGGTCGGCTTCGACGGCGGCCGTCAGGGTCGCCAGCGGAGCGGCGCGGTGGCGGAGGCACAGGGCGGTCAGGCGGTCGAGGCCGTACTCGCGGTCGGCGCGGTCGGTGGCCTCGACGATGCCGTCGCTGTAGATCGCCAGCAGGTCGCCCGGCTCGAGACGGCGCTCGGCGCCCTGGTAGCCGGCGCCGGCGAGCAGGCCGAGGGGCGGGCCGGTGGAGCCGAGCGTCTGGGTCTCGCCGCCGGCGCGGATCAGGAGCGCCGGCTCGTGGCCGGCGCTGGCGTAGCGCAGGCGGCCGGTTGCCGGCTCGACCGCGGCGAGGAAGACGGTGGCGTACTTGGCCGCCTCGGTGCGCTGGAGCAGCAGCGGCGACACCTCCGCGAAGACCGCCTCCGGCGGCTCGCCCTGGGCTAGCGGGCCGCCGCACAGCGCCTCGAGCGAGGCCATCACCAACGCCGCGCCGATCCCCTTGCCGGAGACATCGGCGACCATCAGCATCAGCTCGCGGCCGGCGCCGCGCTCAAGCGCCAGGTAGAAGTCACCCGAGACGCCGCGCGACGGGACGTTCTCCGCGTGCAGCTCCCAGCCGCCCGGCGCCGGCAGCCGCCGGGGAAGCAGCGCGACCTGAATCTCGCGCGCCAGGCCGACTTCCGCCTCCAGCCGGCGTCGCTCGGCGGCCTCCTCTGCGAGCGCGATGTTGCGCAGGCGCAGCGCCGCCACCGAGGCGAGCGAGACCAGCAGCTCCAAGTCGTCCTGGGTGAAGCGCTTGGTCGCCAGGCGCGAGTTGAGCACGATCATCCCCAGCGAGCCCTCGTCGGCGGCGAGCATCGGCGCGGCGACCAGGCTGCGAACACCCGAGCTGAGCATGCTCTCGGCGGCGGCGAAGCGGTCGTCGGTGGCGACGTCGAGGACCAGCGCCGCGAGACCCTTGCCGTGGACCTCGCGCTCGAGGCTGGTCGAGAAAAGGCCCGCCGCGCCGGGGCCGAGCCGCGAGCGGAAGGCGGCGCGCTCGCAGCCCGCGCCGCCCTCGCGCCGGAGGTAGACCGCCCCCTCCTCGGGGCCGAGCAGATCGAACGCGCGGTCGAGGATCAACTCGAGCAGCTCGTCGCGCGACAGCGAGCGCGCCAGCGCCTCGTGCACCTCGTTGAGCAGGCGGAGCCGCTCGGCGGCGCGGCGGAGGGCGACGTCGGTGGCGCCGGCGAGCGGCCGCGCCTGCTCGGCGAGCAGCAGCGAGGCGTCGAGGTAGAGCGACTGCTCGGTGGTGCGCGGCCCGGCGGCGCCGGCGCCGTCGCCGGTGTGAAGCGCCATCGTGGTGCCGGACAGCTGGATCAGGTCGCCCGGGCGCACCACCGATCGCGCCGTCACCGGCTCGCCGTTGAGCCGGGTGCCGTTGCTCGACCCCAGGTCCTCGACCTCGACCGTCTCGCCGCGGCGCACCAGCCGCGCGTGCTGGCGCGAGAGGAACGGATCGGCGAGCGCCAGGTCGCACTCTGCCGCCCGCCCGACGATCAGCTCGCCCTCGGTCAACCGGCGGTCGAAGGGCGGGCCCTCGGCGGGGGTGATCCGGAGCCAGTAGTCGGTCGAGGGCACGGGACGGGAGTCTAACGGTTCCGCGGGGCCTCCGGCGGACCGCTGCGCGGGTCCGGCTGCCGTCATGGAGTTGCGCATTCGAACGATCTTGGGGGACGGTGGAGACGACCGATCGTAGACCTCTCATCCACTGTGAGATTCCGATTCTGCTCGCCGCCGCGGTCGCGTCCCCGCCGTCGGCCGCCGCAGCCCGAGCGGGTGAGCACGCCCGAGGTTGAAACCCCGGCTCCCGGTTTTCGTAGCATAGATGGTATAAACACCTATGGTGTAGACAACCCATGGCGGAGACAGCGAACCCCACCGACCCAGGCGCCGGCCGCGCCGACCGTGAGCGCAAGAAGGGCACCGCCGACCTCCTGGTGCTGGCGCTGCTCGCCGAGCGCGACCGCCACGGCTACGAGCTGGCCCGGCAGATCGAGCGCCGCTCGAGCGGCGGGCTGGTCTTCCACGTCGCCTCGCTCTACACCCTGCTCTACCGCCTCGAGAGCCGCGGCCTGATCCGCGGCCGCTGGGTCGAGAAGGCGGGCGAGCGGCGGCGGCGCTTCTACCGGCTGACCGCCGAGGGCGAGAGGTCGCTCGAGCGGCAGCGCCGCGAGTGGCGGCGGTTCGTGCTCGCGGTCGACCGGGTGATGGAGCCGGAGCCGGCCTGAGCGGCGCCGGCCGGCACTGAGGCACCGACGCGATGCCGAATCGACGATCGCCGCGCAGGCCCCGCACCGGAGAGTCGCCGCCCGACTGGCGGGCGCTGGTGCGCGAACGGCTGCCCGACCTCGGGCTCGCGCCCGAGCGCGAGGCCGAGGTGGTCGAGGAGCTGGCGGATCTCCTCGCCGCCGCCGCCGCCGACGCCGGGATCGACCTCGCCCGCAGCGACGAGGTCGACGCCTTCGTTCACCGGCAGGTCCCCGCCTGGAGCCGCCTCGCCGAGGCGGTGGGCGGCGGCCGCCGGCGGTCCCGATCCCGCCCTAACCTGGAGGGGCCCACCGTGAGCTTTTCGACCGGACTCGGCAACGACCTGCGCCAGGCCTGGCGGCTGCTGGCCCGGCGCCCCGGCTTCACCGCCGTCGCCGTGCTCGCCACCGGGCTCGGCATCGGTCTCGCCAGCGCGATGTTCAGCCTGGTCGACTACGCGCTGTTCCGCCCTGTGCCGGTCGAGCGGCCGGACGAGCTGGTCAACGTCTACTCGTCGACCCCCGGAGGCTTCCTGCCCGAGGAGCCGATGGCCTGGCCGGACGTCGCCGACCTCCAGCGGAAGAGCACCACCCTGGCCGAGTTGACGGTGGCGGCGCTGACCGTGGTCGCCGTCGAGCACGGCGGCGAGGCGCGGCTCGACATCGGCACGCTGGTGGCGGGGAACTACTTCGACACCCTCGGTCTGCGGCCCGCTGCCGGCCGCCTCCTGAGCGCCGGGGACGATCGCCGGGCCGACCCGGCGCCGGTGGTGGTGCTCGGCCACTCGGCCTGGTGGGCGATGTTCGGAGGCTCGCCGGAGGCGATCGGCGCCACCGTGCGCGTCAACGGCCGTCCACTGACCGTGGTCGGAGTGGTTCCGGCCGACTTCACCGGCCTGTGGCCGGCGATCGAGCCCGAGGTCTGGCTGCCGCTGTCGCTGCGCCCGCTGCTCAGCGCCATGGCGACCACCAACGCCGGGAGCACGAGAGAGGAGCCGCTCGACAACCGCGGCCACCGCTGGCTCTGGACGCTCGGCCGCCGCGCCCCGGGCGCCTCGCTCGAGCAGGTCCGCGACGAGCTGGACGCGTTTGCCGCCAACCTGCGCGAGGCCCATCCCGAGAGCAACCGCGACCGCGATTTCGTCGCCCTGCCGGCGCGCGACGTGCGCCTGGTGCCGGCGGTCGACGCCGGCCTCAGGACCGGCTCGGCGGTGGTCATGGCCCTGGTCGGCCTGGTGCTGCTGATCGCCTGCGCCAACGTCGGCAGCATGCTGCTCGCGCGCGCTTTGTCGCGGCGCCGCGAGATGGCGACCCGGCTCGCTCTGGGCGCCGGGCGCCTCCGCATCGTGCGCCAGCTCCTCGTCGAGGGGTCGCTCCTCGCCGCGCTCGGCGCCGGCGTCGGGCTGATGATCGCGCTGGTCTCCAACCACCTGATCAACGGGCTGAAGGTGCCGATGCTGGTGCCGCTGAGCCTCGATTTGCGGCTCGACGGCCGGGTGCTGCTGTTCACCGCCGGCCTCACCGGGCTGACAGCGGTGCTGTTCGCGCTCGCTCCCGCGGCCGAGACCGCGCGCACCGACCTCACCACGTCGTTGCGCGAGGGAGCGCGGAGCGGCCGTGGCCGCAGCCAAAGACTCCAGAGCGGCCTGGTGCTGGCCCAGGTCTGCCTGTCATTGGTGCTTCTGGTGTGCGCCGGCCTCACGGTCCGCAGCCTGCTCAACGTCCACGAGATCGATCTCGGCTTCGATCCCCGCGGCGTAGTCACCGCCGGCCTCGCTCCCGAGCTGCAGGGCTACGAGGAGGACGAATGGCCGGGCTTCTACGAGCGGCTGGCCGGCGAGCTGGCGGCCCGGCCGGACGTCGAGCGGGTGGCCTACGCCGGCCACCTGCCGCTGTCGCTCTCGGTCAGCACCACCGAGACGGTACCCGAGCGCGACCGCGACCTGCCCGAGGACGAGTGGCACGACGCCGACGTCGTCGACGTCGGGGCCGGCTACTTCGAGGCGATGGGGATCGAGATCGTGCGCGGCCGCTCCTTCGAGCCGCACGACCGCCTGGACACGCCGTGGGTGGCTGTGGTCAACGAGACCCTGGCACGGGCGTTCTGGCCCGACGGCGGCGCGGTCGGCCAGCGCCTGGCCGAGGGGTCTCGGAGCTACGAGGTGATCGGCGTCGCCCGCGACGGCAAGTACCGCACCCTGGGCGAGGGCCCGCGGCTCTTCTTCTATCGCTCGCTCGACCAGGTCGGGGACTCCTTCCGCACCCTGGTGGTGCGTTTTCGCAGCCCCGAGCTGGCCTCGACCGGTCCGGTCCGCGACGCCCTCCGCGGCCTCGATCCGCATCTCGCGGTCGCCAACCTCGGGACGCTCGAGGAGGCGGTGTCGCCCTCGCTGGTCCTGCCGCGGGTGGCCGGCCGCCTCTTCGGCCTGCTCGGCGGCCTCGGCCTGTTCCTCGCCGCCACCGGCCTCTACGGCGTCCTCGCCTACGCCGTCGCGGGCCGCACCCACGAGATCGGCGTGCGGATGGCGATGGGCGCGAAGCGGCGCGACATCCTGGTCCTGGTGCTGCGCCACGGCCTCGGCCTGACCGCGCTCGGCGCCGTCCTCGGCGTCGGGCTGGCGCTGGCGCTGACCCGCATGCTGCGCGGCATCCTCTACGGCGTCAGCGCCACCGATCCCTGGACCTTCGCGGCGGTCGCGGCGGTGCTGTTCGCGGCCGCCGCCCTGGCCTGCACCGTTCCGGCGCGGCGGGCGCTCGCGGTCGACCCGATCACCGCGCTCCGGCACGAGTAGCGCGGCGGGTCGGGGCGCCGGCGGCCGGGCTGCGCGCGACCCTCCGGTAGACTCGCGCCCCATGGGCCGCCGCGCCAGCCTTGGGCTGGTCTGTCTCTTCCTCTTTCTCGCCGCCTTCCCGCCGACCCTGGTCAAGCCGGGGCTGCCGGTGACCTTCAAGGCCGACGAGGCCGCCTACTACATGATGGCGGAGAGCCTGGCGTTCGACCGCGACCTGCGCCTCGGTCCCGAGGACACCGAGCGGGTGTTCCGGGAGTTCCCCTACCGGCCGGTGCGCAACCTGATCGTGATGACCGACGACGGCTGGCGCTCGGTCCGGTACGGCAAGCCCTATCTCTACTCGCTGGCGGCGGCGCCGTTCGTCGCGCTCTGGGGCGCCAACGGCATGCTGTGGCTCAACGTGCTGCTGATCCTCGGGATGATCGCGCTCGGGACGGTGTGGCTGGGGCGGTGGAACGAGGGCGGGCCGGCGGCGCTGTTCTCGGCCGGGTTCTTCCTCCTCGGCGCCGGCTTCGCCTACGTCTTCTGGCTCCAGCCCGAGGTGTTCAACATGGCGGCGGTGACCGCGGCGCTGTTCTTCGGCCTCGACCGTGGGCGGCCGGAGGGCGACGGCGGAGGCCCTCGATGGTGGCGTCCGCAGGGGGTGGCGGCGGCGGCGCTCTCGGGCGCCGCGCTGGCGCTCGCGGTCTACAACAAGCCGATGCTCGCCGCGCTCGGGCTGCCGGTCGTGTTCGATCTCGCGCGCCGGCGGCGCTGGGCGCCGCTGGCGGCGTGGATCGGCGGCGCGGCGCTGGCGCTGGCGGCGGCGGCCGGGCTGGCGGTGGCGCTGACCGGGCACCCGACCTCGTATCTCGGGGTCGAGCGCCAGGGGGTGACGGTGTGCGAGCCCGGTGTGGTGCCGATCGGCCCCGGCCCGGGGGGCGGCGCGGCGCCGCGCGAGGAGCGGCCGACCGGCGGCGCGTGGAGCTGGATCTTCCGCATCCCGGATGTCGAGCCGGCGGCGCTGGCGGAGAACCTCGGCTTCTTCCTGTGGGGGCGCCACACCGGCCTCTTCCTCTACTTCCCGTTCACGCTCGGGGCGCTCGTGCTGTTCCTCGTCCACGGGCGGCGGGAGGGGCGGAGCTGGGTGCTCGCCGGCTCGCTCGCCGCGGTGGCGCTGTTCTTCCTGGTCTTCATCCCCGCCAACTGGCAGGGCGGGGGCGGCTTCGTCGGCAACCGCTACTTCGTCGCCGCCACTCCGGGCTTCCTGTTCCTCGTCACCCGGCTGTCTCCGCGCTGGCTGATCCCGGCCGGCTACCTGCTCGGCGGGCTCCTGCTCGGGCCGATGCTGTTGTCGCCGTTCGGGCCGCCGGTGCCCGAGCCGACGCTCCAGTGGCAGGTGCGCAACGCGCCGTTGCGGCACTTCCCGCTCGAGCTGTCGCTGCGCGAGGTGCCCGGCTATCACCGGGTGACGGTGGGCGACGTCGCGATCCTCGGGCGCAAGGACGTGGTGCTGCCGCGCGGCGATCAGCTCTGGCTCCACGCCGCGACCTCCGTCGAGCTGCGGCTGATCGCCGGGGAGCCGCTCGAGCGGGTCCGCTTGATGGTCACCAGCGTCGCCCCGGACAACCGGGTGACGCTCGAGCTGGGCGACGCCGAGGCGGAGCGCACCCTCGGCGCCGGCGAGAGCTGGCCGGTCGAGCTGGCGCCCGGCGGCGCCGAGCGGTTCCACAGCCCCGCGGGCTACGTCCTCTACTCCCACCGCCTGGTGGTGACCGCCGAGCGCGGCCGGGTGCGGAGCTGGACGCGGCGCTTCCCGCCCGACCCGTGCCCGTACTTCCCGACCCCCGAGGGGATCGAGGAGGGCTTCGCGGTCGGCGCCGAGCTGACCTACCTCGGCCGCGGCGAGGGGCTGGACCGCGACGTCTTCGCCGTGCGCTGGGGGCGGGTGGAGGTGCCGGAGCGGGTGACGGCGGGAGAGGAGTTCGAGGTCGCCACCGAGCTGGTCAACGCCAGCGGGCACCCGTGGACCCGCGACGGCGCGGCGCGGGTGCAGCTCTCCTACCACTGGCGCACCGCGGACGGCGAGCTGGTCGAGTGGAACGGCCTGCGCACGCCGATCGAGCTGCCGGTGCCGCCCGGCGGCGCGGTGGCGGTGCGCCAGCGGGTCGCTGCCCCCGGGCGCCCCGGGCGCTACGTCCTCGAGCTCGACCCGGTGTTCGAGTTCGTCGCCTGGTTCTCGGAGCGCAACGGCGGGAACGTCCACCGGGCGGAGGTCGAGGTGGGGACGGCGGACGGAGCGGGCGGGAGGGGGCCGGCGGCCGTCGGTCCGCCGGACGAGGCCGGAGAGGGCGGCGCCGTCGGGGCGGTGGCCCCGCCTGCCGGCGCCGCCGCGGCGGCGGGCCCGGTCACCGCGGGCTCCGGCGGGCCGCCGGCATGATCGCCGGCGCCGGCTCCGCGGGCGCCGGCGGTCGCATCCGCGTGCTGGTGGTGACTCACTCGCTGTCCTGGGGCGGTGCCGAGCGCTTCGCCAGCACGCTGCTCGGCGCGCTCGACCGCGGCCGGTTCGCGCCCGAGGCGTGCATCGTCTCCGAGCGCGCGATGACCTACGACCTGCCGGACGACGTCCCCGTGCACCGACTCGGCTACCGCGGCGCTGCCGACCTGCCGCGGACCGTTCTGCGCCTGCGGCGGCTGCTCCGGAGGGGCGGCCACGACGTCGTCCTCTCCAACGTGCTCAAGACCAACGCGCTGGCCGGCGCGGCGTTCACGGGGCGGCCGCGGCCGGCGTGGGTGGCGCGGGTCGGCCTGGCTCCAGGACGAGGCGATCCCGCCTGGGTGCGCATCGCCGGCCGCGCCGTCTATCCGCGGGCGGCGGCCCTGGTGGCCAACTCCGAGCGGATGGCGGAGACGCTGCGGGCGCGCCACCCGCGCCTCGCCGCGCGGGTGCGCCACCTGCCCAACCCGACCGACTTCGCGCGGATCGACCGGCTGGCGGTGGAGGAGCCGGGGGAGGAGGTCTCGGCTCTGCTGGCCGAGCTGGGACGAGGCACGAACCGGGCGACGGCTCGAGAGCCGGCGCGGGCCGGGCTCGCACCCGGCGGTCCCGAAGGCCAACCGCCGGGATGGGCGAACGGTGGCGGCGCGCCGCTGCTCGTCACGCTCGGCCGCCTCGACCGCCAGAAGCGCCCCGACCTCGCCCTCGAGGCTCTCGCCAGGGTCCGCGAGCGCGGCGACGCGCGCCTGGTGTGGTGCGGCGACGGTCCGCTGCGCCCGCTGATGGAGCGGCAGGCCGCCGCGCTCGGCGTCGCAGAGGCGGTCCGGTTCCTCGGCTTCGTCGACAACCCGTTCCCGCTCCTGCGCCGTGCCGACCTCTTCCTGCTCACGAGCGACTTCGAGGGTCTGCCCAACGCCCTGATCGAGGCCCAGGGGCTGGGGCTTCCGGCGGTCGCGACTCGGTGTCGGTTCGGTCCCGACGAGATCCTCGAAGACGGGGTCACCGGCCGCCTAGTGTCGCCGGGAGACACCGTCGCGCTCGCCGACGCGGTGCTCGAGCTGCTCGCCGATCCCGGCCGCCGCCGCGCGATGGGGGAGGCCGCCGCCGGCCGCGCCCGCGAGCGCTTCGCCGCCGAGCAAGTGGTGCCACGGTGGGCGGCGCTGCTCGAAGCCGCGGCGGCGGATTGATCTCGCTCCCGGCAAGCGCGTAACCTCCGGCCGTCATGACCACGTCCAGTCCCCGCGTCGCCGCCCTGGTGCTCAGCTACCAGGGCCGCGAGGTCACGCTCGAGGCGCTCCCCAGCCTCACCGGGCAGGATTACCCGGCGTGTGACGTGGTCGTGGTCGACAACGGCTCGACCGACGGCACCGCCGGGGCGGTCGCCGCCGCGTACCCGGCGGTGACGGTGCTGCGCGCGGCCGTGAACCGCGGTCCGGCGCGCGGCGTCAACCTCGGGCTGGCGTGGGCGCGCGAGCGTGGCTACGACTACGCCCTGGTGCTCAACAACGACATCGAGGCCGATCCCGGGCTGGTCGGCGCCCTGGTCGCCGCCGCCGAGGCCGACCCCTCGATCGGCTGCGTCGGCCCCAAGGCGTACTACTACTGGGAGCGCGAGCGGATCTGGTCGGCGGGCGGCGCAATCCGCTTCCGCGAGGCGGTGACCGCGGAGGGCGGCGAGGGCGAGGTCGACCGCGGCCAGTGGGACCGCGACCGCGAGGTCGGCTACGTCAACGGCTGCGCGATGCTGATCCGGCGCGCGGCGCTCGAGACCGCCGGCCCCTGGGACCCGCTCTACTTCCTCGGGGTCGAGGACGCCGATTTCTGCCTGCGCGTGCGCCGCGCCGGCTGGCGCTGCCGGTACGCCCACCGCGCCAGGCTCTGGCACATGGTCGCGCGTACCGCCGGCGGCTACAAGCCGGCGCGCACCTTCAACACCGGCCGCAATACCGCTCTCTTCGTGCGCCGGTGGGGGAGCCCGATGCAGAAGCTGAAGGCGGCGCTGGCCGCGGTCGCCTCGCTGCCGGTGGCGTTCCTGCGCGAGCTGCCGCGCCGCAACGCCGCCGCGGTCACCGCCAAGGCGCGCGGTTTCCTGGCCGGCCTGCGCGAGCCGCTGCCGCCGCCGCCGCGCTGGGACGAGCCGGGCGACTGGTGCGCGCCGGCGGAGCCGATCCCCCCAGCGCGGGAGACCGCCGGTGCTCGATAACCTGCGCGCCGATGCGGCGCGACTGCGCGCGGGGCGGGGGCGGCTCTACTGGCTCGAGGCGCTGCTGCTCGACAACGGCTTCCAGGCGGTGGTCTGCTACCGGCTCGCGCGCTGGTTCAAGGCGCGGCGGATCCCGTTCTTCGGGCCGGCGATCGCGCGCTTCGGGCTGTTCCTGACCGGCGCCGACCTCTCCCCGGGCGCCGAGATCGGCCCCGGCCTGCGGATCAGCCACGGCGTCGGCCTGGTGGTCGGGGGGTGCGTGAAGATCGGCGCCGGCGCGCTGCTGCTGCACGGGGTCACCCTCGGCGCCCCGAGCGAGGAGCGCTGGCGCGAGATGCCGACCCTCGGCGACCGCGTCTTCGTCGGCGCCGGCGCCGCGGTCCTCGGGGCGGTGACGGTCGGCGACGGCGCGGTGATCGCCGCCGGCGCGGTGGTCACCCGCGACGTCCCGGCCGGCGCCACCGTCGTCTCGACCGCACGCGCCGAGATCCTCCCGTCGGCCGCCGGCGGCGAGCCGAGGCGCGCCTGAGCGACCCGACCGTCGGCCGGGGACCGGGGAGCCCGGGACCCGGTCGATGACCACCGCCACCGACGCCGCGATCCTGATGCCCTCGATCCCGGTCTTCGCCGCCGGCCTGGCGGTCGCGCTGCGCCTCGAGCGGGTGGGTCCGCGGCGCCTCGCCGGCATCGCCCTGGCGGGCGCCGGGGCGCTGGTCGTGCTCGATCCGACCCGTTTCTCGCTCGCCGACCGGGCCGCGGTGGGCAACCTCCTCATCCTGGTCAACTGCCTCTTCTACGCCGGATTCCTGGTGCTCCAGCGCCCGGTCCTCGAGCGCCTTCCGTGGCGGACGGTGATCGCCTGGAGCTTCCTCTTCGGCTCGCTCGGGGTGCTGGCGGTCGGCGGCGGCGAGCTGGCGGCGCTCGAACCCGGGGCGGTCTCGCGCGGCGCCTGGCTCGGCGTCGCCTTCGTCCTCCTCTTCCCGACCGTGCTCGGCTACCTGCTCGCGACCTGGGCGGTGCGCCGCTCGTCGCCGACTCCGGTCGCCGCCTACACCACGCTCCAGCCGCCGCTCTCGGCGCTGCTCGCGGCCGCCTTCCTCGGCGAGCGGTTCGGCGTCGCCGAGATGATCGGGTTCTCGCTGATCGCGGGCGGGCTGTGGCTGGTCAGCCGGCGGCGCCGGCGAGCGGCTCCAACCGGAGGCCCGTGAGGCGCGAGCCGGGGGGGAGCCGGAGGTAGAGGAAGACCTTTCCGTCGCCGGGGACGGTCAGACGGCTGCGGCCCTCCTCGCTGGTGGTTCGGGCCTCGATCGCCGGGAGGGCGTCCCGGCGCCGGATCTCGACGGAGCCGGCGCCCGCGCTCTGGCCCTCGGCCGTCAGTTCGTACTCGCCGCCCCGCAGCCAGCCCTTGAACAGCGCCCACTGGCCGGGGGCGGTGAAGCGGATCTCCGCGGCGCCGGACTCGGCCATCGCCGGGTCGCTGACCAGCGCGGCGGCGGCGGTCCAGCTCGCCGCGTCGGCGTGCTCCAGCGGCTCCGGAGCGAGGCGGAGGACGTGGACCACCGGCCCGGCGCGCAGCCGTCCCGGCTCGAAGACCGCGACCTCTTCGAAGGCGTCGAAGAGGGCGCGGTAGCGCTCCCTCGGCGCCTGGAGGGCCGGATCGCCGGCGCGGTCGGGGCGCAGGAAGCGGCCGTAGGCGTCGCTCGCCAGCAGGAGGTAGTCGTAGCGCGGGTCGCGCAGCTCGTCGAGGCCGACGCGGATGGCCAGGCGAGGTTTGCGGGTGAAGAACCGCGGCGGCGGCGGCATCTGCGGCGTGTAGGCTTCCTGGACCACGAAAGTCCCCGGCGGCAGGCGCTCGATCATCCACTCCGCGGCCAGGTCGCGGGTGGTCGGGCGGC
>Ga0302046_10002009_pt1 | contig 19076 bp, 16 predicted proteins | sample RVTome_11_FD_200261 | JGI IMG/M metagenome (GOLD analysis project Ga0302046, IMG submission 200261) | Soil microbial communities from uranium-contaminated site in the Upper Colorado River Basin, Wyoming, United States - RVT147D111 (version 2) ...
GAGGTGGCCCGCAGGGCCGGAGGGTGTACAACCCATAGGTAACACCCCCAGTCGCTGCGCGACAGCCCCCTCAAGGGGGCGGTTTGGGGTGTTCTCGGCCGTACGTCGTGCAAATTGTCGTGCACCCGTCGCTCTTGCCGCTTGCCCCGGCGAATCTGAAGCACCGGCGCCCCCTGTTTCGTGAGCAGCGCTCGCACCTCCGTTCGCAAAAACGAACCCGTCTGCGAACAGGCGCGGGCACGCGGCGTTTGTGCACGACGGCGCTGGAAGGGTATGCCGGCCGGGATGAATCCCTGGTCGTATTTGTACGTTTTGGCTATCTTCATAGCGCTTTCTTAAAAGGCCCCTGGGTCCATCGAATCTCGATCATAGCCGGCATGGCGAAGTTTCCCACTACAAGTGCATCGCCCTCGGAGTCCAGCGAGCAGGACCGCATCCTCGTCGAACAGGCGCTGGCCGGGAAGGAGGATGCCTTCAGCCAACTCATGCAGAAGTACGGCAAAGCCCTGTACCATCACATCTATCGCATGGTGCGCACGAAGGGGGAGGTCGAGGATCTGGTGCAGGAGAGCTTCATCAAGGCGTTCTCAGCGTTGTCCTCCTACTCGTCGGATTTTGCCTTCTCCACCTGGCTCTACAAGATCGCTACCAACCATACGATCGATTACCTTCGCAAGCGCAAGCTACCGACGTTCTCCATCGACAAGCCCATCCAGACCAAGGACGGCAACCTGGAGTACGAGGTGCCGGACATCACCTACCGCCCGGATCGCCACGTCGTGGCCGATCAGCGGCGCCAACTGATCCAGGAAGCCATCGACTCGCTCCCGGAGAAATACCACCGGGTGATTGTGCTGCGGCATCAGCAGGAAAAATCGTACGAAGAGATCGCCCAGGAACTCGATCTGCCGCTCGGCACCGTCAAAGCGCACATCTTCCGCGCGCGCAAACTCCTCTACAAATATCTCCGAGAAAAGCGCGAAACGCTTTAGATTTTGGATTTTAGATTTTGGATTTTGGATTCCAGACGAGATTTTTCATTTCGGTAAGTGTACGGAACGTGATGAAGCCAAGTGGGCAGGGCTGAACGCTGATGGCTGAATGCTGCTCCGGATGAACCGGCACCGCATGGCACACACCTCCCGAGGCTACGATACCGTAAGAGAAATCCCAAATCGTCAATCTAAAATCCAAAATCGCAACTCGCATGATCGACCGATACACGCGTCCGGAGATGAAGGCGCTCTGGAGCGAGCAGGAACAGTTCCAGTCCTGGCTGGCGGTGGAGTTGGCTGCGTGCGCCGCCTGGTCCGAGATCGGGGTGATTCCCTGGGAAGACGTCGAAGCCCTCTACCGGCACGCGACGTTCGACGTAGATCGTATCCACGAGATCGAGCAAGAGACGCGGCACGACGTCGTCGCCTTCACGCGGACCCTCAGCGAGTCGCTGGGACCGGAGAAGAAGTGGGTGCACTACGGGTTGACCTCGTCGGACGTCGTGGACACCGCCTGGTCGTACCGCCTCAAACACGCCAATGCGTTGTTGCTCGACGCCCTGGATCGGGTGCTGGAGGCGCTCGCCGGGCAGGCACGGGCGCACAAGTATACGTTGATGATGGGCCGTACCCACGGCGTTCACGCCGAGCCGACGACGTTCGGCCTGAAGCTGGCCCTGTTCTACGCCGAGATGCGGCGTAACCGTGCGCGCTTCGTCGAGGCGGCCGAAGGAGTACGGGTGGGGAAGCTCTCGGGGTCCGTCGGCACCTTTGCCCACATCCCCCCGGACGTCGAGCGCCTCACGTGCGAAAAGCTCGGCCTGGCCGCCGCGCCGATCTCGACCCAGGTGCTGCAGCGTGACCGGCACGCGCATTACCTGGCGGTGCTGGCCCTCGTCGGCGCGACCCTGGAGAAGATGGCCGTCGAGGTACGCCATCTGCAGCGGAGTGAGGTGCGTGAGGTGGAAGAGTCGTTCGGGCAAGGCCAGAAAGGGTCGTCGTCCATGCCCCACAAGCGCAACCCCGTCGGGTCGGAGAACATCACGGGCTGCGCGCGCCTGCTGCGCGGCTATATGGTGGCCGCCTACGAAAACGTGGCCCTGTGGCATGAGCGCGACATCTCGCATTCCTCGGTCGAGCGCGTGATCGTCCCCGACGCCACCACGATCCTGCACTACGCGCTCCACCGCTTCGCCCGCCTCATTAAAAACCTGGTGGTCTACGAGGACGCGATGCAGCGCAACCTCGAACGCACTTTCGGCCTCTACAACAGCCAGCGTCTGCTGACGATGCTCATCGACAAGGGGCTGAGCCGGGAAGCTGCCTACGATCTTGTGCAGCCCAGGGCCATGCAAGCCTGGGAAGAGCAGCGGTCGTTCAAAGCCATCGTCCTCGATGCCGACGAAATCACCCGCTACCTGTCCCCGGAAGACGTCGACGCCGCCTTCGATGCCCGCTATCACCTGCGCCACGTCGATCTGCTCTTCGAACGCGCCGGGCTCGGGTGATCGAAACGGGTTAGCCTGCTTGTAAGGCAGGGATGACAGGAATACAGCCGATGCCTACCCTTTTTGTTCACGCCATACGTTGTCTGATGGGCGCGCCATGTATCGCATTGCAAGCGCTTTTTTATATCTTAACGAACAGATTGGTCTAGGCTTCGACCAGATGAAAGATGGGCCTGGACCGTAACCCCATGAAATGAGGATGCCATGAAACTCGCTACACGGATCGGCGCGCTCTTTGTGCTGTGGGGATGCTTGTCGGCCCCGGCGTCGTGGGCGCAGCCGGCCTCGATATCCGGTACGATGACCGACGCCGCCACCGGCGACGTGCTCATCGGAGCCAACGTCCTGGTGTCGGGCGCTGCCCAGGGCGCGGCGACCGGCATCGACGGTCGCTACGCCATTACCGGCTTCTCGCCCGGCTCGTACACCTTCGTCTTCAGCTACATCGGCTACCAGAACCAGGAAGTCGAGGTGACCCTGGCGGCCGGGGAGGCCCGTACGCTGGACGTCGCCCTGAACTCGGGCATCGAACTCGATCCGATCCAGGTGACCGCCGGGCGGCGCCAGGAAAAAGCCCTCGACGCCCCCGCTTCCATCGACGTCCTCGGTGTGCGAGAAATCGAACAGGACGTGTCGACGTCGTCGGTGGGTGCGCTGCGCAACACGACGGGCGTCGACATGGCGCAGACCGGCATCGACCGCCGCGAGGTCGTCCTGCGGGGCTTCAACAACGCCTTCTCCGGCGCTACGTACGTGCTGACCGACTACCGCCAGGCGGCGGTGCCGTCGCTCGGCGTCAACATCTACACCATCATGCCCAACATGAGCGTCGACCTCGAACGCGTCGAGGTCGTCCGCGGCCCCGGCTCGGCCCTCTACGGCGCGGGTGTCGATGCCGGCGTGGTGCATTTCTTCACGAAGGACCCCTTCAGCTACCCCGGCGCGACGATCTCCGTCAGCGGCGGCGAGCAGTCGCTCTTCAACATCCAGGGGCGCGTGGCCGGCGTCATCAACGAGAAGGTGGGCGTCAAGGTGACGGCCCTCTACGGGCGGGCCGACGATTATGAACTCGACCCGAGCGATCCGCTCGACGCCGAACAGTTAGAGGGCGACCAGATCACCCCGCGCCGCAACGACTTCGACAAGGTCAACGTCAACGGTCTGCTCGAATACCGCGTCAGCGACAACACGTCGCTGATCTTCAACGGCGGGTACTCGCGCCTGACGGCCACGGTGCTCTCCGGCATCGGCACGGTGCAGGCCGACGGCTTCGGCTATACGTACGGCCAGGTCCGCTTTCGGTCGGGGCCGTTCTTCGCCCAGGCCTATATGAACAAGAACAGCGCCGGCGACTCGTTCGTCTACGACACGGGCCTCAACGTGGTGGACAAGGGCGTACTCTACAATGCCCAGGCGCAGTACGACCTGAGCCTGGCCGGCGGCCGCGAGCAACTGATCCTCGGCGTCGACCTCGAACTGACCCGCCCGGACACCGAGGGCACCATCCTGGGACGCAACGAAGAGGACGACAGCATCGACGAGTACGGCGCCTACGCCCAGTCGACGACGACGATCTCCGACCAGCTGGAGCTGACGCTGGCGCTGCGCGGCGACTACAACAACGTAGTCGAGAAGCTCCAGGTCTCGCCGCGCGTGGCCCTCGTCTACAAGCCGACGTCGGTGCATACCTTGCGGGCCACGTACAACCGCTCGTTCTCGTCGCCCGGCACCAACTCGAACTTCCTCGACATCCGAGCCAGGGTGGAGGATGTAGGCCTCGGGAACAACCTGATCTTTATGGGACGGGGCGCCGCCGACGGATTCACGTTCGACAACTTCCGCAACACCGGGACCGCGCTTTTTTCGCTCGGGGTCCCCGGGGCGTTCGGGATGCCCTTTCCCGTCAACACCATACCGCTTCAGCCGGTCTATGGAGCCTTCGCCTTCCAGACGGCACAACTCCTGAACAGCGGTGCCCCGCTGCCGGCTCCGCTCGATCAGCTACAGGCTCCCCAGCGAATGGCCTTGGCTGAGATTCTCCAGAATCTGACACAGTTCATTCCTCAGACGACCGTCACGCCAGGCACCCTCGGCATTCCGGATGACAGCGAGCTTGGATACCGCACCGTCTCGGGGCCGATCGACATCGAACCACTGGATCAGACGATCACACAGACGGTCGAGGTGGGTTACAAAGGGCTGATCCAGAACCGTGTGCTATTTACTGTCGATGCCTACTATGCGAAAAAGAATAACTTCATCGGGCCGCTCCTGGTCGAGTCGCCCCTGGTGTATGTGCAACAAGTGGGTTCGGACTTGGCTACCGTGCTGACGCCGATCATCCAGGCAGCGGCGCAGGATCCACAGACCGATGCATTTTTGAGATCGATCGGTTTGACGCCTGCGACCGCGGCCGCCCTGCTGGGACAGTTAGCTGCCCAGGGGTTCTCGGGCACGCCGGTCGCTGTCGTTCAGCCGGACCAGGATGTGTTGCCGCCGGGTAGCCCGTCCACCGAGGTGGGCGGCTTCCTCAGCTACCGCAACTTCGGCAACATCACCTACTACGGCGTCGATGCGTCCATCCAGGTGATCGCCACCGATGCGCTGACGCTCTTCGGCAACATTTCCTGGGTCAGCGACGATTTCTTCGACGCCGACGAACTCGACGAGGAAGGCACGGATCTCACCCTGGCCCTTAACGCGCCGACGTTTAAAGCGAAGCTCGGCGGCAGCTACGCGGATCCGAGCGGTTTCTCGGTCAACGCCTCCGGCCGCTACACCAAGGGCTTCCCGGTACTCTCCGGCCCCTACGTCGGCGATCTCGAAGACTACTTCCTGATCGACCTGGGCGCCGGCTACGCCTTCGGCAACCAGCTCAGCGGCCTGCGCGTCGACGTCGGCGTCTCGAACCTGCTCGACGACGACCACCGCGAGTTCATCGGGGCTCCCCGGCTCGGCCGCGTGGCGATGGGCCGGCTGACCTATACGTTCGACTTCAACCGCTAGGGCAGCTTCAGGCAACCTGCTTTGTAAGTCTGTCATTCTGAGCGACCGAAGGGAGTCGAAGAATCTCGCCGCATCGGATTTGCAAGACCGACGCGGCGAGATTCTTCACTTCGTTCAGCATGACACGGTGCAATGGATGTCACTTGATGTTGCCCTGGGCGCAGGGCGACCGACCGGCGTATTTTTAGGAGGAACTTCATCGGCTGCCGGGGCCGCGCGTTGATTACGAACGCGTCGTTGGATAATTTGTTGTGTTTTCGTTGCCCACCTGCCGTCGGAGGGGATGCCATCCTCCGGGGTCGTACAACGCTGCCACGCTATGCTGCACGAGTTCATTCCGCTGTTCATCATGATGCTGATGGCGACGGGCCTGGCGCTGTCGCTCTTGAAGCTGCACCAGCTCTTCGGTCCGCATCGCCCGAACCGGATCAAGGTGGGGGTGTATGAGAGCGGCATGGATCCCATCGGGACGGCCCGGCAGCGCTACTCCGTCAAGTTTTACCTCGTCGCGATGATCTTCATCATTTTCGACGTTGAAGTCGTTTTTCTCTACCCCTGGGCCGTCAGCTTTCAGCGGTTTCTGGAGGCCGGCGCGGGCCTCGGCGTGCTGGGCGTCGTCACCGTGTTTATCATCATCCTCGCCATCGGCCTCGTGTACGACATCAAAAAGGGCGGTTTGGAATTCGACTAGTCGAATTCCAAAATAACCTCTTTGAATGGACGCAGTCCACTCATGCCAGAAACCTGTAGTGATAGCGCGCCATGGATCTGAAAGAAGGCTACCTGACGACGACGGTGGACGCGGTCGTGAACTGGGCCCGGTCGAACTCCCTGATGCCGATGCCGATGGGCCTGGCCTGCTGCGCCATCGAGATGATGGCCTTCGCCGGGCCGAAGTATGACGTGGCCCGCTTCGGCAGCGAAGCGATGCGCTTCTCACCCCGTCAGGCCGACCTGATGATCGTCGCCGGCTGGTGCTCGTACAAGATGGCCCACGCCATCCGCCGCGTCTGGGACCAGATGGCCGACCCGAAGTGGTGCATCGCCATGGGCGCCTGCGCCTCGACGGGCGGTATGCACCGCTGCTACGGCGTCGTGCAGGGCATCGATAACTTTCTCCCGGTCGATGTGTACATCTCCGGTTGCCCGCCTCGCCCCGAGGCGGTCATCCACGCGTTGATGGACATCCAGGAGAAGATCCGCAACGACTACTCGATCGTGCAGGACTATGAGCGCGGCGAGGTACGGGGGCCGGTCGCACCCGCCGCGCCGGAGGTGCTCACAGCCGACGGTGGCAAGCTCATCTCGCCGGACGTCCTCTATCATCAAAATGACGCATGACGCGTGCCCCCTTGATGACGCGCCCTTCGAAACTTGCCCTTCGACCTTCCCGAGATGCGCGACGACGCCAAAAACACCGAGACGAAAACCAGTGAGCACCGCTCGCACGAGACGCTGAAGTTTTTCTTCACGCCGGTCGAGCCGCCGAAGCCTGACCAGGAGAACCCGCACGCCAAAGCCACGACGCGCGTTCCCGAGGTCGTGGCGGCGCTGCGCGAGGCGTTCGGCAAGGCAATCCTGGAGCAGGTGGTCTATGCCGGCGAACACCTCGTCTACGTCGAAAAAGAACGCATCGTGGACGTCTGCCGCTTTTTGAAGGAGGAGCAGGGCTTTACCTATCTGGTGGATCTCGGCGGTGTGGATCGTTTCACCGAAGAGGATCGCTTCGAGGTCTTTTACAACCTCGTCAATATCGACGACCGCAAGCGCCTGCGGGTCAAGGTGCGCGTCGATGAAGCCGACCTGCACGTCCCTTCCGTCACCGGCCTCTACCGGGCGGCCAACTGGAACGAGCGGGAATGCTACGACATGCTGGGTCTGATCTTCGACGGGCACCCGGATTTGCGGCGCATGTACATGCCCGAAGACTTCCAATATTTCCCGCAGCGCAAGGAGTTTCCGCTGCTCGGGATCCCCGGTTCGTTGCCGTTGCCGCCGCAGACCCCGGAAGGGGGCTTGACCCTGGACCCGTTCGCCGCCGCACACGGCAGCAAGCCCGTCAAGAGCTACGAAGAGCCCGATTCGGACGTAGAGGAGGCGTTTTAGATTTTGGATTTTAGATGGTGGATGGACAAGCGACAACGCCTTGGACAAACAATCCAAAATCCCCAATCGGAAATCCTCAATCCAAAATCGACATGTCGACGATAACCGATTACCCTACCGCGCAGGGCGAGGATGTCTTTTCCTTCTGGCCGCGCCATAATGCGGCCATCCAGCGGCGGCTCGAAAGCAAGCACGCGTGGCTCGAAGAACGGCATCACGCCGCCGAGATGCGGGACCGCGCCGAGGATGCGCTGGAGCATGAGATGACGCTCAACATCGGGCCGCAACATCCGGCTACGCACGGCGTGTTGCGCTGCGTCGTCAAGCTCGACGGCGAGTTGATCGAGAAGTGCGTCATCGACGTCGGGTATCTGCATCGGGGTATCGAAAAGCTGGCGGAGTCGAAGACCTACCAGGAGTTCATGCCGTACACTGACCGCATGGACTACCTTGCTCCCTACGCCAACAACGTCGCCTGGTGCCTCGCCGTGGAGAAGCTCGCCGGGATCGAGGTCCCGGAACGGGCGCAGTGGATCCGCATGATGATGAGCGAGCTGGCTCGTATCTCTTCGCACATGCTGTGGCTGGGCGTGGGCCTGATGGACGCCGGGGCCGTCTCGGTCTTCCTCTGGGCCTTCCAGGGGCGCGAAGACCTCTACAACATCTTCGACGAAGTGGCCGGGGCCCGTTTCACCGTGTCGCACGCCCGCATCGGCGGCCTTGCCACCGACCTGACGCCCCGTGCCTTCGAACTTATCCACGACTTTGTCGATCGCTACCCGGACATCATCCAGGGCTGGCGTACGCTGCTCAACCGCAACCGGATCTGGGTCGGGCGCAACGAAGGGGTCGGCGTCGTCAGTGCCGAGGAGGCGATTGCCCTGGGCCTGACCGGGCCGAACCTGCGGGGCAGCGGTATTCCCTACGACATCCGCCGGTTCGAGCCGTATCTCAAGTACGACGAGGTCGACTTTATCATCCCGCTGCGTACCGAAGGCGACTGCCTGGCGCGCTACCACATACGCATGGAAGAGATGCTGGAGAGCATCCGGATCATCAAGCAGTGCCTCGACCGGCTGCCGGACGGCCCCATCCGCGCCGACGACGCCAAGCACGCCTACCCGTCGAAGGACGCGGTGTATTATTCGATGGAAGGGCTCATCCACGACTTCATGTACACGGACACCGGCGTGACGCCCCCCAAAGGCGCAACGGCCTACCATGCCATCGAGTCGCCCAAAGGAGAGCTGGGCTATTACCTGGAGAGCGACGGCACAGGCAACCCCTGGCGCGTGCGTATCAACGCCCCTTCGTTTACCAACCTCCAGGGCCTCGAACACATGATGGAAGGCCATCCCGTGGCCGACATCGTCGTCCTCATCGGCTCCATCGACCCCGTCATGGGAGAAGCGGACAAGTAAGAAAGGTTACAGGTGGGCAGGTTAGAGGTTGCATGTTTCTGTGGCCTCAACCTCGATAACCGGCCGACCTGCAACTTGCCAACCTGCAACTTGCCAACCAGAACATGGCTGATTTTATCAAGAACCCCGTCGTCTCGCTGCCGGCACAGCAGCCGGCACCGCACTTCGCGGAAGAGGAGCTGGTGTTTACGGAGGAGGAGAAACGACGGATCGCCGCCTGCGTCGCCCGCTATCCGACGGCGGACGGCGCGGTGATGCGGGCGCTCTGGCTGGCCCAGGAGAAGTTCGGCTTCCTGCCGCCCGAAGTGATCCGCCTCACCGCCGATGAGCTGGGCATCCCCTATGCCCAGGCTTATGGCGTGGCGACGTTCTACACGCAGTATTACAAGCAACCCGTGGGCACCTACGTGCTCGACGTCTGCACCTGCTTCTCGTGCCAGGTTTGCGGCGGCTACGACGTGCTCCACTACCTTGAAGAGAAGCTCGGCATCCACAAGGGCGAGACGACCGACGACGGCCTGTTTACGGTGCAGGAGGTCGAATGCCTCGGCGCGTGCGGCTCGGCCCCGATGCTGCAAGTGACCAACGGTCCTTATGTGCACAACCTCACCCGCGAGAAAGTCGACCGGTTGCTCGCAGCCCTGAAGCAGGGCCGGATGCCGCCGTTCGTCTCGGTGGCGCTGCCCCAGGATGAAGCCGACCTGGACGGCAACCGCCGTAGCGACGCCGGCGCTGTTGAGGCCTACCAGACGCCGCCGGCCTCCGAGACCGTCCGATGAGTAGCGAACGTCGAAATTCGTGTTTCGAATCGACCCCGCAGGGCGATAGGGAAGTCGAGGCACGCCACACCGTGCGCCTCAAAACGCACGCCCGATAGATTTTTGACGCGTCGAAAATCTAGATCATCACCCTTAAAATGACACCGTCATTTTATCATGGAGTCAACCAACGGCGCATCGCCCTCCAAAGCCGGTGACTGGCGCAACTACGAGCGCGTCTTGCTGCCGCCCGTCCGGGACCTGCACAAGCTGGCGGTCTACGAGCAGCACGGCGGCTACAAGGCCCTCCGCACGGTACTCACCGACCCGGATTGGACGCCGGAGAAGGTGACCGGTGAGGTCAAGGCCAGCGGCCTGCGCGGGCGGGGTGGGGCGGGCTTCGGCACCGGCCTGAAGTGGAGCTTCATGCCGCCCGTCGATCCCGACGTGCCGCGTTTCCTCTGCTGCAACGGCGACGAGAGCGAGCCGGGCACCTTCAAGGACCGGCAGCTCATGGAATACAACCCCCATCTCCTCTTCGAAGGCATCTTGATCGCTAACTATGCCATGACGATCAAGACGTGCTACCTCTACGTGCGCGGCGAATACGCAGACTGGATCGAACTCATGGAGCGGGAGCTGGACCGGGCCTATGCCAAAGGCTACGTCGGCCAGAACATCATGGGTACGGGCTTTTCGACGGACATCGTCATCCACAAGGGGGCCGGCGCCTACATCTGCGGCGAAGAGACCAGCCTCATGGAGTCCCTCGAAGGCAAGCGGGCCTACCCGCGCATCAAGCCGCCGTTCCCGGCACAACGCGGCATCTGGGGCTACCCGACGACCATCAACAACGTCGAGACGCTGGCGTGTGCGCCCCTCATCATCAACCGGGGCGCCGCGTGGTATGCGGGCGTCGGTGCCGAGAAACACCCCGGCCCGGTGCTCTACGGGATCTCCGGCCACGTCAACAAGCCCGGCGTCTTCGAGTATCCCACGGGCATGCTCATCACCGACCTGCTGGAGATCGCGGGCGGTATGCGCGGCGGTAGGCGGCTCAAGGCCCTCGTGCCGGGCGGATGCTCGGTGCCCGTACTCCGGGCGGACATGATCGAGGGCGTGACGATGGATGCCGATTCGCTGCGCGCGGCGGGTTCGATGATGGGCACCGCCGGCATGCTCTTCCTCGATGAGGATACGGACATGGTCTCGTTCCTCCGCCGCGTCACCCATTTTTACCATCATGAGAGCTGCGGCCAGTGCACCCCCTGCCGCGAGGGTACCGGCTGGCTCGAAAACCTGGTCGCCCGGATCGACGAAGGCGAAGGCAACCTCCGCGACCTGGATTTGCTGCTCAACCTGTGCGACCAGATGGAAGGCCGTACCGTCTGTGCCCTGGCCGATGCCGCCGCCTGGCCCGTCCGCAACACCATACACCGCTTCCGCGACGAGTTCGAAGCCAAGTGCAGGCCGTCGGTCTTCGCTACGGGCGGCGACGTCGCTGTGGCGAGTTGACCCTGGTTTCTCTCCCTATCCGGATTTCCGTCATGAAAAGACAACCCGCCGTTTTCTTGCTCATCCTGTTGGTATTGGGCGCTTGCCAGTCCGAACAGGCGCCCGACCTGGCGGCTACGACCGCGTCACCCTACGAGGTCTACGGCGAACGCTTCAGCGACGAGGGCGCCGTGCCGGTGCAGGCCGTCCTGGCCGAACGCGCTACGTACCTCGGGCAAACCGTCAAGCTCGAAGGGACGGTCTCCGAAGTATGCCAGATGGCCGGTTGCTGGCTGACCTTGCAGACCGGCGACGGCGGCAACGTACGCATCCTCGTCGCCCGCAAAGAGGACGGGAGCTATGCCTTCACGGTGCCGAAAAACATCAGCGGACGGCGCGTCGTGGTGCAGGGCACGCTGGCGGAAGAGACGTTGCTCGAAGGCACCCAGCGCCACCTTGCCGAGGACGCGGGCCGGGAAGTAGATACGGCGTCGCTGCAACCGCAGAAAGAATTACAGGTGACGGCCCAGGGGGTACTCATCGGAGCGGCTGGACCTTAGGATTGCTTGGTGCAGGCTTCGTGGTAAGCGGAGCCTCGTGATCTAAGGAAGGGATAGTGTTTGTGTGTTACAGTGTTTGAGAGGGCGCTCTTTAACACCGAAACACGCAAATACCTTAACACCAAAAACAGTATGCCTACAGTTATCATCGACGGTGCGGTCTACGAGTACGAAGGGCAGCCTAAACTGCTTCAGTTCTGCCTCGACCATGGCGTTGAACTGCCGCATTTTTGCTACCACCCGGCCATGTCGATCCCGGCTAATTGCCGGCAGTGCCTGGTCGAGGTAGGCACGCCCGTTCGAGATCGGGTCACCGGCGAACTCCAGCGCGACGAGCAGGGAGAGCCGGTCGTCCGCTTTTTTCCCAAGCTGATGACCGGCTGCTCGCAGGATCTCAGCGACGGGATGGTCGTCAGGACGAAGCGGACGAGCGCGGTCGTCGAGGAAGCCCAGCGTTCGAACCTGGAGTTTCTGCTGATCAACCACCCGCTCGACTGCCCGATCTGTGATCAGGCAGGGCATTGCCCGTTGCAGATCCAGGCCTACAAATACGGCCCGGAAGGCTCTCGCTTCGAGTTTCGCAAGGTGCATAAGCCCAAGCGCGTCAAGCTCGGCCCGCGCGTCGTACTCGATGCCGAGCGGTGCATCAACTGCACACGCTGCACCCGGTTTACGGAGGAGGTCTCCGGGAGTCATCAGTTGACGATCATCGCGCGCGGCGTCAAGAACTACCCGATGACACCGCCGGGCGTCACGTTCGACGAGCCGTATGGCATGAACGTGATCGACCTCTGCCCCGTCGGCGCCCTCACCTCCGCTGATTTTCGCTTCCAGGCGCGCATCTGGGAGATGAGTTCGACGCCGTCGATCACGACGACGAATGCCAAGGGTTCGAACTGTGACTACTGGGTGCGTGACAACCTCGTGCTCCGCATCACGCCGCGGCAGAACATGGACGTCAATGCATACTGGCTGCCCGATGAGGACAGGCTCGACTACAAGCGGTTCAACGAGGACCGTCCCGCTGGGCCGCAGGTGCGCGGCGTCGACGGGCCGACCGATGCCTCCTGGGAACAGGCCTACGCGCGGGCTGCCGACCTCCTGCGGGGTACGGACGGCAGCGCCGTCCTTTTTCTGGGCTCCGCCCACGCGACGCTCGAGGACAACTACCTGCTGGGGCGCATGGCCGAGGCGCTCGGCGCCGCGCCGCCGTCCTACATCTCGCACGTCGAGCCCGGCCACGGCGACGGCTGGCTCCGCACCGACGACCGCACGCCCAACACCCAGGGCTGCGAGCGCCTCGGTCTACAGCCAATCGATGAAGCGCTCCTCCGCGCCCGCCTCCAGGCCGGCGAGATCCAGGCCGTCTATGTACTGGAAGACGATCCCGTCGCCGCCGGCCTCTTTACCGAAGACGAACTGAAGGACGTGCCCGTCATCCTGCATTACTACAATACGACGAACCGCACCCTGGCCGTGGCCGACGTAGCCCTGCCGGCGGCGATGGTCGTCGAGACGGTAGGGACCTACGTCAACGAGGACGGCCATGCCCAGCGCGTCTACCCCGCCAAGGCGATTCGGGGCGTCAACCGGACGCTCAGGATGCAGATGGGGAGTAGCCGGGCGGATCAGCACGGCACGCCCTTCGATCGCTGGTACAACGAAGCGCACCGGATCGATTGCAAGCCGAGCTGGGAAATCCTGCCCGCCGTCGCAGCACGCCTCGGCCATGCGATGCCCTACAAAGGGCCGAAGCAGGTCATGGCCGAAGTATCCGGGACCGTGGCGGCCTTTACCGGCGCTACCTACGAAGCGATGGGTCTGCACGGCGTCCGATTGCAAGACGTCGCAGAGCCCGTCTAAGCACGCGCTGCCGTGACCGAAGGCTGAACAAAACAAGGGCTGAACACAGCTACGTGTTCAGCCCTTTGTACATCGACGGACAGGAAGGAGAGAGGGATTATTGATCCTTCTCCGTGTCGCTCGGCGGCATGAGGACCGTGTCGATCACGTGGATGATGCCGTTGCTGGCCTCCATATCCGACTGAATGACGGTCGCGTCGTTGACCATCACAGCGGCGTCGTCTCCGGATGTAACGGTGAGGGTGTTGCCTCCGAGTGTCTTCACGGAGGTCATCTCCGAGGCATCGCTCGCCGTTGCCTGGCCTGAGACGACGTGGTAGGAAAGGATGGCCGTGAGTCGCTCTTTGTTCGCCGGTTCCAGCAGCTTCTCAAGGGTTCCTTCGGGCAGCTTGGCGAAGGCTTCATCCGTCGGGGCAAAGAGGGTGAACGGGCCGTCGCCTTCCAGCATGGCCCTCAGTTCCGCCGCGTCGAGCGCTTTGAGCAGCGTGTTGAACGTTCCGGCCTCCTCAGCGACGGCGATGATGGTGGCGGAGTCTTCGGCTTGTTGCTCGCTTTCCTGGGCGTAGAGGGGTCCTGCCAGAGATACGAGAAGCAGGGTGAGTGCAGCAAGGGAGGCAGTTCGTGTTTTCATGGCTCTGCGGAGTGGTTAGGGTAGGGGGTTACGAAGCGTAGAGATGGTAAAGCGCCATCCGTACACTCCACCTAATTCGCCATCGCAGAAATCGTTCGGCGAAGATGTGTATACTGTCAAAAAGATAACATATGTCTAGGAAATGCAACGCTGAAGCGCAGGGCCCGGGCCGCGTCTCAGAACTTTTTCGTCAGCGCAAAATCGAGGGCCGGTTGCCGCTGGTCGGAGATGATGAGATGCCGATCTTCTACAAAATAGAGCCAGACTTTGCCGTGCGCCTTCGGCAACGCATGGCGACGCCGTATGCCGTCGGGGAGCAGTTCGGGATAGCACGAAATGATCAGGTCCGCCCACCTGGCTTGCTTTGCCAGAGGTTGGCCGGGGCCGTGGTGCTGAATCCAGACGAGCAGGGTGTCGCTGATCGGCGTGCGCGCGGCATCCGTCTCAATAAGGAGGATGTAATCCCCATTATAACCAAGCCGGGACAAGGCCTGGTAGGCACCGGGATACTTGGCATCGTGCGCTTCCTGGAAATAGCGTGTCTGCGGTGCCTCTGCGATCTCAGAAGGGGTAGACGCTTCCGTCTGGTTTACGGCAAGTTGAGCACGAGCCGGAAGGAGGCTCCAGAGTGCCAGCCCGGCCAATCCCAGCAGTCTAAAGCCCCCAATTCGTATCTGCATAACGGCCTGTCCTGGCGTATACAAGGCGGGAAACAAGGTGAGGTGCCTCACTTTGCTAAGAGAAGAGATCCACACGCTTTGATGTACCTCCATTACCGTATCGGCAGCACACCTCGTTACATAACATCTTCTCCGTTACAAGATCGGCACATCTCATAGCAAGTTTTTCTCAACAAGTTCCCCAGTTTGGCATATCCCTGCATTTTATCCCATCTTGGTGGAGCGTACCGTAGCATCGTGTTGCTATCCTTGAAATCTTTCCCAAAACAGCCGTATCAACCGGCACAGCGCCTGCTATCTCTGCTTCAGAGGTTGCGCCCCTGCACGGGAGCGCGTAGCTTCTTCCGTTTACATACCCCTTTAATTTTTTCGGCCCGAAAAAATTATGGACGTCCCGCTGTGGCTGCTGGCCATCATCGGCTTCATCATCATCAATTTCATGCTCGTTTCCGCCTCGGTGCTGGTCTATGCCGAGCGCAAGGTGTCCGCGTACATGCAAAACCGGCCCGGCCCGAACCGGGTGGGACCGTGGGGTTTTTTGCAGCCCTTCGCCGATGTAGCCAAGCTGCTTTTCAAGGAAGATATCGAGCCCGAGGCCGCCAACAAGTTCATCCATTCGCTGGCCCCGGTGCTCATGGTCGTCATCGCGATGACGGTGCCGGCGATGATCCCGTTTGCGCGTGGCTTCGTCATCGTCGACAACGGCGTGACGGTGCTCATCATCCTGGCCTTGACGTCGATCTCGGTCTACGGCGTGACGCTGGCGGGGTGGAGTTCCAACAGTAAGTATTCGCTGTTGGGCGGCCTGCGGTCCTCCGCACAGATGATCTCCTACGAACTGTCGATGGGCCTGGCGGTCGTATCGATCGTGTTGATCGCCGGCTCGCTCAGCGTAGTCGACATCGTCGAGAGCCAGGCCGATGGGTGGGCCGTCCTGGGCTGGAACGCGTTCCGCAACCCGGTCGGCGCGCTGATCTTTATCATCACCGCTTTCGCCGAGACCAACCGCGCGCCGTTCGACCTGCCCGAGGCCGAACAGGAACTGGTCGGGGGGTACCACACCGAATACAGCGGCATGAAGTTCGGCATGTTCTTCCTGGCCGAGTACGTGAACTGGTTCGTCGCCTCGTTCGTCATCGCGACGCTGTTTTTCGGCGGCTATCTGATTCCGTTCGAGCCGCTGTTGCTCCAGGCTTTTCCGGGGCTGGAAGGCAGCATCCTGCTGGGTGTGCTGCAATTCCTCAGCCTGATGGCCAAGGTGTCCTTCTTCGTGTTCCTGTTCCTCTGGGTCCGCTGGACGTTGCCCCGCTTTAAGTACAACCAGCTCATGCAGATCGGCTGGAAGTATCTGTTGCCCATCGCCCTCGTCAACACCCTCGTCATCGCCCTCGGCGTGGCGTTGTTCCAATCGGTTTTTTAGGTTGCAGGTTAACCGGTTACAGGTTGCAGGTTGACAGGTCAGGGTGACGGAAACAACGTGTAACCCGCACCTTGGAAAACCTGTACCCGCACCTTGAAAAACCCGCAACCCGCGAACCTATCGTGATCCTTGCTCCGTCGCTCCTCTCCGCCGACTTTGCCCGGTTGGAGGCGCACGCCCGCGAAGCGCTGGCGGCCGGGGCCGACTGGCTGCACGTAGACGTGATGGACGGGCACTTCGTCCCCAACATCACCATCGGGCCGCTCGTCGTCCGGGCGCTGCAACCCTTGCGGGAAGCGACGGGCGCGCTGCTCGACGTGCACCTGATGATCGAGACGCCGGAGCGGTACGTCGAGGCGTTTGCCCGGGCCGGGGCCGACCTCATCACGGTACACGTAGAGGCCTGCACCCATCTGCACCGGACGATCCAGCAGATCCACGACCTCGGCGTGAAGGCGGGCGTTACGCTCAACCCGGCCACCCCGCTCGTCAGCCTGGAAGAGATCCTGCCCGACGTCGACCTGGTGCTCATCATGTCGGTCAATCCGGGCTTCGGCGGGCAGGGCTATATCCCCCGGAGCACCGACAAGATCCGGCGGGCGCGACACATGCTCGACGCCATCGGTTCCCATGCCCATCTGGAGGTGGACGGAGGCATCAACCCGTCGAACGTGCGCGAGGTCGTCGCGGCCGGAGCCGGCGTGATCGTCGCCGGCAGCGCGATTTTCAGGGGTACCGACACGGTTGCCGGCAACGTCGCGGCGCTTCGACGGGCCGTGCGGCAGGAAGTGTGAAGGTCCGTAGCCCGCTGTTTATGGAACCGCCGCAGCTATCCGGGATGACCTGCATGGTCACAGGCGCCAACGCCGGGATCGGGAAGGAGACGGCCGTGGTCCTGGCTGAACGGGGGGCGCGTGTGGTGATGGTATGCCGCAACCGGGCCCGGGGCGAACCGGCGCTGGCCGAGATCAAAGCCCGCAGCGGCAACGACACGGTCGCGTTATTGACCGCCGACTTTGCGTCGCAGCAGCAGATTCGGGCGCTGGCGGATGCCTACAGGCGCACCTACGACCGACTCGATGTGCTCGTCAACAATGCCGGGTTACACCGGTTCAGACGCCACGAAACGGAGGACGGCATCGAACTGACGTGGGCCGTCAACCACCTGGCGCCGTTTCTGCTGACCAACCTGCTGCTGGACGTCCTGAAGGCCGGCGCCCCGGCACGCATCGTCGTCGTCAGCTCCGAATCGCACCGGGATGGATGGATCGACTTCGAGGACCTGGCGATACGGCGATTCTATCGCGGGATGGCGGCGTATGCCCGCTCGAAGCGGGCAAACGTGCTGTTCACGTATGAACTGGCACGGCGGCTGGCGGGTACCGGGGTGACGGCTACGTGCCTGCATCCCGGCATGGTGGCTACCCGCATGTGGCATCGCAACAACGGGTTCCTTCGCTACGGACTGGGCCTCCTCAAGCCGCTCTTCCTGAGCCCGGAAGAGGGTGCCCGGCCCGTGGTGCGCCTCGCGGTCGATCCGGCCCTCAACGGCGTCACCGGCACCTACTTCAACCGGATGCGCCCCGCCCGTTCCGCGCCATCCTCGTACGACGTAGCGATCGCCCGGCGTCTGTGGGCCGTTAGTTCGGAGATGGTCGGGGTGGCCGTTTGAAAGAGAAGTATTTAGATTTTCCAGGCACGCCTGGAAAATCTAAGGAGTGACAGGGTGGTGACATCCTGAATCCGTATGATACCTTTTACCGTTTCGCCCGGCCGCGATCGTACGACCTTCTGAACTCAACCTTTGCCTTTCCCGTGACTGTTCGCGTTGTCCTTCCGCTGCCGCTCGACCAGGCCTTTACCTACCTCGTGCCGGACGACCTGGCCGCTGAGGCGCAGGTGGGGTGCCGCGTGCTGGTCCCCTTCGGACCGCGCCGCCTGACGGGGCTCATCGTGGAACGGACCGACGAAGCCGAGGCGCTCGGTGACTTCATCCGCCTCAAGCCGCTGCTGGACGTCCTCGACGCCACGCCCGCCTTCACCGATGAACTGATTCGCGTGACGCGCTGGATCGCCGACTACTACGTCTGCGGATGGGGGGAGGCCGTCAAGGCCGCGCTGCCTACGGGGAGCGACATCAGCGACCAGCACAGCCTCCGGCGTACCGACCGCCCGGCTACGTTCTGGGAAGGGCACGCCACCGTCGGCCCCCTGCTGCGCTACCTGGAGGCGCATAACGAAGCCACGCTGAACGGCCTGCGTCAACGCGGCATCGACGTGCCGTTGGCGTTGTTGCGCCGCCTCGAACGCGAGGGGCTGGTCACCCTCGTCAAGACGCTGACGAAGCCGAAGGTGCGCATCAAGTATGAGAAGCATCTGCGCCTGGCTCCCCCCTTCCGCAGTTCCCGCGCCGTCAAAGACCTCGCCCAGCAGTTGCGCGGATCCAAGCAGGTCGCCGTGGTCGAGGCGCTGGCCGGGTTTGCGCTCGAAGGACGGCCTGAGCCGAGCCAGGCCGACGTGCTCGACCGCGCCCAGGCGGCGGCGCCGACGGCCTACAGCCTCGTCGAGAAAGGGATCCTGGAGGTCGTCGAGAAAGAAGTGGTGCGTACCCCGTTGTACACCCGTGCCGCCGAG
>Ga0302046_10002011_pt1 | contig 19073 bp, 19 predicted proteins | sample RVTome_11_FD_200261 | JGI IMG/M metagenome (GOLD analysis project Ga0302046, IMG submission 200261) | Soil microbial communities from uranium-contaminated site in the Upper Colorado River Basin, Wyoming, United States - RVT147D111 (version 2) ...
CCGACTGACCCCGAGGTCTTCGTGGAGGACCAGTGTGGGAATCCCCTGCAGGGCATGGAGGTTACAGTCACGATTGCCAGCGGTGACGGGGTACTGAACGGTGACAATACGGACAACACGAATTCAAGCGGAGTGGCCAGTTTCAATGGTCTCTCCATAACACCACTCGACACGAATCCGGGGGACTATCCCTTCACGTTGCAGTTCGCCGTACAGGGCATACAGCCCGTCATATCGAATACGATTGTTGTCACGGTCCCCCAACCGACTCCACCAGGCGAAGGCGCCACACGACTCAATCCTTTCGAGTCCGTTCCAGATGGTGGTCCACGAACGGAAGGGAATCCCTCGTGAAGCGGGGTATCTTCATCAGCTACCGCCGAAGAGATAGCGCGGGCGCAGCGGGAAGGATACGCGACAAACTCACGCAGGAGTTTGGCGGGGGGCGCGTCTTCATGGACGTCGCCGATATTGCACCTGGCGTGAACTTCGAGGAGGCCATCAAGGAACGTATCGGCGCCGCCGGTGCCGTGGTTGCCATCATTGGGCCTTCCTGGAGTACCGACCTTCGATCATCCGTAGAGCTCGAGACAATCGGGAAACCGGACTACATGCGGCTGGAAATCAGCGCGGCACTGAGGGCGGGCGTTCGTGTGATCCCGGTGCTGGTCGATGACGCAAGGATGCCGGCCCCAAACTCCCTTCCGCCTTCGCTGAAGAAGTTGTCCAAGATCAACGCACTCGAGATTCGGCACACGAAGTTCGACAACGACGTATCGGATCTCGTCGAAGTGCTGAAAGATCTCGAGCCGAAACGACCATGGATTCCGGTAACCGCCGCCGCCGGATTATTTTTGATCGCTGCCGGGGCCGTGTTTCTGCCGATGGTGCTTCGCGATGGGAACGGATTCAACGGTTCGGACCAGCAACCGGGCGGCGACAGTGTCCCCAGCACATTCAACGGTGGAGACGTCCCCGCCGGTGGGGATACAGCCACCATCACCGATGAACAGCCGCGGATTGAGAACCCACCACCCGCTCAGCTACGGCCACGCACCGCCAGCGTTGAACTCGACACCCGCGCGCCGGCTACATACTCCATCATCCTGCAATCCGGGGAGGTTGTGGCCTCTGGAGCGGTCAATGGCCGGACGCCGATTCAGGGCGTTCCGGCACAACAGCAGGTGACCATTCGCCTGATCTGGCGAGTGCCGGAGTGTTCACCGAGTGATACGCTCTGGCTTTCTCCCCCGATCACACTCGCGCCGGACTCAGTGCACCCTATCCCAACCAAGTTCAATTGTTTGTGATCGTGCTTGCCCGCCCCCTGTTGGTATGTGCGGTGCTGAGTACCGTGTCGACTCAACCCGGCATCTCACAAGACACCACCTCCGCCAACATGATTCCGGTTAGCGTTCTGCTCGATTCAGCGGAACAGTTTCTCCGGCAGGGCAGAAACGGGCATGCGGAGATTTTCGCGAGGGAGGCGCTGTCGCAGCGAAGCCGGACAACCCAGGACGAATACCTCCGTGCCTTGCTGATCCTCGCACGCGGCCTCCACCCTGGTGAGGCCGAAACCACTGTGCTGCGCGACACAACCCGGTACCCGCTGCTCAGGACCTCGCGCAACGCAGCTCCCGGAGAGGCCGTTGTCCTGGACCTCATCAGTGACGGAACACGCCAGCTGGTTCAGCGTTCGGATAGCAGCGCACAGGAATCGGCGTGGTCCGCCTTCGATCGTGTGTTCTCGCGCGAAGGACTGGCATCCGGTGTGTGGCATCTCTCTTCGGCAAGTCCCGATTTGCAGATCCGGGTGCTCGAGCTCCTCGCCGGCGTGCTCCACCCCCGGACAATCGGCGCCGATACCGCCGCGGCCCAACGTGCTGACGGTGTGAGAGGGTACCTGAAACACATCGTTCGGCTCGATCCCAGCTGGACCCTCTCGCCACTCGTCAGCTGGAGCTGGCCCGAGGGGCAACAGCATGTCGTACCGAGTCTCGACGACCTGTTCGCGCAGGCATACGATTCGACGTTCGGCATGTCCGCACGCCGACTCTACCAGCCAGCCGACGAGCAGGGCGACGCCTCGCCGTTCGCGCTCTCGATCGATTCAATTGCCATCGGACCCGACGGCGATCGCGTCTGGGATTCCCGGCAAAGCGTCATTGCAGTCCAGTCGAATCGACCAGCGACTTTTTCACTCACGGCGGTCGATCAGGAACAGAACGAGTATCCCATCGATGCCATCGACCAGGCAACGGATCGCGGCATCCTGAACTTCAACCTCCTGCAGACAGGAGACCCTCGACTGCCTCAACCGAGGTTGATCAGCGCACGCTATTCTCTGGTCGTCACCGGGATATCCTCCGACAGCACTCGACAGCGCGTGGACACGTTGACCAGATGTTTTGACAGCGAACTGATCGAAGCCCCACCCATCCCGCGGCCGCTCATCCCGAGCGCGGCTGCTCTGGACATGCCAGGTGAATTGTCGAGGAGTGAATTCGCAGCCTGGCAAACTGCGCATCCCGACAGCCATGTGCGGGAATGGCGATCGCGAGTGCGTCTGGAAGCCGAACGACCTTCGCGCGTCGGAACCGCTATCCGCGGTTTAGGGCTTGGACTGAGCGCCGCGCTATTGGCCAACGGACTCCGGAGTAGCGAGGTGCGCGGTTCGGTAGCGTCGGACGGGCGGGCGGTTGTCATTGGAGGTGCCGTGGCGCTCAGCTCAATTGTCGCCGCCCTGACCAACCAACCGGTGCGCAACGTTTCCAACGTGAGACACAACGAGACTGTTCGGTCCGTGTTTCGGGACGCGGTTCGCGGCCAGTGGGAACAGTACGCCGCACGCATTCATCGCGTCCAACCCACCATTCGAATAGGTGGTCCACGCCTGTGTGGCGGATGACGCGCGTGATCGGCCGAGCCCGGTGGTCCGTGACCGCGACGTTGCTTACCCTTTGTTTGACTTCCCCTGGTTGGGGCCTGCAGCAGAGTGGTCAGGACTCGCTTCAACAGGACTCCGTAACCATCCAATCCACGCGGACCGATGCGCATGGGGCAAGGCTCCGCGGGGGCGTCCTGGCCCTCTTTTCCCGCCGCAACGCAAAGTGGGCCGGCCGCATTGGCGCGGGGAGTGGGGTTCACCCTGGTGTCGAGGTCTCCGTGTGGATACCACGCGTTTGGGGGACCGAACCTGATGAGACGGCAGAATCGGTTTTGGGCATCACCTCGATTGGTTTGTACGGGCGCTTGCTCGGTGGTGGATTCTCGGCGGACTCCACAGCCGAGCTGCCGGGCAACGAGGCGCTCGGCGAAATCAACAACGCTGACGTCGAATTGTATGTCGGCAGGCCAGTATTGCACGCGCGCGCAGGATACGGCATCCGATCATTCACCGGAGCATTGGGGACCTCGCGATGGTCGTTTCTGCGACTGGGTGCACGGTCGTCGTTCTCCCTGGGCACCGGAGGTGAATTCGAAGTTACCCTGGGCGTCGCCTTCTATGTGGGAGTCGGTGGTGATTCGGGCGGGAGCGGCAGAGAAGGCGAAACGCGGTTGACATTCGTACCCCAGTGTGGCGCGGGTACCAGTCTGACGTCCTGGGTGTGCCGCTGCGTACCGGTTCGAGCAGTTCACGGTTCACGCCCCGGCGACCATCGGAGGTGATCGTCCCGAAGAAGTCAGCACCGTAATCGTCGGCATCGGGATCCGTCCGGACGACTGACGATTTGAAACTGACGATGCGCAGTTTTGATATTGGAATGCTGCTTCACAGCCTTTGACAAGGCTCAGGGGCGGATGTACCGTTGAGCCCCATGAATCCTGCGAAGCTCAATCCCACATTCCCAGGCACAGCCACGCTGTGCCTGCTCCTCCTGGGAGCGTTTGACGCTCCGTTACCTGGACAAATTGCCCTCCATCCGGCGCGCGTCGCTCCGGCGTCCATGGAACGGTTTGCATTGCATGTGGCCAGCGGCACCGAATCGACGGAGCGCATCTCCATTCTTCTCCCGGATGCAGTCTCGGTACTCGGTGTCGAACCGTCGAACGAATGGTCCTTCAGTGTCTCCGAGGGCACGGACGCAGCAGCGGCTTCCATCGTTTGGAGCGGGGGACCGCTGCGACCAGGCGAGTATCGTGAATTTGCATTCTTTGGCAGATTAGCAGGCGATGTAAAGCGACAGGAGCTGATCTTTCCCGTCACGCTGACACGGGTAGACGGCGATCAACTTGAATACAGCAACACGGGGGGAATCGGGCCACCACCCACCGTGATGATCGTTGGTTCTACGGCTGTCACGCCGTGGGGGGCCGTGGGGGTTGCTGGTTTGGCGATGGCGATCGCGATCATCGCGCTCGGTCTGTCCGCGTCGCGCCCGCGATCTGCAACTACACCGTCTTAGGATTTGCTGTCTTCGGCGGTCTGCTTTCGGCGCCGCCAGTTCCACCAGACAGTCAGCACAATGGCCGTGAGTATGACCGGCGTGAAAGCAAACATCGCTCCCACCCAGAACATGCTGGTTGACAGGCCGTCGTTCACCGATGAAGAAAACGGTTGAGGTGACGAAGGTAGTACGTGAGCCCGAGGGCAGCGAGACCAAACGCCGCCGCCAGCAACAGCGACCCCGATCCACCACCGTCACGAGTCCCCAGCCAAACGGCAAACCCGCCACAAAAGAAAATGGCGGTGCCGATGAGTACTCGATGAAAAATGATCATAACGTGTGGTCCAGCACCATGACAAACAGGAGAATTGGCAAATAAAGCAGTGAGAACCGAAAGAGCCTGCTCGCATTGGCGACCGTCCGACTTCGCAAGGCCCCAATGCTCATCATGAGGAAAATGGACGACAGAATTAGCGCTACGACAAAATACACTGTTCCCCCGATTCCCATAAAGCTTGGCAAGAGGCTCACGGGGACCAGAGCGGCGGCGTACTGCGTTGCATGCGCAAACGTCAAACGGCCATCCGGGTCATTATTCGACAGCATCGAGAACCCCGCGCCGGCATAGTCATCACGATAAATCCACCCGAGTGCGAGAAAATGCGGTAGCTGCCACAGAAACATAATCCAGAACAGAACGATTGTCGCCGGATCAATGGTACCCGAGACCGCCGTCCATCCTCCGACGATCGGCAACGCTCCAGGCACCCCACCAACCAGGGTGGAAAGGGATGTTCTGCGCTTCAAGGGGGTGTACAGGAACACGTATGTCACGAGCGTCGCGGCTGCGAGGGCGGCGGTCAGGGCATTCACAAACGTCGCAAGGTACAGAGCTCCACTCACGCCAAGCCCGCCGGCGAAGACGGTGGCAACGGTCGGGTCCAGCCGGCCTGCCGGGAGTGGTCTATTGCGTGTCCGCCGCATTCGCGCATCAATGTCCCGCTCGGCCACCTGATTCAAGGCATTGGTACCGGCCGCAATCAGCATCGTTCCGAACAGGAGATGAAAATGCACCATCACCTGCCACACTTCGGGGCCAGCCAACCAGAAACCTGCGGCAGCCGTGATCATGACCATGACAACGATCCGAGGCTTGGTCAGCTCGAGTAGATCGGCAACCATGACACCGCGGCGGGACAACACGGTCATACAAACTCCATGAGAACAGCGACCACGACGATAACGGTGAGCGGCAGCGGTGCGATCGCAAAGATTCGCATCCGATTACCCTCAAACCGTAGATGCATAAAATACAGGGCAACCAGCAGTGCCTTCCAGACGGCCATGGCCAGCAGTAGGAGAACCAGCAATTGCCGCGGGAGGGCCGTTTGTGCAACGAAAACCTCGGCTACCGTCAGGCCCAGCAGCCAGCCCCAGATTGCCCAGTAGTTCGGATGTGTCTTATGTGCGCCTTCGGTCATCGAACCGCCTTACATGAGGTAGACAATCGTGAACAGGATGATCCAGACGAGGTCGACGAAGTGCCAGTACAGGCCGATGACCTCTACACCGCGATGATCGGTCTGCGTGTATTTTCCGCGGAACGCTTTCCACGTCACGAACGACATACAGAGGACGCCCATTGACACGTGAAATCCGTGGAAACCCGTCATGGTATAAAAGCTCGACGAATACACGCCAACGGATTCGGGCCAACCGGGTGTCCCGGCCTGTGCGGCGTACTCACTGGCCGCGACGTATCCGGACGGAACAAATCCGTGGTGAACCAGTTGGTTGTATTCGAAGACCTGGACCCCGACGAACGTCGCGCCAATGGCACACGTGGCCACCAGGTACATCCTGAGTCCGCGCTGATCACCATCCTGAACGGCCGCAAAGGCCTTTACCATCGTCACACTGCTGCAGATCAGGAGAAACGTGTTCACCGCGGTAACGGGGATGTTGAGGACATTCCCGGGTGCGGCGAACGCCTCAGGCGAAGCGAACCGCAGGATGATGTACGAGCCAATCAGGGCCGTGAAGAACATCACCTCCGAGCCCAGAAACACCCACATCCCGAGCTTCTCGTTGTAAACGTCGGAGCCGATCTCTCGATTGGCGGGAGGCGCCATGGCGCTCGTCATCATCTATCTCCTTCGTTCTGGGCGGCGCCCGGTTCCTGGTCACCCTCGAGCTTCCGTGTCTGAGGGAGGAAATCCTCCTCGACTAACGGCGAGCTGAATTCATACGGGCCACGGTAGACGATCGGCACCGTCGGAAAGTTTCCATGCGGAGGTGGTGACGGTGTCGTCCACTCGACACCGTTGTCTTTCCACGGATTGTCCGAGGCCTTCTCACCGTTGAACCAACTCATGATAAAGTTCAAGGCGAAGAGCATTTGTGTGGTCAACAGGAGAATGGCACTGATCGTGATGAACGTGTTCATGCCCTGCAGGGGCTGCAGAAATTCGTACTCCGACGGATCGTAGATCCTGCGCATGTGGCCTCCAATGCCCAGGTTGTGCATCGGCCAGAACGTCAGATTGTAAAACAGGAACGTCAGCCAGAAGTGAACCTTGCCAATCATCGAGTTCATCATCCGGCCGAACATCTTGGGATACCAGAACGTAATGGCGGCGAACAAGGCAAAGAGACTGCCGCCGAACAGTACGTAATGAATATGGGCCACGATGAAGTAGGTGTCGTGTATGTAGATGTCGACCGGGGTCACAGCCATGAAGACACCTGACAACCCGCCAATCACAAACATGGCAACAAACGCCACGGCATTCAGCATCGGTACGTTGAGCCGGATGTTCCCACGCCACATGGTTCCCATCCAGTTGAACGTCTTGATGGCAGACGGCACTGCAATGAGGAGCGTCGAAACCATGAACGTCGTGCCGAGCGCTGGGTTCATGCCGCTCTGGAACATGTGGTGTCCCCACACAATCCAGCCAAGTCCCATGATCGCCAGCATGGCGAAGATCATGGAGTGATACCCAAAAACCGGCTTCCGCGAATTGTTGGAGATGATATCAGAAACAAACCCCATTGCCGGAAGGATCAGGATGTATACCTCCGGATGGCCAAAGTACCAGAACAGATGTTGCCACAGCAGGGGCTGACCGCCGTCCAGCGCATCAAAGAAATGCGTACCGATTGTTTGATCGAAGTACAGCATGATCGCCGCGCCCGAAAGAATCGGGATCGCCAGCAACACCAGGATGCTCGTCAGAAAGAGAGCCCAAATGGAGAGTGGAAGCCGAAACCAGGTCATGCCCGGTGCACGCAAGTTCACGACGGTCGTGATGTAGTTCGTCGCACCGAGAATGGATGACATACCCAGGATCGCGATGCTCAAGAGCCAGACCTTCTGGCCACCCGAGACGCCGGTCCACTCGGGATTTGCGCTCAGTGGCGCATACGCCGTCCACCCGGCCGCCGCGTGCCCCCCCGCCATGAAGAACCCTGAAATCATGAGAACAGTGGCCGGAAGTGCGATCCAGAACGACCACATGTTGAGACGCGGGAACGCCATGTCCGGAGCGCCGATCTTCAACGGGATCAAATAGTTCCCAAACACACCAACGAGCAATGGCATAATGGCAAAAAACACCATGAACGTGCCATGCATGGTCACCAGCGAATTGTAAAACTCCGGCAACAGGATTCCGCCGGGAGCCATCGTCTCCGGCAGGATGCCACCTCCCGGGATCGCCTCACCGGGAAAGCCCAGTTGCCACCGCAACGTGATCGCCAGCAGGCCGCCGATGAACAGACCAATCAGACTCAGTAACAGAAACTGAATCCCGATGATCTTATGATCTGTCGAGAATATGTATTTTCTGATGAACGACAGATCATGTTCATGACCGTGTGCATCAGCGTGTGGTAAGGCGCTTGTCGCCATTATTCCTTCCTCTAAAATTCAGGACCGATGGGGTTCAATCAGCCGATTGGTCAGCAACCCACTGTTGAAAATCTTCCGCGGTGTGCACAGTGACCATGGCACGCATCCGGTAATGCCCGAGACCACACAGCTCCGCGCAGGCGATCTCGTACTCCCCGGTCTGTGTTGCTTCGAACCACACCGGTATGGTCATGCCGGGCACGGCATCCTGCTTGACCCGAAATGCCGGTACAAAGAACGAGTGGATCACGTCCTCTGCCGAAAGTTGCAGAACCACCGGCTGATTGACTGGTACATGGAGCTGGTTCCGCACCACGAAGTCGTCACCGGTACCCAGCTGCCCGTCGAGACCGGCGTAGGTCACGTTCCATTCGAACTGACGCCCGTCAACCGCATACGGGATGGAACCGGCCGGGGCACTTTCATGACCCTTGATCTCGGCCCACAACCCACCGCTCATCAAACCGAGAACCACCACCGTAACGGCCGGGATCGCGGTCCAGATCACCTCGGCGGTGTTGTTACCGTGCGTGTAGTGCGCCTTCTGACCGGGACGATGCCGGTATTTGAACAGAAAGATGACAATCCCCAGCTCGACGATGACAAACGCAATCCCCGTAACTACCAGGACCACGTAGTAGAGAAAATCGATGTCGCCCGCGAACGTGGAGAACCCTTCGGGAAGAATCCAGCCCATGATTGGTCCTTAAGCTCCGCTGAATGTGAACTCGATGCTACCAGCGCCGCCCGTGATCGTGACTTCCCCTGTCTGGGTACCCAGCGTCTCGTGCCACGCTTCGATCTGGTATGTCCCGTCGGGCAATCCGGCGATATTGAATGCACCGTCCGCCCCAGAGACGGCGAAATACGGATGCTCTACGACACCGATGTACGCGTTCATCCAGCCGTGAACGTTGCACTCCAGTGGTACCATGATCTCGGGTGTGTTGAACGTTCGCGTTGTCGTCATGCCATCAGTGGGTTGGCTGATGTTGAACGGGCGATTCTCGGTCGGGACGGCCTTGATGTTGTGGAGGAGAGGGTCGCTGTTGGTGATCTCCAAATCCTGCCCGACCATTACGCCGAGGACCCGGGGATGGTACAGACAGCCATCCTGGTCGATCCGTGCCGGTTGTGAGGGCATCGGATACGGACCAGCGGGGAGTCCCCCAGTGACACGAATGAAGACGTTCGCCAACATGCCGTCGGTCACGGTCACGACGGGATCAATCGGTTGTCCCATGTGCTTCTCGGCGCACTCCGCTTCCTCCGCCATGTCGATGGTTGGGTTCGACGGAGCCATGCCCTCGAAGTGAATGACACCCGTGATGCTCCCGTTCCCCAACGGCGCCGCCGCCGCGGCGGCCGCGGTACCGGATTCACCACCGTCGCCACCGTCGCCGCCGCCACAAGCCATAAAGGCCACCATCGTCGCTGCTAATACAAAACCTCGCATCTTTTCCTCCAATGCAACGCCGTTCAGGCGCCGCTCTCGCTGTGTTGTGCACGCCAAACAACCACGATGCCCAACCCTGCCGTTAGCAGGCCCGCGATGATTGGGGCCACGTAGACCCGCGCGGGGGTGGGTACATCGAGGTAGATCGCAAACCACGAACTGATCGCTCGACGCGATATATCCTCGCCATTGGAACCGTCCGAGACTCCGAATGCAATAGGAATCGGTTGGCCTTGCACGAGGCCGAGCGCCGTGGCCGGGTCATCGACCGCGAGCGTTCTGGTAAACTGGATACGCCATCGTCCACCTTCAAACGAAGATGAGTGAGAAAGGGCGGGGCCGCTCTCCGCCACGAATCCCGTGAGCGAACGCGCCGTCCCCTGCAGCATCCGGTCGGTGTCACTTGTCCATTCCAGCACATAAACCGGGCGTCGGGGATCTCCTCCCAGGAAATAAGGTCGCTCCAGCCCCTCAGGGATGGTCAGCGGAAACTGAACCGAGAGCAAATCGGGTCCCTGCTGCTCCAAGTGAGGAGCGTCCGGCGCGACCATCGCGCCAACGACACGCTGAAAGTACTCATCCCATACCGGATCCGGGCTTCTCGTGGGATCGTTCCAGGACATCCGCACGGCGATCTCCTGTCCATTGTGAACCGCCTGGACCCAAATCCCGTCTACCGTGGGAACAAACCAGCGTGGACTGATAGTAATCTGCCCAACGAGCGGTATGTAGTACTCTTCTGCCTCGTCCCACGCCGTATCGTCAGCGTTGCCCGGCAGAGGCCCTTCCGTCAACGACGCTCGAATCACGTCACGTGAGCGCGGAATATCGGTCCGGGCGAGACTGTTCACATACTGTGCGGTCTGCCAGAGTTGTTCATCAGTGATGATTCCAGCGTCGATCACATCCGAAAATGACGGCATGGGTGTTCCGTCGAGTCCGGTTCGCATCGTGCGATAGACATCTTCAACTGACCCACCGCCATTGAACGCCCACGGTCTGGTCAGGTCGGCAGCCCGAATGGGCATGTCCCAATCGTCGGTCAACGTGGGTGCTGATGGGCCGTCGCCCCGACCTTGCGCTCCATGACACCGCAGGCACTCCAGCTCGTCTTCGAAGATCCGACGACCCTCCGCAAGAGCCTCTTCCGATACCCTGGGTGCACGTCCGACTTCAATGGCCGTCGGTGCTGTTCCGTCAAAGAATCGTGAAAACGTCTTGATATAGGCAATGACGTCGTCGCGGTTACGGGCGCTCAGTTTGTCCCGCCACCCCGGCATCGTGGTGCCGGGCATGCCATCGTCGATAACGCGGCGCAGGTCGGCGTCAGTAGGCAACTCGCCGCTGGCTGTTGTGCGCACCTGGTAGACAGCCCGTGTGAAGTCACGCGGGCGCGGTAGCATGTAGGTGGCTGCCGGACCGTCTCCAGCCCCCGTATCACCGTGGCATCCTGTGCACCACTTGTCGTACAGTGCCTTACCGTTCTCGACGTTCTGCCCCGCTGCCGGCACCACCACGAGGCCGGCGAGGCATCCAGCCAGAACCAGCACAGCGTAACTTCTATTCATGCTCGGCTCCCTCCGCCTCCCATGTCCGCGGTTCCAACCCGGCTTGCTCGTAGAGGAATATGATCACACTCCAGATCTCATCTTCGGTGAGGAAGCGTTCCCAGATCGGCATGGCCGAGTTCCATGGCGCGCCCTCATTTGGCAACCCCGGCCCTCCCTTGGCAATTCGCCAGAAGAGAAAGCTCTCCTGCAACTGGTCGATGGTACCGGGTGCATCGAAGGCGAGCGGCGTCGGATTGTAGCCGCGCGCAAAGTGCCCGTTGCCGTCGAGCAGATCCCCGTGGCATGGTAGGCAGTTCTGGTAGTATATACGCAACCCTTCCGCGTAGTGCTCCTCGAGCGAACCCCGCGAGCGAAGCGGATTTTCCAGCCCGGCCAGTTCCACCGATTGACCACCGAACGTCATCGTGGCTGGCGGGGCCGGGTGGATGGATCTCAACTGCACCGCCGGGCCGATACTGGGGCGAGTTTGCGAAAACACGGCCAGCGCCATGAGCGCCGGCACGGCTGTCAACAAACCGATGCGCAACACACGCCTGTCGGGATCTACCAACGTCTGATGAATCGGCTGCTGGAACTGCTTCCATTTCCGTTCGTTGTCCGAGACGAAGATCAGAATACCAACGAGTGCAATAGCGGTGTACTGAAGGACGAGGCTATTGGGTACCGGCGCACTCCCCGGCAACAGGGGAATACCGAATTTGAAGAACACAAACGATCCCACGAGCAGCAGTGCCGCCTGCCCGAAGGGATGCCGTAGAGCCTTCACGCCGCCGCCATCCTTTCCTTAAGAGTATCGTAACCGCCCAGCACCATATAGCTGCTCACCGGCGTTGTGCGAGAAAGTCCACCATGATCTCCAGTTGCTCAGCCGAAAGCCTGGTGCCGAAAAAAGTCGGCATCAATCCCACGGACCCCTCGAACCCTTCGGATGCCTCGGCTGCCGGATCGAGTATGGACGTACGAAGTTGATCCCGCGTGAGCCGCGAACCAATACCGTCGAACGAGGGACCGATCGGTATTTCCGTTCCATCGATGCCGTGGCACCCGATACACGCGTTTACCGTCAGGAGCTGCATTGGGTCAGTTTCATCCGAGAAACCGGCCCCGGCAGCCGGTGCCGCAGCGGCGGTGCCGGCCGTTGCCTGAATGTCGGAAGCCGTTACCGTAATCTCTCCGCCCTGCCCCTGGAGATAGGCCACTATCGCCCATATTTGATCGTCGGAAAGCTGGTTGCTTACGGACAGCATGATCGCAGGAAATCCGTCGACCAGGTAGACCGCGGGTTGCGTGAGTGATTCGTACAGATATGCCTTACAGTCCATACCTGGCTTGCGACTGCCGCACCTCATCCCGATGGTTCCCTGTCCAGCGTGGTCGCTCAGGAGATTTGGCGCGCGAGTACCCAGGCCGTGACACGATGTGCAGGCGCCGGCACCCAGGTATAGGCGCTCTCCGGCTTCCGACAGCAAGGCGGGGGTGACTCCCGATGAAAGGTCGAGCGTCTCCGGCACTTCCGATTGCAATTGCGGAATAACGGACGCGATCATCGTATAGAACCCGAGCACGATGATCGACAGTGCCAGGATCTTGAGGTTGGTTTTCAGCATGCGTTAACGCCCCACCACGGGCTGAGCGTCTGTTGACGCTGCCGGTTTCTGTTTCGACCCCTTCTGCTCCGCGAGTCCCCCAAGCCAGAAGATAAACGCCACGAGACCAAGAAAGATAACGACACAAATCGTGATCATGTTCGCGGCGTATCCCAATGCCGGCGTGAATGCCTGGTCGCTCGTGTCGCGCATCACTTCCCACACATGCCAGTGCTGCCGGATCCCGCTTCTCGCAAACCCCATCAGCCCCATCAGCCACGTAAACGTGATCGCCAGAACGAAGATGGCATACTGGGATCGGTCCGGCATCATGCCCCACCGGATCTCGCCACGCGACCGCGCGCCGCGTCCCATCAGCACGTCGATCACAGTCACCGTGATGATGCAGAGCAGCACGGCAAGGACCTGAACGGGACTCAGCACGTTCACGCGGGTCAAGGTGGGCACGCCGATCGAGATGCCAAAGAGCGTAAACTGATACCCCAGGATGCCCAAACCCAGCACCACCAGGCCAGCTAGCACAAACATCAGTCCCTGGACGAGCGTACCCGTCCTGGCCCAGGACACCGTTGGTATCCGGTTGGCTCGCCGGTACATCAGGAACGATAGGAACGTGGTGAGAATCATGAAGTTCACCGCCGTGTTCTTGGCGCTCATGACGCCCAGCATTCCGAGAAATGGGTGACGGGTTCCGCCCATCGCGGCAAACTCGTCACGGGTTGCAATAAGGGTGTTAGGCGTGCCCCAGATGATCCAGCAGACGATCAGCACCAGCAGCATCCACTTCGTGTACGGCATGAAGCGTTCGGCGCCAGGGATCCTCCCCATGCCGGTCCACAGATAGTAGTTCGCCGCCAGGAACAGAACTCCGATGAGAATGGCCTGGACGATCCACAACCAGCTCATGAAACCGCCCATCATCGTAATCCCCATCTGCTGATTGTACTCGTAGATCTCACGGCCGAGCCAATAACCAGCGAAGGGCAGGACGATGAAAGTTGAGATGGCGATAAAGGTCCCGATATATCCCATCCAATCGTAATGCGCGCGTTCCTCGTCTGACTTGGCCGAGAGAAATCGGTACGCTGCATACGCCGCAACAATCGCCCCGCCAAACACCGCGTTGGCGATCAACCGATGGATGTTGATGGGCATCCAGGTGGCGTTTGCGAGTGCGTTCCAGAGGCCGACGCCCTCTGGCAATCCCTGCACCGTCGTGCCTTCAGGTGGCGACATCATGTACGTGAGCCACCCATTGGCAATGAACATCACAGTCGTTCCCCAGATGTTGAGGAGGATCCCCAACCCCCAATGACCCCACTTCGATCGGCCGAACTTCCACCGATCCCACCCATAATAATAGAGATACAACGTGAACGACTCGATGAAGAACAGACTCACGTAGATCCACATCGAACGATCGAAGATCGTAGCCATGTGGATCCAGAACCGTGGGTACAACGTCGTAAGGAGAAAGACGAGCATCGCTCCCCACAGTGCCGTGGCGCTGTAGGCAAAGACCAGGAGGCGCGTAAATTCCTTGGAAAGCTTGTCGTATCGCTCGTCCTTCGTCAGTATCCCGATCAGCTCCGTGATCACGGCAAACATCGGGACACCCAGCACGAACGCCGCAAACATCAGATGAACTTCCGCCGCAATCCACACGGCCCCACGTCCCCCAACGAGCGGGAAATGCCCATACGCACGCGTGGAGTCGGCAACGGTCTGAAGGAACGCCAGTACGTCAATCATCGCGGGCAAAGAAGGGTAGACGTTTTGAGAAATCGACAGGCATGGCCTGTCGAACTGCCTTCATCATTTCTACCGTTACTTCAGCATGACCCTCACGCCGTGCATAGTCCTCGAGTCGCTTGATGACGACCCCACGGACAAACGACGGGATCCGATTCACCCGTTCCCGTGCGGCAGGCGTCCACTGCAATTCAGTCACAGTCGCATCGCCGTAATAGACAGACATCTCGGCGCGCACGAGTGTCGCATCCCCGTTCGGTTCATACGAGCAGCCTGGATCCTCGGCGAGGTAGTCTCCCGACGACCCGAACGCGCGAGCCCGGCATCCACCACACACCTCTCGGTATTCGCACCGACCACACCGGCCGCGCAACGCATTACTTCTGATGTCGGCAAACAGGGAGGAACTCTTCCAGACATCCGCGAACGAGTCCACCCGCAGGTCGCCAGCGGCAACCGGAAGATACGGACACGCCGTGAGCTTTCCGTCCGGCGTAATCCGGCAGTATTGCACACCGCACGGACACCTCGTGCGATAACTCAGCACGGGAGAGTCCGGGACACGCTGATGGATCAGGCGCATGAAATGCGGTGCGCACTTTGCCCGCACCATCATACGGCCGAGGTATTCCCTGTGGAGCGTTACGAGTTCATCGAGAATCTCCTCGTGCGTCGCGGCACTCAGGTCACCCATGCGTGCCCCGCGACCGGTCGGAACGAGGAAGTACGCATTGAATGAGACCGCCCCCCGATCCGCGGACCACCGCACCAGGTCGGCCAACTCCTTCCGGTTCTTCGACGTGATACTCGTCTGCACTACAAAATCCAGTCGATGCCCGGCAAGCCGTTCCACCGCGTCGAGCGTCGCCTGCAGGGAGCCGTGCCCCCGGCGGAACCGATCATGGTAACGTGCGTTGAGAGAATCGACGGAAACGGCGACACCGGTCACACCTGCAGCTATCAACGCTTTAATCTTTTCATCGGTCAATAACGTGCCGTTCGTCCCCACAACAACGGTGGCACCGCGCTGGACGGCGTGCGACGCAAGGGTGGTCAGATCCTCTCGCAGGAGCGGCTCGCCACCGGATAGGATGAACATGGGGGCAGGATTCACGGCGACGATCTGATCGACGATTCCCAGACACTCGGTGGTTGTCAGCTCTGAAGTGGCGGTCTCGGACGGCCCGGCCGATATGTAGCAATGGGCGCATTCCAGGTTGCAGCGGCGGGTCAAATTCCAGGCGACCACGTGCGGGACGTACGCGCCCGGACTCGAGGGGTGCATCGAGTCGCCCATCGAAGCAAGCGGCGTCGAGTCGCGCCGAGGCGGCTCCGCTCGCGGAACGAACGTCAATGCAGTTTTTCCTTTGTCATGAATTCTTCGACAGCTCGCCGGGCCTCCTCTGGAGACACCGTCTTGAAGTCGACCGGACACTCGGCCACCTTGTCCTCGATGTCCCGGATTGGACAGCGGGTCACCCCGGAGGCCTTGGCCTCTTCGATAAACTGCTGCATTTCCGGGGACAGACCGTTTCCCCCTTCGGTTTCCGCACGAATCTGTCGCGCGCGAAGCTCTCGGAACATGCCCATCATGGTTTCCTGGTCAAATTCGTCCGCTTCGATCATCGCCTGTTTATTCTCGTCCATCATCGCCGTATCGATGCGCCATGCGTCCTGACTCCGCGCGAACTTCTCCACCGTATTCCGGGCAAGTGGCCGTGCGATGAGGGGGACGCTCCTGAGACGCGCGAACGCTTCGGTGGTCCATACCGGAGAATCCGCAGCAGTCCGTTCGCGGGTCTGGACGTGTTGCGTCATCGGGCATTTGACGTCGATCATCCTGCCGGCGGGATCCACGTCCGCATCGCTCCCCATGACAACCGTCTTTGCCATCTGCTCTTCCGCCTTGACTTCCGCCCGGGCAATCTCCTCGGCGTCGCCGATACCCATAATCAACTGCATGTGGGTGGGCAGGAGTTTCTGAATCGCCTGATCGAGCCGCTTGCACGTCACGATGTCACCGCCCTGTTCCATCGTGAACTCTTCCACAGCGCGACGGGCGATGCCCTGCGCGAACGGTGGGACCCGCTGGATCCGTACTTCGGCATCGGGCGCCCATGGGAGACCCTCTTCGCCGTCCTCTTCGATCCATGGAATGTCTTCAGGCTCGATCCCCAATGCGCTCGTTACCAGCGATGAGCAAGGCACGAGACGTATCAGGTTTTCGGCCTGGGAACCCATCTCAGTATCAGAGATCCGGTGCGATCCATGTCGGCCGAAGATGACCAATGACGGCTTCACCTCTTCGACCCATTGCAGGATGACCTGAAACGGCTTGCCAATGAGAATCTGGGTTTCGATCGGCACTTCGGGGAACTCCTGCGCCATGATCTGTGCCCGCTTGATGTTTGCCTGACACAGCTTCAACAACCCCTTGTCGATGATGTTGTTGTGGAGCTCCTCCTGTTCTTCGAACTTGAAGACCTTGGACGCCCGCACGGAGAGCACGTCCTTGATGTTATTGAACACGTCGTGGTGGTATTCAACATCAAACGCGCTGCAGACAAAGAGTGACGCCTTGAACTCCCGCGCCAACTCGAGTGCGGACCGCATTGCCTTGTAGCTGTATGCCGATCCGTCCACACACACGATGAACTTCCCATTCGTCAAAGGCTTTTCGTCGCGGACAATCAGCAGGTCTTTCTCCACTGACCGGGCGACTCTCGCCGCGACTCCGCCCAACTGCGAATAGTGCTGCCGGCCGATACCGTGAGCTCCGATGACGACCAGGTCGTACAGTCTTCCCGAACTCCCGGCCAGCTTCTCGGCCTGTTCTTCGTCTTCGCCAACGATCCGGCCATCTTTACCCAGACGAACGTCTGAGCGGACGGTCTCGCCACCGTCGTAGTTGGCCGCAATGTTCGGGTCGAACCCGATCAGCGAGGGAAGCTGACCTTCACCCAGATTCGCTTCGCGGGCAATCTCCTCGAAGTTGATCCCCTCGAGCAATTGGCGCCGGAGGGGCACCTTGGCGCTGGCACACCGCTTTTCGACCTGATCGAGGAACGAGTCGGAAATGAGCTGCAGGCCCTTTTCGATCAGCTTGTCATGGACCTTACGCTGACGCTTGATCTCTTCGGGGGTTTGAAACTGTGCCGGAAGACCCGTTTCGAGCTGACGAAAGCGGACATCGTGCAGACGCGCCGCATACACATGGTTTCCGGTAACGCGACCACCACTGCGCTCGCAGATCTCAATGGCACGATCAACGGCCCAATCGGAATGGCTGGAGTTATCTACGGGAACGAGAAGTTCTCGGTACATGGCATCCTCTGGCAACTGTCGCGTTTACGTCGGCCCTGGTCGCCTGGCGCCCGGGGGACCCTCAGGTCCTCTGAGCTCGAAGCGTTCGATACCTCGTGACTGCGCCGGGATCCCCTGTTGTACAGGTCCCCAAGGCCCGGTCGCAGCGACGATCCACGGCACGCCGAAAACCCCGCTCGCAGGAGTGTTCAGTCGTGACCTCGTCTTGCAGGCCAGCCAAGCGGCCTGACGACATAATTTTCCGCGATGATGCTATCCCGCAAAAGGGATGTTGTCAAATCAGCAGGAACGGGTCGGTAACACCCGGCTCAAGGGGCAATCTGGGCCCCTCCTGCGTCGAGAACCGTGATGGCGTCAACGGGGCAAACCTCGCATGCTTCAATGAGTTGCTCCCTCGGGGATCGGGCCGGGTCCACGAAAACCACCAGATCCTCACGGTCGAGGCGAAACGCGGCTGGCGCGGCATCGACACATTCGCCAAAACCTACGCAAAGCGTTCGGTCAATACGGACCGTGAGGTCCCCGGCCAGCCGTTCATCGACGTCCGGCGGGGAATCGTCCCCGGCCTCCACTACATCTCCTCGAGTCCCAGATCGGTCCGCGCCCGATCCATGACCGCCGGCGTGATCTCGGAAATCCCCCGTTCCATCGCCCATTCCGCGTAGATCTTCTTGACCATCCCGCGGACAAAGCTGGGGACCCGTTCGAGCCGTTCACGACTCTCGGCGGACCAGGTTGGGGCGTTCCGTCCGGCTGGCATCGGAGTTGACGCGTCGTCAAACGCATCGTCCTGGCCGATCATGGACGTACGAATTGCCTCCATCGGCTGCGGGTCGAGCGCGCGCCCCCCGATTTTCACGCCGAGCGAATCGACCAGTTGAGTCTCCATTGGGTTCGCCAGCATCGCGATCCGGCGGTGACACTTGGGGCATGAGAAGGACGCCCCGAAGGTTCCGTCGCCCGGCTGCTCGCGCTCCTCGAACGTCATCTGCGCGTCACACTCGATGCAAAGGAACTTCACGAGAGTGTTTCCACGAAACGGGTAACCAAATCAGTGTGGGC